>Ga0194129_10000270_pt1 | contig 103915 bp, 76 predicted proteins | sample TA2KigCa35mmetaG_FD_150862 | JGI IMG/M metagenome (GOLD analysis project Ga0194129, IMG submission 150862) | Freshwater microbial communities from Lake Tanganyika, Tanzania - TA2015038 Kigoma Deep Cast 35m | ecosystem: Environmental > Aquatic > Freshwater > Lake | place: Tanzania: Lake... | reverse complement strand
AAAACCTAAAGAAACATCTGTTCCATCAAGACAAGCACCAAGAGAGACATCTGTTCCTTCTATAGAAAAACCTAAAGAAACATCTGTTCCATCAAGACAAGCGCCAAGAGAGACATCTGTTCCTTCTAAAGAAGAACCTAAAGAAACATCTGTTCCATCAAGACAAGCACCAAGAGAGACATCTGTTCCTTCTAAAGAAAAACCTAAAGAAACATCTGTTCCATCAAGACAAGCACCAAGAGAGACATCTGTTCCTTCTATAGAAAAACCTAAAGAAACATCTGTTCCATCAAGACAAGCACCAAGAGAGACATCTGTTCCTTCTAAACAAGAAGGAGAACAAAGACAAGAAAACCCTAAAAAAACATCTCCTTTCACTCAAGAAAAACCGAAACAAACACATACTCCAATTAAACACGTATCTATGATGCGTGAAATGGATCAATTTTTAGGACAATGGTATTTAATAGCTACAACATATAGATATCAATATGATCGTGCTGATGTATATCATTGGAGAACTTGCACTATAGCTACAATTTTTGGTCACGGTGACATAATGTATTTAAAAGAAGCGCATAATTTAGGTAATCAAACATATACTTTTCATGATTTTAGAGTTGATAGATTTGATAAACCAATTAAACAATTTAATATGAATAGAAAAACATATAGATATGAGCTTATTCAATTACAACAAGATAATAATGTTATAAAAGGCATATATATGTACAATGTAAATAAAAATAGTGAAAAATATGTTTTTACTGAATCTATTCTTATAGATGAGCAAGTGCAAATAACAATTAAAAATAATTTTAGAGATTTAGAAATAATAACATTAGATTGCTATAAAGATTAAATTATTAAATTATTATTTTGAGAAATTAATTTTTCTAAAAATAATAAAAAAACCATAAATATATGTCTGAAAGACCAATTCATTTGTTGATAACTGGATATTATAATAAGAATAATTTAGGTGACGATTTATTCCTAGAAATTGCGCAAATATTATTCAGAAAATATGCAGATAAACCATATAATATTAGATTTATAGGAACAGATTCAATCCTTTTAAATAATAAAGAATATATGACAGAATTAATTAATTGGTGTGATAAGGTTATTTTATTTGGAGGCGAAGTGTTAAATAATTATTTTTTAAACAAATTAATTAAATTTAAAAATTTAGCATTATTTGATTATAATAAAAATATATATTTTTATGCATTTGGAGTCAGCTGCAACGCTGATTATAATGAAATATCTAATAAATTAGATATTTTTGAAAATATTATATATCGCAATAATAAGGATTATGAACAATTTTTAAATAAATGGTCAGATAAATATTCTAGTGTCCTACCAGATATTGTATTTTTAAAAAGAAGATTAATAGATAAAAATAAAACAAAAAAAACAATAGGTTTCTTTCTCAGTCAAACTGTTATTGCTAATACAGATGATGCTTTACCATATATTAATTCATTAGTTAAAGTTGTGCGTTTTTGGCTTGATAATGAATTTAATATCATTTTTTTCACAATGTGTAACTCAATAAATTCTAAAGAAAATGATTTAATTATAAATAATTTGGTAATTGAATCACTGACAAAACTAGAAAGAAACCAAGTTAATTTTTTTGACAAACCTGAAATAATAATATCGTGTATGAATAATATAGATTTTGCTATTTGTTGGAGATTTCATGCACATATTTTGTGTATAACATACGAAGTCCCTTTTATTTCTATTTCAAATACACCTAAAGTATTAAATTTATTAAAAGATAATAATTTAGAAGAATTAATATATCATAATAAAAATGTAATAAATGGAAGTAAATGGATGATAACTGAACAAGCAAATATAAAAAAAAAACTTCAAAAAATATATTCAAATTTATATAATAAAGCACAAGTGTATAAAAAATGGCCTACTTTTTTATGTAAAAGAAAATTACCAAGGTTTTACATAGATTTAAATGGTCTATTTGAAAAAATATTTAATAACATTTATTTAAAATTTTTATTAAAATTTGAATGTAATAATCATGATTATAATGCTAAACTAATTTTATATCTTATAACTGGAAAACTTAAAACAGAATATCATTGGGGTTTATATGAAAAATTTAAAACTTGTAGCGATGTATTAAAATATAAAGAAGACATAAAATGGATTATAAATGAAGAAATAAAAAAAGGTAGTACATCATTTTATTTAAAAATGGCAGAGTTACTTAATATTACAAATATAATCATACCAAATTGTGACGAAAAATCATTTGTTAATATAAATTACATGGATCAAAATGACATGCGTGGTGTTCATAGATCTGGATGGCAATATGTAATTGATGCTATAAATGATAATTGTTCTAATTGTAGTAGTAAAGCAATATTATGCGACCTTTATTTAGATAGAACATTTCATTGGAATTATGAAATCTGTAGTAAAATAGGAATAATACCTTATAAAAAAAATTGGATAGGATTTATACATCATACGACTAATATTAAATATACTGATTATAATGTAATAAATATGTTTGAAAAACCTTTATTTTTAGAAAGTCTAAAGACATGTAAAATGTTAATAACATTAAGTAAATATTTACAAAAAAAAATTAAAAATATTGTCATAGCATACAATTTCAATATACCAGTCATAAGATTATTCCATCCAACCGAATTTATTGAGCCATCACAGCAATTTGATTATAATCAGTTTATAAATCAACCAGTTAAAAAAATAGTTCAGGTAGGAGCGTGGTATAGAAATATTGATGCTATATATAAATTATCTTTGGGTCAAAATCCTCTTAAATACGAGAGATTCGCATTAAAAGGACCTAAAATGGAAAGTTATTATTCAGATATAATTAATAATCAAGATATCATATCAAGAGATACAAAATCAAGAAATATAAGTAAAGCTTTTTTATATGCATTTGAAAAACCTGTAGGTATTATTAATAAATTATCTAATAGTGATTATGATAACTTATTTAAGACAAGTATAATATTTATTGAATTATATGATGTCAGTGCTGCTAATACTATAATTGAATCAATTGTTAGGAACACACCAATATTAATAAACAAACTTGAAGGTATTGTAGAATATTTAGGCGAATCTTATCCTTTTTATTATACGGATTATAATGAAGCACGGAGTAAAGCAAATAATCCAGAAATAATAAAGAGAACATACAAATATTTAAAAAATATGGATAAAACTTTTTTAACAATTGAATATTTTCTTCATCATTTTTGTAAGATCTGCGAAAAATATAGATAAATAAATTAAATATTATAATTTAATTTAAATATGCTGATAAAATTATAATATTTTTTTAATTTTATTATTGGTATCTGATATTATTTTTATTGAATTTTGCTCATTAGATAATATTTCATCAATAATAATGTCTTGAGTTTTTATATTATTATTCATATTATTAGCCATATTTTTTAATATTTTTAACCTATAGCTTATTTCATCCATTTCATCTAAATTAGATTCATTATGTATTATATTATTATTATCTATAGTATTTGTATATTTAATATATGGTAATTTTATATCAAAACTTGGCATAGATAATGTTATCCTATTGATCTTATCACGACTCAATAATAGTTTATCATATATAGAATTAGATTTTTTGTTAATTATATTTAATTTTTCAACTTGAAGATTTAATTCATTACAAGTTTCTGAACCTATATTTTCACTATTAATTAACGTTTTTTTAATATTTTGAAGTTTATTAAAAATACTATTTTCTTCTCTAATCATTATTATATAATATAAAAATTAAATTAATCCACAATCTTCAATTATAACTTCATTTATTGGTTTATCATTATAGTCTGTTTGTGTTTTTTCTATTCTATATACAATATCTAAACCTTCTATAACTTTACCGAAAACTACATGTTTATTATCTAAATGTGGACAAGGTTTTGTTATTATAAAAAACTGACTACCATTCGTATTTTCACCAGAATTTGCCATACTTAAAAGTCCTGGCTCATCATGTTTAATTATAAAATTTTCATCAGGAAATTTAGAACCATATATAGACATACCACCAGTTCCATTTTTATTTGTTGTATCTCCTCCTTGAATCATAAAACCTTTAATTACGCGATGAAATGGAATGCCTTTATACATTTTATCTCTGCATAGTATTTTAAAATTTTCAGCAGTTTTCGGAACTATATCTGAGAATAATTCTATGACTATTTGTCCATAATTTTTAATATTTATATAACACATATTTTTTTTTTGTTTATTATTTTCAAAATACTCTTTTTTATCATTAAAACGCACCCTTTTATTTTTTTTTTGTATTATAGATAAAATCTCATTTTCCTCTTGTTTAATTATTTTTTCATTATTATATTTTTGATATACAAAATAGCAAATTAATAAAAAGGTTGCAAATAATAATATATCAATTATAGACATTATATTTTATTCTTATTTTTATTTTCAGTTAAATCAACGTAAATTTATAAAAATTATAATATATTTTAAAGATTTAACACATAATGAAATATAGATATGAATTATATATTAAATAGTGAGAATAGACTTCCATATACATTTAATTGGTCTAATAGAACTCAGTATAATATTACATTAGCAATCTTATCATATACAATTGATACCTTTAAAACTGAATTACAAAACAAATTAAATTTAATTACAGGGCTTACTTTTCAGGTGACTAAAAGTATATCTGGTTCTATAAACAGACTAAATATTATAAATGATAATAATACATTTAAAATAATTTCGGTAAATAATATTATATCAGAATATCTAGGAATTGAAAATATAACACCACCTTATTTTAGTAAAATAACGAGTTCAACTAAAACTCCTAACTTTATACAAATACTTAATGAAAATAATAATATAATGACAATACAAATTACAAGAGATTTTACATATACATTACCAAATCAAATTTATAGTTCAATTGATAAACTTATGGAAATCATTATTATAGGTATGAATTCTACAATAGTATCTCAAAATTATTCATATTCAATAACGAATAATATTATTTCATTTATAAGTCCAAATAATCCTATTATTTTATATTTTGCGAATCCAAATATGTTTAAATTAGCCAAACTCTTGGGATTTTACACTACAAATACAATAGATTATTTAAATAACATTAACGCTAATGATAATCATTATTTATCATATCAGTTAAGTGATCTATCATTTGATTTAGGATATACATTAAAAATTTCAGAAATAGAACTAAAATATATTTCAATTGATAATAATATCTACAATATAGATAGTCGTAATAATACATTTAAATTTATTATAAAAAATAATAATATAGAAACAAATTACACGTTTACATTCATAGATGGAATTTATACAGCACAAGATTATATAGATAAACTAAATGGTTATTTTAATACAAACAATTTATCAGTTTCCGCTTCATATAATATCTTAAATCAAAAAATTAGTATTATTTGCGCTAATAATATATTAATTAAATATATTGATAACCTATATCTAAATAAATTAATAGGCTTTAATAATAATTCAAATCGCACATTTACTAATGCATTGACAAGCGATTATGTAGTTAATTTTTCAAAAAAAAAAATTTATTTTTTACATTGTAATACGCACTTAGGAACAAAAGAAAATGCGAAAAAATTTTTAGTTGAAATAGGGCAGCCATTACGAGTTCCTATTAGATTAAATTGGAATGAAACAATTACGAAATTAGATGTAAGTTTAAAAGATGAATTCAATGAACCAATAAATATACAACAAAATTGGGTTGCTATATTAAATTTAATATAAAAAATTGATATATAATTAAAATATAAATATAAAACATTACATTAAATGGTTGTGACAAGAAGCATGCACGCTAAGATGATTAAACATAGTAATAAAAATAACTACGATCCTAATGTCCGGATTTCACTTGTCTCTAAAGAAAATTTGAGGAATCAGTCTATTACAATATTTGAAATGTTTGATATTTATAATGATATTAGATATAAGGCTAATCGTAATGGGGGGATTGTATTAGATGAAGATTTGAATCCACTTTTATTTGCTATTACAGGAATTTTTCGTAATTATATGTTATCAACTAAGTTAAAAATTAAAAAACTAATAAGTGAAAGTAAATTAATGAATGTTAAACGAAAATTGAGCACTTTATGGGAAAATATTCATAATGTAGATATCGGTATTCGTCAAACTTCTGTTAACTGTGGATTTGGAGATCTTGATAAAGATAACGAAGTAATTAAAGATTTTAGTGATGATGTTATTAATAGTATTTTTGAGAGGGTATTAACACCACAAGATATCAAATATATGAATTTATTTGAATACATACTTAGAGATTATAATGAATATATAGATATTATTAATAATTTTGTAAAAAATAATCCTATTTATAAATATCATTTTTTAACAGAACTCTGTGCCAATAATTTTATTGAAGGAAGTATCCATTCATATGTAAGTAATATAAAGATTAGCAATTAAAATTTTATAAAAATGTGATAATTTTTTTAAAATTTTATATCAGTAATTTCTTTTTTGAGTTAATTCTTTTATTCATTTTTCTTATACTATGTTTTTTATTACTACCGCCTTTAAAATCTTCAGATCCATTAAAAATGATACCGTTTTCAATATAACAATTACGATTTGTTTTTCCAAAAAAATTTTTTTTACAATTCTTATCTTTTTTCAAAAATTCTTGTAATTGAGAATAACTATCTTTATTAAGTTCTTTTTCAATATCTTTAAAATCTCCATATTTAAAATTAAATGACTCCATTTTAAAAATATCAACAAGACTTACATTAATACTATCTAATTTTTTTATTATATTTTTTTTCTGCACACTATTTAAAACAATTTTAATATTAGGACCTATTATATAACCTAATACAATTGAATATTTATCAGGAAGTTGTGTTGATAATCCTGAAACATTTTCTGAAATTAAATAATCAAATTTACAATGTGTAAAATTTGTGTCTGTTATATTTGCCTTAATTAAAATAGCATTATTTAATATACTTGCTGATAAATCTGTTTTTGTTAAATTAGCATTTGTAAAATCGCAACGAGTTAAATCAATATTTTTTAGTTTAGCTTGATTTAAATTAGCACCAACAAATTTAGTTTCTCCTAAAATTGTATTTGTAAAATCAGTGCTATTTAAGTTAGCATTACTAAAATTTACGCCAATTAAATTCATGTTAGTAAGATTCATATGAGATAATTCGGTATCTTCTAAATTTACATATGGACCTATGATGTATCCTTTTATTAAGACATAATTATCAGGCATTTTGGGCTCACCTTTTATTTTACCAGATTTTATGTTTTTAAGACTTGAATTAGACATATCTACACCGCTTAAATTTGTATCATTTAGATTTATTCCATCTAAATTTATGTTATTAAGTTTAACATTTGGTCCTATAATATATCCATTTTTTAATTTATAATTATCTGGTAGAATAGGATTACCTTTAATATTACCTGAGATAACACCATCTAATACTGCGTCTTTTTTTATACTTATTTTTATATTATTATATTCTAAAGCAATATACATACTTTTATTGATTGATATCTCAAAACCATGAAAAAAATTATCACCTTCCAACATGTCTTTAGAGTTATCAAAATAAATGTTTGAACTAGTATTATTTTTATTAACCATCATTATTACTCTATATAAAGAGTTAGAGTTTCTATCTTCCAACATCCAACAAAGAAATCCTTTACTTTTAAGTTTTTTGAATGAGTCTAAAATAATATTACTTATTTTATATTTTATCCAATCTTCTCTTCTTATATTATTCATTGTATATGTTTGAATATCAATTAATCGTAATTGATATAAATTGTTTATATAAGTATAATGTCCATTCATCATAGGTGTTTTTGTTTCAAATTTATCCATGTAATTACTTAAAATAACATTGGAGTTTGTTGATAACATTTCATAAAAAAAACTCCCAAGTTTATCTGAAACAGTAATTTCAACACCTTGATTACTAAATCGTGTATTAGTCAAATCCGCACCATTAAAGTTACATCCTGTAAAATCATATCCACTTAAATCTAAATTTGACAACATAGCACCTTGTAAATCAACATTTGGACCTATAATATAATCATTAATAGCAACGTATTCAATATGAGGTCCTATAATATATCCTTTTTTGATGATATAACCTTTTGGTAATAATGGGGATCCTATTATATTTTGTGATTTAATATTTTTTAGAATACAATTATCTAAATTAGCACCAGTCAAATTAACATTATTCAGTATTGACCCTGAAAAATCAGCATAACTCAAATCAATATTTGATAAATCAAAATCTGTAAAATCATTATTTGATAAATCAATATGTTGACCAAGTATATATCCTTTATTGAATTTATATTGATTAGATAAATGAGGTTTACCTATAATATTTCCTTTTGATTTAAAGCCTTTAAAATTAGCTGACATCATATCAGCTTCAGTTAAAATACTGTCTTCTAATGAAATGTCTTTTAAATTAATATTTTTAAGTGATGCTTTTTCTAAATTAACACCTGAACCTACGATATATCCATTTACTAATTTAAATCCTTTCGGTAATTTAGGTTCTAAATTCATATTATTATCTATAGTTATGTCACCTGATATAACACCTTTTAATTTAGCATCTGTAAAATCAGCATTTGTCAAAATGCAATTACGTAGATCAATATCTTTAAAATCAATACTTCTCAAATCAGCATTTGTAAGGTTAATATATGGTCCTACTATATGTTTATTTAGCATATGATAACCTTTGGGTAATACTGGTTCTCCAGTAATATTTAATGTATATATACCTTTAATTTCAGTATCATTAAATAAAGTTTTATTTAAATTTACATTTACTAATTTTGTATTTTTAAAATTAATACCATTCATATCTATGTTTGATAAATCAATGTTATTTAGCTCCATATTAGGACCTATAATATTTTGATTAATAAGTCTATAACCTTTTGGTAAAATCGGATTGCCAACAATATTTTTTGATATTATATTTGTTAAATTAGTATCTCTCAAATCAGTATTAGTTAAATTAGCACCTGATAAGTCAATATTTGTTAAATCGGCACCTTTTAGATCATTATTACTAATATCAACATTAGGTCCAATTATACATTTATTTATTAGTTTATAATTATGTGGTAAAATAGGATTTCCAATTATATTAGATGATTTAACATTTTTAAGACTATTTTGAGTTAAGTCTACACCTGTTAAATCTAAATCAGAAAAATCAAAACCCTCTAAATTAATATTATTTAATTTTACATGTGGACCTATTAAATATCCATCTCTCAATGTATAACTATTAGGTAATATTGGTTTTCCCTCTATTTTTAATAAATTTAATTTATTAATTTTGTATCCTGTTAAATCAACACCATCCATATTAACTACATCAATATTAATATTTTTACCTAAAATGTAACCATTAATCATATAATAATTATCTGGTAATATAGGATTTCCTTTTATATTTTCTGTTATTATATTGGATAATTTAGCTGATTTAAAATTAGTTCCTGATAAATTAACATTTCTTAATTCAATATTTGTTAGATTAGATTCACTAAAATCAGCACCAGTTAAATTAGCATTATTTATTATAGCATCCTTTAATACTATGTTTTGTAAATTAGCATTTTCTAAATTAACATTTGGACCTATGATATATCCGTTTGTAATTCTATAATTAGTTGATAATATAGGAATTCCTATAATGTTACCAGAAATAACATTCATAAGTTTAGCATCTGTTAAATTAGCAAGACTTAAATTACACTCACTTAAATTAATATCAGATAAATCGTGACCTCTTAAATCAGCATTATTTAAATTCACTGATGGACCTACTATAATGTTGTTTATTATTCTATACCCAAACGGTAATAATGGAGTTCCTTTTATAAAATTTGAAGTAATACCTTTTAATATACTATTTGTCAAATCAACACCATCTAAATCAGATTCTTCCAAAACAACATTGGGTCCTATAATAATTTTATTGATTAATTGATAATCTTTTGGTAGAACAGGATCTCCTGATAGATTGTTAGTTTTTATTTCATTTAAATTAGCACCAGTGAAATTAGCATTTTCTAATATGCAATCATATAAACTACTATTATTTAGATCAGCATTGATAAAATTTGCATTTGTTAAATTTACATTTGAAAAAATAGCTCCTTGTAATAAAACACCCTTTAAATCAATTCCAGTTAAATCAATATCACTTATATTTAAAGTAGTAATATTTACTCGTGGTCCTAATATATATCCATTTATTAATTTATAACCATTTGGTAGTTTGGGATTACCTTTTGTATGATTTGATTTTACATTGACTAATATACAATTACTCATATCAATGTCATTTAAATCAATATATTGTAAATCAGCACCTGTTAAGTCAACATCAAAACCTATTATATTATTATTTATAAATACATATCCACTTGGTAATAATGGTTTACCTTTGACATTAGCAGATTTAATTCCGCTTAAAATAGCATTCTCTAAATTGATACCTATTAAGTTTTGATTAGACAAATCAGATCCAGTTAAATTAACATCTGGACCAAAAATCTGTCCATTTTGTATACAATAATTATCAGGTAGTCTTGGTGTTCCAGTTATATTTCCAGACTTTAATCCTTTTAGTATACATCTAGATAAATCTAAATTATTTAAATCAATATTATATAATTCTTGATTAGATAAATCTATATTATGTAAGTCTACATCTGACCCAATTATATACCCATTTATAAATTTATATCTGTCTGACAATTTTGGTATTCCTTTAATATTGCCTGATTTTACATTTATTAATATGCTGTTAGTCAAATCAATATTATTTAAATCTGTGTTTCTTAAATCAGCACCTGTTAAATCTACATCAGGACCTACAATATAACCATTAACAATTTTATAATTAGCAGGTAATTTAGGAATGCCAAGAATATTCATTGATTTAATATTAAATAATTTAGCACCTGTTAAGTCGGCATTTCTTAAATCACAATTGCTCAAATCTATGTTTGACAAGTCAGTGTTTTTCAAATCTACACCCTTTAAATTTGCTCCTGGACCAATAATACAATTTTTAATAAGCACATAATTTTCAGGTAAAATTGGATTTCCAACAATATTTTTAGATACAATTCCTTCTAATTTTGAACTATATTGATTTAAACTTATAGCAACATTCATAATTACATTTCCAGTTTTACTTGAATGTTTATATTCAGTATATAAATACAATTGATCTTGATGATATATATTTTTATTCGTATATTCTGAAAATGCAAATCCTGAATCTGTATTAACAATATATTCTTTATTATGTTTATCTTTCTCCATTATTATCTGCCATCTTGAAAGTCGTGTGTTATTATGCGCTTTTTGATAGCGCGCAATTAAATTATATTTCTCTAATTCTTTTTTATAAATAGGGAATTCATTATATATTTCATCTGTTTCATAATAATTTCCTGACATAATTCGCTCATATGTAATTAATTCATCTGGATTTTGATTGTGAATAGTTAATGTAATATAATTTATAGCAAACCGTGTATTATCTAAATTTGTTTGATTAAAAATCACATTATTTAAATTAAGACCTTTAAAGTTCATCTCTTTTAGATCAGCTCCACTTAAATCAACACCTGGTCCTATAATATATCCATTTTGAATTGTATATTCTTTAGGTAAAATTGGCTCACCTATAATACCTTTAGTAATTATTTTATTTAAATTACAATTACTTAAATCAGCATTATTCAAATTGATATCAATTAATTCTATACCATTAAAATCAACATTATCTAAATTTACATCAGGACCTATTATAATTCCATTAATAATTTTTAAACCTGTAGGTAATTTTGGAGAACCTTTAATATTACGCGATTTTACTCCTCTTAAATCAACTTTGTATAAATCTAAATTTGATAAATCAGCATCATATAATTCTACATATGGACCTATAATGTGTCCATTCTCTAATATATAATCTTCAGGCAATATTACTTTTTCTCCTGAAATATTATCTGATTTTATACCTTTTAAATTTAAATCTTTTAAATTAAGATTACTTAAATCAGCATTATGTAAATAAACATCAGGACCTATTATATATCCATTCATTAATTTATAATCACTAGGTAATATGGGTGATCCTTTTATATTTTCAGATACTAATCCTTTTAATAATGCATTACTTAAATCAATTTCATTTAAATCAATATCAATTAGATAACAATTTGTTAAATCAACATCTGGACCTAAAATGAAACCATTTATTAATTTATATAAATTAGGTAATATCGGTGTTCCTTGAATACTTCCGCTTTTAACTCGTTTTAAATCTATATTACTTATATTTAAATCTTGTAAATCAGCTCCTTTTAAATTTACATTGGGACCGATGATATATCCATTTATAATTTTATAATCAATAGGCAATTTTGGTTGACCTGATACATTTTTTGAAATTAATCCATCTAATGTGCTATTTGATAAATCAATATCAGATAAATCAATACCTGATAAATCAGCATTAGTTAAATTAACATCAATACCTAATATATAACCATTAATTAACCTATAACCATATGGTAATATAGGGTTACCCTTAATATTTCCTGATAATACACCTTTAAGATTACAATTCATTAAATTTAGATTAGATAAATCAACATCTTTGAAATCAATATTATTTAAAATAACATTAGGACCTAAAATAGAATTTTTTATAACTTTATAACCTTCAGGTAATAATGGTAATCCTTTTATATTAGATGAAATAATATTTTTTAATTCACAATATCTTAAATCCATATTACTTAAATCAAAATCAGTTAAATCAACATTAGATAGATTAACATCAGGACCAATAATATAACCATTTATTAATTTATAACTATATGGTAATTTAGGTTCACCTTTTATATTACCTGAAATAATACCTGTCATTATAGATTCACTTAAATCAATATTATGTAAATAAGTGTCTGATAAATCAGCATTAGTCAAATTTACATCTTTTCCTAAAATATAGCCTTTGATTAAATTATAACCTTTTGGCATAGATTTTGGTACACCTATAATTTTACCAGATGATACTAATGTTAGACTTTTACAATCAAATACTATACGAGTAAAATCAGCTCCACTAAAATTTACATAATTAAATATAGAATTATTTTTATAATATCGTTCTATAAAAATTTGAGTTAAATCAATACCTGAAAAATCAGAACCAGTATAATCTAAGTCATTATCAATAAATAACCTATAAACAGAATCATTCAAATTTTTCATATCGTTATAACTATTTAAATGTATATATGGACCTAAAATTTGCCCATACCAAAATTTATAATCATTTGGTAATATTGGAGTTCCTATAATAAATTTTGAGTCTAACCCTCTAAACTTACAACTACTAAAATCAGTTTTATTTAATCTTGAATTATGAAATTTACAATTTAAAAAAAATACATTTTTAAAAATAACGCCATCTAAATTAGTATGTGAAAAATCAACATCAACAAAATTTTTATTTGATATCATAGTGATTTCATCAAAATTGCAGTTTTTTAAATTTTTAAATTCATCATTATATACATCATTCTCAAAATCATTTTTAATTTTTTGACAATTATTAATGATACTATCATTATAATTATCCGATTTAATTTGATTATTTATAGATCCAGCATGTGTTTTTGAACGCTGAATATATTTTTTATTTTTTCGCGATTTTAAATAAGTAATATTATTCATATATATAATATTATATATTATTATAACCAAAATTTATTTTTAAGAATTGTATACTTAAAGAAAACTAATAAAATCATACATATAATTAAAATAAGAGGCATATTATTAATATTACCTATAATATAATTATGTTTTTTTTGTTCTTCTATATTATTTCTTTCTTTCCATCGTATCATTATAAGTGAAATGGATAATAAGATTAATATTAACATAACTGAAAAATTACAAAATACTGCCATTACTACTTCATTATTAATTAATGCTAAAATTACACTTAATACAAATGTGAGTAAAATAGCATATTTGGGTGTTTTATTTTCACTTAATTCACACCATTTTTCAGCATAAGCTATTTCTTTTTTTTGTCCTAAACCATACATAAATCTTGTTGCTCCTATTAGAGATACAAATGCTGTATTAAAAAGTATAAATATACCAGCTACATATGTTATAAGAGCTGTTTTTTTTCCGACAAGTGATTCATATACATTACTTAAAGGATGATATGATTTAGAAACAGTATCATAACCTAGAACACAAATAGACACAATAATTACAGCGAGATAAATAACGGTAGTTAACATTATAGTTCCTAAGAGTGCTTTCTTTGTGTCTTCTTCATGTTTTGTTTCATTACTCATTTTAACAATAACATCATATCCATTAAATAAAAATAGTGCTAATATAGTACATAATACAAAAGAATCCCAAGGAACTTCAGGTCCTGATAGCACTTTATCAATACAGAATTTATTACCACCAAATACAATAATTCCTCCTAAGATAATCAACATAATAACGCCTATGCTATTGCATACAACTGTTGAAGTTTTTATACCAATGTAATTGATAATTGTCATAATTGTAATTAAAAATATAGAAAACATAATTTCTTTTGATTTATTTCCTCCAAAAATATCTGGAAGATAACCATGGTTACTTATATATTTTGTAATAGATATAACAACTGTTATAGCTGAGAATACAGAAAATAAATATATTAAATATAAAGACATAGTGCCTATTTTACTCCCTAAATTATCCTTAATTGCTAAATATTCCATTATATCCGATTTATATCTACTGTAAATTTCTAAATAACAATATCCCATAACAATAGATAGAATAGATATAATGATAAAAGAAGGAATTGTATATTTTCCACCATATAAAATGGTTTTACCTAAAATAACAAAAACACCTGATCCAACAACACATCCTAAACCCATAAATATTAAATCTTTTAAATCAAGTGATTTTTTTAATCCTTGTTCTTCATTCATATATATGTTATTGTATAATTTATTTGAATCATTTAATTAATTAATGATTCAAATATTATATTCATTAAACTTTTTAAAGTTATATTGTATACTACTTTTTTTTACCTATATTCTTTTCTACTGTTAAAAACATAACCTTGTCTACCTAATTCACTGTAAATGCGATTTATGTTTGCATGCTTATTAAAATGTTTATGCATATCTTTATAATTATTATAATATCTAAAAATAATCAAACATTCTTCCGCATTAAATACTAATAGATTAAATTTAATATCATATTCAATATCATCAAACATACCATCATTTAAATCTCTATAAAAATCGTATGATACTAATCTATGGTGACGAGTATATAACCATTCTTCTTCGTTAGCTATTAAATAATCTTTAACAAATTTATATACTTCTGGATCGTATTTATTTATTTGTAATTTCATTATATTATAATAAAACATTTAAACTCAATGTTTTAAACATCTATTAAATTTGCTAGATTATATTTAATTACTATATTTTATTATTTAGTAAGATACTATTGATAAATCTTGCGATTTTAGTGAATATTAAGAAGAGTCTAAGAAGGTTTTATCAATTAATTTACACCGGTAGAGATTTTAAATGAGACGAAACCAACAATGTTTACCTATTTCAAAGCGTGTATATTTTGGTTTTACTGGCTTGTCTAAACCAGTTAGTAGAGGAATTCATCCTTCTTGATAAATAATTTGTTCTTCTATGTATCGCATAATAAACAAAAACAACGCGCCATAATGATTCACAGAGTTGTATCTAATTTTGTGGAAAAACAAAATGGTGACAATTCAAAAAACAGCAATTAAAGTTCCGATAAATTACTATGTAGAAAAAATAAAGAAGAAAGCAAAATTCTGGAAATTATCTCGTAAAAAATAAGAAGAAACAGATAGATCTATTTAGTATATACCAAAATTTCTATCAAAAAATATTGCAGGTAATTCTGGACCTTCAAATTGATTTCTATTGATAACATAATTTCTAGATAATTTTGGATAAGAACTTTGTGTCCTATCTTTATTATGAACCCAACATGACTTATCTAATTTACAATTTTGATAATTAAAACTAGTTCTTAATGGAATACTCTGCAATCTGTCATTAACTATATATTTTGGCACAACTAATAAAAGGATAGTAGTTCCTAAAATCAATAATATAATAGCAATCATATATAATATAATTATATAAAAATATAGTCTTGATAGTATATTTACTGAATACAAAATTTGTCACCTAATTTAATCACTTTTTTTAATAATTTTTTTTTTATTTTATCAATGTGTGTAACTTTAGATTGAACTGTTAACAAATTACTAAGAGTTTCTTTATTGTAATTTTTCAAAGCAATCTTAAACGTTTCTAGGTCAATAGATACATTTAAGATTTCTACTAAAATTTTTCTATTTATTTTAGATATTTCCATATCAATTGTGTAATTTCCATAAACAGATGTCTTATTATTAATCCTTATAATAAAATTATCAGTTATTCTATATTTAAAATCTTTTATAGTTCCATTATATAATTCTGACTTGCTAATAATTGAATTAATTGGTTCATCCGCGAAAATAATATATTCAGGTGAAACACTATTTTGAAGGCTCATTTTATATTATATATTTATAAATAATATCAATTTTTTATATTAATAAAAGATATAAATGAGCACATCGGGTGAGTCTATTCCTGAATCTTTTAAGACTAAATTTGAAATTTCACCTCAATTAAATCTTTTAATTAGACAAATGGGAATAAATAATATGAGAGATGTAATAGAACCTAGTATTACAAATGAAGAGTTAGATGGACTTCTAAATAAAGTTACATTAGATCCTACTAAGGATAGATATTTAATTGAAATTGTTAATGTGATTGTTGACAGAGAAAAAATTACTGATAAAGATGAATTAATTAACTTAAAAATAAAAGTTTTGTTAGATAATTTATCAAAAAAAATGTGCAAGTGTGTTTATAAAACAAAAAATGTAGGATTATGTCGTAGTTCAATTTTTAAGAAAAGAAATTTAGATTTTATAACATATGAATGTGGAGATAATCCTAAAGAAGAATTATTATATAATTATGGCTTAGGACCATTATTAAAACCCAGTATTAGAGGTAATTCTATAATTTTAAGAAGACCTATTGAACGCGGTGAAGATATAAAATCTATAGAAGCGAGCAGTAGTCCTGTTTTGGAAGTAAAAACAAAAAGGCCTATTAAAGAAGTTAAAAAAACAAAGACTCCTGTAAAAACAGTAGATTATAGTATTCCAGAAGAAAAGTCTGATCTCTTGAGTGCACAAGTTAAATTAACAGATATTGAAAGCAAACCTTTAAAACCATTGAATATTGACTGCTCATCATTTGATAAATACACTTGTAGAAAACCATGTAAATGGAATGGATTTAAATGCGTATGATCAGTTTAAATTAGTAAAACACCACGAAAAAACGGATTCTAAGAAAATACTTGGTATTTTGTCAAAATCAATTAATACTTCATTGAATTTATATTGGCGTTTAGAATCAGGCTCATTTTTAAATACTAGTTCTAATAATTCTGGATTTTCTATATATTTTTCTAAAGTTTTAATGCCACATTTTTTAAATATTTTAGGTATATTATCACTGGGATCACCCATTATTATTTTTTTCAAAAGATCTGCTTTTGGTGAACCTATACTTCTATCCTTTAAATTATCTCCTTTAAGGTTTAATATTTGAATATTTTGATATTTAAATAATTGTAAATAGTCATTATCATTTGTAATTATAGTGATAAATGTATCTAGATTATGCTGATTAATATATTTTACAATTATTGCTATTGTGTCATCTGCTTCTAAATTATCAAATTGTATAGTTTGCGATGTATATTTTGGTAATAAATATGCATAAGTCCATTTAAAAAGTTGTTTTCCATTAAAATTACTATAATCACGGGTTGCTTTATAATCAGGATATAGTTGTTTTCTCCATATATCATTGCCACTACAATCTCTTACAAATATAGTGTCTACTAAACTGATTTTATTTTTTTTTGAAATCTTTTCAATTGTTTGTAAAAAAGTCTTTTCAAACATTTCTAAAAATTCTGGAATGGTAGATATGTCTTCTGTTTCTAATGAAATTTCAGGTTTAGCCTTGGCAAACCATATTTTTAATGCGTGAAATCTATAAAATATTAAGTAACTTGTATCTATCAATAATAAATTTTTTTTTGGCATTTTTATAAAGATAAAATATAAATATTATCAATTTTATATTTTTATCTTTTACTATGTTTTGATTTATAGTTTCTTCTAATTTTTTTTATTTTTTTACTCTTTTTTTTACTATAAATCATTCCAGCATTTGTTAAATTTACAATACCTTTCAAGATTTCATCACCAAATAAACTATAATTTTTAATTAAGAATTCATCTATAGTCATAAATTTAATATGATTACCTAAAAATTGTAGAGCATCATAATCAAAAAAATTATCATCAGCAAATAATTCATAAAAAGAATTATAATTTGAAGGTAATAATATTAAATAGCTTAATATATTATTTTGAATACACTTTCCATCTTGAAATTTTAATAAAGAATGTCCAGACAAATATTCACTGTATTCATTCAATTTGTCACACTGTTCTTCTGAAAGAATGTGTGAATTACAAATATTAATTATCGTTTGATATTCATATGGTATTTTTTTATCTAACAATAATTCTCTATCAAATTTAAACTCATTATCACCATCCAAAGAAAAAAAAATATTATTATTTATTCTAATATTAAATCTAGTAATACCATTAGAAATATCTAAATTGTCTGGAAACATATTACAAAGTTCATTTAAAATTATACCTAATTTACCTTCATTTTCAATAGTTTTATCTAAATATAATACAATATTAGGAGCAATTATTAATTCTCTTTTATAAACTTTATCTAAAAAAATATATTCAAAAAAATATTCATCTACTGTTTTATTTATTTTCCGATTATAAAAATTAGGATAGAATTCTTCATTTTTAAATATTTTTAGCATAACCAAACTAGACATAAATTTAAAACGATAGATACCCAAATGACATAATTTTTTAAAATTACGCTTTATTGTTTCTATAGCCCAAAAAAAATATTCATCTTTAATATTCAATTGAATTTTTATATCAGAACTATTAATTTTAATGAGATTATTTTTTTGATAATATATTTGACTAACATCATCACCATATATTATGGAAGCATTTAAGTTTTGCGATATAGGTATTGATTTAAACCACAACATTATATAATCTCTGATATATTCATAAATAAATCTAGAAAAATATGTATTATAGTAATTAAATAATTTTCCATAAAATTCTATATTATAGAAAAACTGATAAGGATTTTTTTCAATGAATTTTGGTGTATTAATATCACATATCATATTTTCAGATAATAGTTTCTTAACTTCAACAAAACCGTTCACTCTTACATAATATATTCTTTTATTTAGAGAACAACGATATGTATACATATTCTGTAAATATTCTTCTTGTGTTCTGTCTTTAAATACTTTTAGATTACATTCCATAGGCTTATCAGTATAATTTCTATCTAATCTATCAGTCATATCCCTCGTCCAATAAATATATGGCAAATATGTTTTATCAAATAGAGGTCTTAATCGTGTATGTGATGTTTTTATTATATTATTTTGTTTATCGTATAATACTTCAAGAGGAGGTTCATTTTCAAGTTTAGATTGATATACATCTGTTGAACCTTTATTTACAGAACTCATTATATTATAATATATAAAAAAAAATATTGTATTATTATATAATAATGAGTGAAGTTACTTTACTTGGTTTGGAAAACTGGCATAGAAATTTAGTTGAAAAATTTGGTTGGACAGTTATAGCAGTTGCTAAAGGAAATATGCATAAGGGTGAAAATTTTATACAATGTTTAACGCACTTAATAAATTCTATACAATCTCGTTTGGATGGTGGAATACAAAGTATAGATAGTCATAAAGATTTAGAGATATTATTAAATAATAGTAATTTACTAAAACAAAAAGCAGAATTATTATTAAATTTATCAGAAAAAAAAAATATGAATGCTGGAAAGAGAAGTCTAAAAAGAAAATAATAAAAAAAATTTACCTGCCCTTTTTTTATTATTATCTAAACTTAGAGTGTTTTGGTCTCCAACATGTTTTCTTTTCATAAAATTTTCTTCTGTAAGCTTTCTCTTCTCCGCGAATCCAACGCAATTCAGACCTGTAGGAATAATTAGTTTTTGAAATAAATTTTGTCTGATCCATATATGATGAACTCGTGCTTTCAGATTGGGCATCACTGATACTACTTCTGGAATCAGAGGCGAGTGGCTGATTGTCCTCCAAAAAATCGTCAATTCTCATAATGAACTCCATAACGCCTGATTCAATTTCAATATTATCTTCTTCCGACGCAAAATAGGTTCGTATTGTATATATCATCTCTATCCAATCGTCCTCATCAATGTTTTGAAAAGGACGATTATCAAAAATCTGCTCATAATCTGCCAAGCTATTCCTTGGCACATAGTTGTCATGTTCGTCATAAGTAGACATTTCTGATTCATAGTCAATAGATGATATTTCTGACTCCTCGTCATCCCAAAATGCTTCGTCCAGTTCTTGATTATATTGTTTTTGCCTACAGAGGATGTGTTTTTGTGAAAATAATCGCCAATTAAGCATCTCGTTCCGATTAGAAAAACGAATCTCTTGGCGACACATCGGACAAGTATCACTCATTTCATTTTCAGCATTCAAGAACCAGGGAAGAATGCATTTTCGGTGGTACATGTGACCACACTTTAGTCTTTCACCGATGTTTCCTACCTTTCTTCCTTTCTCGTTTTTACGGCGCAAAGCATTAGGTTTGCTAGTGTTAAAATCGCCAAAGCGAACTTCTCCAAGACAAATTGAACAGTCGCCACAGTGAATAGTCATAAGAAAATTTATAATACTTCAGTTGTAGAGATTTATCAATTTTTTATGACTCATTAGTTCTAATATATATATAAAAAATTAGCAAGAAGTATATGTTAATCAATAATGGATAATTGTTCGGTATGTCGTGAATTACTAAATACTAATGAGCAAAAATTTACTTTAGAATGTAATCATACATTTCATACTTCGTGCATAATTAATAGTTTTAGAATAACTAATGCTTGTCCAATGTGTAGGAGCACCGCTGGCTATCGTGAAACCCGTCCTATAGATGATATAGATAATGAAGAGAATATTAGTTTTAGTAATGAATTTGCTGATAATGTTAGTGCCACTAAATTTTTCAATGAAATTATTAATTCATATGATGAATTATTAGAATTAAAAAAAAACATGATAAATGAATTTAATTATTACAAGATAGATAATAATATAGTTCGTAAAAAAGTAAAAGATATGGATAAAAAGTATTTTAATCAATATTTAGATAATGTTTCAGAAGCTATGATATCTATATATAAAATGGAGGAGGTGTCTCAATATAAAAATCATCATAATAACTATTTAAAATTCAAATCACAATTACATAAATTGTTAACAAAAAAATTAATAGAATATGGTTATGAGATGTCAAAGAATGATATCACTAAAATTTATAATAAATATGTCAAATCATATCTTAAATGTAAAACATATGATTCTACTATTATAGGTTATCACTATGAAGTTGTTGATTTGGAATACTTATTATCTAAAGCTAAAAATTCTACGAGCATTGTTTAGAATTATAGTAGTAATTACATTGATTAAGCAAAAATATATTTTAATTAATCCTCACTGTTTAGCTAAGAAAGAGTAAGGGTTAATTTGATATAATATTTTAATTCAACAAATATCTTTAAAAATCATATGCAGGAGATGAAATGGATTTTATACCTTTATTTATGATAACATAATAAAAAATAAGAGACAAAAAAACATGTAGATAAGATTATACATTTATAATAACTAGTTTGTCTCAGTCGGCGTAATCATTTATTAAATCTTTTGTTTATTTCAATAAAAAGAGTTTTACATATTAATTCAATAGGAGACTTATTTAAATAATTTGATGTATATCTATGAATTTCTATTCTAAAGTGATCTATATCTTTGTTGCGAATACTTGAAATAATGTTTAAAATGAACGCATATTCTTCAGTAGAAGAAAATCCAAAGAATTGATTATTATTTTGTAACTCTTTAAATAAGTCATTTATTAAACCTTCTTCAAGAACCTTAATAATTTTTAATAAAAAATAAAGTAAAATATAATTTAACCATTTTTTATCTATTCTATAATTAGTATTTTGTATAATAATAGATTGTAGATAATTTATAGACATATTATAATTAGATAAAATGATATACAGTCTAGCTAAATTATAATTAATATTCTCTATTTCATATGTATTATTTACTAATTTATAATAAAAAAGCGCCTTTAAAAAACTTTCAATAGAACTATCAATATTATAAGCATTTTCATATAATATTGCCATATTCTTGTAAATATGAGCAATTTCTAAATTTTGATTACTTTTAATATATATATCAATTATTTTTTGATAATATATACACATAGTATCATAATCTTTATTTTTTTCTAAATGATTAATACATTTATCATAATAGTGTAAAATATCTTTTTCTTTATTATCTATTTGTAATATTGCTACAATAAGTTCAATACATTTAACATAAAATTCGTTAAAAATATTATTTTCTTCGTCAATGATTATAGAATTCAATTGTAAAATATATTGATTTAATTGTAATTTATATTTTTTATTAAAATATTTAGCAATACATTTATTATAGTAATTTGGGTGATTAATTTCATTATATATTCTATTGTATATGTCTATGGCTAAAACCATATCAATTTAACATCTATATAATATACTTTTATTTTTTTTATATAGAAGAAAATAAAAAATATTATATATCAATCAATACCTAAATAACCACCATTTCTATTACCACCGACATTCGCAAACCATTTTTCTTGTTCTGGTGTTACACAAACACACCCAGATGATGTTGAATAACCACCATTAGTTCCATAGCAACACTTAGGACTTACTTTATTATATGCGAAAACATTAAGAGATTTAGGCGCATTTGGTAATCCATTAACAGATGGGGCATCATTATTATTTAATAAAACAACATTTTTTTTTAAAGGCACTGATGCTCCTTGTAATACTTCAAATGAGCCATCAGATCGTAATTTATAATCTTCAGCATTTTTTTTCAAATTCCATAAATGAGATGTAGCAGTCCAATCATTAAGGTTGACGGCTTTATAACAATTGAAATGTTCTTTATCGCGTTGCCTATGCGTTATGTATGCTATAAAATTAAATAAAAAGATTAAGCCTATAACTACGTATGCGTATTCCATATATATTCAATAAATATTATTTTTTGAGTAATATAATTAATATAACTATTGCTATTAATAATGTTAGTATAAATAATGCTCCTGTGAAAATAATATATGGATAAATTCTTTCAATAGAGTAATGTATAATAGGATTTATTATTTCTTTTCTAATTTTATCAACATTTTCTTCTTTTTTTAATTCTATAATTGCCTGATCTAATATTTGATTTGTTAAATTTTTAATAATACTCATTATATTTTCTTTAAGTGAAAAAATATTATGGCGTTTAACACATTAATATAATTAAAATAATTATTATATATATGGATGAATAATAAACAAAGATTAAATAATTTATTTGATGCAGATGATAATCCTTTAAATATTGTTATGAAATCTATCGTAGATAGAGGTGATGAATTTGTAGATAAAATTTATAGTTGCGTTGAAATTTATGATCTGCATCAGTTAGGTGATATATTTGCTGTATTTTATTTATCGATACGCAATCTATATGATTTAGAACCTTTATTAAATATAAAATATCGTGAATCACGCCCAAACTGCTCTATAGTATTTGGCACTGACTCATCTATTTTAGGTTCTATGACTATTTTAATAGAAGTAATGAATGAAATACTTATATTTATTTCAAATAATCGTCCAAATAAAATGAATAAATTTCATGAAATTATAAAACATTTTACGGCAATGGATAATAACTATAAACTTATAATCACAAATAATTCTGATGTAGAATTTAATTTTAATCTTATAAAAATTCAAATATTAGATTCATTGGAGTATACGATAAATTGGCTAAAATAATCATAATTATCGTTTTTTCATATAAATTAGTTTCTATGATTAAATTATAGTATTAACTACATGAATGATTTACAAACTAAGGTTCATAATATAATTGATGAATTTATATTTAAATATAGTAATAATGAAACAGACCTATTAAAAGATATTTTTTCAGGTGGAAAAAAACTAAGGCCAATGATAGTATTGGCATTATCTAATGATATAAATGTAAATAAAATAGCTTTAGCAATTGAATTAATACATAATAGTAGTCTTATTATAGATGATCTACCTTGTATGGATAATGATTTATATAGAAGACATAATAAGACTATACACAACAAATATGGAGAGACAAATGCATTGAATATATCTATATTTTTATTTAAAAAAGCTTTAGAATTGATTTATGAAAATGTAATTGATATAGATAATTCAGGAAAAAAAATATATCAAATTAATAAAATAATATATGATAATGTCGGAAAAAATGGATTACCATTAGGGCAATATTTAGATTTAGGTTTTTTAAAAAAAAAAATTAAATTGGATGATAAAAAAGATCATGTTAATCTAATCTATAAAAAAACCACTACATTATTTAATTTAAGTTTTTTAATTCCTTATGTTTTACAAACCGATAACGATAATAATATTGAAATCATGAAAAAAGTTTCAAAATGGTTTGGGATTACTTTTCAATTATATGATGATTTTTTAGATATAGAACAAGATAAAACAAATAATTCACCAAATTATGTAAATAAATATGGATATAATTTAGCATATGAACTTTTTATTAAATCAATTGATAAAACAAACTTTTATTTAGATAAACTTGAAATTAAGCATAATTTTTTTAATGAAGTTATTGATTTATTACAAAATAAAGTTAAAACTCATTGCTATAATGAAAATATAGTTATTAATAAAATGTAAGGAAATTAATTATTAATTGAATTATCATTATTTAATAATTAATTGATTTAAGTATTAAATTTTAATTAAATTATATTTTTTAATTATATATAATGACAACTCACGCTATTTATTCAAATGATAATTTGATCGGAGGAAGTGCTCCAATAGATCAGGCAACACTTGTTCTTATTACTACAAGTGAAAAAAACCTTTATTTAGCATTAGTTGATTTCAGTCAACACTTACCTAAATTACCTAGTTTTAATGTTCATGAATGGGCATATTTAGATAGTTTAAGCATGATGAGATCAGCTGTTTTCACGAACAAAAATCCTTATCTAATTGTAGCATATGCTATATTTTTAAGTTGTAATTTTGAGGTTGAACAAATGTATCATGCTTTAATGCGTCTTTTAATTTTAGACAATGAAGATTATAAAATTGTTGATAAAGTTACTCTTTCTTTAAGAAGTTTTATAGCAACAATTGCTGATGCCGGACAAAAACAATTAATAGAAGATCAAAGAGATAGAGTAAAGAAAGCATGGAGCACTGGTAATGGGGGAACATCATTTCAGCCAGGTATTGCTTCTAGAAAAATGAATGAAGTTATTGATGAAGTAGTCCGAACTATGGCACAAAATGCGACTGTCACTGTAGGAACTAGTCCTGGTGAACAAATCACATTAGAACAATTACGAGCAATGATAGAAGCAGAAAATAAAAAGAGAGTTAAAAGTGGTAAACCACCTCTTGATTACACTGAAGATGAAATTAAAGAGATTTTTGATGAATTAGATGAAGAAGGAGTACAAGAAGGTGGTAATCCAAAAGATTTTAGGATTTCAAAAAGTGATGGAGAATTAATATTAAAAGCATTATCTGACGCAAAATTTAATAAAAAAACAACAGGTAATATTAAAGTATCTTATGATTTAAAAAAACTAATTGAAAAAATTAAATCTTATGGTTATACAGATGTTGCTTCTATTTCTGACAGTGACTTAGATAATATATTTAAAGCGATTGATGTTAATAATAGTGGTGAGATAGAAGAAAGTGAAATACCTAAATTTATAATAGAATTAAATAAACTTATGACAAGTTATAGTTTGAAAACAGTTGCTGATACTTTTGCCGATAAATTAATTGAAGCAGATAAACGAGAGGAAGCATTAAAAAAAGCTCAACAAACTACTGTAAAGGAACCTACAGTAGATTTATCTTCATCAACATTAAATAAGAAGAATTTTATTGATACTGTTTTAGCATTAAATAGAAAATCACAAAATGCTATATTAGGTGAAGATACTTCAAACTTTGATGCTACTACAATACTTCAAACTGATATTGGAAAAAAACTTGAAGCATTTTTCAATGTTATATCAAATAACCAAGATGAAATAAGTTACTCAGATTATATAGCCGCAATAAGATTGGTTGATAATAACTTATTAAGTTATTTAGGATCTCAGAGTTCAACTAAATGTGCTGATACTGCTAAGGTTCCTGAATTTAAACCCCCTGCAAGCACTGATACTTTAATTGATCGTATCATAAAAAAGAAAGGTGTAAATGTTCGTGATATGAATTATAATCAATATAAAGATATAATGGATGAACTTAAACTTGAAATTGAGGCAAGTGCTGTTCCAACATACTCAGGACCTAAAATGCAATATACAAAAGTAGACAAACCTCAAGATCCTGTTACAGCAAAAGCTACAGCTGACATTAAAAAAGCTTTAGAAGATAAAAAGATAAAACCTATGATAAGTGGCTTAGCTATTGAAAATGTATTTAGAGGTATTGCTGGACAAGATAACGAAATAAATGCTACGGAATTAGTTGCTTTTATGTCTAAATATGGCGTCACACTTACAAATGCTCAAGCTCAAAATTTAATAAATTCAATTGATCTCGAAAACGATGGAACTTTAGGAATTGTTGAATTTGCTTCACTTATAGGAAAACAAAACTCAACAAATGATGTTATTGAACAATATAGACAATTATATGAGGGATTAAAAGATGGTAAACCTTCATTATCAGTAGAAGATCTTAAAACACTTCTTAAAAAACATAATACTGATACAAATATAGATGAATTGGTTCAGAGAGCAGATTTAAATAATGACAAACAAATAGATTTCAATGAATTCTTGAATTTAATGGTAGAGGAATCAAAAGATAATACAGTATCTGTGCAAGCAGGAGGTAATAAAAAATATATATCAAATATAGAAAGTATAGATAATGTAATAAGTAGGAATGAAAGTTTAAGAGATAGAGTAAGGCTCATAGGTAAATATAAACCTAGTAATTTAAAGAAAAAATAAAGTTGTAATTTTTTATTTTTTATTTTTTAAAAATAATAAATTACAAATCAAAAAAAAAATTTGATAAAAATATAAAATTATTAAATAAATAAAATGAACAGGCCTATATTTAGATTTATTTATGGTAAAGGTATATTAACAGCTAGTAATGTAAACATTTATACAGTGAATTACAAATATGATAATAATATTATTCTTCAATATCCTTTTGGATATATTTCATATCCCATTAACACAAAGACTAATATTGAATGGACAAATTTTAATCTAATAACTGAATGTAATTTATTTAGTACTGCCTTCAATTCAAATGATAAAAATATTAAGTTTATAGGATTTAATAAAGATATTGTAAATCCTTTTGAACATAATTTAAGTATAAAAAATAATACTTTAGTAGAATATATCTATATTTCTACTAAAAAATATGAGAAATTATTAATTAAGCCCTCTTTTTAATATCACTATATTTTACTTTTTTTGTCTTCATATCAGTTGTTGGCATTGATATATTACCGATTTCACCTACACCCAAGGACTTAAATATTTTATTTTCTGTTACTTTTTTACTAAATAATACTAATTCAGATTCATTCAAAAAACTAGGAATTCCTTCTGACATACTATTTATTATCTGTTCAATTCCAGAATAAATTTGTATATTTTCAGTAAAAGAACGATCTAATACTAATTTGTAACTATCGGCCTGTTTTGTAATAGAACCTATTAATCTTTTTGTCTTACGAAAATCTTTTATAAGAGGATTAATACCATAATAAGTGTAAAAATTATAAATTGGAATATATTTACCTATTTCTAATGTCTCAATTGTCTCCCCTTCATTTGTTTCATATAATAAATGAATATCAATATTTTTAACAGACTTATAAGGTAATATATTTAATTGCGTTTTTTTTTGATGTTCAACTTGTATTTCATCCGTTTCCTTACTTTCAAAAGGACTTGGATCCTTTTTAGGATTATAAGCATATGTATTCGTTCCTGGTAAACGATTAAGACATTTAATTGATTCTAAATCTTTATCACTTAATACATTATCTTCACGATTATATACACAATCAATTGCTACACTGCGTATTACATTTAAAAACTTATAATTAATTTTAAATTTATTTTTAGCTATTTCTAATAAATTTTGATCTGTTGTTTTTTTATCGTCGATTCTTACAATTCCATTTGTAATTTCACGTTTTAAATTTTCTTCTAATTGTTCTAATAATTTTGAATTAAATTCTAAATCAACTGTATCACTGGATATAATTTGTTTAGCACTTTGCCCTAAATTCCAAGTTCCTGATAATTGTTCCTCAGTAAATTGAGATATATATTCATAAACGGTGACATTTTGCTGATCAGCTGGAAGTAAAATATGAGACTCTATTCTTCTAGCTCGTCCTATTACTTGATCAATTCTTACACGATTCCAATAGGGTTCTAAAATATGAACCTGTCTTACAAATTTAAGATTAATACCCTCTGACCCACTACTAGTTGTTAATAAAATTAATAAATTTTGACCATACATATTTTGACTATTTTTATAAACTTCTAATATTTCTTGCCGTAAATTTTTAGATTCAGAACCAGTCCATAATGCGAAACGACATTTATATATTTCCTGTTCATTAACATCATATAATGTTTCTATATTATCAACACTAGTATGAGATATTTTATATATACTATAATTACCTGCTTCATCTTGTTCTATAGATTTTATTGAACAACAAATCCATTGATTTGTTTCTTGAATATTATAACGAACCATATGACCTATTTCAAAAGTTTTATCAGATAAATTAGTTCGTCCACTTTCATACTGTTCAAAACCATTTGCTACTAATACTCGTGTAAATAACTCAATACCTTCAACACTTCTAAATTGTGAATATCCAAAGACTAATCCGGGTGTTAATTTTATTAAGTGCAACATCCTAGCAAATTTTGGACTTAAAATTGATAAATTAAATGATGTATCATTAATAGTAAGATTATCTTTAGTTAGTTGGGAAATTGCATGTCTACATAATATTTCATATTGTTTTTCTCTATTTAAATCTTCAAAATCACATTCATTTTCTAAGTTATAACAACTTGTTAAATCTACTCCTTTTTCAAAATCAGAATATCTAGGTCTTTTAATATTTGGTGGGAAACAAAATAGTAATTTTTGCCGACTAAAAACTTTAAAAAGATTGTTTGTTTTTTGATCTATATTATGAATTTGATCTTTGCCTTTCATTCTATCTAATCTCTCTTTTTCTCTCTCCAATAATCTATCTTTATGATAAGATACTAATTGATAATCTGATAAATATACAACTTCTGGATTTTCAACGTCATGTATTTTATCTGGAAAAAGTTTTTGACTATAGTTGCTTATTTCATTGTAAAAACTAACAACACCTAGAGAACGTCTCATATATTGATCTAAGTTTTTTATTTCAAATTTAGTTTTATCAATGTATAAATCATAAAATCTCTCTTTCGCGTTATCTATATCTATTTTAAAACGTTTATTGTTATTTTTTTCACTAAATAAATCAGGAAATGGTGAAAATAATGAATTATTTACTATACCATCAATTTTTACATTGATCTTTAATAGGTCTTCTCTTAAAAATTCAATAATATTATAGGGTGAATTTGTAGATTTTAATACAGTATTAAGATTACGATGATTTTTTTGAAATCCGAAAGGTATTCTTGTTATATCCCAACTTTTATCTTTCATTTCAACTATATCAATAAATACATTTGATTTAAAATAATTTTGTATTTGTGAAACATCTAAAGATGATCCATCATTTTTTTTTAAAGTTAGATTAAAATATTCAGTATAACCCTTAAGCATATTAAATAATATAGATAATTCAAATGGGCTATTAATTAATGGTGTTCCACTTAAAGTTACTATTTTACAATTTCTGGATCTGATAATAAGTTCATATAAGATAATACTATTTTTACTTCCATTACATATTCTAGATATAAAATTGTGAACTTCATCAATTATAATTAATTTATTATCAAATGGATTCATAATATTATTTACTGGATTATATATATAGTCTAAAATTCCATTTTTTAATTCTCTTTTTTTTTCCAGATTACCGGATCCACGCAAATCTTGATATGGTTTAACTTCTCCAAAAACTCGTTTCATTACTTCATTTTCAACAATTTGATAGTTTTTATTTCCATCATTATCTCTTAAGTATGTCATTAAAATGTCACGAATAATTTCATTACCACCGTCATAATGGACTATTTTATATTTATTTTTAACTAATGCTTTTACTGTTTTTTTAATTGTCTCTCTTTCTCCTTTATTAAAAGATTTATAATTACTTGTTTTTTGATATTTATTTATCGTCCAAAACCCTTTAACACCAGCACTTCTATTGATATGTATTTTTTCCATTAATTCTCTATTTTCTACTGGAAAACCCATTTTTCGTAATGTATCGATTTCATCAGCAATATAAGGATTTATACATTCATGAAAACACCAAAAATTTTGCTTATGATAAATCGTATTTCCCTTTGTATATAAATCATCTTTATAGTTTGACCTTAACGATGCTGGTAAAAAAATTAGAACTTGACGATCGTTACCTTCTGCTACATTAATTGAACTTAATGTTTTACCAGAACCTAATCCATAAAATAATAGACAGCCTCTATAAGGTGAATTATCTTGAAGAAAATCACTTATAAATTTTTGATGACGAAATAAAGACACATCTTTTAATTGCGATTTTGTTGCATCCCATGTATAATGTGTTTCTCTAGGTTCATTTTCAACCATTTTAATAAATCTATCATTATTTGAAACAAAATCAGCAAATTCATTTCTATTTGATAAAACCCATTCATTTGTTTCTACACGTTTTTTTGTATCAGAATTCAATAAAATGGGTACAGCGCATGATTCATATATAATAGATATTATTTCTTCATTAGATGATATATTTGTTTCCAAATCATCTTTTAATACTGGTTTTGTTATAAGTAATTCCTCATAATATTTATTTAATTCTATATATTTTTTTACATTAAGTTGATCATAATCAATTGCTCTATTTAAGAATTGTATTTTTTCATTTATATTTATACTGTTTTTTTTTGATAAATTAACAAATTTATGAGATGTATTTATATCTTGAGGTGGATCAAGAATAATTATTGGTTTATCTACAGGCAATTCTATGTTCTTATTTAATTCTTGATCGTAATGAGCAGTCGGATAAATTTTTTGTATCGTTAATTTAGGCTGTATTTCTATAGGAAATGTATTTGCGTCTGTATCTAGATATACTTTAACTCTGCTATTTAGACGTTTTATTAAACTTGATCTTGATATTTCACTCATAATCTATATATATATATAATAGTTATTAAAAATAATTATTATATATTTTTATTTTATAAAAACAAAGAAAATAACAATAACAAATATAAATATGCAAATTAAGGTAAGAAATTTATGAGAATTATCATGATTCATGAAATGTTCATTTTCACATTGTTGAATATCTACACCTGGAACACTATATCCTTGTAATACACCCATATAAGCACTTGGATTTAATTGTGTAACATCATTTATTAAACTGGGAATTAAACCATTCATATTTTCTACATAACCTACCTTTAATCCAGGTGAATTATCAAGAAATAAATATTTTTTTTTATAACATTTGTCTCCCAACCATACTAAGTTTTTATTTTTACAATTTATTTCATTATCCTTAGTCTCGCAAAAACCAGTTTGTGCAAAATAACTACTGCTAAAACGACCATCTAATTTTTTATTGAAAAATGGATCTTCATAGGGTTTATTTTGATTACTCCTATTTTTATTACGATCTGTTTGATCATGTATACCTGCGATACTATTATCATCTGGATTAGGATCACTGATCAAACTATCCATTTGTTTCATCATTATATCCATATTTTTAAATGTAGCATCAAATGTTCCATCTCTTCTTATTCCTAATTTAACTGGATTATATTTATTTTTTACAAATTGTTGATAATCCCATTTTAAATTATTCCATGGATAAATTAATTCATTGGCTGTTTTCCGTATACCATCCATATATTATTATATTTCATTTTTTTTTACTTCTAGGTCTATAATATTTAGAATATCTTAGTTTATTCATATCATCATCATGAATTGCATCTAAAATAATTTCATGAAATGTTTTATTTTTAGTCAAAAAACTATCAATAAAATTTATACTGTACATTCCACATTCCGTATTTTTAAATTGATGTTGAACATAATTTTTAAACATCTTAAAACTCATGTCTGTTAATCTACAATTATTTTTATTAATAGCTTTATCTACTTCAAATATAACATCTTCATTCACAACATTATATTTTAATATGTGATAGAAATTATTTTCTTCATCCATTAATAAAGCTAAAGATAAAATAAAATTGTTAATAGCGTTACCTAATTGATTATTTACCCAATTTTCTGCAAAATCATCAATTTTAATATTATGACTCTCTACACTATTAATTATTTTTGATAAATCAGGTATTATTACAAAACGATAATCACTCGTTTTATCAATTAATTCTAAAGTTTTATTAAAAATTAATTTTATAAGTTCATCATTTTTTTTAATGTTAAATGTAAAAGGCTTTTGATTTATTATAGAAGCAAATCTATATAACATAAAATGATCATTTAATAGTAAATAATTGCAAATATCTAATATTGGTATTGATATATTATTATCATCTACTTTTGTAAAAATAGTCTTAAATCTGGTTTTTGTATTTTCAAGCCACATTTCACCTTTTTCAATTAATTCATTACCTTGAATTGAAACACGATTTATTAATGCTATTACTTCTTTTGGCATAAAATTTGCAACACTGTCATAATAGTAGGATTCACCTAATTTTAAACTAACAAAAAAAGCTGTCCAATGACTACCTGATTGATTATGTTTATCTAAATTAAAAACAGCAGCAATATATTTTTTACCAGATGTAAATTCTTTTTTAATACTTAAATTACATAAATTTTGATCCACGCATTCTTCAGTGTTTATACCTCGTCTAATTCGTAAATCAAAATCAATAGGTGAAACAGATAAAAATTGAAATTCAGGAAATGCTTTAGTGTAAAGAGACATTTCAGCTTCAATGTCTAAAGTATTTAACCATGTTCTTTTATTTTCTAACCATTTTTTTGGGACTATAGGTCTAAAATAATTTTCATATTTTTTCTTTAATGATTTTAATGATTCGTTATCTAATAAACACCATTCTTGATCGGATTCAATATTATCTTTTAAATATAATTTTAGTAAATTTAATTTTTCCTGATGATCTAGATTTTTATCAATTTTATTAGAAGATGAATTAGTATTATATAAATCAACCATTTCATCAATAGAATGGGTATCATAACAACTGTCATCTAGTCTATGAGGATTAATATCTTGAATTGGACTACAATAAGACATATATATAACATATTGAAAATTTATTTAAAACGATATAAAAATATAATTAATATTATAAATATAATGTCTGCTCAAAGTATAGATACTGCACTTTCAAATAAAGTATCGTTAGCAAACGCCTTAGATAAAATGATATTAGAACGCTCTTTAGGTGAAAATGGAATGATCCAAATTTCTACAAATGGAATGTGTCATAATGCTGAATCATCTCTTACAGCATTATATTTTTCATTAATAAGAGGCTGTGAAAAAAATGTAATTGATAATCTAGTTAATATTTTTATTGATTCTATAAAAAATTTAGATGAACGCGATAGCGCGGAATATTGTAGATATCTAGTTGTATTGTTATTTCAAACGCGTGATCCAAGAGGTGGAAAGGGTGAACGAGCTGTATTTAGATATTTATTATTGAAGATTTATAGTTTTTTTCCTAAAACAATTGAATTACTTGTGCATTATATACCTCATTTTGGTTGTTGGCGTGATCTCAATGATTTAGCAATAGATATATATGGTAAACCACAATTTGAGAGTTTATTGAATATTATTTATAGTAATATATGTGAACAATTGCAAACAGATAAAGACAATTATGATCAATGGATTATAGATAAAACTAAAAATCATAATTTAACACTGTTAGCCAAATGGGCAGTAAAAGAAGGTTCTAGTACTGATAAAAAAATAAAAATGTCAAAAGAGTTAAGTAAACGAATTTATCCTGCAGAATTTAAACAAAATTATAAATTAGCATTAAAAAAATATCGTCATTTGTTAGTTGAACTTAACAATGCTATTAATACTACTGAAATATATATGTGTGATAAACGTTTTAAAGAAATAGATTTCAATCTTGTTCCTAGTAAATGTCTAAAAAAAAATCTTAAGGGATTTTTAAATATAAACCTATTAAATGAGCAACTAAGATTTCCCAACGACATTGATCGCAATATGTGTAGAGAGAATCTAATTCAATTTATGAATGAAGTTAAAATGGGCAAAAAAAAAATAAATGTGGGTGGTGTTTTTATCCATGAAATCGTTGAACAATTATATAATCACATTGTAGGCACAAATAAACTAACAGAGGAAGAGATTGAACTTTATGAATTAGCATGGAATTCTATAGTAAACACATATAGTGAACTTATAAAAAAAAATGAAATTCATTTAAATGAAGGTGTAGTCTTAGCCGACATTAGTGGCTCAATGTCTGGAGTTCCTATGATGGTTTCAATTTCATGTGCTATATTTATTAGTAGTTTATTGAATAATAGTTATAAAAATAAATTTATAACATTTGAGTCAATTCCTCAATGGTATAATATTCCTGAAAATATGACCCTCCTTGAAAAAGTAAAACATATCTTAGATAGTCCTTGGGGCGGTTCTACAAATTTTGAAAAGGCTTTCAATCTCATATTAGAAGTTGCTGAATATAATAGATTAATTCCAGAACAACTACCACAATGGTTTCTTGTAGTTTCAGATATGGCTTTTGATGTGGCAAATAACAATCAAAATTGGAAAACGATGTATGAATTATTAGTTGAAAAATTCAGCATAACTGGACTCAAAATATGTGGTCGTCCTTATAAAATACCTCATATTATTTTTTGGAATGTTCGTGTAACTTCATCTAATGGTTTTCCTGTAGTTCATGATCAAGAAGGTTGTCAATTAATAAGTGGTTTTTCTATAGCATTGCTAAAAGAGATATTTAAAACATCTGATTTAAGTAATATTACACCTTGGAAAAGTCTCAAATCTACACTTGATTCATCAAGATATGATATTATACGCGATGTTATATCAAATTATTGTGAAAAACCATATTTCAGCTATTTTAATCAAGTTGCTACAGTTTTAGTTAGTCCTAGAGTATTAACACCAGAACCCAAAAATAAATCATTTTTAGGATATTTTACTAATTTTTTTAATTATACATCATAAAAAGCTATAACATATTATGTTATTTATTATAATATAATATGTTTCTATATATCTAGCCTATGATAATAGTTATTATATATTATTTGAAAAGGAACACGCTTAACACTACGATATTCATCATTATTTAAAATAAAACCATTTATATTACTATTGATGAAAATATTATCTAAGCGATAATCTGCATTATGTTCTGTATTGTCGTCCTTTTCTGTAATATCTACAAGTTTAATAGTATCATCTTTATTATATATTTTAGCTAAATATTGAATTATGGGAGCAATATCAAAGAAATTATTATATTGTTCAGGCAATTTTCTATTCAAGAAAAAAATTATTTTAACTGCTTCTAGATTAATGTTAAGTTCAATACTATCTTGAATTAATTGTGTAACAATACTTTGATTTTTTTCTTTAATCGGATTAATATAATTAATTATATTAAATAGATACAAAAAACGATAATCAATATCCAATTTAAATGGATGTGCTGAAATATTATTTTTTAAAAATGTATTTAATAAGTTTCCATCAAAATCATAAATAGGAAATTTATGTGAATAATAATCGTATGCTATATATTCTATCTCTAAAATTATTAAATTAGGCAACTCTACAAATATTATAGGTGATATATCTATAAATTCTTTATTGAAACCTAATGATATATTAATACTAACATATATTGGTTTACCATTAATCAAACAATCATAATCATTTAAAAATAAAGGGATACTTGTTGTACGAATACATTTCTGACAATTTAAATGTGTAATTATATCATATCTGTATGCGATGTTATCATCAAATTTCATAAGTTCAACTGATAATTTTTGTATGTCTTTATTTTCCATTATATCTATTTGTTTTTTAATAGATTGACTACCAATAATAAGTTCTATAAGATTATCATGACTAATAATATAGTGATATAAATCAAGAATATATTTTATATATGGGTCATCATTATGATTTAAAAATAAATTATTTATGTCTTGCACATTATTTTTTAAGAATTGAATACAATCTTCAGTAGTGACACTATCTGGCAATAAAAATTCATTTATTAACCTGTCTTCAAGATAATTTTTGGAAAGTCTTCTTACCATTGCCTTAAATAATTGAAATTTTATGCCAACTTCTTGGCCTTTTTCAAAATCTTTTTCATTTTTTTCAAGTAGTTCAATTATGTCATCGTTATTAAAATCTCTACTTAAGCTTTCTTTATTATTAGTTATATAAAATATTTTCAGGTATGTACCACGATTTAATTTTCTGAAACGAAAAATACCTTGAGAAAATTCAGTCCACTTAGTATTTTTATCAATAATTACTGCTATATATCCTTCATTTGGTTGTTCTAGATCAGTTCCTACTATATGACATTGATCATAGTAATAAAAATTATTATTATCAAAAGGTTTATAGAAATTAAATAAAGATGGAGAATATTCTAATCCTTCATGATTATCTGTCAAATATACAATATTTTTTTCAGGTATTAACGTGTGCAAATTTTTTGCTATATTTATATTTTTATGATCAATAAACAATCCAGCAATGTCAACAATGCCTCTATTTATATTCATTGATAATATAATATTTAATTGTGATAATATCGTATTTTGATTATCAGTATTTATTATCACTACATTATTATTCCAATCAAGACTAGAACCATAGCCTTTCATTGCGAGTTTAACTTCAATTTGTTCATCAAAATCTTCTATTTTATTTTTAAAAACAAATGTATCATCTTCAAAATATATATCAGGATTTAAATATATTGTTCCAGTATAACCTACTTTCCATTGAGTTTCATATACATTATATATTATATCTTGAAATGATACATTATATTGTTCAATAGCATATACTAGACCTGACTTATTAATTAAATATAAAATTTTTTTAAATAATGGAAGATAAACTTCTAAGTTACTATATAATTTTTCAAAAGTGCTTTTAATTATATTTATATCTATATTTTTATTTTTATCAATATAATCATACCATTCATCAAAAATTTCTTTTGGTAGTATTTTGATAATATCAGAATAATTATTAATAATTAATGTATAATCATACTTATCATCTAATTTATATTTCAATGTTGTTATATAATGATTTATTGTAAGTATTATTGTTAAAATGATACTAGAAAATCTTGAGCCTATTAATGGAGTATCTTTACGAGCATAAGGAATACATAATCGTAAATCTCCAATCATATTTGTAAAACCATATTTCTCATTATATTTTAATGTGGAAGCCGTATAAAATTCTTTATCTATAATAGTATTTAAAATATGATTATCAAAGACAGAAATTACAATTGAAGTTAAGGGTTTATCGGATATTTTTAAATAAATATAATCAAATATATAATTAAACATCTCCTCTGAGATTAATTCCTGTTTTTTGACTAAATTAAACATTGATTGTGTATAGTCATAATGACTATTAAATTCATCAATTATTAATGACGTATTTAAGATATTATCAATGTATATTTTATGTTCTTGTTGATAATTCATTTTGTCTATATTTATGTCTGTTTTTTGTAACCAAAAATGTTTATAATCATAATCAGTCGTTACAACAAATGGTATATTTCCCAAATAGTGTATATATCTCATAAATTTGATTGTTTGAAAAACAAGATGTTCAGTAGTTATAACTATAGCTATTTTATCAGTAAAAAGATTAATAGCCATGGATAAAAGTGGTGTTAAAAATGATGTTTTACCTTTACCCATCATAAATTGATGTATTGTCAATGAATTATTAATCGTTTTCATATCATCTAATATACTTTTATATTTATCTAATTGATACTCTTTAAAAAAATAGTTATTTTGGAAAAGAAATAATAATTCATATAAATAATATTTATTATTTTTAATGTCATTATTAAATAGAATAATATTATCCAATTTTGTTAACAATAATTGGATATCCCAACAATTCGTATTACGATTAATTTTATGCATCTCATTAATTAATAGATTTATTTCCATTTTTGCAATTATATAGGTTATATTATCAATTATAAATTGAGATTTATCGTAATTGAAATTAATTTTAATTTGTTCACTTATAATCATTAAATCCGATATAATTTGATTTTGTATAAATAATATTTCATCATTTAAATTAAAATGAATACATAGACGATTCTCTTTTAAAAAACTTTCCAATACAGCATTTCTGCTTATGTCCACAGTTAATTCATTTGTAAATACATCTTTAAAAATTTCATTAGTTTTTTCATCACATTTTATATTTTTACATAAAATAGTAGCTATTTTTTTTACAATATCTGTGATTTGATCAATAAAAATATAATCTATTAATATATTTTGTTCTAATAATTGAGGTTTTGAAAATTTTAATATGTTATCAGTGGGGTAATAATGATGAATGTTGTTAATAGCTGCTATATTATTGGTTTTAATTGTAGGAAATGTCATAGAATAAGCAATTTCAAATTCTAAAATATCAAATATAAAATAATAATCAATAAAATTAATATCTTTTTTATACAATAAATATTTATAATTTTTAGCACTAGATAATAACCAAAAAACATCAGAAACAATTATGTCAACATATACTTTATTGTTATATATGTAACATAAATAAGGTGTTGTCTCAGTAAAAGATTTAAAAAATGGATATTCTATATTAAATATTAGTTTATGTCGTTTTTCATTTTTTAAATAATAACAATTATTTAAATCAAAAATATCATTTATTATATTTATTTCAATTATTGTTTTTGTTTTTTTTATACAAATAAAAAATGTAAAACTTATATTGGATCTAAAATAAATACCGCTATAAATATGCATTTCGGGAATTAATAATATATATTCATCACTATTTTGTATATGTAGTCCAAATCTGGCTAGAATAAGTGATAGACTACTTCTATATGATATTTTTAAATTATATTCATATAAATCATTATTATATTTAAAAAAAGGATATTCAAAAGTAATATTATATTTGCTTATCCATTTACTATGATTTATAATACTATCATTACTCATATCTAATTGTGTATCTTCTACTAACAAATTATATATTTTTTCAATAATAAATTCATTACTATTGTTATCATAAAATATTTTTACATTATCATTTATAATAGATAAAAAATTAAAAAACATAACATTACCACAAATTTCATTAGATAAAAAAACATAATTTCCATTGCTCAATATAAATAATAAGAGTAATAATATAGTTTTAAAATTAATAAATTCATGTAAATAATTTATTATATCAGTTATATTTGTTTTAAATTTAGAGAGTGATGTTATATCTACATTTTTAATAATATCATCTTTAATTTTTTTTATAATATTATCACATTTTTTAATATAAATTTCACGTTGTTCTTGATTAATAGATATATTCATTGATAGATATTTATTTCTAAAATATTTTGAAATAAGTCTTTTTAAAGGAACCGAATTATCATCATATTTATGATAAATATTATCATTATAAAAGTCAAATTCAAATCTATCTAAACTGAAAATTCCAACACTCATATTATTACATTGTTCTAATTTAAACAAAATTGTAATTTTAGTTTTAATATCTACATCAAATTTTTTTAAACATGAAGATATACAATTTATTTCATAATTATTTAATTTATTAAGTATAAAGTCAATATTATATTCATAAAAAGTATCATAAACACTTAGATCACAATTTTTGATCTTACAATCATTTGATGCTCCACAATTTGATAACTCTATGTCATCAGGAAGCCAATAAACTGGATATAATAGATTTATAACATTTATTTTTTTAATATATTTATTTATTACAATCCTTTTACTATATAGTTTCCATAAATAATAGCAATAAATTATAATAATATCTCTTGAAATTTCTAAATATTTAATACAATACGCAAAATTACTTTGATTCTCAACCAAAATTGTAATTAATTTGTTATAAACAACATATAGCCTATTTCTAAAATTGACTAATGATTTTTCAGATAAAACTTCTAAACTTCTAATTTTAAATAAATAATCATTAATTAAATTATTGATTTCATTAAAATGCGATTTGATCAACAGCACATCATTTCTTGAATAAAATCCATAATCTTCATTTAAGATAAATATATTATTATATAATTTTAATTCCAGCAATTTATCAATTAATGGTGTTTTTGAAAAAAACATAAGATTAGAAGAAGGATAAAAATTGGTTATTTCGTCCATTAAATTATTTTTAATCATAATATTATAAATATAATTTATATGAAATATATGATTTGGATAAAAATTATTAGTTAAATTTAAATAATAAATATCATTACACATGCATAAATGTTCTAATAACGTATAATGAATATATAATAATGTATATATTACATTTTCTACTGCTTTCTCTTTATCTGTTGTATATAAATTATAATTTTTTAAAAATAAATTATTAATAAGTAGATTATAAAAACAATAAAAAACGCATGAACCACCAACTTGAACATAATTATATAATCCTGAATTATATAATTCGATTATAATTGAGTCTCTTTTAAATTCAATCGTTTTTTTTAATTTAGCATATTCATCTAATTTTTGATTAATGTCATTAATAAAATTATTAGAAATATGTGGTATTTTTTCATCAAGTTCTTCTCGTAGTGTTTCATAAACTTGAGTATTATAATTATTAATACAATTGTTATATAACTCATGAAAAGTAAATTTTAATTGATTTCTAGATATTAAAGCACTAACTAATTCAGAATATCTTGGATCATCATTTCCATTTAGAATGTGATGAAAACTACATTCTGTCATAAAATCTAATTGAAAAATATAATTTAACATTATATATATTAAATTTATATATCCGATTTGATTTATCTTGGTTTTATCATTATTAAGAATATCTTGATAAAAAATATATAAAAAATCTTTAGACAAAATATTTGTATCTAAATTAGGAACAAATTTACTCTTGATATGTAATAAAATAGCATTAATATTATCATGCAATTTTTTTTTTGAAATATCAGAATCAGGATAATTAATGTAATCAACTGGAGAAAATTTTGAAATGAAATCAATGATTTTTACAATATTTACAAACATTGTATAAATTTCATAGCGACTTTTTAATCCTTTAACATAAAATAATTTACATGAGGTTTTATTTTTATTTGTATTTTGATTTTCAATTCCTAAACCAGAATTAGAAAGATATACATAATTGCGATCATTGTATGTTATTGTATATATAATAACGGCATGTTTATCAATACTCACATTATGAATATAATTATTATCTATATAAAATTTGTATACGGAGTTTATAGAACGTAAAAAATTATCACGATGAGTAACAGATATATTTATATTTTCATTTAAATATTTATCAAAAAAATATAATAGAGGAATTTTATTCGTTTTTATTATATATTTATCATCATCATTTGATTGATTATGAATAATATCTGATAATTGATCTACAATAAAATAATCGTAATTAGGCAAGAACTTTATTTCTTTTTTACAACTTATAATTATTTTATTTATAGTGTCCATTATATAATATTATTTAAGATAAATTAATACTTAAAAAGATATTATTAAATATATATAAGCCTATTTGGCTCAGTGGTAGAGCATCAGTCTTGTAAACTGAGGGTCCCGAGTTCGATTCTCGGAATGGGCATATATTGTAAATATAAAATAATACTAACTATCTATTTTTGAAAAAAATTTGATATAAAAACTAATCACATACTATATACTACAGTAATGGATAAAAAGCCTATTGTAGAGGAATATCTTGATTATCATCGTTTATTAGTTAATAAAAAATATGGTGATAAATGTATTGTTCTGCTTCAAAATGGGATGTTCTATGAGGTATATAATTATAGATGCCCAGATGGTCCAGATATACATTCATTGGCTGATCTATTAAATATACAGATAGGTCGTAAAAATAAAGAAATAGAGGAAATATCTAGAAATAACTATGAATTAATGGGTTTCCCTATGCATTCACAGCAAAAATTTATACCTATTTTATTACAAAACGGTTATACAATTGCTATATATAAGCAAGAGGAAAATGGTAAAAAAAATGTGTCACGATATTTAGATCAAATTATTAGTCCATCCACTACACTTGATTATTGTATTCAACATGATAATAATTATTTAATGAGTATCTATTTTGAACCACATCAAAAAGATGATTTTTATATTTGTGCTTATAGTTTTATTGATTTATCAATAGGGACAAGTTATGTTATGGAAACTAGTTCACGAATAGGTGATTTTCAATATGGATTAGATAAATTATATCAAACTATAAAATTATATAATCCGCGTGAAATAATAATAAATAATATAAATAATTGGGGATATAATAGAGACAAAATTATTAATCATTTAGAATTGGATATTGATGGACGAGTTTATCACTATATTGAAAATCAAATTGATAATAATTATTTTAAAATAAGTTATCAAAATAGTTTTTTAGGTTCAATATTCAAAAATACAGGATTACTTACACCTATTCAATATTTAGATTTAGAGAGATATCCAAATGCTATTATTAGCTACCTATTACTCTTAGAATTTGCAAAAGGTCATCGTATTGATATAGTTCAAAAATTATCTAAACCGGTAATTATTGAGAATACTGAAAATCTTATATTAACACAAAATTCAATTTATCAATTAAATATTGTCTCTGATAAAAATACTATTGCGAAAAATATGAGTTTATTATCCATTTTAAATAATTGTAGCACAGCATTTGGTAAGCGTTTTTTTAAAGAAAAATTGTTAAATCCAACTATTGATAAAATTCAACTCAATCAAAACTATGAAAAAATAGATAAATTATTAATTGATAATAGATATAGTAATCTTGAAGAAAGATTAAATAAAATTTTAGATTTAGAAAGATTAAATAGACGTTTAGCATTAAAAATATTATCACCTAATGAATTTAGTAATTTACATTCTAGTTCTTTACATATGTGTGATATATTTTCATATATTCAGAATACATTTCCTGAGTGGATGAATGAAAATCAAGAACACAATATAAATAAATACAGAGAATTCATGGATGTTTATCTAAGAAAAATTAATGTAAACAAGCTTTATAAATATAATATATCATCAATTGAACGTTCTATATTTGTAGAAGGAGTTTTCCCTGAAATTGATAAATTAGATTTAGAAATAGAAAAATACCATGTAGCATTTAAAAATTTAGCAAAAGAATTGAGTAGTTACATAGAAACCTCTAAAAATTGCGCTAATGAAGATCCTGTAATGATTAATATATGTCAAAATGACAGAGACGGATTTTATCTTGAAATGACTAAAAAACGATGCGATTCTATGAAAGAGAGACTTAATGGTAAAACGATTGACATTTCTATAAATATCGGCTCAAATTTGATTATTAATGAAATTATTAGTATAAATACAAATGAACTGACCTTTAATCCTACCAGTTCAGGAAGTAGCAAAATAAAAATATATGGTAAAATAATAAAAAAGTGGAGTGATAAAATTGAAGAATTAACAAAAAAGATGACATATTTTGCTAAAGAAACATATGAATCTGTTTTAGAAAAACTTGATATTGATTATCATGATATTTTAAAAAACTGTGTTAATTGGGTTGCTAATATTGATATTCTTAAAACACACGCTAAAAATTCAATAGCATATAATTTAAAAAAACCCACAATCGACTTTGAGTCTAATAATAGTTATTTTGAAGCAGAGGGTTTGCGTCATCCTATTGTAGAATGTGTTCAAACAAAAGCACCTTTTATTCCTAATGATATTAAATTAGGTAAAGATAATAATAATTTTGTCATATGTTATGGTTATAATGCGGTGGGTAAGACAACTATGCAAAAATCTATTTGTTTAGCAATCATAATGGCACAAATGGGTGGATTTGTAGCCTGTAAAAGCCTTGTATTTTCACCATATCGATATATATTTACAAGAATATCTAATGTTGATAATCTATTAAAATCGCAAAGTAGTTTTATGGTAGAAATGCTAGAATTAAAATATATACTCAAACATGCTGATCAGACTAGTCTAGTTTGTATTGATGAACTCGTAGCCAGCACTGAACGACACAGCGGTATTTCGTTAGTATGTTCAACTATTTTAGAACTACATAAGCGTAATACATCCGTTTTTATGGCAACACATCTACATGAAATCTCAAAAATGGACGAGATTACTAATTTATCAAATTTGCGTATATGTCATCTAGAAGTAAGTTATAACGAACAGACAAAAAGTTTAATATATGATAGAAAATTAAAAGAGGGAAGTGGAACAGGACTATATGGTTTAGAAGTAGCAAAATATCTTGATCTTAATGAAGAATTTATGGAACAAGCATTTCGTATAAGAAATAAATTATTAGGAAATGATATTCATATATTTAGTGCTAAACAAAGTAATTATAATCCTAATGTTTTCTTAGAAAAATGTGAAATTTGTAATTATAAACCTATTTTGAAAACAGATATTCCTTTAGAAACACACCATATTAATTTTCAATGCGAAGCAGATATAAATGGTAATTTTAGTGATAAAGGGTTTCATAAAAATATAGAACATAATCTAGTCTCTTTATGTCGTTTATGTCATCAAAAAGTTCACAATGGATATTACGAACTAAAAGGTTATCAATTTACAAGTATAGGTTCAAAATTAGAATTAGTTGAAAAAAATGAAGTCAAACAAGATAACATATCTATTAAAAAAAATGAGCAAAAAAAAAGATTAAATTCTCATCAAGTATCTATTGTTAAAAGTCGCCTAGAACAATTACCTCTTCAAAAAAATATGACAAAATCAATGATAATTAAAGACTTTGAAAATGAATTTAATATCAAATTAGATTACACAATTTTGCAAAAAATTGAAAATAATATATATAAAATATAAAATTACAAAATGAATTATCAAATAGGTATTGAACATATTCAAGAATTAAAAAAAAAAGGAATAAATATTAATGATTTTATTAGGTCAATATCTTTAGATAAATTTTTATTAGATGATGTTGAAACGAGTGATTTTGATTGGCAAAATGAAATAGAAACACATAAAGAATTTAAAGGAATAGGTAGTGTAATTTTAAATGATCATATTATAGAACAATCGTTTGAATTAGATAATGGCATAATATATAATAAATTAGGAACAGCACTTGGTTCATATTTGCCCTATAAAGATATTATGATTCCAAAAAAATTCAAAAATGAATTTGATGTAGTAATTGACCCTATTAGTCTTGAACCATTGAATGAATATAAATTAATTCATTCAATATTTCATGAAATGAATACTGAAATTGAATATTGTAAATATAGGTATGATATATTACAAAATAAACTAATATTAACTAATAATGTTATTTAATGAGGATACCTTGCTCTATAATAGCCTTTATATGATTGTCCCTTAGTAATAACCTCTATGTTTTTTTTTTGAGTTTTTATTTCTTAAACGCTTAACACGACTCCCTCCAGAAAGACAATTAATTTGAAAAGCTCCAGGATTACTATCAGTTCCCAAATATTGTATATTTCCTGGAAGTAACTCTGCTGGATTATTACCTAGTCTTTCTAACATGGAATATTGATTATTTGAACCAGGAACTACATCATTACCTAATAAAAGAGATTGATTCATATATGTAGAGACAGTAGGTGTTACCGCAACACCACAGTGATTTCCTACACAAGGCTCACCTATATACCAAGCATTATTAGGCGTAGCATTAGGCATTTGAAATACATCTCCATGAATAGGAACATTGTACGTCCTATTTCCTCCATTTTGTCTTTTTTTACTTCTCATTTTTTTTCTACCACCCATTTGTATATCAGCACCACTTAAAACACGATTAAGTCTGTTTTGAGCGTTTCCTTGTTCTGTTAATTGTTCGCCTGCTACTTGTGAAGGCATAGAAACAGATTCATTTTTATTATACTCTGGTTGATAATAAGCCTTATCCATTATATATTATTTAACAGATATAAAAAATATTTATATCATTCTAAAAATAATTTTTTTTTTCCATTGAATTTGGTGAGGATCTATATAATATTCTAATTTAACGCAGTCAAATTTGTTAACCATTTGATTAATAACTAGATTTATTTTTATTTGACAATGCCATTCTTCCACATATACATTTATTTTAGATTTGTCAGATATATCTTCTAGTAATATACAATTTATAACACGCTCCTTATTATTATAAATGGATTCTATATAAACTAAATCTCTATAAAATTTCTTATCTAACTTTTGCAGTCTATTTAATTTTTCTATTAATTCGTCACATACATTAATATTGTTATTAATAATCTTTTGAACTAAAAAATCGGCATATCTTCGTATAGGACTTGTTGCGTGTGTATAATTATTTAAACCCAAACATGAATGACCTTTTGATATAACTGAATAATTTGCCGACTCCCATAGTAAAAATTTTAATTTTTCTGGATAAATTTCCTGCCTTATACTTTGATTACGATATATAGCATTTTCTTTAAAATTTTGAGCAACAATCGTATTATAATGTATCATTAATGTTTCTATCCACTCATGACTATCAACTGAGGGTTTATAGCCCATATTAAAACGCAATCTATCAACAATTATTTTTAAAATAGACCAGTCTATATTTTTTTCTGAATATATTGAATTATTTGAGTAATCTAATTGATTTTTATTATTAATAATTGTCTTAATTACTTTATCATCTAGTTTAAGCATATTAGCTAGAACATCATAATATATATATATAGTTAATGTAGGTCGGTCAAAACCTTTTATCAGACTAAATAGATTATCACTTAATTCTCTGGGCCACATTGGCATATTTTCATTGCCAAAATATAATGTAGCACCCAAATTCTGAGCATTAATGTCTAAAATAGAATTTAATTCAATGAAACCTGATAAATCAGATATATGTATCCCTAAACGATACATGTTATCATTTAATTTATACAAACTTAATGCATCATCAATGTCACAACATCCTATTGGATCTATTGATACTGTATAGTCAGAAACTATTTCACGGTCATTTCTCCAAGAATTATCATAATAATTATCTATTATTATCTGTACTTGATCAATATTATTTTTTTGATAAATAATGTTAGGTCTATAGTGTTTGATTAATGCCTTTTTTTCAATTTCATAATCACCTACTGAACCTAAAAGGGATACTATTGCTCCTCTTGGTCGTTTATCAGTCCAATCTAAATAATCAATTATACACCATTGATTTTTTATTTGATTATTTAATTTACTAGCAACTGTAAATTCAGGTAATGACGCATTTATGGGTTTAAAAATATATAACATACGACCTTTTTTGTCTATACCTTGCCTTATTTTACTACTAGTTTGTAATATTCCAACTATATTTTTAAGCTTTTGAATATTTCTATTTATTAATTTTAAATTTTTATTACTGTCAATTTCAACTGTATCATCATTAAAAAATCCTTTTACAAAATTAATATCTTCCGTTTCATATATAATTTTATTATCCGTATTTATAATTTTAAAATGTTTATAATCACTTGTTTTAAGCATTTTAAAATTATAAATTATTAAACACAATTTCAATTTTTATTTCTTTTTTGAATAGCGTTTATTTTTTCCACCTCTAAATGTATCATATTTTTGATCCATTAAATCAGCAACATCATGCCCTTCTGCTATTAATTTTTGAAGAATATCAAGAATAGGCTCATCAATTTCTATAATTGTTAATGGTTCATCTTTTGGGGTTGAATCATTTTTATATGCGAAATAACGATGATGTCCATCAATAACATAACCATCATTTGATACATAAATTGGACTATCACCTAAGCTAACATTATTAGATAGTGTTTCAGCCATTCCATCTATTTTCATACCTTGTGCTTCTCTTTGTGTGGGTTTAATATCATCAAATTGTATTTTTTTTTTTTTTGTAATCGTGTATTTGCTTGAATTAATATTATATTTTTTACTTATATTATCAATATCTACAGGTTTAACTTGAGGCATATTGTATCTAGCTATGCCTAAATTGTTATTACAATGCTTATGTGAATCGCGTGAACAATAATCCATAACTTTTGCTAGATTAGTTTTATCTTCCTTACCAAGTATTTTAAATAGGTATTCTTGATCTTCAATAGACATAGATAATTCAGGATTATATTTAAATTCTGTTTCATTATTTATTACAACAGAATCATACCATTTCTTTTGTTCTTGACAGGAATTATTATTTGGTACTATACATTTAAAATTTTTATCATAAGATACTAATTTATGCCATTTTAATTGTCTATCACACGACTTATTTATTTCTATTTGATCATCAATATTTGGTTTAAAACATTCAAATTTATCTGATAATTTTTTTTCTATTACTCCGCCTTTTTTTGATTTTAGAACTCGTCTATTTTGTACTTTAGAAATCACCATGTTTATATAATAATATAATATTTTTTTTTTATTATTATCAAATATTTACATTTTATCTATATTCAATTTACTCAACATTAATTCATTTATTACTTCAATATTCCTCTCGTAATAATGTTCATAGGTTTCAATTAATCTCCAATCTTGAATCATTTTATTTATTATTTCTGGATTTTTATGTGTCTCTTCTATATTTTTTTTAAAATTATTTACGATTTCCATATAATCACTTTTTAAAATACTAACCGCTTTTTCAATTGTATGAATGCGTTGTTCTAAAATTACAAGTCTTGAATCATTTACTAATTTAGACTGATAATAATGTGTTTCTAAAAATTCCTTTAATTTGTTATCTTTTTCTTCAATTGTTTCAAATTTTCCTAAAAAATTAGACTCTTCTTCTTTACGGTATTTTGTATATTCTTCAAGCGATTTTGTCTCGTTATTCAAGTTTTCTTCTTTGATATTTTTTATGGTTTGTCCTAATAATCCTAAGCCATTTATTTGATTTGATAAACAAAATGACATGTATATATTTGTTATAGATGTATATTTTTTTATAATTAAATAATAAATATTTAAGACTAATTTACTATAATGATGTAATAACAATGTTTTATCATACGAAACTTTTAATTTTTATTACTAATTTTTTATTAATAAATAGTCAAATTGCGTTTTTATCGGTTGGTGATTGGGGGGGTGCATCATTAGGAGGATATCATTATAAAAATGCTATAAATACATCTGATGCTATGTATCAGGTTCAAAAACTATATGATGCTAAATTTGTAATAAATAGTGGAGATAATTTTTATTATTGTGGTATTGAAAGTTTATCTGACCCATTAATAGATAAAGACTTTTCAAATGTATTTGGTAAAATAAATATACCATGGTATAATTCATTAGGTAATCACGATTATGGATATAAACCTGAAATACAATTACAATTAAGTAAAAAAATTCCGAATTGGTTCCAAGATGATAGATATTATTATAAACGTTTAGTATTCAATAATACAATAATTAATATTGTCGTATTAGACACAAGTCCATGTGTTAAAGATTATCGTAATAATGATAGATCAAAATGGGATCCTTGTGGAACTGAGTTTCCCACTTGTGGTCCAAATAATAATGTATGTGAATTTCATAAAAATATTTTAAAACAAAATTGCACTGAACAATTTATTTGGTTTAATAATACAATAAATAACATTAGTAAAAATGAATGGATAATTGTAGTTGGTCATCATCGTGCAGACCAAATTAATGTTGAAGATTTCAAATCAATATTAGAAAATAATAAGATAAATTTATACATAAATGGACACATTCATGCTTTACAAAGATATGGATTTGATAATGAATATAAATATATAACTAGTGGTGCAGGATCTATGGTTTTTATTTATGACAAGTTAAATACATTTGATAGAGATGTGTGGAGACATCAAGATACAGGTTTTACACTACACATTATTAATGGAACAGAACTTGAAACATTTTTTATAAATAAATTCGGCAATATTTTATACCAATTTAAAATTTTTTTGAGTAATTGATATATATGAAAACAAAAAGCAAAAGGAGACAATTATTTAAGAAAAAATCATTGATTAGAAAACACCTAGGTGGTAATCCTGAACTACCAAATAATGAAGCCGAAATGTTAGAGTTCATTAAGTTATTAATAAGAAATAATTTACAAAATAGATTTGAAATAAATCCAAAACCTATTCGTGAAAATACTATTAGTAATCATAATATTGATAGCTTGAATAGATTTGTGAGCACTATATCTGAAATCAATGACTTATGTAATCCAGTCTTAGAACCTGTTTTTTCAAAAGGATGTCAAAGAGTGCTTGAATTAATTAGATTTATAAATGATAGATCATTATGGAATACAAATAAATATAAATCATTATTAATTGCTCAATTTATTATAATTAATCAGGTATTTGGAGATGGTAATCACAGAGCTGCTATTTATGTGTTAGATAATTATAGCATTTATTCTAATGATATTAAACATAATATTATGTTAATTACAGAAAGAATACATAAATGGGATGGAGATCTTAAAGGTAAGAATTATTGGAGACAACAGCCAAAAAAAGAATATGAACTATATCTACCAAACTTCAAAAAATTGGAAAAAATGTGTAAGTATATATTTGGTTAATCTATAATTTTGTCACAAATAACAATTTTAAATAAGAAATATATATTTACATTTAAAAGGGCTTAATAATTTAAATAAGTAATTCAAAAACTATATAGATTTAGTTTTAGAATTATTTATAATGATATTTTTGTGTGTGTTATAGAAATATGTGTATACTATTTATTCCAACACTTTTTATTTTTTTTTATATTACGTTTATTTTTATTTTATATTTTTTTTTTGTAACCTCCATCTATATATTGTGGTAATATCAATTGAATTTCCTAAATATATTTCATTTTTATATTCAGATATTGGTGCACCAAATTTATATTTATGACAATCCCATATATTATATTCACTAAATGGTAATACTAATGTATTTATACTATGATTAAAAAGAGGTCTATGAACTTTTGTAAATTTAGTTCTATCAATTAGTTCATCATATGACTCAACACCATCTAATGCTAAAGACGCAGGCAACTTTTCAACAGCATGAACTAACACAAATGTTTATCATCAATAGCTTTATTTAAATTCATTATTATATTATATTTCAATAAAATATTTATAATTTATAAAAAATTGATATCATCTAATATTTTATATTATTTAACATTGAATGACAGATAGTTGCACACCCTACCACTTAGAAAATAGTATTATTGAAATCTTTCATCAAAAAATGTTAGAAAACCCCTATTTACATGAAATTGCTGAGTATTTTGTCCTGCGTGATAAAAATATTCCAAACGAAAAGCCTATAGAATTAAATAATAATACAATTGATATTTCTGAAGTTAGAATATCAACAAAAGTTGTATTGTGTAGTCTAGGAATTGATATTAATCTTGATACATTTTTTAAAAATATAGAACCATACACAAATGAGGAAAAAAATTATAAAATTATTAGTCTTGAATATATGGATAATGTAGCTAAAGGGTTACCTAAACAAAAAAAGAAAAAACAGAGTCAAGCTAATTCATCATTAATAAAAAAAAGACAGAGTTTTTATAATCAAGTAACTATTATTGTGGAACATATAAAATCTATAAATATTAAAATATTTAGAAATGGGTCAATTCATATTACAGGAATCGTTGATGAAGATTTAGGTAAAAAGGCAATACAATTTTTATGTGATGAAATAAATCAAATTTATATCAAAGATCAAAGTATTACAAATAATAATATATCAGATTTAGGTGTACATAATTGGAAAGTTGTATTAATTAATAGTGATTTTACTTGTAATTTTAAAATACGTAGAGAAAAATTATTTGAAATATTGGATACAAAATGTGGTCTTGTTGTCAATTATGAGAGTGATAATTATCCAGGTGTAAAAACAAGTTATTATTGGAATGAAGCTGATAAAGAAAAAACAGGCATTTGTAAATGTAAAATAGGAAAAACCTGTTCTGGCAAAGGTTTGGGAACAATTTCAGATAATGATAGTTGCCGTAAGATAACTATATCCATTTTTCAAAGTGGAAAAATAATTATAACTGGTGCTAGAGATAATAATCAAATAAAAGATGCTTATGAATTCATTACAAAAATATTAAGAGAAAATTATTTTGAAGTAGCACGACCCATTGATTAAATACAAGCCTTACTAAAATGTATCTAATAATGAAGTTAATTCTTTTACATTTTGTATTATAAATTTATTAGATACAATTTTACCACCAGATTGTATAATAGGTTCACTTATAATATCATTTTTAGTATAATAATAACATAAAACTCCAATTAAAAATATCATACTAATAACTATTAAATTTATATTTTTTTGAAAAAAATTTTTATTATCATTATTATTCATTATATATAATATCCACAAAAAAAATATACATTTTAAAAATTATTACTTATTAATGTATATAAATGAGTTATACATATGAAAATTTTTTAGATGAACTTATAGCACAAGATGAACAATCTAAAATAAATCCAAATATAGAATACAATGATGTATTTAATAACTATAATTATAATTATAAAGAATATGAAAATCAAGTAATAAATGCGAATCTTGATTGTAGTTTTAATAATGTAATATTAAATGAGACTATTTATCAAAAAATAGTATCAGCTAGTTTTAATCAACAATATAGCAAATTATTAAAACAAGATGAACAGTATAAAGAGATGATTTTTCATTTGCAATCTAATATAGATAATACATATTATGCAAATGTAGCAATAAATAATAAACAAATAAAAATAGACAAAATAGAAAATGATCTTTCTTTGATTTACTCAAATATATCATTTTATGATAACAAATTTAACAATGCTGAAATGCATTATAATTATTTAAAAAGCACAAAATTATATCATATTTTATATGATTTTTATTTAAAATATGGACATAGGTATTATAAAACAGATGGTTCTCATACCCAAACTTGGAACATAAATAATGTTAAAATTCTTTTAGTTACTCAACAAGAAGATAGTATATCATTAACTATAGGTGATAACAATATAAAAATAGTTAATAATGAATTGTTTAATGAGCGATATAATGATTTAACGATGTGTAAGTATGCTATTATACCAATAGTTCAAATATTGCATTATATTGATTCTACAGAAGATAAATCAAAATGGTATATTATATTACATAAATTAATAAAAATACATAAAATATTTATTAAAATGTATTTTCCAGAATAATCTTTATAATTTAAATATAATTTATTAATAAATATATATATGAGTGGCTCGGGAATTTTAAAAAATAAAACATATTTGCCAAATACAAAAAGAGATTCTAAAGATGTACAGAAACAATATACTGTATTTGAATTTAATCAAAAATTTATTAAATCTTTTGAAAGTATACCCATTACTGATAATGACAAATTAAATTATAAAACACTACAATCAAAAAAAAAAGAGATAAAACCAGAATCATTAGATGAATTATACAGTGATGTATATTTTTATAAAAATAATGTAGTAGTTAATGTATCAGCAGATGATGGAGATCCACCCAAAAATACTGACTCTCTATTAAATAAATTTAAATATAATTATATAATACCTTCAAAATATCATAATTTAGTATTTCATGATAATAAATCAGCATCTATTACATCTTATATTCAAAATTTACATTATGTATATGAATGCGAATTAGAATTACAATTAAATAACCTTAAATATCTGGGAATTGTAGGTGGATATTTAGTAATATATGGAGCATCTATAATGAAAGGTAAAAGTTTATTAAATTTAATAATTAAAATGGTTAATTTAGATTTTGAACAAAAAAAAATGGTTTTAGATGGACTTTTGGTATCAGCTGAATGGATAAATAGTGCTACATTAATAATGGGTTCAGGATTAATAACAAAAAAAATTAATAGTCTAAGAGCACAAATTCAAAATGCTAAAACTCAAGAAGAACTTGATAAAATTTTAATGATTGATACATTAAATTTGACAACTATAGAATCTAAAACAGAAGAATCTAAAACAGAAGAATCTAAAACAGAAGAATCTAATATACTAGCAACTATATTTAGTTTACTGAGTTCATATAATGAATATTTCATGTATATACCTATTTTATCACACGAAATGAATTATTTAAATATGAGTGCTGATATGCGAAGTTCAAAAAGATTTAGAGATATGGTAAGCAATATATTATATAATAAATCACCATATATTACTCTAATTAATCAAGCAAAAAAATACTCATTAAATATATTTAAATTTACTATAAATAATAGTAATGCTGAATATTTTATCAATATGATTCATAAAATTTTAGAAAATCCTTATACACAACATAATTTTAATAATTTTATTACAAATTGTTTAACATCAAAATTATTTCCAGAAGCAATTCTTAAACAAAAATTTGATGATGATGATGAAAATGATCCATTAAATAAATTTAATATTATTCAGCTAAGAAAAGATGGATTAACTGAAAAAGAAATCAATGATAAATTTTTAGAAATAATTGACGAGAAAGCAACAGGAAAAGTAAAGACACCTGAATACAATTATAATCCAGATGAATTAACAAAATTAATTAAAACAGGTGTTCCTTTATTTTTTAGTGTAGAATTTTTTAATGTTATATATGAAAATCCTTATTTAAAATTTAATTCTGATAAAGAAAATCCCACTGAAAATTCTTATGTTAAAGTAAAAAAGTTAATTGATGTAATTTTTGGATTTATGAGAAGTTTTATTCCAGATTATAAAATAAAAAGTTATATTTATAATAATTTTATTCTAACTTGGAAAAATGCTCTCATAGTGTCATATCATAAGGTAAAAAAATTTATTGTAAAAATTAATCAGATTGCTAAAGATAATATACCATTGTATAAGATGTTAACAGAGTGGTTAGATAAAGAATTAGTTTATAACTTTTCTATTTCAAGTATTGTTTCATCATTTACTGATTTTTTTTTTACACAGTCTATAACAAATACATACTCAGGTATTAGTAGATTATTATTTATGTCTAATATTATGTCTACTCAATTTTTAGAAGATGTATTTATTAAAAATTTAAATGTATTAAAAACATCATTTAATTGGGAAAATTGTGGTAAATCAATTAACTTATTATTCAATGATAAATTATCTTTCTATTGGTCTATGTTCTCAGGTACAATCCCAGAAACTATATTTCAAAAATATAATATATTACATGAACAAATTTTTATCCAAAAAGATGAAGATTTATTAGGTCAAACAGTATTTTTAAAAGATACTGATTCTGGAAAATTGACGAATAGTTTTAGTATAAGTATGTTAGGAAATCTTGGTAAAGAAAACTATAAAAATTCACTATGTAATACATCTGAAGATGGATGTGACAAACACAGAAAATTGGTTGATGAAACTTTTATGATTTTAAAAAATAATCAAGAAACTCTCTATATAAAATTAGAAGATTTATTTAGAGAACCATATTTTAGTAAAGGCAAATTTAATTTTTATATTACAAAACAATTAGAAGTTCAAGGATTTATTTCTACAAATTATAATAAAGATAAATATTTTTTAGAACAAAATATTAATTCTATTATTTTTAATCAATTAGATCTGCAAGATAATAGTCTTTATTCATTTTTAAGACCAAATAAAAAAATGTCATGTTATATTACACTATCAAATATTGTTACTAAATTAGAATCTAGCGAAACTAATGAAAAAGAATGTCTTAAAGAATTAGATATTGATACTTTACAACCACAAAAGCAAATTGAATATTTAAAAAAAATAATTAATGATAAAAATTATACAGATTTATTAGCTCAAATTGCTAAATTTAAAATTAAACATGTAGCATATTTGTCTGATTTAAATAGTGTAATAAATGATGGTTTTATTCCATTTGCTAAAGATATAGTAGATAAACAAAAAGATTTATCTAAAAATCAAAATAATGAATATGATTATTTCAGAATAGAAAACTATATAGAAAGATTAGAAATGTCTTACGAGCCTTTTAGTGATCCAAAACAAAAGACAATTAATAATAATTTTTATGATTTATTATTAAAAAAAAATGATTTTTTTGATGAAAACCTTAGTATAAATCAAATTATTAATTTAATTAAATCAGAATATATTAATCAAAGTGATAAAATAGAAAATAAAAAGCAAAAGATAAAAAAATATTTTGAATCTATTTTAAAAATAAACAATTTAAAAACATTTTTTGGAGAAAATTTAAAACAATCAATTCAGGCTTTTATAAGAAATTTAACTGATATGAATTTAACTGATATTAATGCTAATATAATAGAATTAACTAGTAGAATAGATTTAGCATTTTCAACAAAAAAAACAGGATTAATAGATTCTATTTCTCAAACAGATTGTTTTTCCTTTTTAGACTATTATAACAAATATAACTTTAGTAGTGAAGATAAAAAATATATGGAGCAAACATTTAAGATACCTATATCAGCACATACTACCGATGAAGATATAAAAAAAAATTTATACGAATTAATTGAATGTTCAATGACATTTTCTTCAAGTTGTAATCTAACAACATTTGATATACATAAAAATGTGTCAAAAACGGAAATTGTCATGCCAAAATTAATCAAATCTGATACTGATCAAAATGATGCTCAAAATTTATTTAATTTTTTTAATAGGATAAGTGAATTGCCTGATAATATGGATGATCTTTTTAAGAATATATGTATAGATCCTAAACGAAAAATGGATTTTATAAATTTTATAAATATAGCTATAAAAAATTATGATAATTATGATAAAGATATGTGCAATACGCTAATAAAAGATTTATATCCAATTGAATGCAAGGAAGAATCTACTTTAACTGTATCAAACATAAAAGGTAATAAATGCGAAGAATATATTTCAGTAAAACCTAAACACAATGTAAGTTTTAAAACATATTTACATTCTTTTTTTGATAAGCATTATATATTGTATATTAGAAATAAAATCAATTTAAATGATAATGAGAAAAATGGAGAAGAATATAATAAAATTTTAACAATTTTAAATTATATGTCAATATTTTCATATTATTCACCAGATGAGATTTATAAATTATCTAAACAAATACATGATAACTTAAATAAAAAAAAAGAAATAGTTGATAATAAATTTGAACAAGATAGTATTAAAATGCTACAATCTGTTGAAAAATTATATGAATCTACTTTATATAAAGATGAATTTACAAAATTTTTAGATAATCCAGTAGTAAAAAAATATCTATATAATATATTTGATAAATTACTGTTACTTCAATTAAATTCAGATGATGATAATAATATTGACGAACTATTATATAATAGAATAAATGAACAACTACATAAACTTATTGGTGTTCCTAAATATAAACTAAATTTTTTAAATCAATCTGAAAAATATGGAAATAATCTAAAAGAAAAATTAGTTAATGCTATTAAAGAATTGTGTAAAAATTTTAAATTGACTAAAGATTATAAAGATAATATAGTAGTTATAAAAAAAAAAATTGATGGAAAAATTTTAGATGGATTTTATGAATTATCCGTTTTAAAATCATTTTTACAAATACAAAATGTAATATTTGGAAAAATTCCTGATAAGATAAGAAATAAATTTATTGATAGTCTAGATGAAAATGTAAATAATATTTTTTCATCCATAAAAATAAATGATGTAAATGAATTGACGGAATTATATGAAAATTTAAATATAATAATTTCAAAAGAATCTGACTTAAAAATAGATGTATCTTATATTTATTCAAATTTAAGTAATCAAGTTAATAAATTTAATGAAGTTATTCAAAAAATAATAGAACAAGATAAACAAACATTTAAGTTTAGTGATGGAATTAGTAGTAATATTCCAGAAGTAAAATCAAAATCAACACAAATTACAGGAATATATGAAAGCCACCATCAAACTATAGAAACATCGGATCAATCAATAGGCAATCGGAATGAAAATCAACAAGAAACGCAAAAATTAGGAGAAACCCAAGAACAAAAATTAGGACTTAGTCAAGAACAAAAATTAGGAGTAAGTTTAAATCAAAAATTAGGACAAAGACAACAACAAAAACAAGAAAATCGTAGTTTTGAAAAAAATATTGAGAGATTAAAAAATATATGGGCTCCAGCTGAATTAGTAAGAATAAGTGATCAAGGTGATTATGGAGTAATTGACGACTCTTCAAATGTTGATGAAATTCAGACATTCCCAGAACATGAATCAAAAAATGATATTAAAAATAAACAAACAGAGCAGGTTGATGATACAGCATTTCATTTAATAGATTGTGATAAAGTCACTTTTAATCATTTTAAGGGTAAATGGTATTCTATTAATGATAGTGAAAATGAATTAGAAAAACAAGAATTATATTTTATTAAATGTTATCAAAATCATCTAGTTTTGTCTACCCCTATAAAATATTTTATTGATCTTATAAAGTTTTTACAATCTAGCACTCATAGAAGTGCTATGATTTTTCTAACAGAAAGTATAGCAGTAGGTGGAATATGGGCAGTCGGTGGTGGTGTCGGTTGGGTAGCTGCTGGTTCAGTTATGGGAGCGACAACAGCATTTGTGGCATCAATCACAAGCTTTTCTGCATTATTTATAGGCTATATTAATGATTATAATCAAAAAATTAGTGCTTTAAATAAATCGTTTGAAGAAAAAAATTCAGGCAGTGATGTTAAATTACCCGAACTAGGAGATAAACCATTAAAAGTAAATCAATTACATGATTATGCTTGGATACAATTTTTTTGTAGAATAAAACTTTTTCAACATATAGATTATTTTATTCAGACGGTTAATTCTGTTTGTAAATTACTTAGATGTGATAGTCAAATTGATAAATCTTGGACAGAAGTTTTTTCAGAAAAAAAAAATTTAGATAATATATGTGATTCTCATTTATCAGGAATAAAGCCTGAACATTTTGAAGTAAAAGATAATGGAATGGATTATACAGCATTTATCAAGGATATATTCAATAAAGACTTGATAATTAATTTATTAAAATTACTTAAAGAAATATTTTCTGTAGGCGATAAATGCCGAGATTCATTCCAATTAATATGTAATAAAATAGAAGATTTAACAAAAGCAAGTGATATAGGTTTTTCAGAATTAAGACAAGTTAATGAATTATTATTGGATGAGGTATTAAGTCAAAATGTCTTTATTAATGAAGAACTAACTATTAAAACTGGCACAAAGATAACAGATGATATAATAAAAAAACTTAAAGAATACAATATTACACAAGTTAGTATTAAATCAAAAGAAAAATCTGATAATTTTATAGAAGGAATCAAGGAGTTAATCAATCTAATTAAAGATAAAATAACAAAATCATTTCAAATTACAGTAAGTTGGCACACAATAACTAATATTAAAGATAATATTGGAGTTTTTATCTCTTTTTTTAGATCATTTTTTGATAAAATGGACGAGTGGGATGCTATATTTAAATTATCAGATAAAAATGGTATAAGAGCTCAATTTTTTGGAAAACCTAATTTATCTCCTATTGCTAAAGCATATGATTTATATGTTCAAAATGAAAAACGAGAACAAAAAAATGAAGAAGAATTAATACATGTACCATTTGAAAAAAGTGATACTGATAAAAATTTATTAATTGATGAAACAAATGATAATAAATCATTTAGTTTATTTCAACAATTTTTATTAAAAATTAATGATATAGATACAAATGTTGTTGATATGAGAGAAAAAAAAAAATTAGAAAAAATTATAAATAATATAAATAAATATTATAGTAAAATTTCTATTGATAAAGATGTTGTTTGCTCTTCTGAAAAAAAAAATGAATTATTAAATGAATTGTTAAATGAAGAAAAAATAATATATATTGATACCCAAAAAGTTATTACAGATCAACAAAAACAAATTATAAAATGTTATATTGAAATACGTAATGATACTGAAAAAAAAATTGAATCATTAAATAATTCTAAGTCTAATATAAATATAGATGAAATAATAAAAGATTTTGATATGAGCACATTGTCAATCACCAAAAATAAAGAATTTCAAGAATATTTTATTAAAGAATTTAAAATATTATGTCAAAGTTCTGATATAAAAGGAGTTAAATATACATCAAAAATAGAAACAATAGAACATTTTCTACAATCAATAGGTATTCAAAATTATAAAGCCTGTAAATATAATACTATAAGTTTAAATATATTATCTAAAGTATTTATTACGCAATATCCTAAAAAAATAGATGGAACTTATGATAAATTTAGCACTCAGCAAAATAATGAATTTTTAAAATCACTTCATATTTTTTATCATAAAAATATAAAAAAATTAGGATATTTAAATTCCATTGTATCACAAGATGATGAAAATCAATTAAAAATAGGTGAAAATATCAAAATTGAAATTCCACATCCATTTTTAATGCCGAATGATCCTAATAGCAGTTTTTTAATATTAAATATATTACATAACTATGATAAATTACCTGTAGAATTACAAAATATAATGAAAGCTAAAACTAATCTAATTGAACGATATTTCAACGCGGCTAAAATAATTTATAATAATTTTTGGATAAAAAGAACAGTTTACAGTGTATTGAATTGGAATACTTGTAAAGAAGTAAACGATGAAAAAATTAAAGAAGATAAATTAAAGCAAGCAAATATTTATTTAAAATGTATAAGTGGTTTATATGATTATGATAATTTATTTGAGTTACAGGAATTTAATGTAGATTTACATAAAAATATAAATAATAATGAAAGAACAAAAATCTTTGATAAACTTGAAATTCAACATGCTTTTAATTTTTTTTTTCATAAAGAATTATATGAGAATAATCTAGAGGGACAGAAAGAAATTATTGAAGCTAATAAATATTTAAACATATATTTAAATCCTAATTATTCAAAAAGAACTCTTATAGAGAATTCAAAAACCTATGCTATAGATAAAAATATATTTACTACTTTATTTCCATTAAATATGAGAGAAGAACATTTTATACCCCAAAATCATCCATATTATAAATTTATTAATAATGTAGAATATATAGAAAATACAAGATTGTATAATATCAATGTTATTTTAAGTCAACATCAACGTTTTTTTGATTATTATCATAATATTAGCTTGTATAAACAAATAAAAAATTGGTTCAATAATTGGAGTGAACCAGAATTTAAAGAAAGGTTTAATAATTATTTTAAAGCAAAATTTAAAGAGAATATTAAACAAATAATAAATGATTATAAAGCTGAAGATTTTATAATAAATGACAATAAATGTAGCAGCAAACAGTTAACGCAATATGAAAATATAAAAGAAAAAATTTTTAATAATATAGTTAATGATCAAACTCAACCTGAAGACTATTCAATATGGTTAGGAATGCGTTTGTTATTACTAAATATAACTGAAGCTAAAAATGATAGTTATGTTGATTATAATGTTGAAAATATAACAATTTTGTTAAATGAAATGAATATAACATGTGAAGAATTCAATCAAAAATTTATTAATAATAAAAATAGTGATAGTAATGAAATTAATAAAAAAATTACCAAATTTAATCTGTTTTCATATATTGAAAATAGAATTAAAGAACTTTCATCATCTAAAATTAATAACATTATATTTAACGATAAAAATGAAATTATTTTTGAACATACTCAAAAAAAATTACCAAAAATCTTTATAGATAAATTTAAATTTTATTATAATTTTGGTAATTTTATACCTAATAAATCTAATAATATAGGTGAATTAACTGATACATTTTATACACAAAATAGTGAAAATTTAAAAAATATATTAAAAGAATCATTAAATAAAAAAATAAAAACTGATTTAATAGCCAAAATAAATAAATGTTATCTAGAAAAAGAATTTAAAGACCCTATAGATGATATTTTAAATAATATTATACCTAAAAATATAGTGGAGAAAGAATTAACTTTAAAACAAGTAACATATCTATATAGTCATCACAAATTGATTGAAATTATAAATAATGTTTGTCCAGAAACTATAAATCTAGCAAAAGATGCTCAACAAATTTATGAAGCATTCAAAATGGAATTAATGACATCTTTTTTTATTAATAATATAGACTCATTAAAAGATGATTTTATCAATTATTTAAATAATAACCATAAAATAGAAGATATAAAAAAATGTTTATTTTTTCAAAGAAAACATGATGATATATTACAACAAGATATTGAAATACAAAATTTATTTGAGTATCCTAAAATTAACTTTAAAGAATTATTAATAAAACAAAACGAATTGAGTGTAGAAAATAGAAATAATTTCCTAGAACATATAAATTTATTTTTATGTTTAAAAAAAGATAAATATGGAAATTCTTATAATAATATAATTATAAATAAATTTTTTAATTATGAAGATATACCTAAATTTAACGAAAAAGAGGTAAAGAACTGGTTTAACCCAAGTAATATGAAAAGTATAATTAACAAAGTTTTTGATTTAACAAATACAGAAGCATTAACAATCTATGATAATATTGAAAAAATTTTAAATAATTTAGAAGAAGCAGATATTGAATTAATAAAAGAGTTAAATGGTAAAATTGACAGATTTTATAGTAATAAAAAATTTAAAGATAATATTGAAAAATCGAGTGAAAGTACAAAATCTGTTGATGAAAATGATAACGATGATAATGTAAATACATGTTTAAATGATATTTTAAAAGAAGAAATATTAGAAGATATTACATTTACAAATATAGTGATCACTGTTGATAATAAAGATAAATCACACGAAAAAATTAGAGAAACAATAGATAAAGATTTTATCACACAATTATACGGATATGATAAAAAAATGATGTCTTATTATCAACAATTATTAAATTATAACGATATATTATCTTGTTTTTCAAACGATACTGACGCAATAGAAGATAAAGACTTAAATGTAGTAAATATTAGTAATTTTAAAACTATACAAAAATCTAAATTAAAAGGATATTTTATTAAACATCGTAATGATTTATTAAAAAAAATAGAAGATAATAAACACAATTTAAATACATTTATTCAGAAATTTAAAAATGATGTTACAAAACAATTATCTAAACAATTTAGTTTAGTGAAATATGAATTAGAAAGTTTAAAAGATCGTAAAAATTATTTTACATATGATAAAAACATAGCAGATAGAAGACACGATGAAACTGGTGACTGGTGGCCTGAAACTAAAAAACGTCCGTGGTTTAATTCAAAACTCAGTCAAATGATTAAATCATTTATGCCACAGGACATTAGAATGAATGACTTATTGCACTCATTTTTTTATATGTTTAATGGTAATTTTTATAAATTTATAAGCTATTTAGAATATTATGTGTGTGATTCTAAGACAGGAATTCCTATATTATGTAGTTTAAAAGATAAAAACATTATAACATTTAATGATTTAAAAGATAAAGAATATACATTTGATACTATTAAATACAAAGTTATAAGTTATGATAAGACTAAAAAAAAATTTAGATTACAAGATATAGATAATAATATTATTGATAAAGAATTTAAATATCTATCACAAGATGTATATAGTGAAGATTTATTAGATGAATTAGAGAGAAATAAACAGAATTTAAAAATAAATACTGAAAATACTCAATACATTTCAGATAAAAAAATAAATAAAATATCAAATTTATTCGGTGAAAATAATATAATTTACAATAATGAAGGACCTTATAAAATAAAAGGAGATATAAGTTGTAATAAAGATATTACGATAGTAGACCCCAGAGGTAATGAAATTACAGTAAATCTATTTAAATTAATTGATGAAAATTTTGGAAATGTATTAGCAGAATATGTTGATAATTATAGACTTACAAATAAGTTGAGAAAAAGTGACTTTATTTCTAGTTCAGTAGAAAGTGTAATTAAATCTATTGATTACTCTAAATTTAGCATAAATAAAGATTGTAACTTAAGTTTTGAATATTATTCACCTGGAAGTTTGTTTTTTAATTCAAAAACTATTCTAATAGATTTGAAAATAAATATTAATCAAATAATTAAGGAATCTATAAATGAAAAATTTAAAAATTTTTTTAAAATTTTATTTGATTATAATTGGCATAATTGGGATAAAAATAAACCTGAACTAGGCATAGATTTAATTAATTTATTTAAAACTTCATATAATATTGAACAGCGTAGAAATGTTAAGATAAATACTTTATTAGATAAAACAAGAGAATGGTTAAAAGTTCCTAGAACACAATCTGGAGGTGCAGTATATCAAATACCAAATGAATGGAAAATGATTCATAAAAATATAGAAAAAATTAATAATGAAATAGACAATTTAAATGACGAAGAATTTATAAATATTCTTAATGTTACTCAAAATTTTAAAGATAAAGTAAATGTTGAAATTATGTTAAATATGCTTGAAAATGATATTATTTAAAAATTATATTTTAATGTATGCATATATAACATTAAAATATAATAATTTATATATATATATGAGTGATCAAATTTGTTATAATAATTGTAATATAACAGAGGATGTTACGGATTTAATAAGTAAGGCAAAAAAACTAAAAGAAAGTGGAGAAAGGTATCAAGAACATGGAGATATAAATGGTGCTTTATATAGTTACTCAAATTGCTCTTCAATATTATATATTATAAAAACATTATTTGAAAATATGTGTGATGATACATATGAAATGAATAAACATTTATTTTTTGAAAAAGACTTATTTTTATCTAAATTAGAAAATAATTATCAAGATATTTTAAATAGAGTAGACCAATTACAAACGATGTTAAAAAAAAATTTAAAAAACAAGGATGAAGATGAAATTTCATGTAAAGAAATTTCTAATGTATCTTTATCTGGGACTGATTGTATTTTTTTTGATGATGTAATTGGTTTAGAACCTCAAAAAATGGAAATTGAAGAAACATTTATTAAACCAATTATTTATCCTTCATTATATGGTCAATTAAGTAAAGGTATTTTATTATATGGACCACCTGGAACAGGAAAAACCTTATTAGTTAAATCAGCAGTAAACACGTTAGCTACAGCATATAAACAAAATATGATTTCTGTAATTTTTTTTAGTCCGACAGCAGCCGACTTAAAAGGAAAATATGTTGGTGAGTCAGAAAAAAAAATCAAAGAGCTTTTTATTTGTGCTCATAGAAAAGCGTGTGAATGTCAGGCAAATGATAAATCTAATAGAATTTTTTTATCAGTTATTTTTATTGATGAAATAGACAATGTAGGTGCCAGCAGAACAAATGATAATACTGGTATGATGAAACAAACTGTAAATGCGTTATTACAAGCTATGGATGGTGTAGAATCCTCTAAAAATGTAATTGTTATGGGAGCAACAAATAATCCATGGGAACTTGACTCGGCTCTTCTTCGTCGCTTCACAAATCATATATTAGTTGACCTTCCTAAAAATAATGATATAAAAAAATTAATTCAAAAAGAAATAGTTGAATATTTAAATAGACCTGATATTGATATAACAAAGTGTGTTAATCAAAAAAAAGATAATACAATATCTGATAATAAATGCGATTCAATGTGTCTTGAAAAACAAATAGATAAAGATTACTGGACAAATGAATTATCAAAATATAATCGTCAATATAATGTATTAATTTCTAATAATGATAATTTTTTAAATAAAATAGCACAATCTTTAGAGAAAAAAATGAATAGTAATAGTGATATTAATCAAATTATGAACGAATCATTTTCACAAATGGCTGATAATATATTACATAGTCAAACATTTGTAGATAGTCAACTAATATCTAATGATAATAAACCTATATTCATTTCTGGAATATCAAATAAAGAGGCTATTTCTAATCAATTATTAAAAGATGATCAAAATTTTCCTAATTCAGATAATTTTATTTCTACACTATTTGACAATCGTAAATATTATCTTTCATTATTTGGTATTGATAAATATAAAACATTACTTGAAAAACCGTATATACAGATTGAAAATGATATTTATATAAATATATTTTTTTGTCCAGATAGACATCCTATATTATATAACACATATAAAGATGTTCATTCTGTATATTTAGAGAAAGAATGTTATAAATCTATGATAAAATTAAAACAAAAAAATTATAATATAAATGAAATTTCTAAAGAAGATACAAAAAAACTTGAACAATGTAGAATATTAATAAATAAAGAAATTAATATAGTTGCTATACCAACAGAAGTTAACTTTAATGTTTTAATTAAAGATTATCATACTGAATTTATATTATTGTATATATTAAATTATAATAATCATATTATTAAACAAAAAACTACTATTGAAATTGGTTTTAATGAATTATTATTATATGATGAAAGTAATAGAAATTATGGAAATATTTCTATTCCAGACATATCACAATATTTGTCATTTGATTATGAATCATATTATAAAACGAATTTTGATATTACAAAAATAAATAATGTGAAAGAAATTCGCTATCAGTATGAAAATATTGTTGAAGATGAAATAATAATTAAATTGGAAGAATTTATTGATCTAAAACAATATAATAATGCAAATGTATTAATTATAGTTCATTTTTTAAAAAAAGATAAAGGATCATTGTGGATTCAATTGATACATAATGTGCTCAACGCATATAATGATATAAATCCAGTATATTCTTATGATATATTTGATACAATATTGCGTACACAGATTAGAGATACTAGTTTAATTATTTCTATTCAACAATTATATAATATAAAAGGTATATCTAATGTAAGTAAGACCGATAAAACGGGTGAACTGTTAATTATAATCATATTAAAAAAGTTAATAGATAAATATAGAGAAGAACAAAGCAAAATAAAAACATTAAAAATATTTTATGAAAATCAATCAAGTTTATTAGATTTATTTAAAATAGATGATAATATAAAATTAACAAATATTGAAAAATTAGCTCATAATATTACAAACCATATTAATTATGTTAAATCAAAAAAAATTCAAAATAATATCAAAAAAAAAACAAATATATATATTGAATGTGAAATTGATTTATATAATACACAATTTAGTAAAATGTCATATGAATACAATACAGGTATAGTTCAAATAGTAGGAAAAGGGTTAAAAACAGCTTTAGAAATGTTGAAAAAATTAATAGTAGTTGTATTTGATTTTTTAAAAAGTATATTTTTTACAATCCCTGATTTACCAGCAAATACTGAAGATAATTATTTAGACACACTCTCTGAATCATTTTATGAAACGTTAACATCAATATTTCAAAATGATATTGTATATTTATTACTGTCAAATAGTAAAAAATATTTTTACAAAAATAATAATGATTTTATACAAGTTGATATTTCACAAAATCAACTAAAAAATAATTCATTCTCTTGTTTATTTGGATCTTTATTTTTAATGTTATTAAATCCTGATTCACAATTATTGAAAAACGAATTTTTTAACAAATTTTTGAATAATACAGTTATATCGTTTATTGGAAGCATTATTAATGCAACGTATGTAGGAGCGAAGGGTTTAATAGAGATGGTTTTAAATTTATATTCTCAATCTTTTAGTGAGGGTTTTTTCCCATTTATTGAGAGTATAGTAAGAACTTTAATGGAAACTATAAAAGGATTATTAGTTATTTTTGTTGGTACAATTAATTCAAATTTTGCTATAGTTGGTTTAATACTATCTCTATTTGGTAGTTGGTGGATAAGTGATAGATTAAAACTTCCAAATATAAGCACAATATATTTTGCTAATAGATTAAAAGATAAAAATCTGTATATATCAGAATCTACATACATAAAAGTATTTGGTGCGAATAATAATGAATCTAATTTTGATAAATTATTTTATGACGAAATACATCCAGGATTTGTTGATCAAGATAGTAAAAAAACTAGTTTTATTTTAAATGCTATTAATACTCCATTTCAAAATATACATTATTTTATTAACCACATCCGATTTGCATTTTTAAAAGATACAAAATTATTACAAAAAGATCTATATTATATGAGTCAAAAAACAAATACTTCAAATTATAATGAACAATTTAAAATAGATAATAAATCTTTAATTTGGAATAGCATACCAATTTATTATCATAATTCTAATGTTATTTTAAAAAATTATAATATTAATTTAAATATTATAAAAATTAATGCCGATAATAAGGTATCTATTGTCAACAAAAAAGACTATGAAAATTTAATTAAATATAAAGAAAAACCACAAGATGTTATAAAAATATATAACGATAAATAATATAATTAATATTAATATATGACATCTTCTCCAAATTTAGAAAAAATAATCAACCCAGAATATGAAAAATTTGATCGTTCAGAGTATGATAACCTATTATTTATCCGTCAGGAAGATGAAAACGATAAAATATATTCAAATGTAATTATAGATATTGATTTTAAAAATCAAATAAATTTAAAAAAAAATAACAATAATCTTGATTATCAAATTATAATTGAAGATAAGCCTGAATTATGTAATAATAAAACTAATTTACAAATAAATAAACCTAATAAAATATTAAATTATGATATTATTAAAAATAATACTGTAAGTATCTATGATTATCCAAAATTGCGCAATGACTTTAAATATTTTTATCTCTTTATTATAACTCAAATTGATAGAGTAACTTTTAATTTATATTTATCAATCGTTAATTATATTCATTATGATATTGAATATGAAATTTCAGACTTTATTAAAGTTTTTAAAAAATTATATAAATATTTATACATTGTAAAAAAATTTATTGATAACAAACCTGATTGTAAAAAAAAATTAAATATATTGAATAAACAAACTAAAGTAATAGAATTAATTAATACCCTTGAGCATAAGCTGGAGAAACAGCTATAAAAATAAATATCTTATAAAATAAATAATAAGATATTTATTTGGAAAAAGACCAACCAGATGATTCTTTTTTTTTTTTCTTTTCTACTCTATTTTGAATAACTTTATCAGGTTCTATTTCATATTTTTTTAAATCATTATAATCATTAATATTTATCATTGAATTTTTATTTTGAAAATCTTTTTTTATAATATCAAAATGAATCGTATAATTTTTTAATTTAGGTGATATAATATGCTTATAAAAAATGTATTCTAATCTAGTTCTTTGTTGAGTGTCTGAAACATTAGGAGAATCAGGAATACTATCCCATATTTCTTTTAATATAGCATATGGTATTTCATTTACATATTGATTTGATGTATTATCAATATCAATATAATAACCTTTTTCATATCTATATTTTTCTCCAATTTTTTCTATAAATTTTATGTATCGCGATTGATTACCTCCATCCATTTTATTCTTAGATAATGGTTTTTGTCCTAAAAAAGAGTTTGCAGCTCTTATAGTCGGTTCATAATCTTTGCTTTTAAATTCCGTTTCATTCTCACTACTATAATGCATTTCTAAAATGCCATTATTTTCTTGAATTACAAATTCATTATATTTCATAAATCTAATTGTGTTAGCAATTGAAAAAGTATTAGAGAAGCATAGTAAACTAGTATTATTCGTTATTTTATACAATATTCTATTCAACCCTGTAAAAGTATCAATATAATTTAACAATGGTATATATGAAGTAGTTTGAGAAAATAACTTTTTATAATTTCCTATATTTAATTCTTTAAATGTTTTATAAGATACAAATATTTTTTCTTGTTTTAATATATTAGATATTTGTAATGTTCGCACAGGTGGAATATTGAATTTATCAAAAAAATAGTCACCTAATATAAAAATTGAAATATAAATATTAAAATAATAAAAATTTTTTAAAGATATATTTATATAATCTTTATATTTAATAATTGCAAGGGCTATTATAGAGGCTGAAGATGAAAGATTAGAAGCAAAGTCTATTTTATTTTCTTGAAATGGGTTTATATTATTAATCAGGATTTTAGATAATTTATTTTCATGTATAACATAATATGCTTTACAATTTGATAATAATAAATATGTAATATTTTGGTATATATCGTTTATACCCTTATATAAATCATTAATTATATTATCATCTGTTTCAATTGTTTGACTAAAATTATTACTTGACATTTTAAATATTGAATTGAAAATTATTTTAATACTTGATTTTATATTTTTGTAACCTTCCCAAAATTTTTTGTTGATATATTCAAAATTTACTTTATTCAATGCATTATTAATAGTATCACCCCAAACTCTATAAATTGAATTTTGTAAATCTATTTCACACTCAAAATATAGAGTCTTTGTTATTGATAAAGATTTATTTTCATGTAAATAATTTATTAGATTTTCTTTTATGTTATTTTTTATGTTATCAGATATAGATCCTGTTGTTGGTTTTATGATTTCGTCTAATTCTGATACTGAAAATTTTGTATTTTCACTAAATAAAATTTTAGAATATGTCGGTTTAATTATTTGTAATGTGAAGATTCTTTCTTTTATTAATTCCCAATCAATAATTTTTTGAATTTTTTTTTCAAAAAAATCTTTACATACATCATTTACATTAAATTCCAATGAAAAGGTTGGGCTTTCATTATTTGAAATAATAATTAAATCTTTTTCTGAATTTTCTTGATAATTTAATTTAGAAGGATAATTTATAGATCCTGTTTGTTGTTTTGTCATATTGCTATTAATAAATCCATCTAAATATTGTTGTATTAAATACGATAAAATTAATATAGGTTTATATTGATTAATATACAAGTCATAACATTTATTTAAATCACTATTGTTATTAAATAATACAAATATATATTTCAATAAATCAAAGGCTGGTGCTATTAAAGTTGATGATGTTAGTAAAATATAAAATGGTGTCATTTGATCTAATAATGGTTTTAAATATGATGCTATTTTTTTCAGTATTGTAATGTCATTTGTAAAACTATTAAAATAATTATCAATTTCTAGTGGATTCATGTATAAAAAATTTACTATACTTGGTATCATAAAGCATGATAAATTTTGATGTTGCCAAAAAAAATCAACTAATGATTTACCATATGATTTATAATCAATTTTTGATTTTATATTATCTAATAAAGGTTTCATTTCTGAAACAATTTCAACATCTTTTTCAATTAAAATTTTGCATTGTGATAAATCAAACGCTTCTCCTTTTTTACTTTTAATCATGTTTTCATAGGATTCTTTTTTTATATAAGCAGCTTTGATATTTTCAAAATTTAGATATAAAAAAGGATGGCGATCAACACAATAGTTAATATTCAAATATACATCATTATTAATATTAATATATGGTTTTTTAAATTTATCATAATTTACATTATTAAATGAAATTAAATGATAATGGTTTGGTTGAATATCATTAAAAAAATATTTTAAGTAATTAGTCTCTGAAGCACTAGCACCCCATTCAGATGTATTAGTCATTACTTCTTTTATAGATTGACTAGCAATATATTCATTGGTAGTATATTTAACATTAACAAACAATTCATTTTCTAAAGTTCTTGAACCCATTTTAGAAAAACTGCCTCGTAAGGTTTGATTAATATCACTGTTTGAAAGTAGTTTTTTGCGTATATCAGCACTTAATTTTTGTATTATATTTTCATATTGATAAGGTAGAATATTATATGTGCGATTTAATTTTTGTAATTCTTCATAAATATTAACTTCTTTTTTTTTATCACCACAAGCATTCAAACAATTATTATTTTGACTGCTAACATTTTTCTTTTTACACATATTACTATAATCATTTGTATTTACTATATAGTCAATAAATTCTTTTTCTAATAGTGTTCTTATATTTATATCATCAGGTAAATCAATTAATAAACGATTATTAAATCTACGAAGTAGAGCTGAATCTAATTCCCATGGATTATTTGTTGCTCCCATAACAATTACATTTTTGTGAGATTCCATGCCATCCATAGCTTGTAATAAAGCATTTACTGTTTGTTTATTCATACCTGATTCATCACCACTTCTACTTCCACCAACATTATCAATCTCATCAATAAAAATAACAGAAATATATCTCATTGTCTTACCTGAATCATTATCTTGACATTCACACGCTTTTTCACTAGCACAATTAAATAATTCTTTTATTTTTTTTTCAGATTCTCCAACATATTTACCTTTTAAATCAGCTGGTGTAGGCGAAAAAAATAATACAGATAGATTAAAGTCTACATAGTCTCGTTGTAAGCTATTAACAGCTGCTTTAACAATAGCTGTCTTTCCTGTTCCAGGTGGTCCATATAATAATATACCTTTACTTAATTTACCAAATAAACTTGGATAAATGATTGGCATAATAAATGTGCTTATAATTTTTTCTTTAGGTTTATCTAATCCTATAATGTCTTCAAAAAATTTACACTCTTTTTTATCATGAAATACAACATTTTTAATATTTACACATGTATTTACCTCATCTTCTTCTGGTTTTTGAGTGCGATTCATTAATTTAAATTGTTCTTGGAGAGTTTTTAAACTCACTAATAAATCTTTATTTTTTTTATCAAAATCTCGGTAAAACTCTTTTAATTCTGTGTCTTTAATATTTGTATGGTCATGATATGTTTGTAAACTAAATTCTACCTTTTTTTGTGTTTTCTTAAACAAAATAGTATCAATACTATAAAATAAAGTAGCACAATTAGATAAATTAAATATAGCTCCATGAATATCATTATATGTTTGATAACACATTCCTGTTTCGTATAATTTTTTAGCATTTTTGAGTATATCTAAAAAATATTGATCAAGATTTGAAGTACATAATGTATTACACGATTTTTTGAAAGTTAAACAAGGTTCTTTTTCACAAATACTTTCTATTATTTGATATTCATTTAATTGTTTATAATTATCTTTGACTGTAATCGTTTCATAATGTTGGCCTGCTTTAGCATATAAAAAAATCTCTTTAATCTCATGAGGTTCAAAACTGATTTTATCTAAACTCTCTCCTAAACTTTGTTGTAATTTTTTATATTCTACCTCATTTAATAAACAACTGTATAATAAATAATATTTATATTCTATTCTTTGAATATCTGTAAATTCGTTCTCAGTAAAAATATACAATATGTTTTTATAAATATTAAAATAATTAAATCGCACTTGATCAGTTATAGTTTTTAAATCTGTTGAAGGTAAATTTTTTATACCTTTACCTTGACGATCAGGTGATTCTCTGAAAATATATAATCGTTCATCAGTAATAATATCAATTGATTTTATATCGGCTGGTTCTGATGATTGATCCGTAGGTATAGTTTTAAATTCATTCATAGTTATAATCATGTAACTTATAACTGCTAAACTACTGGTGGTTAGTTCGTGAATGAATGTAGATTCATTTTTCTTATATGCAGTTTTTTTTACATGATCTTTTAATATTTCTATGTGGTTTTCATTAAAATTAGATAATATATATAAATCATCAGTAATATAGTATAAATCTTTATCAGTTTTATATAACACAAAATATGTTTTTTTTTTCATTATTATTTTTTTATCCATTTTACTATAAATATCTTTATCATCTCCTATTTGTATTTTAGACATAGTACTAATATCTTTAACTACTTTAACATTAGTTTCATTATAATAATATATTTTATCAAGATAACTTAACGATTTAAAGCCATCAGTATATTGTGTTGATATACTATAAATAGGAATAGCAAAATATCCAGTATCGTCAGTTGATACAACACTTACATTATTTTTACTGTCTTTCATAAAATATATTTCATTATTCATATTATATATATTACTAATATAATAAAAAATCTATTTATATTTATATTATTTATTATAAAAAATATTGATAAATATTATCATTTCATTATAAAAAAAAATATGAATAAAATAATCATATTAGATACTGAAACTACTGGAACCTCTCCAATAAAACCTGGTTCAAAATGGGGGGAAGACTATTTCAAAAAAACGAGTGATCCCCATATATGGCCTAAAATTGTGCAAATAAGTTTTATTGTATATGATGTTGATAAAAATAAACCTTTACAAATTATCAATAATATTATTAAATTAAAAGACATACAATATCCTATTCCTATGGAATCCATTCAAATTCATGGTATAACTGATGAAATTTCTAAAAATAATGGGATTCCTATAATACAAGCATTAAAAAAATTTGTAGATAACTATATAGATTGTGAACTTGTAGTAGGACACAATATTCAATTTGATATTAATGTAGTTTGTGCTGAATTATCATTAATTTTAAGTAGTAATGATTTAATTGATGAAATTGAAAAAAATAAATTTAAACAAGTTTATGATAAATTAATAAATGATTACTATAGTAAATTTAAATATTGCACTATGCGTAAATCTAGATTAATTTGTAATCTACCTAAATATATCTATGATAGTCGTGGTGAAATATTAGTAGATGAAAATGGTGAAAAGATCAAAAAATTAAATAAAGATGGATCGATATCACTTAAAAATCCTAAGCTAAGCGAAGCCTACTTTCATCTTTTTAAAGAAATGCCTAGAGGAAAACTCCATGATTCATTGGTAGATGTAGCTGTTTGTCTAAGAATATTTATCAAACTCTACAGAGATATAGATATATTTCAAGGCTATTTAATTGAAAATAATCTTGATATTATTAAAATAGTTTATCCAGATAATTATAAAGACTCGCCTAAAAAGACTAAAACAAGTATTACAGGTAGAAAAAGAAGATCCGATAAAAAATTTTAATATGTTAAATTATAATATATTAAAATGATTATCAATTTATTTGACATAGATAAATCAATTACTCCTAAAGATCATATTAAATATCTCAAAATAGATATAGATTTTTTAAATAATGATAGTAGTAATATGGTTATACCACTGAACATGACATTATCTTATTTAGAAAATCACTATATGAAATTTAATCAATTTGAATATCTTCTATGTAAAATTCCTATAATAAAACCTAATTTATTGCTTAATAATTTTTTTATTTTAAAATTTATCATAAGGTTATCAAAAAAGTGTAGATGTTTTGACAGTAAAACTATTATTTTGTATCAATATGAAACAACTGAATTAAGCATTGTTTCAAATGAATTTTTAAATATTTTTATAGAAAAAGCCTTGAATAATATATATGAAACAGGTATATGTAATCAATGTAAAAATATAGACTGTATATGCAAAGTAAATTATATATTTAATAATGAAGAATTAGAAAATATAGATAAATGTCCAGTATGTCAAGAATATATTGAAAATGATAATTACTATTGCTGTAAAAATATACATAAAATTCATTTCCATTGTTTTTCACTAATAAGATTAAAAAATAGATGTCCTGTTTGTAAAATTCGATATAATGATAATATTTATTGTAAAGATTGTATTGAGGACTCTGTTGAATATTTTTAGACAACTATAGATTTTAGACTTTCCATTTATTTGAACATTTATTACATATAAAGAATGTGGTAATAGCTTCATCAGCACTCCTTGTTTGTAGTTGGTAGTAAGTTATACGATCATTCTTACATTTTCCACAAGTATAAACACCTTTAACAGTATTCTCTGTTCTAATTTCATATGCGATTTTATCCTTTTTAACTTTTTGATCCATAATTTCAGTCCAATGCTCTGGAAACATCTCTTGTGGTGTCAAATCGCATAATTTATATGGATTGATCTCACCACTTTTAACCTTTTCAATTAATTTATCATTTTTAATATAACTATTTGGATCTAAATTAGTAAAAACTCTGATAATTTGTTGACGATATATATTACGAAATACAGGATTATCCCATTTTTTTATAAATCCTTTTTTTTCAGCATATTTAATAGTAGCATTGTAGCAACCTAATTCTAAATTTTTAGCAATTTTATAATCTCCATCAAAAAGCATAAGTAATTTTTCAATTTCTTTTTCTCTAAGCTCAGTTATTTCACTGCTATTATCAGACATATATACTCTATATAATAAATTTTATAATTCTTTATATCAATTTTTTATATTATTAAATCTTTTTGTTAATTCTTGTAATACAAGATCCATACCAGTTGGTAATTTTTGACAATTATTAGAATATTTTATTGCTGGCGGAGGTGGTGGAGGTATAGGCACTTGTGATTGTTGAAAAATCACTGGTTCAATGTGATTTAAAGTAGGTTGATTCATTTGAATTAAATTTTGATTAAATGTTTGTGGAATAAGAAACCGTTGATAACAGTCTAAGTTTATTCGTAAAGTTTGATTATCTTTTTCTAATTCATTTATTTTTTGTTTTAATAATTCAATTTCAGTTTTTTGTTTTTCATATTTTATATTTTTTTTATACAATTTATCATTAACTATTTTAATTTCTTTTTGAGTTTCTAAACAATAATTACGATGTGTTTCCAATTGTAATTTGAATTCTTCAAAATTATCAACCAGAATATAATCATCTAATGTTTTTATATTAAGTCTATTGAACATCTTTTATATTCTATATATATAAAACTTTATATATATAGAATTATTTTCTATTTTTGCTTAAGATTTTTCTTATTCGGTGTTTTTTTAAAATTTTACGAATAGATTTTAGCCTGTTTTTATTGTTTCCTCCTACTTTTAAAGCCATCATAGATTTCATAGTTTGTTCAATTTCAAGTTGTTTCGCAATTTTAACACGATCCTCTTGTGGCATATTAGGTTGAAATTGTCTTATAATTGAAACTGCTAATTCTAAGGTTGGCTTATTTAATAAATTAAAAAAATCCTTGAATTTTTGTTTACTTGATTCTGACTTATTTAAGACATAATTAATGTGATTTATTAATTTACGCTTTTTATCATTTAATTTTCCATTAACATTAAAGTAATCTTCTGGATTTTTTACCATATCTTGTTTTAAATTAGAAAATAACTCTTTTGCTTCAGGTAAAAAAGTTGAAAATAAATCAAATGAATAACTTATACCCATATTTTTAACTTCATTATAATAAGGGGCATGTATAGTTGATTCAAAATCTTTTATAGATACAGATTCAAGATTATTTATAATATGTATTGTCTTAGATTTCAATTCAGCAATATGATTTAAATATCTATTTTTTAATTCATTTAATATTAACATCATTGGATGATTAACATTATGTATTCCACCATATTTATTATTAGACGCTGAAAGTTCATTAGCAACTTTAAAAAAATTATCTGCAAAATAAATAACAGTATTTATATTAACATTAAATTCATTACCAAATAATTGTTTTAATTGATTTATTACTTCTGATTTATTGAATAATGCTGATTCGTTTACCACATATTCTAAAGTATTTTGGAATACTTTATGAATATCATTAATTTTTCCATTAGTGTCAATATATAAATCAACGTCTTGATCTAATAAGGCATTTTTAAGCTTAATCAAATCATCATTATCAAAGAATTGTTTAAACTTTTGAAATGAATATTCTGCTTTTACATCTTTATCACATATTTCAGTTTTAGCTTTTGTAATATCACTTAAATAATAACATTGACTTATTACAGAATCTTGATGTTCTTTACTCATTGATAACCACTTGTTTTTCCATTGATCTGATAATTGATTTGAATTATTATCAGCACAAAATATAATCATATCATTTATATTTGGACAATCATTTTTAATTTGATTTATATATGAATTTTGAAAATACATAATTATCTCATAATAAGGCATACTCTCCTTATTAGCAAAATCACTCTCTTTTAAATCAAATATGCTGTCAGTATTTAAAAAAAAATTTTCTACTATTTTTTTTTTTTCTTCTTTTGACATAGAACTTCCCATTTTATATATAATGTATATTATAAAATATTTTCAATTAATTTTTTGATATCTTGTAAATCTTTTTTATTCTTTTCAAGAATTTTGCGTCGTTGTTCAATTTCAGGAAATTCTTCAAGTAAATTATTTGTATCACCTCCTAATATTTTTTCGTATAATATGGAATTAATATTGTTAGTTGAAGATTTAATGAGATGAAAAAAAATAGTTTTAGGTATAGACTCGCGAACATTAATAATTATTGTTTTATAATATTCATATAGTATTTTTTTAAACTTTAAAATGTCAAATGATCCATTTGCTAATATAATTTTAGAAAAATCACCTATCATTACATCATTGAAATTTTTGTTATCTGTCCAAATATAAGACTCCTCACTTTCTATAATATCTTGAATACAATTTAGTGTTTTTTGAAAATGAGGTAGTAATATTTCGCTCACTACTAGATTTCTTATAGCTTTTATTAGATTAGGATATTTTTTGATAGGTTGATTATCAAGTATATCTGTATTTAAACTATTTAAAATATCTAAGCAATTTTGTAGACACGTTTGACTAGGCTCTAATAATTGATAAATTGGTCTATATTTATGATCTTTAAGACAATTTTCTAAAACTTCAATTGGAAGATATGGAAAACTCATATGAATACCATCATAACATTTTAATATATCTATTAAATATTGATCGTCTAAATCAGCAAATGGATTCATAATTGATATATCTTCTCTATATTGTGTAAAACTATCTTTTAAGAGTCTTCCTGTTTGTCTTGTAGAACCTCTTGTTTCAATAGCCTGTATAAAATTTTTTATGTAATTGCTCAGTAATCCATTTAAAATTGTTAAACGCATCTCTTTTTCAGGCGGTATACTTGAGCCCAGTAATGTTAATTCAGCTTGAGTTTCATCTAATTGATGATTAATATTTGTTAATACATTTGGCAAACATAATTTAATATTATGAATTAAAATATTACTAAGATTAATAGATAAACAACCTATACCTAAGTGTGATTTATATTTTTCCTGTTTATAAATATTATGAGATTGAAAATATACCTTTTCTGCTAATATAGCTTCTTGAATTGAATGTGCATTATTACTACGATTTCTGATACCAAAATATCCATATTTTAATTTCAAATCATTACTTACATTATTATCAAGATAGTTTCCTATATCAGAGTCTTCATTCATTAAGTCTAATTTAGTTAATACACCTATAGTTCGTTCACCTCGTTGATCACACGATTTCACAATCTCCATAGCCATATCTGCTTCTATATCAGGTCTAGCAGCAATTATTGCTAAAATAATTGTATTTTTTTCTTTGATGTATTCATTTACAAGATTTATTATTTGTTCTTTTATATCCTTTGGTTGTCCCCTATCAGTTATAGCAACACTAGTCAAACCTGGAAGATCTATTAAACTAAGATTTGGAATGCCATTTGCATAAATTTTTAGATAAATAGGTTGTTTACTAATATTTAATGCTGAACCAGCTTTAACATTAGTCTGAATTTCAATTTCATTACGAATGCTATCTTTTTGTTCTTGTAATAAGTTTGGATAAGATATACTTATTTTTTTTTCTATTATCCACTGATAGTTTTGATAATTTCCAAATTCTACACGAGACTCCATTTGAGTAGGTATTAAATCAAGATGTAAAGGAGTTCTAGTAGTCATAGATTTTCCAACAGGTAAAATATCAACACCAATTAAAAAATTTAGTAGACTAGACTTACCACTTGATTGCGTGCCGACAACCACAAGTTTGGGTAAATCAACTAAATTGTTATCTATATAACTGCTATTTAATATACTAGCTATTTTTAATATTTCTTTATTAGATAAAATATTTGTGTCTATATTATCTTTTGACCACGTATTAATATAATTCGTTGCTACATCAGCTATATTTTTGCCTATGGGTGTAATGTAATTCATATATGCTTAATTTATATAATATACTTTTTATATTTTTATAGAATATAAAAAATAAATTAATTAATATAGTAAATGTCTTATCGTCAATATTTAACAGGAGACATATTATTTAAACTAGATAACGAATATATTATGATAAATAATATTCATAATGTAAGTTTAGATGATAAATACGCAATTTTTACCAATGGGCAATGTGGTTTTAATTATAAAATAGAAAAAATATTAGATAATGAATTAATTCAAGTTATTCAAGAATTAAGAGCAAATCGTAAATATAGTCAACGAAGTATATTTGATTTTAATAAATGTATCGTTTTTGTTCTTAAAACCAAACCAAAAAGCAGACTACTTAACTATTTCAAAAAAAAGATATAAAAATAAATGAATAAATATGATTAAATGTTTAAGCAATTCGTATCAACAAAAAGAGTTCCAGATGAAACTCTTTTATTATTTAAAAAAGTAATTGAAACAGAATTAAAACAATTTGCTGAAAGAATATGTAAAATCAATAATGATATTTGTTTAGAAGATATAGTGAAATTTATCCCTGAAGTTTTAGAAACTCCGATAGAAGAAAAAATAATAGAACAATATAGAGATATAAGTAGATTTAAATACAAATCTGAATTAGATAGATTTTCTTTATATGATTTGCGAGAGATAAATAGATCATTAAATTTAAGTTGTGTGGGAAATAAAATAGAATTAATAGAAAGGATAGCTGTTTATAAAAATCTTTTAAATATAACAGATGAAGAAATTTTAAAATCAAAATCGTATATTTCTAAGACAAAAAAAAGAACTAGTAAAAAAAAAACAAAATCCAGCGATGAAGAAGAAGACATTAATCAGGTAAGTGATAGTGACTAATTATCAATTAAATTTCTATGTTATTTTTAATATTATTTACATTTTGATTACGCTTATAAATAAAATCAATTATTTTAATCTTAATATCTTCAGTATTGTTAAATTCATTTAATTCATCAATTGATAGATGAGATCTACTAAATGGATCAAAATTGTTGGTAGTTAGATGTGATTCAATAACTGCCCTTTCCATAAAAACAAGACTATTAGGTAAAATAACAGGATTACGAATAGGAATACATAATATAGGATCTAAAAATTCATCATCTACATTTAAAGGTATATCATCTATAACATTTTCATCTCTTTTTTGTATATAGTATTCAAAAATTTCAGTTCCCAAATGAATATCCAGCTTTTGTAGATAATTTGTAAATTCTGTATAATATACATTTAACATTGTTGATATATCAGGCATTTTTATTAATACCATCAATATTGATGAAAATGGTTTTATAATATATTTTTTAAAATTATTCCAAATAATATTTTCTTCATTATTTATTTTTATCTTTATAACATTACTTTTTTTATTATAACATACTTTTAATACATTATTCACAAATTTTATTATATTAAACTTTATATCTAGATCATTTTTGTGAATATTACTATTATATTCATCTAATAAAAATAATATAAAATCTAAATTATAATGAATTAAATCTAAATAAATCTTATTTATTTTTTCATATATTTTTACAAATGCCGATATTTCTACTTTGGTATTTAATATTATATTTGATAGATAATTTATTTGATTTTCAATACTACTATATATATCTTTTAAAACAATTGAAATAAACAAATTATTAATATCTAGATAAAATTTATTAATGCGAAATATTTCTAAAATATAACTTTTATAAAAAAATTTCTCGTTATATGCATCAAGCCCAGTCAAATTTTCAATATGTAAATAAAAATTTTGTAAATTTTTAAAAAAAATATTATAATTTGTCTTATTTAAATACATCTCAAGTATTAAATTATAGTTTTTATTTATATGAAAAATTATTTGTATTGATTTTATTTTTATAAAAGGATTAATCTCTTTTATTGATATAATATCTGTTATAAATTTAATTATTGTTTTTATTAATCTTTTCTTCTTTGTTAATGTTTTGCCATTTCTTTCAATAATATCATTTAAAAAATATATAATTTCATACAATATATTTTCATTAAAATCTATAATTACTGGATTTTCACGCAATATTGTTATCATCATGTCTAAAACACATTCATTAAATACAGAAAAATTTAAATATTTTGAGTTTATATTATAATATTCATCATATGTTTTCTGTAAAAAATTTATACTATTTGATTCATTTTTACAGTTGATATTTTGTAGTATTAGACTATAAAATGTAACTCTATAAAATGCGAATAAATAAAAAAAAATACGAGTATAAGAATTAATATATTCTATTGTTACATTATTTCCACTTATAGATTTATTACTATTGCTAAAAAAAGGGCAATCTGTATTATAAATATATTCAACATTTAATTCTTCATTTTCATACCTTGAGCTTAGTTTTGAAATAAAAACCATTATGTTTATCAAAAAGGAATAGGTATTAATACTATCATTAAAATAACATTGATTTGTAATTTTTGCTTTGCTTTCATTATTAATAAGTAGCCATTTAAATAAATCTAATAATTTGTTTGGATATTTATCATATAAACTTCCCAATACTTTATATAAATTATTACTTAATAATTTATAATTATCTTCTTTTACAGTTTTAACATCAAAATTATATTCAATAGGTGCAATTATTTTACCTATTATAGTATTAAACTCTAGATATCTTGGTTCTAAAAGTTCATAATTGTATAAATATTTTTCTATAAATACTTCTTCATGAATTAATAATGTAATAAAATCAATATTTAATAATTGATATGGTGTTTGAAATATTTTTTTTTCTATATTTTCTATAAATTTATTTTTTAAACAAGGAATAATATTTAGGTATATATCATTAAAATAGCTTATCATCCAATTAAATTCATTATAAGATAATCCATTTAATAAAGTATAATCTAATTTTAAAAAAAATATATATCCGTAATTAAAAAGATATTTTTTAGCATTATTATGTCTTTGTATAGTCTCATAATTTATACTGTCTCCATGTCTATTTATAAATTCAACCGATTCTTGATAACGCGTATAATATTTATTTAATTTTACAATATCATTGAGTCCTATAGTTTGAGAAAGTATATTGTCTATTTTATTTTCATTTGTTCCGAAAATAAATTCAAATCCAATCATATCTATTGTATATATATTTGTTATTATTTTTTAAGTAGAAGAAAAAAAAATTGAAAAACATAATATATTAATAAAAAAACAACGAATCAGAATTACTATGACAAAAGATAATAAACAGACAATTTCTAATGGTCCCAGCTTTAATACACGATCAAAAGTTCCTAATTTAGAAGTTGATTACAATAAACTAGATGATATATTAACAAAAAAAACAGAACAACCTATTCAACTAGATGTTGATTTAAAGCTAAAAAAAAATAGTAAAAAGACTAAGTTGACTTTAGAAGAATTGTTTACACAAGGAATTACTAAGGTGTTTTCAGAAGCATTAGCTAATGATGAAGAATCATCTGAATATGAAGAAAGTGATGACTCTTCATCACTTTCTTCTGTCGAAACATGGGAAGAACCATATAATATTGAAGAGAGAGAATATCTTAGATCTCTAACCGAACAAGAACGTCAAGATATTATTTTAGAAGAAAATGCTATTCGACTTTCACGCAAAGATGAAGTTCCACTTCGTTTTAAGATAATTAAGTCCAAGCTTAGTGATGGTGCTAAATTTCTTGTTATCTCCAAACTAGACCAAGCGGATATATGCACTAGTGAAGAATCAAGTGGAAAACTATATCAATGGGTTAATGGTCTATCGCTTATTCCATTTGGTCAATATGTTGGAGTTCCAGTAAGGATGGAAGAAGGTGTTCCAGCTGTTCGTAAGTTTCTATTAAATACAAGTAAGGATTTACAATCAAGTATTTTTGGTCATACTGAAGCAAAAGCTCAAATTATGGAATATATTACACAGTATATTACTAATCCTAATTCGCATGGAAAGTGCTTGGCAATTCAGGGTCCGGCAGGTAATGGAAAGACAACATTAGTAAGAAATGGAATCGCTAAGGCTATGGGAAGACCTTTTGCGCATATCTCTTTAGGTGGAATGAGTGAGGGTTCTTTTCTATATGGACACGACTACACTTACGAGGGTAGTCAGTGCGGTCGTATCGTTAACATTTTAAAAGAGACAGGTGTAATGAATCCAGTAATATACTTTGATGAATTAGATAAAGTGAGTGCATCTCATAGAGGAGAAGAGATTTATAATTTCTTGTGTCATCTTACCGATTTTTCACAAAATACTTGTTTTCATGATAAGTATTATGATGGAATTGATATTGACATTTCTAAAGCAATTTTTATCTTTAGTTTCAACGATATTAATCGTATTAATCCAATTTTATTGGATCGTCTTCACGTTATTCATACCAAGGGATTTGGAACAGATGAAAAGACAACTATCGCTAATGATTTCTTATTACCAGAGTTAACAAAAGAAATAGGTTTATCACCTGAAGACATTATATTTCCTCATGATAATTTAAGACATATTGCTAGTGAATTTTGTAAAGATGAACAAGGTGTCCGAAAATTGAAGCGTATTATAGAAGGCATTTTAACTAAAATTAATATTCTTCGTTTCACTAAATGCGACGATGAAACTGAAGAAAAAATTAAATTACCATACGACATTCCTGACATGCAGTTTCCATTGACTATATCATATACAATATTAGATAAACTACTCAAAGATCTTGTACGAGAAGACAATAGTTTTATGAGAATGTATAATTAAATATTAAAAAAGAATGTTATTTATATATATATATAATGGAAAGAAAAGAAGAAAATATTAGCAATCATAATCAAGAACAATCTTTTTTATTTTCATTGCTTCAAAAAATGACACAGATAATAGAACATAAAATTAATAATAATGAAGAGAGTATATCAACATTATTATCAACTATTTTCAGTGAGTTTATTAATATAAATCCAGAACCAATTAATCCAAATATTATTTATGTTATCAGATGGGCAGACACATTAATTGATGAAAGAGGAGAACCACATATAATACAATATGAAATAGAATTTATACCTCAATTGTATGAAGATGTAATACAGAAAGCAATTGAAAATAAATCCATAAGAGAGGCAACAAGTCATTTACCTACATATCGTAAATTAAAGGAAACCGACCAATTAATAACTAATGGTGAATGTTGTCCTATATGTCATGATATATATATAGTAGGTGAATATAAAAGAACATTGAATACTTGTGGACACAATTTTCATAAAAAATGTATAGATAAATGGTTTGTTTGCAATCCTACATTAGAATGCCCCATATGCAGAACATCGTATAAAAAAAAAATAGTTATATAGACATAACTAATCCGCAATAATAGGAAATTGTTTATAATTACCAGTTCTATCAATGTAGCCTATGGCTTCTGCATCTGGGTCATCCGACATAAAACATAGTCCATTGTCCATATCTACCCATAATCCTAATTCATCATCATATTCTAAATCAGTCAATGGAGTTGAAGATGTATCTGAACTTTTAGATTTATCATCTTTTTTTTTATCATATTTTTTGATTAAATCATCTCTAAATTTTTCAAACACAAACGATGGTTTATCATATGTTCCTAAATGTTGCCATTGATAAGTATGTGTAACTTTTGTTCCTGAGTTTTTAGAACAAGCATCGCAATATTTTGATATCTCTTTTTGATGTAATAAACAGAATGTAGTATCTCCTTGTGCGTGTCTCGTGCATCTCTTAGGCACCAATGTTCCATCTTGTTGTTTTTGTAAATCGTATACTAACGCAATACATTGAGGCATTTTTTTTATTTATATTAAATAATAAGATATCAAATTTTTATCTGATGATTATGTTTATAATTAGTTTCTTATATTTAACATATATGGAAGATTACATATTTAAATTAAAAGATTTAAAAATATTATATGTTAATTTAGACAGGCGTCCAGAAAGAAATAATAATATTAAAAATGAATTAGCCAGACTAAACTTAAATGGTAAGAGAATAAGTGCTATAGATGGACAAAAATTAAATGAAAGAGAACAATCATTTTGGATGGATAGAAAAAATTTTAATACATTATCAAGAGATCCTAATAAAGTATTTGGCCGTGTAGGTTGTTATTTAAGTCATTTAAAAGTATTGAAACATGCCTTAGATAATAATATAGAACCATTGCTAGTTTTAGAAGATGACTGTCGTTTTTTGACAAATACAAATGATATTGAAATCAGAATTCCTAAAAATTGTGATATTTATTACTTGGGTGGTCTTTACTGGTGGAAAGCTAGTAATAATAATAGCACATTTAACGAACTTCAATTTGAATTAGAAGAATCAAGTTTTGAATCAGATGAAGAAGATGATACTCCAGATTTTACTTTAGCTAATTTTCGTGATTCCTTATTTTATCAAAATAATGTTCGCATCTTTCCTAAATATTTTAGAATAGCGTGCACCTATTCTTATGTATTACCTACAAGAGCACATATACAAAATTTGTATAGAGAAATGCTTACAGTATCTAAAAAAGCAATAGATATGATGTATGTTTCATATGTTCAAAAACGCGAAAATTGTTATATTATTCAGCCTAGTTTATGTATTCAATCTGATGAATTTACAAGTGATATAACTGATTTTGGTGTAAAAACACCAGATAATCCATATAATAATAGTTATTTTTTTGACAATAATATTTATACAATACCAAAAGTTATAGAATTTTATGATAATAATTATCATATTACAATGAAAAGATTATTAGCATATTATAATAAATATAAGATAGTGCCCAATCCCAAAATGCTATTCAGAGATCTGAGAATAGTTTATAGAGAAAATAAATAAATTTTTTAAAAATAAATTTAAAAAATTTAATTCATTACTACTTTTTTAATACCATAAAATGCTAAAGCAGCAATTAAACCTTTAACTACAAGTAATATCATAGAATTTTCTGTTAATTTTAATAACAAATTATTAAGTGCGTTACTTACAGGTTCAAAATTTAACAATACAAATACGATTAGAACAACTAAAGCGTCTTTTAGTTCAATCATTACTTTTTCTATTAAAGTTAATGGCTTGGTATTTAATCCCATTGGCATAGGTGGTGGAACCATCATTGGAGCTTGAGGAGGATGTTGCATTATCATCTGTTGAGGAGGTTGTTGATATTGTTGAGGAGGAGGTTGTTGTTCATAATATTGTTGTTGTTGTTCTTGCTGATTTAACTCTTGTAAAACATCTTCAACAGCTCCCATAACATTAGGATCATGTTGTTGTTGAGGTGGCTGTTGTTGCTGAAGTTGATCAATAGAAGTGGCCTTAGACATTGATTGTATATATAATACAATAAAATTTATTATTTATAAATTTTAAACTTGAAATTAATTATCACAACAAAAATATTTAAAATTCATATAAATAATAAATATTATTAAAAAAAATAAAAAAAGTATAAAACTCATATAAACAGTATCCTTATCCATATACTTATTTATAATAAATTATATATGTAGACTAAAAATAGATTCATTATAAAAAATATTATTAGTGTTATTGCTATATGAGAAGGCATATAATTCTATATTATAAAAAAAATAGCATATAATAAAATTTTATAATCTATATCCTTACTATTTTCTAATAAAAATAATGCTTTGTTCCAATATTCTATAGTATGTTCTCTTAAGTATCGTATATCAAATTTATAAAATAAGAATGGACTCCAAAAAAGTTCTTTTACAGATATTTCTAATTGTGTAAATATATGAATAATTTTTTCTTTATCATGTTTCAGTATTATATTTTTTGTCTTTTGATAATTATCTAATTCGTTGTCTTGACTATAAATTTGAAATATTTGAGTAATTGGTTTAAAGAAAATAAAATTTCTTTGATAAATAAATGAATCATTTAAATTGATTTTATTATATAGCAAGCAATAATTATCATAATTTTGCGAAATTATATTTAAATCAATATCAAATTTAAGTTTTTTATGATGTAAATAATTGTATACACTAACAAGACTTTCTGAATAAAATATTACACTTTTATATGCACTATTATTATAATTAGAAATGATCCATCTAAAATAGTCTAATGGATTAGAACTTTTAAGATAATATATATTAGAGACTTCTTTGATTTCTAAATTTATTTTTTTAGTCAATTCTAATTTTTCAACATAGGGTTTTAAATAATATCTTAAATTTTCCAGTGTTATTTGTTGTTCCTCATTATTTTTTAATGTAGTGCTAAATAAGATTTTTTTGTCTAATAATTTAGCACGATTCGCTAACAATAGTTGTATAGCGTCAAATTGTTCTATATGAAACTTATTATCGCCGAAAACCGATAGGGTAAAATTATTAATAGGTTTTGAAATATGATATGTGTCTTTTAAATCAATAGTGGGAATAAGAATATGTAAAATATTATCATTTGTTATAGAAATAGTTATATTGTTTTTATTAATATTATTAAAATCAATCGTAAAATATTTAGAATAATATGTTGAATTACCAAATGAGTGAAGTGTATAATAATTAGTTTTTGATAATAATAACACCCATAAATTATTATCATAAAATACAAAATTAGAAGCCCAAATTGGATTAATACTATTTAAATCATATTTACGGTATATTTCATTATTTAATGTTATTATAAAAAGACTATTATTACTAAAATAACCAAAATATCTTTGATTATCCCATAATTTTATTATTTGATAATAAATATTGATTGTATTTTTATTATGATAAATTGAACCGTCTAAATTTGTTATAAAAAAAGATGATTTAACATTGGGGGTGATTTCATTAAATAATATATTATTATTGTTTTCTAATGATATGTATTTTTTTGTATTTTCATTGTCCGAATATATTAAATCATACTCAATTTTGTTATATTTGTTTATAATGTATATACGATTTTTAAAAAACCCAAAATATTTGTCTTTTAATAAATAAATATACTCTATATTCGGTATTCCCAATGTTTCAACATTTATATTTCCATGATATAAATCCATATATTAATTAAATAGACTTTTTTTTTAAATATTATTAAAAAAAAATACTATGTTTTGCTTTGAACTCAATACCTTTGCGTAATCAGCACGTTGCGCCAGAGTCCTAATATTTATAGTATTTAATCATCCATTATTTTCATTTTGATTGCATTACATTCTGCAATACAATTATTACATGCTGAGATACATTCCCTATAAATTTTATCATTATCAACATGTTTTTTACATTCAATAATACATAAGTAACACGAATTAATACATACATCAAATAATGATATATCTAATAAACTATTATTAATATAAGTGCCTATTAAAAATTCACATATTTTATAGCAATCAGAACAACATAATGAACAAGCGTCCTGTACTGAGCCAATTTTTTCTTCGCATTTACGACAAGTTTTAGCACAATTTTCCATATTATATAATATAAATAATATAATTTTTTTTATAAAAAAATTTAGAAAAAAAACTTATTTAAATAATTGTTGATGAAATCATATTATTCATAAAAGAATAAATAAACTACCCTATTTTTTAATATGAGTTTATTATAATTATGAAGTATTAAAAAAAATAATTATATTATATATGTTATCAAAAAAACGAAAATATAATAAGCTACAAAGTAAAAAACGCAAAGGAGGTGATTCTAAGTGTAATACACCCTGCACATTGTATTTTCCAGATGAAAAAATAACAATATATAAACAATCTCATGGATTAGGCAAAGAATCTACATATTGGATAAAAAAAGATAACGATAATTTTGAATGGTTTAAATTAAAAGGTAAAAAACAATTTTTATCTAGTATGTTTGATTGTGAAACTAAAAGTGATAAATGGCTGGTAAGAATAAAAAATGCTAATGACAACGAATTAAATGAAAATTTCAAAGATCTAAATAATATAGCAAAACAAGTCACGATAGACTTATGGAAAAATTGTAGGGAAATAAAAAAATAGTAATTTTATATATACTTAAAGATAAACCTATTATAATAGTTAAGCACCTATAGCTCAGTTGGTGGTAGCATTAGTCTTATACACTACAGGTCGGCGGTTCGAGCCCGCCTAGGTGCATTATTTTTATTAATAAGAGATAAACTCGTATTAATAAAAAATTATTTATCAATTTTTACTTGTTTATTTCCGCAAGTTGACATAAATGAATTAAACTTATAACAATCATTATCAAATTGATAAATTTTACCATTAATAGTATTAGGATTAGGTCCTCTTACTACAATACAATTTCTTCCATGACATGCTCTGCTAAAAATAACTGCTAATCCAAGACCTAATACAATGGAACAAATTGTTTGTCCAGTAGGATTATCTAAAATTTTAGTAAACATATATTTAATATAAAGAAAAAGTTTTAAAAACCTATTGCCATAGGATTAACTAACATATTCATCATCATAAATCTTTTAAAAACTTTCATAGATTTTTTTGGATATAAATAACCATATGCCAAAGCACTAGTAAATATTATAGATATCAATATAAATAATAGAAATTCAGGGAAATCCATTATTAATTTCATTAACACAGCACAACTTATAATGGTAATTAATAATATTTTATCTAAATGTAAATATATCTTACAAACTTTTTTTTGGGATGTTTCTTCTACAACATTTTCTTTTTCTGGTAAAGGTTTTACTTCTTCAATAATTTTAGGTTCAGTAGTTACGATTGGTTCAATACTTACATCATCAACAGAAGTTTCCTTAGATATTTCAACAATTTCATCATTTATATCTTTTGACTGTAAATTTTCCATATATATTATATCAATTATTTTTATTTTCGTATTGTTCATGAATTCCAAAAGAATAATTAAAATTAATAAATATACATACAGCAAAAAATAATATTATATAAATTCTATATGGTTCTATTGATGGTAAATTTTTACCGAAAAATATTAAATACACAATAATAAGAACACTTAATAAAACTCCAAATAAACTTTCTGTTAATGGAAACATTATATTATATTTATAATAAAATTATTTTAAATATAATAAAAAACAATTATAAACAAGGTGCACACTGTTGATGACCTTGTAAGGAATTTGCTAAGCATTCACATTCTTTGGCAATATCAGGTGTTCCTATTATAATTCTAGCATGTAAATATACATTTTTATATATAGTCTTAAACATATGTTTCATCGGATCAGGTTTATCATATTTAATAGCTTGTTTTATTAAATTATAATACATAGGTGTATTTGATTCAACAAAACCATCATCTGTTAGTTGATTTTTATCAATAGGATATTTAATCTTATCAGCAAACATTTTTAAAAATACTATAAGTTTATAATTAATGTTAATAAAATCACTAATATAGCGTGAACCACTTTGATAGTTGCTACCTTTATCTTTTGATTTTAATTTATTTATCATATCATTTACTGTGTTTATTTTAGATAAACTTTTTAAATGATCTGGATTACCCATGTTTTTGCCTATATAATCAAAAACCGTATTCATAGTAATATAAAATTTATCATAATTATTCCAATCAAATTTATTGTAGCATTTAGATAAATCAGAATTATAATTTGCCAAAGGCATTGAATTACACGAATTTTTATCTGTTGGTTGAGAACAGCCAGCAGGATTAAATTCATCAAAGTCAGGATCAGGACAAAAAGGTAATGTATCAAATCTAGGTATTTGAACCTCAATATTATATTTTCCTAATGACCATATTCCACTTTCAGTTGGCCATAAGTATTTTGAAAATGATGAAAAACGACTATCTACATGAGCTGGCTTTTCTCGTTCTATAACATTAGGTTCTTGATTTACTGCAAAAACAGAATTTGCCCATCCGCCACCACATCGTTCATTATAATTAGCATTACAACTCATTGAGCAATTTTCAATTCCTATTTGACCATATCTTCCATATGAATTTCCAACAAAACAATAACCGCCATATTGTAGAGCATAATATGGCATACCCATATTAATAGCTGTTTCCATACAGCGACTTAGAGACATACCTGAGCCAATCTCCTCTTTTAAATCTCTATTATAACTATCTCTATAACAACCTAAAAACCTATTACCTGCTGTTTTTCCACTTGGAGTAAATTTTCCCAGAAATTTTGTAGTCTCTTTATTAGAATATATAATTTTATTTCCTATTTTAAATTCAAATATCAGACCACCGTCACCTGCACGATTTTCAGCGTGTATATATATTTTATCACCTGGAACAACATTATTTATAGTAAATGATTGTGCTACATTCCAATTACTACCACGGCTCACTAAATTATTTTTATAATATACCCAATATTCATCATCGGCTTGAATTAAACAAGTCATTGTTATAGATGGGTTGGTAAAATGCTCTAATTTTTTTTTATTTTTATATTTTCTTACAATGTACACTCCCCAAAAAAATAAAACAAATACTGTAATAATTAATATAATAGTTAATAAACTAATTTCAAAACAGAGATACATATATTATAAATAAATATATTCTAATTTTACAAACTATAAATTTGGCGTATTTTATGATAATCTAATTTAGAAGGCAAATAGAATTCAATAAGTTCTAATTTTTTATATTTACGAATAAGATAGTAAGCTACTACAGAATTTTTTAAATTTGATTTAAATTTAATATTTTTATAATAATCTGAACCACATAAAATACATAAATCAATAAATTCATTTATATCTAAGTCTAAATCATTCAATATTTCATCAAGACTATATTCTAATATATGAACACTATTTGTTTTATAAAATCTATAAAGATGTTTACATCCATAAACTAACATATCATTATCCTCCGAAATACAGCCATCTATTTCACCATTTTTATATAAAATACCTATTGCTTTATCTGCTTCCATATTCATATTATCTACATATCTTACATTCATAATGTTACATAAATGTTTGATAGATAATTTTGTCTTACGATCAATACTAATACAATTTTTCTTTAATTCATTGATCTTAGAGATTATAGAATTATTTACTTCATTATCTTTTTTTTCATCTTTTAAATAAATTGCTTCTAGGTATTGAATAACTTCTAAACTACGGCTTTTACGCATTGCTCTTTTTTGTATCTCTTCTATTTTTTCTTTAGGTGGTTTTCCATCAAACACATATACTGGTTTTATTTTAAATCTCTCTAAGTGAATTATTTGTTTAAAAATCTCTTCTATTGGATTTTTACCTTGAATTAATGCCTTATAAAGATATAATTGTAAATCAATTGCTAAAGTTTTATTTTTCAAATCATGAAGTGTAAGTTCTCTAATAGATTTTTTATTATAACGTTTAATTAAGTAGTTTAAATCACGAATACCCATTGTTCTCCTTTTGCTTAATATTATAATTTATCTCTTCTTTAATATGTTATCAATATTTTTTTTTAAATTATATTTAATATAATGAACTGGAAGGAAAGTGAAAAAAAAGCTCTTTCAGGAAGATTTGTTTCAGATATAGTTAATAAATTTATAATTGATAATACTTATGATAGAATAGAACATGATGATAATAAAGTGCACATTACAAGCTTTTTAAATAAGGGAATTGAAGCTATAAAGATTAATGAATGTCATAAATTATTAATTGATAGAACAAAATATTTTTGTGACTTAGTTAAAAATAATAAAAAAGTGATTTTATACTGGTTTCCCACTCCTTTTAAAAAAACTTTACCTGATGATAAACAGAGTTTAGATGTTCATGAAATTAACAGTGCTTGTACTTGGCATAACGGTCTAGAATCATTTATAGCTATATATCGTTGGGAAGAAGCCCCAAAGGTATTATTTCATGAATTATCACATTATTTTGGCTTAGATGCTATATTGAGTTATAATGATAATACTTATTTTATTACAAAATATAATTTAAATATTCCATGTTCATTAGCAGAAACATATAGTGAAATTATCGGATATATAATGAATATTTATTATTTTACTGATGGTTTAAATGAATTATTTGATAAAATGTTTGCTGTAGAATTAGCATTTTCAATATATCAGTGTCAAAAAATATTACGATTTTTTAATATAACAAATTCTAATGAATTTTACAAATTAAAATCTGACACCAATTTGATAACATATTATATTTTTAAAACTGTATTTATTTATAATATAAATCCTAGAGAGTATATAGAAAAAATGATAAATAAAAATAAACCACTTTTATTAGAAAATGAACATATGGAATATTTAATAAATATAATAAAAAATAACTTAGATAAGATATTTGAAATTGAACAAATTGAAGAAATTAAAGGTTTAGAAAAAACGATGCGAATGACTATAGTAGATTATTCTCCTGACTTATAATATATATGTTTATGTATGAAACCCACATTTAACATTATAGATTATATTACTAATTTTGGCAAAAATATACTAGATAATAAAATCTCTGTTTTAGTAATAATAGTTTATGTTATTATTTTTTTTTCAGTATTAAAATTCAATGATCTATTATTAAAAAAAGAAGAAATCATAAATAACTGGTCTAAGTATAAATGTCGTCCTTATATAATTCCTATAGCTGGTTATTTTAAGGGTGATAATTTTTTTAAATATACTTTTGATAATTTTAATGAATGTAATTGGTTTATTAGCAAAAATTATTTTAATAAACTTACAAATCCATTTCGTTATACGATTAATATTATAAAAAATATATTATATGATATATTTAATTCAATTAATAAAATACGAGAAATGGCCAAGGTATTAAGAACCCTTTTCTCAGAATTAATTGGTAAAGTATTTGAAAAATTAACCTTATCTGTGGCTACGGCTCAATTTTATACTGAAAAATTAAGAAATTTAATGAAAAAACAATATGCAATTTTCCAAATGATATATTATTATTTAGAAACATTAAGAATGACTTTAGACAGTTTTTTAAAAGGACCTATGCCTATATTTTTATTATTCATGATGATATTTGGACTTTTAACTGCTTTTTTTATTGCTATTTGTTTGCTATGTCCTATCCCTTTTGTAAATATTGTTGCTTGTCCTATCTGTGCTTTTTGTTTTCGTGAAGATACATTAATTAAATTAGACAATAATAAACAAATGCAGATTAAGGATATCAATTTAAATGATTTAATATTTCCTAATCAAAAAGTATTAGGTAAAATACTTATAAATTTTAAACTTCCAATAAATCTTTATAATATATGTAATACTTGGGTATCAGAAAGTCATTTATGTTATATAGAAGATGTAGCATTTCGTGTATCTGATTTAAATCCGAAAGAAAGTTGCAAAGTTTCAACTATTGTATCTTTAGTTACTGAAAGTCATAAAATATATAGTAATAATAATGTATTTGGTGACTATTGTGAGATTGAATGTAAAGAGATTGATGTTATATGGAATACAAAAATATTATTAGATCTTAATCCAGATGAGGAAATAGCTATAGATAATAATTATATAGCTTATCCTACTGGATTTATATTAAAACCTAATGAAACACAAAACACTATGGGATATATTGAACATTTAATCTGTGAAAATAATATTATTTTATATGATTATAAGGGTATAATTTGTAGTGGTAATAACCTTGTTTTTGAGAATAATAAATGGGTAAGAGTTAGAAATACACAAGCTAATATATATACTGGAAATCATAATAATGTATTATATCATCTAATTGATATTAATGGAACAATAGATTATAGTGGATTTATTTTTAGAGATTTTCTTGAAACACATAATTATTTGATTTATGATTGGTTTCATCATAAAAGTAAAGAGATTTTAAATAAATATAAATAATATATATGCTTATTATAGCAATCATATTATTTATTATATTGTTATTTTTTTTATTTAAAAATAAACAAGAGAATTTTATACCTGTAGATATACATCATTTTAATAGAACTCTTATAAAAAATCAGATGACAAAAAAAAACTTAATAGCAAATAATTATAATTTTGAACCTATTGATAATGAGATTATTTATAGAGATGATGTTACTAGTATATCTAATACATTTTTAGCAAGAGATTTAGAAAAAATATTAAAAAGATTTATAGTGCAATCCAATCATAAAGATACTCAATTTATAGAAGTAGATGATACTTATAAAATAATTCCCAAAAAATTTGAGTTTATAGTAGATAAATTATTAAATATGTTTCAAAATGCTATTTTTTTTAGTATTTTTAAAACTAATCAATATAAATATATTATATGTCCAAATATAAATAGTTGTAGAATACAGTTAATTGATAGAAAAATTTTAGTTATAAGGCGTCATATTAAGAACATAAACATTGAAAGATGGAATATTATTATAGAATTTTATATAACAGGAAAAACAAATAGCTTTGTTTTAGAGATTTTAGTTGAATATTATAATAAAATAGTATTATTATTAAATGTTAAAGTTATAGGTAAAAATAGCAATTCAATCATCAAAATTCCTGAAATATATAAACACAAAAATATATTAAATAATTCAGCTGAACCCTACTATTATAGAGATCCACAACTGAATATATTTAATGAAAAAAATACAGAATATAATACACAAAAAGGATACTATATGAATAACGAAACAGACACGATCACTTCATTTAAATCAGAAAAAGAGTTAGAAAAGGAAGCTGATACATATTTATCACAACAAAGAATATCACTAAGTGCAACCCCTAATAATTATTTTATAGATCAATATAAATGTTATGGAAGTAAAGGAGACAATCAAGTAGAATGTGAAAATAATTATGATAACTATTTTAAACCTAAAAAACGTGGAGTATGGGATACAATATGTAAAGTTGATAGTGATTGCCCATTTTTCAAAGCAAATAAAAATTATGAAAATAATTTTGGAGGTTGTGTTCAAGGTGTTTGTGAAATGCCAATGGGAATTCAAAGATTAGGAAATAGATATTATAATATTGATACCAAACCATTATGTCACAATTGTGCTGAAAATGGGAAAGATTGTTGTGATAATCAAGATATTCCTGATTATATTTTTAAAGATGATTTATTTGTTAGAAAGATGAATGAACAAGAATTAAATCAAAAAGGGTTAGGGTTAATATAAAAATAATACAAATTACAGCATCAAGTATAATATAAAATAGTATATTTTATTTTTTATAACTTTTACATTACAAATGCCTAATATATTGTTAGCATTTATTTAATAATTATATTATATAATGGACGGTGCAGATTCAGTAAATTATATATTAAAAAATAATATTGATGGAGAATTTGTTGAATGTGGTGTTGGAAGTGGTTATTTTGAACATATATGGATAAATGAATTATTAAAAAATAATTCTGTTCGTGATATCTATTTATATGATACATTTGCTGGATTAGTAGAACCAAGTGAATATGATTACACTTGTAAAGACGCTAAATTATATCAAATGAATAAATATGAAGTTTATAATTTCTGGAAAAATCAAATAATTACGAAAAAGTAAATGGGTGGTGTTATACGCCTTTAGAAAAAGTTAAAAATAGATTAAATTCAACTGGTTACCCTGAAAATTATTTACATTATATAGTTGGTAATGTCATGGAAACATTAAAAGATAAAATAACAATTCCTGAAAAAATAGCAATATTACGATTGGATACAGATTGGTATGAATCAAGTAAATATGAACTAGAACAAATGTATGACAATGTTGTATCAGGAGGCATTATTTAAAAGAATGTGACTATTATATTATAATAAAATGTATAGACAATTTATAGATGAGACAATAAAAGATTTTGAATATAATTATGAAGAGCAAAGAAATAGATTTATAGTAGCATTTTTTAATGATGGCGATATATTACATATGAATTATAAAGAAGATATCGTCGATTATAATTTTTATATATCTGGTCGTAATTTGACTACAATGAAATATATTATTAGAAAAATACCTTGTTATTTGTATCATAATAAATATACAATGGAACAAGGAGAAAGACAACCAACATATGAATATGGAACGCAAGAAGATTCATTTTATAAAGAACAGGATGAAATGATTGATGAATTCACTAAATTAATTAAAGGGCAAATAAATTATAAAATTCATGATATCTGGACTGATGGATTATTGAATGATGATACATATATGATGTTATCTTTTCAAAATCCACATTTTTATTTTGGAAGAATTGATAATAAGTATTTAATATTTGTTAAAGAAGATGTTGGATCATTACAGAAAGAATATATTACAAGAAGAATATTATTAAGTTGCATAAATAAACTCTGATTTTTTGAATTATCTATCATGCTTGTTATATCCATATTTTCATTTTTCAATGGTGTAGCAGACATTATTTCTATTTTTTATTTAGTTCATGTTCTTTTAATGTTCCTATTGTTTGAGATGAAATATCTATTTTATCTTCACTTGTTTTTCCACTACATTTTTCAAAAATGTGTGCATATTTTTCAGTCCAATTTGTTTGTCCTTTTGTATATTTTTCGTTTTGTTTTACATCTTCAAACCATTTTTTCATATATTGTTCTTCTGTATATTTTGGTGGTTCTGTGTTCATATCTTTTGTATTGTCTAACATATCACTAAAATGGGATGTTTTTTTATACATTTCTTACTTATTACTATTCATTATTTTTTAAATCTTTTTACATTTCAAACGCCGATTATTAACTTTCCTATAGAAAATCGGTATCGTTTCAAAAATGTAGTATAAATAGTTATAAACTAAATCATCTGCTAATTTTTCAATTATATCCATTTTTCTATTCAAACATAGAAATATTATTATATAGAAATCAATTTTTTGTCAATTAAACTATTTATTTTTTTAACATTTATTAAAATTAATTTAAATATATAAATATATATGGCTAGTGCTACTGATAAAAAGAGAGAAAGAGATTTACAATACAAAATTAATCAAATTGAAAAAAAATTATTATCATTATATAGTTTTAATGTTCACGGTCAAATAAAAGTTAATGACAAAATAATAGATTTCCGTGATACAAAACATCATAGATTTGAAGACGGATTATATATGGCTACTCTAAATGGATCTATAACTGAATGTCACGCTGTATTGATATATAAAGAAACTATATTAGATGAAACTGGATCACAAATAATTAAATTTAGCATTTTTGATTCAAATGGTCAACGTTGGGCTGCTAAATATGAATATGAAACCAAAATTCGTTCAAATATGCCTTTTTTTGTAGATTATAGTATGTCTCCAGAAAGAAGTATTAATGAAGAATCTAAATGTGCTGTATGGTGTATTATAGTAATTATATTATGGAATACTTTTATACTAGAAGATAGATTAACCGCTTTGAATATATTCAATATCAAAATGAGAGAGAGTGAAGAGATTAGACACACTTTTTTACATAGTGTGCTACAAATGATATCAGATTGTAGAGACTTTTCTTCAGAAGATAATATAAGACAATTTGTTCAAGATGTAAATAGATTGATATGTAATTTATCAGTTGAATTACCTTGTGATATATAATAATACTTAAAAAAATATAGAGCACCTTTGGTATGATAAAACACTTCCAATGTTTAAATCCGATTTCGATTCTCGGCAGGCGCAAATAGTTTAGGTCTTTTAGTAAAGTGGTTAGAACATTACGTTTACACTCAACAGTATTTATATAGTTTAATATATATTCTATTCTGTTTTTTTTTTCTATGGTGTATCCTCTTTCTATCCATCTAATCAATAGAATTATCAAGTTGCTCACATGTTTTTCTTCACAATTTTGAACATGATAATTTAACAAATTGTGGATAAAAATTGAAATAAATTTATATAAATAATTTAAAATAATAGATTAATTATATAATGCAATATTTTAAATTTTTAGCATATTCTTGCTTTGGTCTTCTTACTACTAAATATATTAATAATAAATTACGCTGCCACTAATGTCGCTTGTCTGCCTGGTTTGGGGCCGAAAATCTCTGCCCTTGTGATAAATTATTAAGAAAAAATTGATATATATATATAATTTAAAATAATAGATTAGTTATATAATGCCAAAAATAAAAATTAGAAGTTTCGCGGAAAAAATATTCTGCTACTTGGCTAAGTTGCAATCACCGATGTATGATCCCAGGGCTAGACTTCAAGATCGCCTCAAGGCAGGGATGAAATTTTATAGCATAACGACCGGTGGCCTTATTACGGCTGTTGTTGCTTGTGAATATGCATCACAAAGAAAACAACGTATGGAAAGCATGCTTAATAACACGAATATGGGTCGTGAACCAGCTAATAATGCAGAAAAAAAATTGGATTAAATAAGTATATTATTAATTTTATTTATAACTAATAATTTTTATAAAAATATTATATTTTTGTAAAAATTGTATTTTCTCTTTTAACTTTAATAATATCATTATTATTAATTAAATTCATATTAAAAAATCAATATAAATAAGAAAGAAAATGGGGTTAGATAAATTAGTTGAAAAAGATCCAGAATGGAAAAGTTAGGATTATCAAGTTGCTCACATATTTTTCTTCACAATTTTATACATGATAATTTAATAAATCGTGGATAAAAATTGAAATTAATTTATATAATTATATAAATAATTTAAAATAATAGATTAATTATATAATGCAAAATTTTAAATTTTTAGCATATTCTTGCTTTGGCCTTCTTACTACTAAATATATTAATAATAAATTACGCTGCGACTAATGTCGCTTCTCTGTCTGGTTTTGGGCCGAAAATCCCTGCCCCTGTGATAGATTGAGAAAAAATTGATATAAATTTATATTATAAATAATAGATTAGTTATATAATGCTGAAATTAAAAATTTTTGCGGAAAAAATATTCAGGTCCTGGCGTGAGCTGAAATCACCGTCTGTGGAACTCAAGGTTAAATTTTTTGGATATTCATACTTAGGTCTCTTTATTTTAATGGAGCTTGATTCACATATTAAAAGTAAATCACTCTGCGACCACTGTAACAAGACTTACTGGTTTGGCGACGAATTTAGAAATCCCAAAAAATACTGCAACTGTGATAAATTGTTGAATAAACAACAAATTGTATTATTAGGTGATGGATTTCTATCTAGAGGTTTTTTAGATACAATTGATAAAAGTAAATTTAAAATAACGCAAATATATAAAGATAAATTTATTAATCCTCAAGACATGATTTATCAATTAAATAAAGATGAGTGGAATGCTAATCCATTACATCTTCGCGATATAATTAGACAAAAACCAGACCATATTATACAAACAAAAATTAGAGATATGCGGTATAATGAAAATACTATATATATTAATGAAGATGGTAATGATTTAATGTGTGATGCAATGATAGATTTTGACCATTTAGTTATAGGTCTAGGTTCTCAAAAGACACTAAGTGATTGGGAAAAACAAATTCAAGATTTAATTCATATTAAAAATACAAATATAGGGATTATTGGCACAGGTTCTACAGGTATTGAATTAGCAACAATATTATCACGTAATAATAATATTACTCTAATTGATACACTTAAAAAAGAAGATGTATTAAATTATTTACCATATGATTACAAAACATGGTTACTTTCATTTTTAGAGTATAAAAATATTAGCACACTATTTAATCAAAATTATAATCCAAATTTACATTGTTTCGATAAAACGATAATGTGTATAGACAATAACGTTAATAATTTAGTAAGTAATGTTAAATTAGATGACAGATTGAGAAATTTAGATTATCAAAATGTATATATGGGGGGAGACTGCGCAAATACAAATTTACCCAAAACTGCTCAGTTAGCATATGCACAAGGTGTTTATATCGCTAAACAAATAAATGGAAAAGCGAACAAGCAAGCCGAGGACGACGATCAAGAAAACAGACCTTTCCATTATGATGATTCTATAATGGGTAGTAATAGAATTTCAGAAATTATTAGGGAAATAAATGAACTACCACCTGAAAAACGAAGTGAGTATTATTTTTGCGGCGGTAACAGCAGTACCGTGCCTCGCGCCCCCCATTATAAATACATTACTAATGGTAAGTCGTTAAACATAGGAAATAATCAAAATTTAATATTTGGTCATCCATACATTCCAGATGGAATATATCCCTGCGAACTACTGAAAATATATTCGATGTTTATTGTTTAAAAGAAATAAATTTAATTTGCTCTTCGAATCTCAATAATATTTGGCACTATTATTTATACTTATAAGATTATCGTCTCAACAAGCTCATAATTTACAACCCCAGCAATACTTTGGAAAAACGCCCATTGATTTTGTAAAAGAAATCATTTTTTAATGAACTATTTTGTTTCCTTATCCTTATAAGTATTATAAAATGAATTCATAATCGTTTCTGATTCAAATTCTATCAAATCATTT
>Ga0194129_10000269_pt1 | contig 104213 bp, 98 predicted proteins | sample TA2KigCa35mmetaG_FD_150862 | JGI IMG/M metagenome (GOLD analysis project Ga0194129, IMG submission 150862) | Freshwater microbial communities from Lake Tanganyika, Tanzania - TA2015038 Kigoma Deep Cast 35m | ecosystem: Environmental > Aquatic > Freshwater > Lake | place: Tanzania: Lake... | reverse complement strand
TTGTCACTCACCAGGCTCGCGCCCAGCAGCAACAACGGATTCTCTACATCTCCGATGACTCGACCTCACAACACCCAAGGCACTAACCAAGGGCGCACGAAATCAAACATCAGAAAATGCGCATCAATGTGGTTTTCAAGGTGCAACTTACGTTGACGACTGGAGAAGACACCACCACTGCATCAGGACACAAAGCCCGGAAACAACAGAAACATCAAATCAAGAACGACAACATCAGACCATTCGGCCAAGCAGACTGCGTACAACGCAGACCACCCAGCCAACGTAACTCCCTCTCCGGAGAGCTGTCAACACGAGGTCCGAATTTTTCGTCTTTCCCACGCAGCCCCCGTCGCCCGGAAACCAGAAAGCCCCCCGTACGCTTCCGCGCACGGGGGGCCCTGAACCGGACGCGTCAGTTGGCGACGAGTTCGGCGCCACCAAGATACTTCTTGAGGGACTCGGCATCCGGCTTCATGGCCGCCTGGCCCTTCTGCCAGTTGGCAGGACAGACTTCGCCGTACTTCTCGGAGAAGTCGATGGCATCGACAAGGCGAAGCACCTCATCCACGTTGCGACCAAGGTCGTTGTGGTTGATGGTGACGTGCTTGAGCACGCCTTCCTTGTTGATGATGAAGAGGCCCCGTAGCGCCAGGCCGGCCTCCTCGATCAGGACGCCGTACTCACGGCTGATGTCCTTCTTCAAATCGGCGACCAGCGGGTAGGCGATACCCTTGATGCCGCCTTCCTTGCGGTCGACCTGTGCCCAGGCACGGTGCGAGAACTTGCTGTCGACCGACACGCCAAGGACTTCGACGCCACGGGACTTGAACTCATCGATCCGATCCGAGAACGCCATGATCTCGGTGGGGCAGACAAAGGTGAAGTCCAAGGGATAGAAGAAGAGCACCACGTTCTTGCCGCGGTAATCCGAAAGGGACACCGTCTTGAAGTCACCATCCACGTAGGCTTCAGCCGTGAACTCGGGAGCCTGCTTAGTCACGAAAACCGCCATTGCGGAAAACCTCCTCGTTAGGTGCCTGCCGGGACCGTCAGGCATACCCCAAGCGTACGACGCACTTCGGGGTTCGACAAGAACCAGACAGGCTCAGGATGCGGGGGGATGGCGCCGAGTCCAGGCCCTCACGGCCAGCAACATGGCCACGATGAAGAGTCCCTCGGCGACACCGACCACGGCAATCCATCCGTCCCTCACCCGCCACCCTCCCCGCCACGGCGCAAGAGCCCCTCGAAGAGAGCAATCGGCACAGGAAAGAGGATCGTGCTGTTCTTTTCCGTCGCCACGTCCGCCAGCGTCTGAAGATACCGCATTTGAATGGCAGCCGGCTCCCGGGCAAGGATGGTTGCCGCATCGGCCAGGGTCTCGGCGGCAAGCCGTTCACCCTCGGCGTGCAGCACCTTGGCGCGCTTCTCCCGCTCGGCCTCGGCCTGTCGCGCCATGGCACGCTGCATGGCCACGGACAATTCGAGGTCCTTGAGCGCCACGACCGTCACCTTGATGCCCCACGGCTCCTTGAACTCGTCGAGGATGCGCTACAGCCTGTCGTTGAGCGCGTCACGGCTCGCCAGTATTCATCGAGCGCCGACTGGCCCAGTACGTTCCGCAAGGTCGTCTGGGCCAGCTGCACCGTGGCCAGGTGTCCGTCCGCGACTCGGGTGACGGCCATGTCCGGGGCCACGAAGCGGTAGTAGACGACGGCCGTCACCTTGATGGTCACGTTGTCGCGCGTCACCACCTCCTGCACCGGCAACTCGAAGTTGAGTGTCCTGAGGTCCACCCGGACGGCCCTGTCGAGGAAAGGCACGAGGAAGCAGATGCCTGGCCCCTGCACGCCCAGCAATCGCCCCAGCCGGAACACCACGAGGCGCTCGTATTCCTGAAGGACCCGAAAGCCGGACGACACCACCCCGAAGACCAACGCCAGACCGATGATGACATTCATGCCCCACGTGCCTCCCCGACGTCCGGACCGCCCCTGCGCACCTCGAGAACCAGCCTGTTCCGCCCCGTGACCACCACCGGCTCACCCACGCCCGGGCGGCGCCCAGCCCACCGCGCCCGCCATCGCTCTCCCTCCAGCAGCACCATCCCTTCGTCAGCGCCCGCAGCCTCGATCACCATCGCGACGCGCCCCACCTGCTCGTGGATCGGGCGTGCGTGCAAGGCTCCCCAGGCAGAACGCGCCGCCAGGACCGAAAAGCAACCGAGCAGGACACCGCCCCCGACGGCTCCGGTCCACAACCACGCATCCGACTGCCAGCCGGCCGCCCGCGCCCCCACGGCCAGAACAAACCATCCGGCAGCGAGCGCAAGGCCGGCGCCCACGCCCTGCAAGCCGTGTCCGGGCGTCATGGCCTCCGCCACGAACAGGCCTACACCCACGACAAGCAAGGCAATTCCTGCCCACGCCCCCGGCAGCGCACCAAGGTCATAGAACCCCTGCGACAAACCGAGGATACCGGCCAAACCCGGCAGGATGCTCCCGGGATGGGACAGCGCGAGGAATATCCCGAGCATCCCGACCTGCCTGAGCAACATCGCGGTCGTCGGCTCGGACAGGACGGCCAGCATCCTTCCCCCGGGCAGCACCCCGCGCGCATGGGACAAGGCCTGGTCGCCACGAAGCCGCACGCGCCGTCCCAGTACCCGGACCCCCACGCCATCGAGTCGCGCCAGCAATTCCGCCTCGCTGGCGGCCAGACCGTCCAAGAGGCCTCGTCGCATGGCCTCTTCGGCCGACAAGCTCAGGCTCTCGCGCACGGCCGACTCGGCCCATCGGGCATCACGACCATGCTGCCGTGCGAGGCTGCGCGCCAAAGCCGCTGCATCCTGCACGGCCTTGGTATCCAGCGGACCGGGCAGCGCCTCACCCGTCGGCCCCACGGGATGTGCCACCCCCATCGCGGTCTGGGGCGCCATGTAGGCGCGATGGGCCGCCGGTACAAGGAACATGCCGGCGGACGCCGCCCTCGCGCCGCCGGGGGCAACCCAAACCACCACCGGCAAGGGCGCCGCCAGCATGTCCTGCACCATGGTCCGCATCGACGTGTCGAGACCGCCGGGACCGTCCAGACGCAGCACCACCAAGCCGTCTCCGTCCCTGACGGCCTCACGCAGGCCTCTCGCCAGGTAGGTCGACGCCACGGGACCAATCGGTCCCTGCCATGCCAGCCACGTCACGGCCCGGCGCGGCGCGGCCGGCATCAGCGGAGCTTCGGCTGCCCGGGCCACGCCGACCCCGCCCAGGACTGCCAGCAGGAGGCCCAGGCGCAGCAACCAAGTGACGGCATGAAGGCGTTGCCAGACCGGCAGCCCTAGACGTCCGATTGCATCAGCTCTCCCAGCACCCATTCGCGGTAGGCCTCCAAGCCGCCCTCGACCGGCAGCAGGAGTATTTCCGGGACCTGATAGGGGTGCAAGGCCAGGATGCGTGCCATCAAGGCATCGGCGACGGCGGCATCTGTCTTGCACCAGACCTGGACTTCCGGATCCGCCCGGATTTCCCCCTCCCACCTGTAGGTGCTGGTGACAGGTGCCGATACCTGAACGCAAGCCGCGAGACGTTCCGAGACAAGCAACCGGGCAAGGTCGCCGGCGCCCTCCGAAGGGTGGCTGAACAAGACAATCTTCATGGGGTAGAAATCTAAAACATTATGGCACTGGCCACCCTCATCGCCCTGTCGGCCCTGTCCCCCGCACCCGACGACCTCGCATGCAGGGCGGCGAACGGCAGGGTCTACGTCCGCGTTCGGGCAGGCGATGCGACAGGGTGGTGGCTCGTCGATACCGGCGCCACGCATACGGTGGCGAGTCCACGGACGGCGCACAGCTGGCCGCACGCCGCAGACACCCCCCGCGAAGCCGAAAACTACGGGTTGACGGCGTGGGCCGTCCCTCCCCCCATGACCCTCGGGCACAACCGGATCCGGCTTTCGCGCGTTGCCATTCTGCCGAGGCTCGCAGAGCGTTTCCTCGCCGAGGATGACATCTTCGTCGCGGGTATTCTTGGCTGGGACCTTCTGGGGCAACAGCGCTGGCGGCTCGATCCCGCGAGGGGACACGCGCGCGTGATGGCCTCGGCAGGGTGGCCACCACCACGGCTGGCCGGACACTGGCCACTCGAGGAACGCCACGGCAGCCCGGTCCTCAACCTGCGGCACGCAGGAGGCCAGACATGGTCGATGCTGCTCGACACCGGCACCGGCGCCTTGCTGCTGTCCGTGCCCGCCGCGCGCCGGTCCGGCTGGCAGTCCTCACATCCGGGCGAGGCGGGCGCACGCATCGAGGGGCTTGCCTCGACGCAAGCGTCGTGGCTCTGGCCGACACGGCTGGCGTCCCGTGGGCCGCTGGCACCGGCCCAGACCATCCTCGTGACGGACCGGGCACCGATGGCATGGGTCGATGGCGTGCTGGGCACCGACTTCCTCGCGGGCAGGGCGCTCTGGTGGGACGGACCGGGCGGCTGGTGGGGTGTCAGCGCCCCACCGCGGCCAGCACGGGGCCGAAGTCCAGCCTGACGGCCTCGGCAGGAACGGGCGGCTGCCAGGCGGTTGGTCCGGCGAGTGTCGCCATGGTGTGGAGAACGCCGGGGCGTCCCGGAACCGTCGCCGGCAGCCGGGCCCGAGCACCAGTGAACCAGGGGCCCCCGCCCGCATCGAACAACGCCGAGGCCAGCAATCCGGCCGGAGGCTCGGGCACCAGACCGGCTGTCCGGACGTGGCCCCCGACCGCAGCCAAGGCAACCCCGAGGTCGAGGAACGCGCGGCGTGGTGTGCTGCCCCGCTTCGCGAGGGCACGGGCCAACGCCGCGTCGAGGTCCGCCGGATCCGCAAGCACTTCCCGCACGAGGGCCTCGCCGTAGCGCTCGTGCAGCCACTCCAGGTAGAGGTAGGCAAGCCCGTAGCCTCCACCGCCGGGATTGCCCGCCCAGTCCGACAGCGACCACGCACCGGGCTCGGCCAGAACGGCGGCAACATCCTTGACGAGGCTGGCCCTGCCCTCGGGCAAACCATGGCCCGTCCGGCCCATGGCCCACATCGCGATGCCTTCGTCCCACCATGTAGGCCAGACGGCGGCGCCCCGCGACCGGCGACCGGCAAAGACAAGCAGATGCGTCAGCTCATGGGCCAGCACCCCCGCTGCCTCCGCCTGGTTCTCGAGCAACGCTCCGGCCCGCAGGTAGACGGCCTCCCGCCGGTTGGAGCCCGATACCCCATCGCCCTCAAGGTCCGCCGGCCAGAAGAAACCCTCGAGACCCTTGTCCTTGCCGAAGGATCCGACGGCGGAAGAGAAGATGACGTGCACCCTCGGATCGCCGTCGACGTCGGCTTCCGGCGGCACGGCACCGAAAACGGCCTCAAGCCGGCCCAGGATCGACGCATCCGGCCCGTCGATGCGATCGACCCAGCCCTGCAGCAGCCCATCGGGCACGGGCTGGGAACCGGCTTGGCACGGATCGGCCGCAGTCGGCCCGATATCCACCCAGTACAACGCCCTAGGCGTGATGGCGCGAAGCTCGAGTAACCTCGCGCAGGGACGGCCACCCGGGAGAAGGTCGATGACCCGGACGACATCTTGATCCCCCAGGTGACGCACAGGTTGCGTCTGGGCGCGGCGCGACACGGCACCCGGGCCAAGCGCGAGGCGCTGCATCAGGGCGGTCCTTCGTCCCGGCCAGGTATCCGGCTGACGATCGGCACCCGGAAAGGCACGCGGTGTCCAGACCAACATCCCGGAGGGCGCCCCGACCGGCCACGGCACCGAGGTCCCGGCATCGGCATCCAGCCACGAAGTCGCCAGCAGCGCACGCGGCCAATCGGGCTGCGGGGCGGGGATACCCGTCGCTGCGGGTCCCTGGGCGACACAGCCCGCGAGGCCCACGGCAAACAACCAGCCCGGGACCGTCGGGCCCAAGCTGGCTGGCGGCACTGACCTCACCCCTCGTAAGTCACCGGCCACCGCGAAAGGGGCACGGGTTCCCACGTTCCACCTGGCTGGACGGAAACGACGGCGACTTCCGGCAGGCGTGCGGCCCACCGCGCGCGCATCGCAGCCACGAAGCGCTGCCACCACGTCGCCCCACCGCCCTCGGCAGCCGTACCGGGGCGAACCTGCAGGACGACCGGTTCCTCGGCCGCCTCGGCGACCCACTTTCGCCAACGCTGGGTCAGCGGACGTGCGAGACGACGCAGGAACTTGGCGGCAAGGCGCGGATGATCACGCTCCAGGCGCCCGAGGTCCTCCTCGTCCCAGCACAGGACCTCCGTACGCATGACGGCACGCGCACCATGCGGACGCGGGCCCTCGTCGAAAAGCGACTCCTCCCCGAACGTGCCCCCCGGACGAACCATCACGCCGATGCGCCCGTCCTCGCCGGCCTCGAGCAGGACGACTCCGCTGAGCACCAGGAACGCGGCGACTTCGGGCGAACCTGCGGCGTGGATCTCCTCCCGGGGGTCCAGGAACCGGCGCCGCGCCATGAAGGCGACGCGCTCGACCTCCCGCGGGGAGAAGCCCTGGAACAGGGGCATGCGCTGCAACCGCTCGAGCCAGGCATCCTGAGGCCACGGCACCCGGACAGGACCTTCCTGAATCATCGTGTGTCCCTCCCGAGGTTACCTTCGGCACGACCGGCCGAGGCTTGAGGGCGACACCCACGCACCTTCAGGAGAGCTCCCGCAGGCCGGTGCCCAAGGCGACGAGGACAAGCAGGATGCCGAGGATTCGTACCAACTGCGATTCCTTGAGTCGGGCCGACCAGCCCGCCCCCACCCACGAACCGGGCACGAGGCCCACGGCCAGCCAAAGCGCGACGGTACCGTTGACATGGCCCAACCAGGCGTGGGTCCCGGCACTCGGCATGGCGACCCATGCCACGAGCATCAGCGACTGGGGCACGGCCTGACGCATGCCCAGACCCATGGCCGTCAGTGCAGGCAAGGCGACGACCCCCCCGCCCAAGCCCAAGCCACCGCTCACGAGGCCGACGCCCACGCCCAGACTGCCGTAGGCCCACCCCGGACGTGCCAAGACACGGACCGGAGAGGCTGCCCTTCGCCGCGCCCAGGCTCCCGAGGCATAGTCCACGCCGATCCCACTCACCAGCACCAGCAGCGTGACCATGAGCCAACGACTCGGCAGCAGGTCCGTCCCGACGGCCGCCAGAATGGCTGTCGGCACCCCCGTCGCCGCCGCCAAGAGCAGGTTGCGCCGGGGCAAGGGTTGGGCACGGCTGTGGCGCACCGTGGCGACAATCGCCGTGGGCAACATGGTCACGAGGGGGGTGGCCAGGGCCTCGAGCACCGGCAGGCCGAAGACGGCCCTGAGCACGGGGGCCATCAGGACGCCGCCCCCGATGCCGAACGCACCGGAGAGCAGCCCCGCGCTCAGGCCGAGGACGATCAGGCCCAAGGGGACCCAATCAGCCATGCGTGTCCTGATGGAAGTCGTAAAGCTGGATAAGGCGTTTGTCCGTTGGCCCCTCGATCCGCGCCGTGACCTCGACGTGGCGGGACAGCCCCGAACTGCGCAGCTTCTGCTTGAGTTGCTGATCAAGCTGGAAGATACCGGCGCTGTTGTTCATGGTGACCTCGATGTTCACGGCCTTGGCCGTGCCGCGCTTCACTTCGACCTTGTCGATGGCTTGGGCAGACACGCTGTGGATGTTGACGGTACCCGCCTCGAAGGGTATCCGGCTGCGACCCTGGCTCATGTCGAGCGCATTCGCCAGTTTGACGATGCCAGCCTCGGGCGTCAGGCAACGCTCCTCGCCGCCGTGGGCGACGATGGCATGCATGATCTCGGACGCGACGACAACCCGGTCCGGGGCGGCGTAAAGGCCCTCCAGCAGGCCCGGCAGACGTTGATTGGCGATTAAAACGCTATGGAGTTCGTGGCGATCCCAAGCCACCGACAGGCCCGTGTCATGCAACAGGCTGGCGGCGACGACGACCAGTTCGGCATCGTCGGGCTCCATCTGGAAATCCTTGACGACACCGGGTTCGACACCTGCGTCGATGAGCAGACGCAGCAACTTCAGGGCGAGGTTGGCCACAATCTTGACGTGGACAAACCCGTGATCGCTCATGTGCAGGCGGTCGACCGCGTTGACATTGGCGACCCGCCAGATCTGAGCCAGCTCCTCATCCGCCTCAACCCGCTCCAGGAACGCCTCGAGACGAGCATTCTGCCGTACCGGGATGTTCATGGGCATGGGGACGACCTCCGTCCCGATCATACCCCCCCGGGGGGTAAGGCTACTTGGCCAGTTCGGCGACGATGAGGTCCATGAACAGGTCCTCGAACTCTCCGGGGGAGAGGCGACCGTCGCCGGTCTTGTCCGCGGACTTCACCGCCCCGGTCGCAACGGCCCGGACACGGACCGCCTTCAGGTTCAACTCGGGATACTCGAGCCCAACATTGACGCGCGCAAGATCCGCATTCGAGAGTTCGCGATCGACGAGGAAGCCGTCACGAGAAGCGTCGAGGCGAACGAATCGGTCCGCCAGGTAGGTCCGGAACCGTCCTGCGAACCGCTCGGCGTCGTCCCTGCGCGGCCCGCCCGGCCACCACGCGGGGAAGCCTCGGTCGGTCGCGGCCGCGACGAACTCACGGTAGGTAATGGACCCGTCCATGTTGAGGTCGATGGACGCAAAGCGATCGAGGGCGAACATCGGCCCCGCTTCGTACTCGGTGAGCCGGCCGTCGCCATCCTGGTCCTGCTTGGCAAAGATGGCCCTGTGGACTCGATCGAACCCCGCCAGCAAGCCGGCGGTCGACCGCGCCTGCAACGCGGCATCTGCCGAGGCAGGACGTACCGTCGCTACAGGGCCTGCAATGCCACAGGCGGCAAGCAACGTGACAGATGCGAGCAGAAGCTGGACTTTCACAATCGGGCACTCCGTGGTTGTTAACTTAAGAATAAGAAAAACCCAAGACGGAGTCAAATATAGGGAAGATCGGTTCAGGGCTCCTGAGCGCCGGCAGCCAGCGCGGACGGCAAGGACGCCCAAAGTGCCGCCGTGAAGGCGGGCCAAGGGAAGTTGGGAGCGGGATCGCGCTTGAGATGCGGCCTGAGCGTGATGTCGTGATGGCCCACCACGCGATCCGCCGGGATGGACCACCGGACGCACAGGTGGCGCACCAAAGTGACGAGAGTCGTCATCTGGGCCGCGGGAAAGGGGTCTGACCCGGTCTGGCCGTTCACCAGCTCGACGCCGATGGAAAAGTCGTTCACGCGGCTGCGGCCGCGAAAGAGGCTGGGTCCGGCGTGGAAGGCCCTGTCTGCCTCCCGGACACACTGCACGACCTCTCCGTCCTTGCCGATGATGTAGTGGGCGGACACTCCGCTGGCCGGATTGAGGAACCATCGGGCGACCACTTCGGCCTTGCGCACTCCCGGCGTCTCGGTATCGTGGAGAACGATGGTGTCGATGACCGTGCCGGCGGGACGTGCATCGGCATGCGGGGAGAACCGGACGGCAGCTCCGGGAAAGTCAGCCTCGCCATCCTGGGCGCGAGCCGCCCCGCCCCACGCCTGCAAGCTCAGGATACCGACGGTGACCGTCAGCCACGCGCCGCGCCCAGCTCCGGACCAAGCCATGAAGCAGCCCCCCAGTGTCCCCCTGCCCCGGTCCCCCGAGGCCACGGGAGCCCGACCGATTGTAGGCCATACCCGCTGTTCCCGTGCCGCCGCAGCCTGCGCGGTGCTGCTCGCATCGCTGGGCCTGAGCCCCCCCGTCGAGGCGCGCCCGGCCCCCATCTTGCTCGACCGGCTCGTCCTGTCGGACGAAGGAGATGCCGTTCGCATCTCCGCCATGGCCGCCCGGATCCCGATGGATACGCTCGCGGTCCTGCTGGGCGCCGGCGCGACCGCCCTCGAGGATGTCCGACTCGAGCCTTCCGGCCCCGACCAGGTCACGCTCAAGGCCAGAGCCTTGGGACTGCCCCTGGAAGTGGGTTGCGGCTTGTGGGCCGAATCCGGCCGTCTGGTCCTTACGTTGGACGCCGTCAAGTTTGCCATGCTGCCTGTGGGCGGTGCCTGGATCCGCGATCGAATCGTTCAGGCTGCCGATCCCGATCTGTTCCGGCGGGACCTCTGGAGAAAGCGCGGCCCCAATGGCCTGTCCATCAATCCCTCGTACCTGCTGGGGTGGGCCATCGCGAATCGGCGGACACCCTCGGGCCGGACGGTGGGGGGGCACCCCCTTCGCGTCGATCTGGGGGCGCTCGCCCTCTCCCCGGGCCACGTCAGTATCAGGGTTCCCTGAGGCCGTGCTAGCATTTGCGGCTGCCAAGTCCTGAACAACGGAGATCGGACGATGCCTTCGACTGAAGCCCCGCAAGAACTCGAACAGGCTTATGAGGCCGGCCTGCGCCGCTATCTGGATGGCGATCCGCTCGGCGAGGTCCTCGCGGACTTCGAGGCACTGGCGCGCCTGCATCCCCGTGACCCGCGACTCGTGCTGTCCCTGTCCTGGCTCTACACCCTCGAGGGCCACAAGGAGCCTGCGCTGCGGTACGCCAAGCTTGCCCGCACCAGCGCTCAGGGTCGGTTCAATCAGGTGCTGGCGATGCTGACCTTCGGCGAGAAGGGTGTCCGCGACCGCTTCGAAGAGGCCCTCCACTCCGCGCATCCCGACGAGATCCAGGACGCCATCGACAACCTGAACGATGCGCTGGCCCGCAAGGGTGGCCAGTATCCTGCGGCCACCAAGATGCTGGACTGGCTGCAGCATCGCCACCACTAGCATCGGACGCGCACGTCCGGTTCGTTTCCTGCCGATAACGGGCATGAAACCGATGTTGCGGAGGTGTCCCCCTTGATTCGTGACGACCAGCGTGTGACCCCCGGTGCGCGTCCGGCCCGCTTGCCGCGGGAGGCCATCGAGGCCGTTCGCCGGCCAGCTGCCACGCCCACGGGGCCCATCGCGACGGACCAACTGACCGTGCAGCCCGTGGGTCCCGTAGCGCCGCAAGGCACCGGGGACATCCGCGCCAAGGCCCTCGAGGCCATTCGACAGGACATCCAGGTACTGGGGGCGCATGACCCGGCAGGCCAGTCGGGCAGGCTGCTCGAGCTTCTCCGGCTCCTGCCCGAGGGAGACCCCGTACGGACCGAATGGCTGGCACGCCTCGCAGGAGCCGCACCGCTGGCGGGTGCAGGCGGTGGCCTTGCCGTTACGGCACCCCCGCCAGCCTCTCCCGAGGGAGCCGTCCTCCTGCCTTCCTTCGATACGGCACGCAAGCCCGAGCCCCAGCCAGCCGCAGCTCCTGCCACGACCGTCACGCAAACCGTGATGACCGGGCCGACCATCCGGGCGGGTGGCAGTGCGCCCGCTCCGGAGACGCTGTTCGCGGACCTCGATCGCCTGCTGGCGGAACACGACGCGGCCGTGGGGAAGGCCAACGATCTCGGGGCGATGGCCCGGGCCGTCGAAGACCTTGCGACGAGGGTCGCGCCGTTGTGGAGCGCACTGAGAGACGCCCTTGCAAGTCGCCCCGACATCGCGGCCACCGTCGACGCCTACGCCCAGCGCCTGAAGGACCTGGGCGTGGCGCTGCCGACTGAAGGCAAGGGTGGGGGAGGCGCGTCCGCGGCCCCGACACCGGGCACCATGGCCGCCTTGGGCCCTCTCCCCGGGCCGGTATCCCAGGGCAACCCGTCCGCCCCGCCGCAGTCGCCCCCCCCGCTGCAGGACGCCGTACCCGTCTTGCCCCTGCTGGTCGATCCGGTCGAAAGCCACAATCTTTCCAAGGCAGACCGTGATGCCCGTGACCAACTTGGCAAGATGCTGCCCAAGATGAATGCAGGCCAGGTCGAGCAGTTGCCCCGTCAGACGCTCGAGGCTGCCTCGGGCGAGCAATTGGCCGCGATGGCCAAACTGCTGATCGACCATTGGCGCCTCAAGGACAGCAACCGGGACAATACCAGCTACCTGCTGATGGTCGCCTCGACCCGGGGACGCATGGACACCATGCTCCGCACGCTGGATCGCCAGATGGGCAACAAGGGCATCGACAAGCTGATGGACAGCCTCAAGGGTGAGGTCAGGGCCCAGTCCGTCGATGCGATCTTCCGGGACCTCCAGCGGACCAACGTCGTGGGGTCGGATGTCCTTCAGAAGGTCGCCATTCAGCTGAACAAGGACGACGTTCGCCTTCTCCTTGAACAGCGCGGATCTTCGACTTCGTCGTCGTGGTTCCGGGCCCTGCCTCCCGAAGTCAAGACGGTCTTCCACGACACCCTGAAACGCGGAGGCTTCGGCAAGACCGCCAAGGATCAGGCGCTGCTTGCCGCACTCAAGGCCGGCTAGGACCTCACCGGACACCCTCGAGCAGCCCCTGCGCCCAGCCCATCGCCAGGATAGACAAGGCCAGAGGAAGCAGGTCCTGCCACAACGGGGGATCAACCGGAATCGACCCCTCAGTCAAGTCCGTGCGCCCTCCCTGAAGGACTTCGACGCGAGGCTTCTGCGCGACCTCTCGACGGCTCGAAGTTGCCTGCGCACGCATCCGGATGGCCATGGATTCCCCCTGGAACAAATGATCGATGCCTTTACGAATACTTGTTCGAACGCCGGTCATCGGTGGTGTCGATCACCAAGCTCGCCTTGACGCCCCGGCGACCCGGCGGCACGATGCGAACGTGGGCCGGGTGACCGCGGCGGAAACGTCGAGGAAAGTCCGGACTCCAAAGGGCAGGATGCTGGGTAACGCCCAGTGGGGGAGACCCCGAGGACAGTGCCACAGAAAAAAACCGCCCCGGCCCTCGTGGTCGGAGCAAGGGTGCAAAGGTGGTGTAAGAGACCACCGGCAGCCGGGTGACCGGCTGGCCAGGCAAACCCCATCCGGAGCAAGATCGAACAGGGGAAGATGACGCTGCCCGCCGATTCCCCGGGTTGTATCGCTTGAGGTCCGGGGCAACCCGGATCCCAGATAGATGGTCACCCCCCTCGCGGGGACAGAATCCGGCTTACAGGCCCACCGGAAGAGGGACGGACTGCGGTTCATCCCTCTTCTGCACTCCATGCCACTACAGCACGAATCACAATTTGTTGACATTTACCACAGCGTGATGGACGATACCGCGTCATGAGGCCCGATCCATCCATGCTCCCCGAGGATGCCCGGCACCTGCCCGTGCTGCTCGAGGAGGTCCTCGAGGCACTGGCTCCCTGTCCGGGGTCCGTCTTGCTCGACGGGACACTCGGGGCCGGAGGACACGCGTCAGCCCTCATGGCCAGGATGGGTGCCACGGGGCGCTACATCGGAGTGGATCGGGACGCACGCATCCTGAAGGCGACAGCTCATCGCATCGGGGGCCCTGGGGGGGTCCTGGAAATCCTTCACGCTACCTTCGACCAAGCCCTCGCCCAGCAGCCGCCCGGCTCGCTGGACGGCATCCTGCTGGACCTGGGCGTCTCGAGCATGCAGCTGGACCAAGCCCAGAGAGGCTTCTCGTTCCAGCGCGAGGGTCCCGTCGACATGCGCATGGACCCGGATTCCGGGGAGTCGGCGGCTGAGCTCATCGCCCGGCTCGACACGGATACGCTGACACGCATCTTGAGGGAGTACGGCGAGGAACCGCGTGCACGCCGGGTCGCCGAGGTCCTCCACACCCGGCAACCTTTCGCGGACACGCGCGCGCTGGCCGAAGCCGTCGCCCCTGTTGCGGCGCGACCGAAGAAGGGCCACGCGGCCACGCGGACCTTCCAGGCCTTGCGCATCGCCGTCAACGACGAACTGGGCTGCCTCGACCGGGCGCTGGATCTGGCCCTCGACCGCCTGCGTCCTGGTGGCAGGCTCGCCATCATCAGCTTCCACTCTCTCGAGGACCGTCGCGTCAAGCAGGCGATGCAGGAAGCGACCCGTGGCTGCATCTGCCCACCGCGCCTGCCCGCATGTGGCTGCGGCCGGGAGCCGGTCGCCCGGTGGCTGCACACCGGCGCGCGCAAGGCCGACGCCGAGGCCGTAGCCCTGAACCCGAGGGCACGCAGCGCCCGCCTGAGAGCCGTGGAACGCATCCGATGAGCACAGCCCAGAAGCCTCAAGTCCGCGGGGAACGCCGACGTCCACGCGCGGTTCGCAGCCTGGAGGCGCGCAGTCCCTTGCGCCGTCATCCCATCCTCTCGTTGATGGCCCTGCTCTTCATCGTGGAGATGGTCCTCGTGATCCAGGTCGTCATCCGCCAGCATGGCTTGGCGGACATGCGCGCCCAGATGAAGGCCAAGGCCCAGGACATCGCAGACATGGAGAATGAGTTGGCCCAGCGCGAGTCTCTCGGGCAGATCGGACAACGTGCCCGTCAGCTCGGACTCGGCGACGCCACGCGCATCGCCTACTTCCCACCGCCTGCGAGCCTCCCGCCCGCCCGCCGCAAGCCATCGCCCGCGATCGGGGCCCGCGCCGCGTGGTGAGAACCCGCCGCGTCTCGCTCAGGCGTCGCCAGGCGTGGCTGGCGAGCGCATTCGGCGTCTACAGCCTGCTTCTGGTGGGACAGTTCGCAAGGCATGGACTGTTCCAGGGAGTCGACCACAGCAGAAAGGCCGAGAGCCTGCGGGTCAAGGCCTTCGCGCTTGCCCCCGATCGCGGGGATCTCGTCGACCGCCGCGGCCAGGTGCTGGCCATCTCGTTGCAGCGCGAATCCATCAGCTACGCGGGCAAGGAGCGCCGCATGGCACCGGGCCTCATGGCTGCGCGCCTCGCGCCGGCGCTCGGTCGCGACGAAGCCGAGTTGCGCGTCCAGCTCGCGCGTCCCAAGTGGACGTGGCTCAAGCGCCGGATCACGAAAGGAGAAGCAGACGCTGTCCGCAAGCTGAAACTGGGCCACGAGGGCATCGGCATCCGTCCCGAGGCCTTGCGATCCTACCCTCGGGGCCGCCTCGCCGCCTCCCTCCTGGGTTGGGTAGGCCAGGACAATCAGGGCCTCTCCGGTCTCGAGCATGCCCAGGATCGCCTGATTCGGGGTCCGCGGCAGTTCGCCCGCGTCGAGTCCGACCGATGGGGAAATCCGCTGTTCAGCTCGCGGGAAGCCGCCAACCTGCCGGCAACGGCCCGAGGCAGGCGAATCGTCCTCACCCTGGACGCGCGCCTGCAACACCATGCCGAGGCTGCCCTGGCCCGCGCCGTCCATCTGCAGAAAGCCCAAGGCGGCACGGTCATCATCATGGAGCCGCACACGGGCGAGGTCCTCGCCTTGGCATCCTATCCGGACTTCGACCCCAACCATGGTCGCGAGGCGGCACCCGACATCACCCGCGTCAAGGCGCTCACTGACGTCTTCGAGCCGGGTTCGATCATGAAGCCCTTCACGCTGGCCGCGGCCATGGAGACGGGCCGTCTCAAGGCCACCGACCACTTTTCTTGCCCGGCCAAACTTCATATCGGCACGGCGACCATCGGAGACCACGACCCCCCGGCAGCCATCCGGACCCTCAGTGTCCCGGAGATCCTCAAGGTCTCCAGCAACGTTGGTACCACGCAAATTGGCTGGCGCATGCCATCCTCGGTGCACGCCGCCCAGTTGGAACGCTTCGGATTCGGCCGCAGGACGACCCCGGAATGGCGCGGGGAATCCGCGGGACTCGTGCCGCCCCAGCCTTGGTCGCGCCTGACTCAGGCCACCGTCTCCTACGGCCAGGGCATCGCGGTGACGGCCATGCAACTGGCAACGGCCATGTGCATGGTCGCGAATGGCGGCCTGCAGGTCGCACCGCGCTTCGTGGACCGCGTCGAGGACGAGGGGGGACACCTCATCCAGCAATTGCCCCCGACCACGGGCAAGCGAGTCCTGGCTCCCGATGTGGTGACCGAACTGCGCCGCATGCTCGAGGGCGTCACGGAAGAGGGTGGAACGGGCGTTGCCTCGCGGGTCCCCGGCTACAGGGTCGCCGGGAAGACGGGAACTGCGGACAAGGTGGGGCCTGACGGCCGCAGCTACGGTGGCGAGGTGATTGCCTCATTCCTCGGTTTCGTACCGGCCGAGGCCCCCCGGGTCGTCATCCTGGCCTCACTCGACAGGCCAACCATGGCACACTTTGCCAGTCAGACCTCGGCGCCCCTCTTTCGGGAGGTCGCCATCGCCACCCTGCGTGCACTGGGAATCCCGCCAAGCCGCCCATGAACCTTCGCGAACTCGCCCTCCTGCTGGGCCAACCCACGCTGCCCGATTCGGCCCCGGCCGACGCCGCCGTCCGCGGCATCCGGCTGGACTCCCGGGCCATCCTTCCCGGTGAAGTCTTCGTCGCCCTCAAGGGGACACGCGTCGACGGCCACGACCACCTCGCGGAGGCACTGGCCCGAGGCGCCGTGGCGGCCGTGGTGGACGCCCGCCGCCTCGACAGCCTGCCCGCAGGACCGTGGATTGCCGTCCCAGACACGGCACCGGCGCTCGCCAAGGCAGCCGCGGCGCTGCACGGCCATCCCGCGGACCGGCTCGACATCGCAGGCGTGACGGGTACCAACGGCAAGACCACCGTGACCCACATGCTCGAGGCTGGCTGGCGCCAGGCAGGCATTCCATGCGGCGTCCTCGGTACGCTTGGAGCGCGCCACGACGCCGGTGGCCTTCTCACCCATGTCGACGTGGGCTTCACCACCCCTCAGGCGGATGTCCTGCATGCCCTGCTCGCCTTGATGGCCGACGCCGGCGTCGACAGGGTCGCGATGGAGGTCAGCTCGCACGCCCTGGACCAGCACCGCGTCGGCGAGGTGACCTTCCGGACGGCCGTCTTCACCAATCTCTCCCAGGACCACCTCGACTATCACGGCACGATGGAAGCCTATGCCGCGGCGAAGGCGAGGCTCTTCACGGGCCTTCGGGATGATGGCACGGCGGCGGTCAATCACGATGACCCGGCTCACGTCCGGATGATTCGGGATACCCGCGCGCGTGTAATCACGTTCGGACTCAAGGCCGGCGCAGACGTGGGCGCCGAGGACCTCGTCATGACGGCGGAGGGTACCAGGGGAACCTTGGTGACTCCTTCGGGCAGGTACCCGCTGCACCTGTCACTGCCGGGCGGATTCAACCTCGCCAACGCTCTGGCCGCCCTGGCTGCCGAGGCAGGCCGGGATCGCGACCCCGCCCCTCTCCTGGCGGCCCTCGCGCGGATGCCTGCGGTTTCCGGGCGTCTGGAACGCGTGACCCCCGCGGACCACCCTTTCCACGTCCTCGTCGACTACGCGCATACCCCTGACGGGCTGGTCAAGGTGCTGGAGGCGGTCCGGCACGTGACGGCCGGACGCGTGATCGTCGTCTTCGGCTGCGGAGGAGATCGCGACCGGGCCAAGCGCCCCTTGATGGCCAGGGCGGCAAGCGCCGGTGCCGACCTCGTCATCGCGACCAGTGACAACCCGAGATCCGAAGACCCCATGGCCATCCTCGCCGACATGGCGCCCGGCCTCCCCGGAACCGCCATCATCGAACCGGATCGGGGACAGGCCATCCATCGGGCCGTCACGCTGGCGCAACCGGGAGACGCGGTGGTCATTGCCGGCAAAGGTCACGAACCGTGGCAGATCATCGGGGACCGGCGCATCGCCTTCGATGACAGGGAAGTCGCCAGGCTCGCCATCCGTGGCCTGCTGCCCGACGGGAGCACCCACCCGTGATGCGTCCGGATGAGATCGGCCAAGCGACCGGTGGCCAAGCGACGGGTCCCGAACCGGCCATCGACTTCGACCGCGTGGTGACCGACAGCCGTCAAGCCTGCGAGGGCGCGCTCTTTCTGGCCCTGCAGGGCCCCAACTTCGATGGGCACCGTTTCCTGACGGAAGCCATGGCCAAGGGCGCGCGAGGCGCCATCGTGTCGCGCACCGATGCCTTGCCCGAGGGTCTTCCGGCCTGGGTCGTCCCGGATACCCTCATGGCCTATGGCCACCTGGCCCGGCACGTCCGCCGGCGCGAAGGGTGGCGGGTGGTCGGCATCACGGGTTCTTCCGGCAAGACGACGACCAAGGAACTTATTGCCGACCTCGCAGCGCGATCCCTTTGCGTGGTGCGCAGCCCCGAGAACCACAACAATGAGGTCGGTGTCCCCCGCACCCTTCTTTCGGTGCCCCGAGGTACGGATTTGGTGGTGCTCGAGATGGGCATGCGCGGTTCCGGCCAGATTGCCTGGCTGGCCGAGATCGCCGAACCCGAAGTCGGCGTCATCACGACGGTAGGGACGGCCCACATCGGCCTCCTGGGAAGCCAGGAGGCCATCATGGAGGCCAAGGGCGAACTGCTGGCGGGCCTGCCCGCGGCGGGTCGTGGCATCGTGGACGGGGACAATCCGTGGCTTGCCCGCCTGGCGGCGAGGCACGAGGGAACTTGGCAGACCTCGGCATCCGGGCGCCCGGATGCGCACCTGCGTGCCACGGCGCAACCTGTCTCCGATGACGGTGCCTGGCACCTGCCCGTGGCGTGGGACCTGCCCGACGGCCGACGGGGCAGGGCGCGGCTCGCGATGCCCTTGCCCGGACGCCACCACGCCGTGAATGCGCTGGCAGCCGTGGGGACCCTGCTGGCTCTTGGCCTCGAAGTGCCCGACGTCCTCGACCTGCCTGGCCTCGGCGTGGGCGGACGAGGCCAAGTGCTGACGGCCGGAGCCATCGATGTCGTCGACGAGAGTTACAACGCCAATCCCGAGAGCATGCGCGCCAGCCTCGAGACGTTCTGCACCGTACCCGCGCCCCGGCGCCGCGTGGCCGTGCTGGGCGGCATGGCCGAGTTGGGTGAGCACGCGGCTGCGGCTTGGCAGGACCTGGGGCGCTGGCTTGCAGACGCCCCCATCGACCTGATCGTCGCCGTCGGGGACGAACCCGCGATGCTTGCAGAGGCTGCAGGCAAGCGGGTCGTCCGGTGCACCACCCCCGGTGAAGCCGTGCGCTGCCTTCAGGAACGCCTGGGGCCGGGAGATCGGGTCCTGATCAAGGGTTCCCGCGCGGCCCGCCTTGACGAGGTCGTCGCAGGGCTGGTGCTGCACCATGAGGAGGATCACGGATGATGCTGACCATGGCGACCGGCTGGACCTTCCTGCCCCTGACATGGGCGCTGGTCGTGGCCATGAGCGTGGCCATCATCGGTGGCCCCTTGGCCGTACGGGCGTTGACGGCGCTCAAGACGGGCCAGTTCATCCGGGAGGAAGGCCCCAGCAGCCACCAGGCCAAGGCCGGCACGCCCTCGCTCGGGGGACTCTGGATCGCGGCATCTGCGCTTGCGGGCGCGCTGCCGTTCATGGACAGGGACCCCCAGATGCTCGTGGTCGCCGGCACGTGGCTGGCCTTCACGGCCATCGGTTTCCTCGACGACTGGCTGAGCCTGCGCCGCGGCCGCAACATGGGCCTGAGCGCCCGCCAGAAATTCGCCGCGCAATGGGCCTTGGCGGCAATCGCTTGCATCCTGCTGGCGCGCCTTGGCCACGCCCCCTGGATCATCCTGCCCGGAAGCCACCAGGTCCTCGATCTGGGCATCGGTTACTGGTTCCTGACGGCCCTGCTTCTGGTTGGTTTCAGCAACGCCGTCAACCTTACGGATGGCCTGGATGGCCTTGCCGCAAGCACCGCGGCCGTCGCGTTCCTGGCCGTGTCCGGCGTCCTGATGCGCATCGGCCTGCCCAGTGCTCACCCCGGGATGATCCCGCTCGCACAGGCCTTGGCAGGAGCGTGCCTCGGCTTTCTCTGGATCAACGGCAATCCTGCCAAGGTCTTCATGGGAGACACCGGTTCGCTCGGCCTCGGTGCCGCGCTGGTCATGCTCGCCGTCCTTGGACATGCCCATGCCTACCTGCTGCCAATCGGCATCGTCTTCCTGGCGGAAACGGGTTCCGTGATGCTCCAGGTGGCCTGGTTCAAGGCGACCAAGGGTCGTCGCATCTTCAAGATGTCGCCCCTGCACCATCATTTCGAGCTTGGCGGGATGGCCGAGACGCGTGTCGTGAGCCGTTTCGCAACCGTGGGAGTCCTGGGGGCCATCGTGGCCCTGCTTGTGGGGTAGGCTGGCAGGATGCAACTGAAGGACCGCGTGGTGGCCATCCTGGGTCTGGGCCGATCCGGCTTGGCGCTTGCCGAAGTCCTGCACGGACAGGGTGCGCGGGTCATCGTCTCTGACCAGCGGTCCGCAGAGACCCTGGCCGGGATCTCGGCGAGCCTGCCGGAGGGAGTGCTGCTCGAAGCCGGCAGCCACGTCCAGGCCACGGCCGAGGCCGACCTTCTCGTCCTGTCCCCCGGGGTGCCCCGTGCCCTCGCTGCCGTCCAGGCGGCCGAAGCAGACGGGGTCGAGGTCACGGGCGAGGTCGAGATGGCCTTCAGGTTGGGCCAGTCCCCGTGGGTCGCGATCACCGGTACCAACGGGAAGACGACGACGACGAGCCTCATCGGGGCCATACTGGCCGAAGCTGGTCTGGATGCGCCCGTCTGCGGAAACATCGGGGACCCGGTCATCCGCCATTGCCTCGACCCGCATGACGCGCTCGTGGTCGAGGTTTCAAGCTACCAACTGGAGACTGCCGAGACCCTGAAGCCCAAGGTTGCCGTTTTTCTGAATCTGACAGACGACCACCTCGAGCGCCACGGCAGCATGGAGGGATACTTTGCCGCCAAGGCACGACTCTTCGCGCATCAGGACCCCTCGGATCATACGGTCCTGAAGGCCGGAGACCCCTGGGCGGAACGGCTTGCCGAACAGGTTGCGGCACGGCTGTGGCGCTTCTCGCCCGATCCGCTGGAGACCGGGGTCTGCATCCGTGAGGGCGAGGCCGTCTGGGTCGAGGGAGGTCACATCACCCGACTTTGGTCGTTGGCGGACCTGCGCCTTCGGGGTGCCCACAACGTCGAGAACGCCCTGGCCGCCTCCGCAGCCGCCTTGGCCCTGGGTGTCGCGCCGGAGGTCATAGGCCGGGCAGTCGGGTCGTTCGAAGCCGTCCCCCACCGCATCGAGACCGTGCGGACAGCCCGTGGGCGCACGTTCGTCAACGACTCCAAGGGCACGAACTATGACAGCACCCTCAAGGCCATCGCGGCCTTCAGCGAACCGCTGGTCCTGATTGCCGGCGGCCGCGACAAGGGAGGGGATATCTCGCCGCTCCTGCAGGCCATCGTCGATCGGGTCCGCCACACCATCCTGATCGGCGAGGCCGCCCCTTATTTTGCCAGGTGCCTCGAGGCCCACGGCCATCACGCCTTCACGCTGGCCGCGGACCTTGCCGATGCGGTCGCCAAGGCGGCCGAGGCCTGTCCGGACGGTGGCGTCGTCCTGTTCTCCCCGGCTTGCGCCAGTTTCGACATGTTCCGGGACTATGCGCATCGGGGCGATGTCTTCCGTGAAATCGCGGGGTGCTGGGAGCCATGACCCGACCGAAGCCTGACCTCCCGTTGGTCTTCACCTGCATCCTCCTGCTGGTCTTCGGCCTCGCGATGGTTTTCTCGGCTTCGGCACCCACGGCCGTTCACTGGGGGAAGGGCATCTTCTACGTCCTGAAGAACCAGGGCGTCTACGCCCTGATCGGCCTTGCGGGCGGCTTCGCTGCCTGGAAGGTAGGCATACGAAGCGATCTCAGCCGCATCGCCGCGCTATTCCACTGGTTGGCATTCGGGGTTACGGCCATGACGCTGTTCTTCGGCGTGCGCACGCTGGGAGCCACACGCTGGCTCAGCTTCATGGGCGTGAGCCTGCAACCGTCCGAGTTCCTGAAGCCGACCATGGTGCTCTGGCTGGCGAGTCGATGCCTCGTTCCCCACGACAAGCCCTTGGAAATCGGAAGAACGTTGCTGCTCGTCGTCGGTCCTCTGGCCCTCATCATCATCGGCCAATCCGACCTCGGGACAGGCCTGTGCGTGGCAGCGGGCGGCTTCATCGCAGGCGTGATGGCCGGCATGCCCTTGTGGATCATCGGCGGGACGCTTGCCGCCGGCGTTGCGGGTGTCCTCGCGGTCTTCCTGGCCGGGGGGTACCGCGCCACGCGCATCCAGGAATGGCTTCTCATCGGCCATGCCCATCCCGGTCCACCCACCCAGGCCGAGCAGTCGCTCATGGCCATCGGTCATGGCGGGCTGGGCGGCGAAGGCTTCGGCATGGGTACCCAGAAGTTCGGCCACCTTGCCATTGCCCACACGGACTTCATCTTTGCCATCGTTGCCGAGGAGGTCGGCTTCATCGGCGGGCTGCTGCTGATCTTGGCCTTCCTCTACCTCGTGCTTCGGGCCTTCCAGCTGGCGCAGCGTACCGAGGACCCCTTCGCCCGGGCAGCCATGGTCGGACTGGCCGGGGGCATCACGGGCCAGGCCCTGCTGAACATCGGCGTGGCCGTCGCGTTGGTGCCCGTGACCGGTGTGCCCCTGCCCTTCATCAGCCAGGGGGGCTCGAGCCTGGTTGGTACGTGCATCTCCATGGGCCTCTGTCTGGGACTCGCGGCACGCGTCGAGCGACGACGCAAACCCCGCGCACCCTTCGCCACGGAGGAACCCGCGTGATTCTGCTGGCTGCCGGGGGAACGGGTGGCCACCTGTACCCGGCCCTCGCGGTGGCCGAGGCACTGGGGGACGTGGCCCCCGGTCTTCCGATCCACGTCGTCGGTACCGCCGACCACCTCGAGGCCCGGGTCGTACCCCAGTTCGGCCTGCCTTTCCACGCCGTACCGGCCGCCCCCTTTCCGCGGCGACCGGACGGCCGCGCCCTGCGGTTCCTCAGGGAATTCCCGCGCGGCCTCGTCGCCTCGCACCGCCTGCTGGCCGAGCTAAAACCACGTGTCGTCGCGGGCTTCGGTGCGTACCTGACCGTCGCGCCACTTCTTGCAGCAGCAAGATCGGGGATCCCCGTCGTCCTCCACGAGGCCAACGCCTCTCCGGGTATGGCCAATCGCCTCCTCGCACGCTGGGCATCGAAGGTCCTCGTCGCCCACGCCGAGGCTACCGGACACTTTGCTCCGAGACGCGCCGTCGTGACCGGGACGCCCCTTCGATCGACATTCGTGCCGGCCGCGACGCCTGCTGGCCGGGACGCAGCCCGGAGTCGGCTCGGTTTGCTGGCGGACGATCGTCTGCTGGTCGTCACGGGCGGTTCCCTTGGAGCACGCATCCTGAACGAGGCGGCCATCCGCCACCGTGAGAGCTGGCTGGCCCGTCCCGGTTGGCGCTTGGTTCACCTGACGGGCCCCGCGCAGTTCGCGGAGGCGCAAGCCTCCATGCCCGAGGGCACGCATCGGGGAGATTGGGCCGGTGGGCCGGCGTGGCAGGATGCCAGCGGCCGGAGATTGCTGGCCCCTTACTGCGATGCGATGGCCGACCTGCTTGCTGCGTCGGATCTGGTCATCAGTCGGTCCGGGGCGACGACCGTCGCCGAACTGACCGTCCTTGGAAGGCCCGCCGTGCTGGTGCCCCTCGCCCTCAATCCCGACCAGGCGGCCAACGCGATGGCCATGGCGCGGGCCGGTGGTGCCGTTGTCCTCGCTCAGGAAGCCGTTGCCGCCGAACTGGGTGAAACGGTCGCACGCCTGCTCGACGACGAGGCGAGACGCCTCGACATGGGCCGCGGGGCGATGGCCATCGGCTACCCGGATGCGGCGCGGGCAGTGGCCGAACATCTGCTCGCCCTATGCGCATCGCCATGACAAGGACGTGACAACGCCGCGAAGCGTCTGAGCTAGGGTGATGGCGCTCACCTACGCCTTCTTCGCCGCTGGCGATGATGACAAGGGTGCGTCGGCCATCCGGGCGCCAGCCAACTGAAAGCATGGGCCCGCATGGACGGAAACACCCTGCCGGAGGCGTGGCAGACTTCGCAACATCGCCTCACGAACGGCTCCCCCCCGACCCACCGGATGAATGCCCTGGGCTCCAAGCACAGAGGACCCCTCTTGAGGATTCCTACCAACCTCCACTTCGTCGGCATCGGCGGCGTGGGCATGAGTGCCGTCGCCTCGGTCTGGCACGATCTCAACGGGCGTTCCAGCGGCAGCGATCTGAACGCGTCTGCCCTGGTGCGGCGCCTGCAGGATCAGGGCATCCCCGTAGGCATCGGCCACGATGCCGCCCACCTTGCGCCCTTGCTCGTGGACGGTCGTCCGGCACATGCCGGCCTCGTGGTCTCGACGGCTGTCCCACACGACAATCCGGAACTGGTCGAGGCCCGCAGGCTTGGCATGCCCGTCTTCCACCGCTCGGAAATCCTGGCAGCCCTGATGACGGGCCATCGGTCCGTCGCGGTCAGCGGGACCCACGGCAAGACCACCACAACAGGCATGCTGGGCACCTTGCTGCTCGAAGCAGGGGCAGACCCCACGCTTCTCATCGGTGGGGACATGCCAGGCATCGGGGGCAATGCGCGCACCGGACAAGGTCCGTGGCTCGTTGCCGAGGCCGATGAGTCGGACAAGTCGATGCAACGCCTCACGGCGGACTGGGTCATCATCACGAACCTCGAAGGCGACCACCTCGAGCACTACCGGGATCTCGACGACATTCTCGACACGATGGCGATCTGGATTTCGCGCCTGCCGGCACATGCCGTCATCATCGCCTGCATCGATGATGCCGGAGTCCGCAGCCTGCTTCCGCGCATCGACCGCACCGTCGTCACCTATGGCTGCTCCCCCGAGGCCGACCACCGCATCGACCAGGAGCATCTCACGGCACAAGGCTCGACCTTCGCCCTCAATGGCCGGAACTGGACCGTGGGGGTCCCCGGGCACCACAACGTGCTCAACGCCAGCGGAGCCATCGTGACGGCCATGGAAATGGGCTTTGCACCCGAAACGCTCGGCAACGGCCTCGGTCGGTTCAACGGCGTGGGCCGCCGCTTCCAGGACCGTGGCACCGTTGCCGGTGTCCAGGTCCTCGAGGACTATGCCCACCATCCCTCCGAGATCAAGGCGACGCTTGCCGCCGCGAAGCTCCTGAACAGGCCCATCTGGGTCGTCTTCCAGCCCCATCGCTACAGCCGGACGAGCGCCCTTTTCGAGGGGTTCGCACGCGCCTTCGATGAAGCCTCGGGCGTGGCCTTCCTCGACATCTACGGCGCGGGAGAAGCACCCACGAGCGTATCCTCATCGCAACTGGCCGAAGCCGTTCGTGCCGGCAACCCGGCGCTCAAGGTCTGTTACTGGCCTGATCCGGCTGGCGCGGCCCACCAGGCGGAAAGCATCGTTCAACCTGGTGACTTGCTGATCCTGATGGGAGCCGGCAACGTCAATCGCCTGGCGGAACCGCTCCTCGAGGCGCTTGAGGCCCGCGAACAGACGACCCGGCCCCGTTCCGCCTAAGTAACCATGCCCTCCGCCCTCGCGCCGAAGACGCTTGCCAGCCTGACGACGTGGCGCGTGGGAGGTCCGATTCGCCGCTTGGTGGAGACGTCTGACCCCGCCGTCCTTTCGGACGAAATTAACGGAGCCCTGGACCGGGGGGAGCCGTGGACCATCCTGGGCAAGGGCAGCAACCTGCTTGCCGCCGACGAGGGCTTCCCGGGCACGATCCTTCGCCTGCAGGACGATGTCCGTCGCATCCGGATTTCGGGTCACGAGATCCACGCCCCTGCGGGGCTGACCAACAGCCTGGTGGTCAAGGCGGCCATGAATGGCGGACTGGGTCACCTGGCTTTCCTCTCGAGCATTCCGGGCTCCCTCGGCGGGGCGGTCTTCATGAATGCCGGCGCACACGGTCTCCAGACCCACGAGGTCTTGTCGCGGGCCCTCGTCCTGATGCCCGGGGCAACGCCCGAGTGGGTTCCCGCCGAGGAAATGGCCTTTGCCTACAGGCATTCGATCCTTCAGCAACGCCAGGGCATCGTGCTGGAAGTCGTCCTCAAGGGTCGCCCGACCTCACCGGATGAAACGCGCGCCGAGATCCAGGCACTGGCGGCCTGGCGCAGGAAGCGCCAACCGCAGGAACCCAGCGCGGGCTCGGTCTTTCGCAATCCGGAAGGGACCTCGGCAGGCCACCTGATCGAGTCTGCCGGCCTGAAGGGCTTGCGCATCGGTGACGCGATGGTCAGCCCCATGCACGCGAACTTCATCGTCAACATCGGTGAGGCGACCGCAACCGACACGAATCGCCTGATTGCGACGGTGATGGACCGTGTCGAGGAGGTCCACGGCATCCGGATGCATCCCGAGGTGCGCGGCCTCGGGCTCGAGGTGGGCTGCCCGTGAAGGTCAGGGCCTCACGCAGGGCAAGGCGCCTGCGAGGCCTTGTCCGGACCGCCGGCATTGTCCTCCTGCTGGGCTTCTGGGCGGCACCGGGCTGGCTATGGCGGGGAGAGGTCCATATCACGGGTGCGGCCGATTCCGCCCAGGAGCAGCGGGTGCGTCGCCTTTTGCCACGCCCCGACGTGCCCTTGTGGGCCCTCGATGCCCCGGGACTGGCCGGGCGACTGGCCAATCTGCCCGGGATTCGGCGCGCCTTCGTCCATCGTCTGGCCTGGCCGGCGCGCCTCGAGATACGCATCGAACCGCGCAAGCCACTGGGGCTGCTGGAGACTCCTGCAGGCCGTATGGCCCTCGATGCCGACGGGGTGATTTTTCCAGCAAGCTCCGCAAATCGGTCGCTGCCCCGCATCACGGGCCTGCACGTCGGCAGCCGTCCGGAACAGCATCTGGCCGCAGCCGAATGGTTGGCGCTGCAAGGCGCGGGGCCGGGGCAGCTGAGCCGGGCTGGCGAGGACTGGCGCTGGTCGCGCGGGGGCCAGACCGTCGTCATCGGCCGACTCGACGAGATCTCGCGCAAGGACCGGGTCGCCCGCCACGTGGCCCGACTGGCGGGGGCCAAGGGGGAACCTGTAACATGGGTTGACGTCAGCTTCCCGGACGCGCCAGCCTATCGGACGAGTGAGCCGGCCGAAGGGGGACCAGGTGAAAAAGGGGTGGGAGCTCCCCGTGATGTCCATCACGGTGATCCTAGGAGCCCTGCTGTCGACTCAGTTCCGCAGCCAAGCCGTGTTCGCGCGCCAAGACCTGCCGAGCCGCCGCAGCGAGGACCTGCTGCAGATGCTCAAGCAGGCAGAATCCGAGAAGGACGCGCTGAGCCGGGAAGTGACGCAACTGCGGGAACTTCGTCGCAACCCGGGCCAGACCGACGCACGACAGCAGCAACACGCGATGCCCGCCCTTGAAGGGCCCGGGATCGAAGTGGTCCTGACAGATAGTGAAAAGCCGACAGGCAAGGGTGAAGACCCCAACATCGCCATCGTGCACAACGACGATCTGCTGCGCCTTGTCAACGAGCTGCGTTCCGCTGGCGCCGAGGCCATCTCCATCAACGACCAGCGCATGGCCGATTCGTCGGAAATCGCCTGTGCCGGCACCACCATCCTCGTCAACAAGTCCCGGATCGCGCCGCCGTTTACCGTAAGGGCCATCGGCGGCGGTGAGGGCTTGCGGTCCGCGTTGGGCATGCGGGGCGGCATCATCGAGTACCTGCGGTTCTACGGCATCCAGGTCGACGTGCGTGTCCGCGAGCAGTTGACGGTACCCGCCTACTCCGGCAGTGCCATCCTGCGTTTCGCGCGACCGGCAAGGGAACGCTCGTGAAGGCGGTCATCCTGATCGCGGGCGCCTTGCTGGCCGGCATCCTGCTGGGTGCATACGCGCCCATCACCATCCCCAAGGAGTGGTCCAAATACGTAGCGGTGGCCATCCTTGCCGCCCTCGACACGGGCCTTGGCGGCGTCCGATCGGGCTTGGACGAACGATTCGACCTCGCGGTCTTTGCCAGTGGCTTCACGGCAAATTCACTTCTGGCCGCCGGCCTGACCTTACTTGGTGATAAACTTGGGATCGACTTGTACCTTGCCGCGATCGTGGTTTTCGGGACACGACTCTTCGAGAACCTCGCCAAGATCCGGCGGTTGCTTCTGGACCGCTACTGGTCCGCCTGATACGCCACAACACCCACAAGGGAGCCCAGCACCTTGTCAGAATTCCTCGAAGCCCTTCCCGTAGACATCAAGGTCTGCGGAGTCGGTGGCGGCGGCGGTAATGCCGTCAACTCCATGGTCAAGGCCCAGATTGAGGGCGTGTCGTTCGTCGCACTCAACACGGACGTTCAGGCCCTGAAGTACAACGACGCGGAACACCGCATCCAGCTTGGGCGCAAGCTCAGCCGGGGACGCGGCGTCGGTGGCGATCCCGAGAAGGGGGCCAAGGCTGCCGAGGAGTCCGCCGACGAGATTCGCGAACGCCTTCAGGGTGCCGAGATGGTCTTCGTGACCGCAGGCATGGGCGGTGGCACCGGCACGGGTGCCGCACCGGTCATCGCCAGCATCGCCCGGGAGTTAGGCGCTCTCACGGTCGGCGTCGTGACCCGGCCGTTCCACTTCGAGGGGCCGCCCAAGGCGGAATCGGCGGCCCAAGGCATCAGCAACCTGCTGGCCGCCGTCGATGCCCTCATCGTGATCCCGAACGAACGGCTTCGCGAGCATTTCGGCGACATGCCCCTGGTCGACGCCTTCAAAGCCGCCGACGACCTGCTGCGCCAGGCCGTGCAGACCATTTCGGACGTGGTGGTGGCTCCCGGCTACCTCAATATCGACTTCGAGGACGTCAAGAAGATCATGGCGCGCGCCGGCTCGGCCCTGATGGGCATGGGCATGGCGACGGGCAAAGACCGTGCCGCCGAGGCCGCACGGCAGGCCATCGCGTCTCCGCTGCTCGAGTCCAGCTTCCAGGGTGCCTCCGGGCTCATCGTGAACATCCGTGCTGCACAGGCGGATTTCAAGCTTCACGAGATGGACGAGGCCATGGCCGTCATTCGCGCAGAGAGCCATCCCGAGGCCCACACCAAGGTCGGGCTCATCTGGGACGAGACCTTGGGGGGTGCCGTCCAGGTCACCGTGATTGCCACCGGCTTCAAGGGCAGGCAAGAGGGCGTGGGCTATCGCACCGCCTACGCTGCGGCCCCCTTGCACACGACCCAGAGCGCTTCTTCGGCCTCGGCCAGCGTTGCCGAGGACAGTGACGGCGGTGCCCAGCTCCCGGCGTTCCTCCGGACGCACGCCCCATCGTCCGCGAGGCCCCGCTCCTGAAGGAGACGCTGCACCTCCCGCGAACGGACTTCCCGATGCGGGCAAATGCCGCAGAACGCGAGCCCGCCTTGCAGGCGCGCTGGCGAGAGATAGGCCTCTACGAGGCCTTCCTGGGGGCCCGCAGGGGCAAGCCGACCTTCGTACTGCACGACGGACCGCCCTACTCCAGCTCGGGTCGTATCCACATCGGGCACGCGCTCAACAAGGTTCTCAAGGACATTGTCATCAAGTCCAAGGCCATGTCGGGCTACCAGGCGCCCTTCGTGCCAGGTTACGACACGCACGGCCTGCCGACGGAAGTCGCGGCCCTCAAGGAACTCAAGGCCCGGAAGGACCTCGATCCGCTGGCGTTGCGTGCCCTGTGCCGGGACTTTGCCATGCGTAGCATCGCGGGTCAGAAGGAAGCCTTCGGGCGCCTTGGGGTCCTTGCCGACTGGGAAAATCCATACGTCACGCTGGACCCTGCTTTCGAGGCCGAGCAACTCCGGGTATTCGGCAGGATGGCTGCCAACGGCCATATCTACAAGGGGCTGAAACCCGTGCACTGGTGTGCGACTTGCCGGACCGCCCTCGCGGAAGCCGAAGTGGAATACGAAGACCACGTCTCCACCTCGGCCCACGTAGGCTTTGCCGTCGAGACCGCACCGCTGGCTGCCGTTGCGGATGCCAGCCTGCTCATCTGGACCACCACGCCGTGGACCCTGCCGGCCAATCTCGCCATCTGCGTCCACCCCGACTTTGCCTACGTCGTCGTGGCTTGCGCCAAGGGCCGCTTCGTCGTGGCCGAGGGGCGGCTCGAGGCCCTGCGCGCGGAGGTTCCCGAATTGGCCGACGCCGTCGTCGTCGCCGGACCGTTCCCGGGTCGTGATCTGGAGGGGACCCATTACCGGCACCCCTGGATCGACCGGGTCAGTCCCGTTCTCACCGGAGACCACGTCACGCTCGAGGCAGGCTCGGGCCTAGTCCACACCGCCCCGGGCCACGGCCACGACGACTACAACGCAGGTATTCGACACGGACTGGCCATCCTGGCCCCCGTCGACGACAAGGGCGTCTTCACCGACGAGGCAGGGCCCCTCGTGGCAGGACAATCCTTAAAGGACGGTGGCGCCGTCATCCTGGGCACCCTCGAGGATCAGGGCAGCCTGCTTGCATCCTCTGCCTACCGTCACAGCTATCCCCATTGCTGGCGCTGTCACCAACCCGTCATCTTCCGTGCCACCGAGCAGTGGTTCGCCTCGGTCTCGGGCTTCCGTGACCAGGCCCTGGCCGCGATCGGCACGGTCAAGTGGCAGCCTGGCTCGGGCGAGAATCGTATCCGTCGCATGGTTGAGGGCCGCACGGATTGGTGCATCTCCCGCCAACGGACCTGGGGAGTGCCGATTCCCGTCGTCTATTGCGTGTCGTGCCGGACACCGCGGATGGACGCGTCGACCGTCGCCCACGTCGCGGATGTCGTCGCCCGAGAAGGCACGGATGCCTGGTGGGCCCGCCCGGTGCGGGACCTGCTTCCAGAGGGCACGGCGTGTCTTTCGTGTGGCGGCACGGAGTTCCGCAAGGAGACGGACATCATGGATGTCTGGTTCGACTCCGGGGTGACGCACGAGGCCGTCTGTCGTGCGCGTGGTCTGGGCTGGCCCGTCGACATGATTCTCGAAGGCTCGGACCAGTACCGCGGCTGGTTCCAGAGCTCACTGCTCACGGCGGCTGCGACCACGGGTCGCGCTCCCTACCGCACGGTCGTCAGCCATGGCTTCGCCTTGGACGGCCAGGGGCGCAAGATGTCCAAGAGCCTGGGCAACATCGTGGATCCCGATGCCGTCATCGGCAAGGTTGGCGCGGATGTGCTGCGTCTGTGGGTCAGCAGCGTCGACATCACCAATGATGTCCGGATTGGCGACCTGATCCTGCAGCAACTTGCCGAGGTCTACCGCAAGGTCCGCAACACGGCCCGATTCCTGCTGGGCAACCTTGACGGCTTCGATCCGAGAACGGACAGCGTCCCCTTTGCCGAGATGCGCCTGATGGACCGGATGGCACTGGTGCAGCTTGGCGACGTCATCCGCAAGGTCCGCGCGGCCTATGACGAAGTGACCTTCCAGGGTCTCTATCAGGTCCTGCAGAATCATTGCGTCGTCGATCTCTCGGCTTTCTATCTGGACGTGACCAAGGACCGCCTCTACGCCTCTGCATTCGATGCCCCCGGGCGTCGGGCCGCGCAGACCGTGATGGCCCACGAACTGATGGCCCTGATGACCCTAATCGCCCCGGTGTTGTCCCACTTGGCCGAAGACATCCATGACCATCTCCCCGGCCCCTTGCGTACGGGAGCCTCGAGCGTGTTCCTGCTCGATCTCCCCGAAGTGCCCGGAGATTGGCAAGCCGGCGCGTCCGACCAACTGCTCTGGGACCGCCTGATGACGATGCGTCAGGAGGTTCAGGGCCTGCTCGAACATGCGCGGCAAGCCAAGACCATCGGGTCTTCCGTCGAGGCCGCGGTACAGTTGCCGGAACTGCCCTTGCCGGCAGAGGAACTTGCCGAATTCTTCAACGTGTCGCGGGTGACACAAGGCCCGGCCTTGACCGTGGCGCATGCCGGCGGCGAGAAGTGCCCCCGCTGCTGGAAGCAGGTCGTCGACCTGACTCCGGAACGCGGATGCTGCGCACGCTGCGACAGCGTGCTGTCGGTTCCTGCCGCCACGCACGCCTCGTGATGGCGAAGCTCCCCGACGGGTGGAGCTGGACGACGGGGGGCCGGCTGCTGATCTGGACCGGCCCGGATGCCCCGGCCCACGGATTCACGACACGGAACGGCGGACTCTCGACAGGCCCGTTCGCCAGCTTGAACATCAGCCTCCGCCACGGGGATGAACCGGCCCACGTCGATGGGAACTTGCGGATGATCCGGCAGGACCTGGGCCTGGAGCGCCCATGGCTGGCGACCGATCAGGTCCACGGTGCCGAGACCTTCGTGGTCAGGGGGGATTCGGGCGTTCCGGCCGGTACGCGTGCTGACGCCCTGCTGACCAACATGCCGGATACTGCGATCGCGGTCGGTGTGGCGGATTGCACGCCCCTGCTGGCGTGGGCACCTGACCCCGAGGATGGACGTCCGCACGGTGTCGTTCTTGCCATCCATGCCGGCTGGCGCGGCACGGCAGCCGGTGTCGTGCCCGGGACGCTTGCCCGCGCGGCGCGTGATCTGGGGATCTCTGCCGCCTCACTGACCTTCCTCATCGGGGCATCGGCACGCAGTTGCTGCTACGAGGTGGGCGATGAGGTGGTATCGGCCCTCGACACGGCGCTGGTCCTCGCGGGCGGGCTGTCTCACGAAGACGAGCAAGGCTCTCCCCCCTGGCTCGACCGTAGCCGCGGCAAGGCGCGTGTATCGCCAGCCGTCGTGGCCCGGGCCCAGCTTCGCGCCGGTGGTGTGCCCGTCGCACGGATTCACGATGTCGGCCTCTGTACCCTGTGCCATCCGGACATCTGGTTTTCGTACCGCCGCGATGGCGTGCGGTCCGGCAGGGCGCTGGGGATCATCAGCAGTGCCAAGGGCCACCGGACCTGAAGCGGCCCAAGGTAGCATGGGTGTCATGCGCGAATCATCCGCCCCGGATCAGCCCCAGACGGAACAGGGCCCTGCATCATCCGTCGTTGCCGTGCAGCCGGGCTCACTGCCCGTCCGCGCCCTCGGCAAGACAGGACTCGACCTGCCTGTCCTGTCCTTCGGGGGCTGGGCCATCGGCGGCAACGACCAAGGCAACTCCTACGGTCCGACAGACGACGACGAGAGTCGACGGGCCCTCCAGCGGGCGTGGGCGATGGGCTGCCGCCTCGTCGAGACCGCGGACGTCTACGGGCACGGCCACTCGGAATCCCTGATTGGCGAAATGCTGGGGGACAAGTCCGAAGTCCGGTTCTGCAGCAAGGTCGGGGCAGACTTCTACGGCCAGTTGGATACGGTCAGGCTCAATTTCTATCCCAGCTACATTCGGTTCGCGCTCGAGAAGAGCCTGAAGCGGCTTCGCCGCGACGTGCTGGACTTGTACATGCTCCACAACCCGCCGCCCCAGGTAGTCGGAGACGAGCGTCTGTACGAGACGCTCGAGATGCTTCGCCAAGAAGGTCTGATTCGGCACTATGGCGTCTCGATCCACCAGATGCAGGAAGGCCTGGACGCGATCAGGACTGGCGCTCCCGCTTTTCTGCTCGTCCCTTACAACCTGATGCATCGGGCGGCCGATGAGACCCTGCTGGAAGAGGCCAGGCAGGCAGGAGTCGGCATCATCGTTCGCGAGGCCCTCGCCAATGGCTTTCTCGCCGGACGCACCGAGGGCCATCATCGGTGGGCCCACGGGGATATCCGGCACACGTGGCCGGCCCAGTACGTGGCGGATCGCGCCCGAGCCGCGGCAGGCTGGCGCAGGCTCGAGCGACCGGGAAGGACGCTGGCGCAGGCCGCCCTGCAGTTCCCCCTGATGCACCCCGGCGTGACCACCGTGTCCGTGGGATGCAAGACCGTCGCGCAGGTCGAGGAGAACTTCCGTGCGCTCGATCTGCCCCTGTCCCCCGAAGACGTGCGGCCGGACCCGAACGCTTGAGTCGCAGGCCGGCGTGGCTCGGAACCGAACCAGGCCATCCCGTTGTCATAGGTCACCGGGGCATGGGTCGGACGCCGGGCCACGGGGAGAATCAGCTCGAGGCCTTCGAAGCGGCATGGAGCCAAGGCTTGGCTGTCGTCGAGTGCGATGTGCGCCGTATGGCCGACGGCAACTGGCTCGTGGTGCATGACCCGACGATGGACAGGACCCACGGTCTCGCCTGCGAGGTCGCCGCGTTGGATGGCGTGGCAGGGCGCGCGTGGGTTGCGGAACCACCGCCGTTGCTCGCGTCCGTGCTCGCAAGGACGGGGAGCGGGCGTGGGCTCGTGATCGAGGTCAAGCCGGCCCACGGCCATGATGCCGACGCCTGTGCTGCTCTGGCGGGCATCATCCGGCAAGCGCCGGACGCCCGAGAGCTGATGGTCATCAGCTTTGACGCAGACATTCTCCGTAATCTGCGGCCCCTGCTTCCGGATATGCCCCTCGGCTTCCTCGAGGACGCACCTGGCCCGGACCCTGTGGGCGATCTCTCCAGACTCGACGCCGATGCATGGTGGCCCAGAGCCGACGCGGTCACGCCGGAAGCCGTTGCTGCCTGCCGGGCAAGGGACTTCCCGGTCATCGCCTGGACGGCCCGGCATGATGGCGACTGTCAGGCACTGGCCGCGCTGGGCGTCGCCGCCTTCGGGTCCGACGATCCCGTCCGCCATTGGCACATGCTCCGAAAAACGTGGCCTGCAGAAACCGGGAACCGCTGACTTTCGCCGGCGGCGGGTATGGGAGGGCTGGTTCCCGATTCGAGAACCACGATACGGAGATGACATGGCCGCTTCCTCGCCGCTGATTCGCACCCGACCAATCGCGTCCAAGGGTCTCAAGACCCGCCTTCGCCATCGCGTGGCCGCAAGAGGCGGCAGCCGGCACGTGGCCCGGGGAGTCCTGCGACTCGAGTATCCCGAACCGCAGACCCGCACCATTTGAACCTGCTGCGCCCGATACGCGGGCGACCGCTCAGACTCTGGCTGTTCCTGCTGCTCTTGGGAGCGATGTTGGTGCCGCTCGGCATCTCCAGCTACGCCACGATCCAACAGCACCGTCGTGAGCTGTCACGAATCGAGGGTGCCAGCCTGTCTCAGGCCATGGGCACGGCGAGACTGGCCGAAAGGTACCTGGTCTTCGCCTTGGCGCAGGCGCGCCACGCCGTCGAGGGGTTGTCGCTTGCTGAAAGGCGGTCGCCGGCGGTCCTTCGACGCCTGGTTTCCGAACTGCCCATCCTCGCCGCGATCGATATCGTGGACAAGTCGGGACGGCCGGTGGCGTCCTCACGCACGGGTCCTGACGCGGGGGCGGTGGAAGACCGGCTCATGGCCGCGGCAACCGTGGTCGAGCGGCGGCCGCGCGCCAGTGGCTACGTCGAATCCCTCAGCCTCGGCCGACCTGTCGTGTCCCTCTGCCTCCCCTTGCCTCGCCCGGCAGGCGGGAATCTCGGTGCCTGCCGGCTGGTCCTGCGCCTCGACTTCCTGCTGCAGGAGTTCGTCAGCCAGACCCGCAGCACCGATCAGTTCTACATTTTCTTCGTGGACCAACGCGGAACCCTCATCGCGGCCCAGAACTTCCGTCCTGGCCGCAACCTGCAGAACCTCGAACCTGTAAGCCGCCTGCTTTCCGGAAAGGATGGCAGCGTCAAGTACGTCTCTAACTTCTTCGGCGACCTGGTCGACGGTGAGGAGAGGCTCGGCGCCTACCGGCACATCGGGGATACGGGGTGGGGGATTGTCGTGAGCCATCCGGCGACGTCCGTCGGATCGCCCGTCCTGCAGGACCTTCGCGCCATGCTGCTAACCATCGCCGTGTCCGGCATCGTGAGCCTGCTGCTGGCCTTCTGGACCGGAAGATGGCTGCTCGGCCCGCTCGAGGACCTGGCTCGCCGCATGGACCAGGCTGCGGCTGCACCGCCTGCCCCCCCGGACACCTTGCCTCGTGCACCCGAAGGCGTCACGGAGTACCGTCAGCTCGAGATGGCCTATGCAAGCCTCACGGCCCGTATCCATGCCCAGTTCCAGCAACTGGCCGAGACCAACGAGGGCCTCGGCACGCTCGTTCAGGAACGGACGCGTGCCCTCGAGGATGCCAATGCCAACCTGCTCGAGCGTGGACTCGCCCTCGAGGAGGTCAACGAGCGCCTGACGGCACTCGTCTGCGAGTTGCGCCGGATGGATGCGCTGCAAACGGACTTCCTCGCCAATGTCAGCCACGAGTTACGCACTCCGATCACGTTCATCACGGCCTACGGATCGAGCCTTGAAGATGGCCTGCTGGGCAGCCTGACTCCCGCGCAACGCGAAGCCGTCGGCTTCATGCTCGAGGGCGCCGACCGACTGACCAGCCTCGTCGACGATCTGCTGGACCTGAACCGGCTCGAATCCGGCGTGCTCGCCCTGCACCCCGAAGCGGTCGCGCCGCGTGCCCTGATTGAAGGTGTCGTGGCAGCGATGCGCCCTCTGGCAACCAAGCGTGCCCAGCGGCTGACCTCGGCCATCGAGCCCGACTTGCCCGACCTGCTCGCCGATGGCGAGCGCTTGGCCCAGATTCTCCGCAACCTGCTTTCCAATGCCATGAAATTCACGCCTGACGGTCGCAGCATCACCGTTCGGGCGCGACAGGAGGGAGAGCACGCCATCCTCTCCGTCTGTGACGAAGGCATCGGCATTCCCGCTCAAGCACTGCCCCATCTCTTCGAACGGTTCTATCAGGTCGACGGATCCTCGACCAAGGCCTTTGCGGGCGCGGGAATCGGCCTCAACATCGTTCGCCATCTCACCGAGCTCATGAACGGCAGGGTCACGGTGAGCTCGACGGAAGGCGCCGGAACCACGGTCGACCTGTTGATCCCGTTGGCGGGTCCGGCGGCCGATCGAGGCGGGGAGTCCCGCGGAAGTGGCGCATTCGTGCCGTTCGGGAGCTACCCGGCATGACGGCACCCCGCATCGTGATCGTCGAGGATGAGCCCATCACCCTGCAGGCCTTGCGCATGATCGTCATGGCGCTGGGCTGCGAGGTCCTGACGGCGAGCACGGCGGAAGAAGGGCTTGAACTGGCTCTCCAGACGCCTCGTCCGGACGCCGCCTTGGTCGACCTCAAGCTGCGCGGCAGCAGCTACGACGGCCTGGAGCTCATCAGACGTCTGGTCAAGCACCCTGTCCTCGAGGGTCTGCGCGTCCTTGCCCACACGGCTTCCGTTTCCGAGGACCAGCGTCGCGCGGCACAGCAGGCAGGAGCACACGGCATCCTCCTGAAGCCCTTCCGCGCCCGAGACGTAGCGGAGGCCCTCGGCCCCGCCGTCACGGAGCGCGAGCGTTCCTAGTGGAATCGACGCGGATTGACGGCCCTGCCGTGAATCCGGACTTCGTAATGCAGGTGGGGACCAGTCGTGCGTCCTGTCATGCCGACGTGGGCGATGACATCCCCTGCATCGACCCTGTCGCCAGACGTGACGATGATGCGGCTGGCGTGGGCGTATCGCGTATGAACACCCCCCCCATGGTCGATCTCGACCATCTTGCCGTAGGCACCTTCCCAGCCGGTACTCACGACCACGCCGCCACGTGCCGCATGAATGGGCGTTCCCACGGGAGCGGTGATGTCGATACCGGGATGGTAGTGCGCCCCCCGAGGACCAAAGCCGCTCGAAACCGAGTGACGGCTCATCGGCCAGCGGAAAGCGCCACCGACGGCGCGACCGATATCCTCGAACAGGCCCCGATGGGAAACGGTCAGGCGACGAGGCCTGACGGGCGAGGTCCCCTCGAGGCTGGGCACGAAGACCACGGAGGCGCGCTTGAGGCGCCGGAGGCCTGGATTGTAACGCAGGAAGTCCTCGCGGGTCACCTTGTACCGGCGCAGCAGAGCGGGAAGGGTCTCACCACGGGCCACGGTGTGATAAAACCCGTCTGTCGGGGGAACCGTCAGGACCCGCCCGACACGCAGGACAGATGCAGCGTGTATGTTGTTGGCGAGATGAATCGTCCTGACCTTGAGGCCGAACCGCCTCGCAATGCGCTCTGCCGTGTCACGGGGGCGGAGCTTGACCTTGCGCGCCTTGACGGAAGGTGCACGGTCCAAGGTGCCCTCACGAAGCCCCGGCAGCGGCGGTGGCAGCGGGCGATCGATAGCCGATCCGGAACTGAGTCCGGGCAACGGCCCGGCAGCAGGCCGCTGCTCCATACGGGGTGTCGCCGTGTCAGCCAACACCGCAGAGGGCGCCTGCTGGGGAGCGGCGATATCGCCATCGGGAAAGCCTTGCCCGAGGAACCCCTTGACGACCAGCGCGATGACGATTGAACCCGCAAGGCCCCCGCCCACCCACGCAGCCATGCGATCCTGCTGCTGCCGGCGCACGCGGACGGACCGCCAGTCGGCCTGGGTCCGGAAGACTGGCACGTCTCCGGACGCAACCTCGACGGCAGGCGCCATCGCCGCACCGCTCCTGGTCACGGGCGGACGCCACCGTCCCCTGAAGATCATGCGACTGGCGTCCAGCAATCCGCCCTGTGTACGGCCAGTGGCACGGCTGAGCCCCGCCAGATTGACCGGGACGGTGGCGCCGGGGGCTTGGACGTAACGAAGCGCACCGAGCACCGGCAACTCGTCGAGTTCGGCGGAACGCTGCTGTGTCGGTGCTTGCATGTCGGGAATGGGATCAGACAGCCCAAGATGGTGACGCCAGAAAGACACGCCAAGTTAGCAGAAAGCTAACAGTTCGTCAAACAGCCGAGGACGTCGTCTCCAGCCGGTCTGAACCGGCGATCCTTCGGAGCATGCGGCGAATGGTCGCCGCCTCGTCACGGCGCGGCTCCGTGACTCTACGGGTCGTTCTGCCCGTCGCGACTCCGGCCGCATCGGCAAGCAACTGACGGTACCCCGACAGCACGTCCTCCTGCCCGGCCACGAAGTCGAGGCGCCATACCCTGGCGTGTCCTCGGATCTCCCAATGGACCTTGACCGTCACAAGACCTTCTGGACAAGGCAAGGCAAGATTCATCGGCTCGAAACCATGCCACGCAACGGGGTCATGGGCGATGAAGACCAAGCCCCGGGCATCGAGCTCGGCCGAGACCCCCTTGTAGACCTGACCGCCATCGGGACTCGAAAGCACGAGCGGCAGTTGGATCCGGCCCGTACGCGAGGCCCCGCAGATGACATGCAGCATGATCCCAGCGTGCACCGAGGACGACCAGCCTCGCAGGTACGTGCGTCACCGAGTGCCGCCCGCAACCGAATCTGCGGCCTCAGGGCCGGGCGAGGGCCGTCCGGTGGTGCTCCCAGTCCTTGAGAAACTTCTGGATCCCCACGTCCGTCAGGGGATGCTGGTAGAGCTGCTCGAGGATCTTGTAGGGCATCGTGCAGATATGGGCACCGAGCAGTGCCGCCTGAGCGACGTGCTGGGGGTGGCGCACCGAGGCCACGAGCACTTCGGTGGCGAATCCGTATTGGCGATAGACCTCCAGAATCTCTCCAATCAGGGCCATGCCTTCCTGGCCGACATCGTCGACCCGGCCCACGAAGGGACTCACCATCGTGGCACCGGCCTTGGCAGCCAGAAGGGCCTGGTTCACGCTGAAGCAAAGGGTCACGTTGGTCCGAATGCCCTCGGCGTGGCAAGTCCGCACCGCCTTGAGGCCCTCGGGCGTCAAGGGCAGCTTCACGACCACATTGGGGGCCCAGGTCACGAACCGGTGGGCCTCAGCCATCATGCCGTCGTGATCGAGGCTGATCGCCTCCGCACTCACGGGGCCCGGACAAAGGGAGACGATCTCGCGGATCAGCGCCTCGTGGTCCACGCCTTCCTTGAGCACGAGCGATGGATTCGTCGTGACGCCATCAAGCATGCCGAGGTCGGCGGCCTTGCGGATTTCGGCGACATTGCCGGTATCAAGGAAGAATTTCATGGGGCAATCCTACCCGATCCGGCTAGGGTTCGCAGGCCCCTGCGACGGTAAGCGTCTCCCCATAGGCCTCAGTAGCCGGGATAACCACCAGGCATGCCCGGGACAGCACCGACCTGCCCGGACCCAGCCGGGGACGACTCATCCTGGACCGTGACGGTCGCGCCATCGATCTTCCAGTACTTGTCGGTGAACTGCACGATCTGGACGGCTCCCGGCGCGACTTCGACGGCACGGGTCTGGATCCGATCGGCCAGCGGAGCGCCATTGTCCGTAAACTGGACCTTGAGGGTCGCACGCAGCGGCACCTGCGTCGGGTTGCGCAGCTCGACGTGGGCCACCTTGGTGCCCAGCAAGCCGAAGGCAATACCTTTGTCGAATTTGGAGACGGCAGCCAACAGGCGAGGCATCTGCAGGACAGGCGTCGCAACCGGCGTAGACGCGGGTGGCGCCGAGATGGGCATGGACCCGGGGTAAGTCACGGGTGCCGGCGTCTGGACGGCCTGGCTCGGCTGACGATAACCGGCGGGCAAGCCACCACCGACGGGCACCTGGGTTGCCACGTCGACCTTGCCGCAGCCGGGGAGTAGCACCCCGGCCGCGAGCACGACCGACCCGAGGATCTGACGGAGACGCATCTTCATGGTCGGGTTATCGGCCATGGCCACGCGTCATCCGCCCAAGGACAGGTTAAGAATCCCTGAAACCCAGACAAAGGCGCATCGAGAAGCGGACAGGGATCACCACACCGTGTCCACACTTGGGGTACAAACAGAGGCATCCCTTCTGATGGCGCCGGGGTCGCGGAAGCAGCATTCATGGACGGGTGGTAGTCATGGGCAAGGTCGCGCTGGTCCTCACGGGCGGTGTGGCCAAGGGCGCCTACGAGGCCGGGGTCATCCAGGCACTGGCGGAGCGGCAGGTCACGCCCGACGTGATCGTCGGCATCTCCGCCGGGGCCATCAACGGCACCTTCGCCGCAAGCGCCATCGCACACGGCAACTTCAGGCCTGAGGTCGTGGCCGAGGATCTCTGCTGGCTCTGGGAGCACAAGGTCAACGCCCGCAACCTCTACGACGGTGGCCAACGCGCGCCCGACACGGACCTGGCGACCCGTTCGCTGGCAAGCATCTTCGGACGCTTGGGCATCGACCCGCTGCGCAGGCAATACCTGCCCCGCATCGGCTGGGATACCCTCGTGGCCTTCGAGAAGCTGGTCCGCGGCGAGTTCGCAGCCCTTATCTCGCACGACTTCCTGCAGACGCTCCTCGACGCCCGGCTCTTTCCCGTGTCGGAGGTCGTCCGCGAAGTCACGCTCAGCGTGGTGACGACCAACCTGCAAGGCGCGACGGTCATGACGGACAACATGGACATCGACGCCCGGTTCTCCCACTACGAGGATTTCATCTGGCGCCAGCGGACCCTCGAGGAATGGCAAGAGTTCCTGCCGCGCCTCACCAATCGCCTGTTGGCTTCCAGTTCGTTCCCGTTCGTCTTTCCGCCCCGGACCGTGACGGACGAGACCGGTGAAAGCCGATACCACGTGGATGGCGGCATGATGGACTGCGCGCCCATCGGTCGGGCGATCAAGCTGGATCCCGAAGTCGACACCATCCTGGTTTCCCTCGGCCCGACCATCCTCTCCGAGGACCTCGACATGGCCCCGACCCTTCCCAATATGATGGGCAGGGTCATGACCGTCATGGCGGGGCGTTTCATCATCGCGAACTACCGCAAGGTCGTCAGGGTCAATAGGCAAATCGAGCTCCTCGGCCCATTCCTGGACAAGGACTCCAAAGGCAAGACCCGGCGGTCGGATCGCAATGATGCGCTGTGCCGCGCTGCAGGCTTCAAGGGCCTCGAAGATTTCCTTTCGCGACGTGTCGTTCGCCTCGTGCCCATCGCCCCTGCCGGAGGCCTTAACGGCGGAGTCTTCGACGGTTTCTTCAAGCCGGCGCTGCTGCGCGAGTACATCGCGCAAGGCTACAAGGACACCTTGGAGGCCATTCGCCCCGACGACCCCCTCGTCCCCGTCGCCAAGCCGCGGCGCGCGACGGCACGCCGCAGCAGGCCGGAGGCCTGATGCGCCTCGCGGACCTCGCCGTCGCGGCGATAGTGACCGCAGCCCTGCCGGAAGCAGCCACGCTGCCGGACAAGGCCAGTCCTGCCCACGTGGCCATGTCCACCCAGGAAACCAGCCCCTCCCCGCTGCCCGACACAGCGCCATCCGCCCCATCGGCCGAAACACCCGAATCGATGTCATCGGCCACTCCCGCGATCGCTGTGGGGGACAGTTGGCCTGAGCCCGTGCTGGACTACGAAATCACCTTCGAGTCGGAGCTTGGCCCTGGCCTGCTGGCCCTCCCCGGAAGCGGATCCTTCCGACTCCGCGCCCGAAACCAGACACAGGCCGATATCGGCGCCCTCCGACTGGACTATACGGCCCTTAGGCCTTGTCCCGGCTTGCCTGCCACGGGTTCCGTCATCCTGCCCCCGCTCGAATCGGGCCAGGTCGCCAACCTGCGCTGGGACTTCGCGAGCCTGCCCGACGGTGGCGATGCGACTGGCGGTCCTTTGCCCGAGGAAATAGACTATGTCTTCGAGGTTGTCGACAACGCGACAGGCTTCATCCCACCGGCAAGGGTCCACGTCGTCCTGCAGGACAACCGGGAGACGCCGCAACCCTGACATCACGGCGTGTTAAACTGGCAGGCTGTGCATTCCGTCGCCGTGGAACTCGGACCGCTGTCCCTGCACTGGTACAGCCTGATGTTGCTTGCCGGGACCTTGGCCGGCCTCTGGCTCTCGCGGATGCTGGCAGGTCATCGCGGTCTGAATCCGGACCTCGTGACGGACGTCGTCCTGTGGGGAGGCGCGGCCGCCCTGATCGGTGCACGCCTCTGGTACGTGGCCTTCAAGTGGGAGGACGTCTACAGGCATGCCCCTCTCGAGGCCTTGATGCCCTGGCGGGGCGGCCTTGCCATCCACGGCGGGATCCTGGCCGGCACGCTCGCCTGCTGGTTCATGGCGCGGCGCCAGCACCGGCACCCGCTGCACCTGCTGGACGTGGTCGCACCCGGCTTGCTGCTGGGCCAAGCCATCGGTCGCTGGGGCAACTGGTTCAATCAGGAGGCCTATGGCCTACCGGCCCTCGCGCCAGTACGCTGGCCTGCCTGGCTGCACGATGCCACGGGTTACTTGCCCTGGGGTATCGCCATCGAGGGCCACCGTCGTCTCCCACCCTTCGACGACATGCTGGCCTGGCCCGACACGACCCGATTCCACCCCACGTTCCTGTACGAGTCCTTCTGGGATCTGGCTGGCCTGCTGGGTCTCATGCACCTGGCCTTCCGGTATCGGCCGGCACCAGGCATGGTCACGGGCCTGTACCTGCTCGTCTGGAGCTCGGGCAGATTCTGGATCGAGGGGCTGAGGACCGATGCCCTGATGTTCAGCCTGCCCTGGGGACCGGTTCGGGCCGCACAGGTCGCCTGCGTCCTTGCTGGTTTGGCGGGCCTCCGGCTCGTTGTGCGCAGCTTCACCCCACGCCCTGCCCACGCTCTCGAGGAAAACCCGGCATGATCTGCCCGTCTTGCGGTTTCAAGGATGAAGGCCGCTTCTGCAAGCACTGTGGTGCACCCCTCGTGGCCGAGGATGTGGCCAGCCATCGGCAAGCCCCCCGGCACGCCGGCATCACGCTGCCCCCACCGAGTGCGGAGGAGGGTTTCAAGGCCGAGCAGATGGTCGATGACGGAACGCCACTTGGAGAGGAAATCCCGACGGAGCCCGAGGGCGCGCACGGGCAAGGCAATTCCTTCGGCCTGTTTCTGGTCATGCTGCTGGTCGTCGCCTTCGTCGCCTTTGCCGTGAAGATGGTGGGTGGCAACGGTTGAGCGACGCCCGAACAACCGCAGTGCAGGGGGATTGCCCGGCACCGGACGCCGAGGAGGCGCGCCGCATCGCCCAGGCCATCAACGATGCGGCTGGACGCCAGCCGGTGTTTCGCCAAAACCGTCGGGACCTTCCCGAAGGCCAGAATACGGCGTGGCGCATCGCACCGGAGCCCTTTTGCATGACAGCGGGCCTGGTTCGGGCCCTGCAGGACCTGGGGCCCGTCCTGCTCGCGTTCCTAAAAGGGGCCAATCGCCTCTATGGTGAAAGCGTCCACGGCAGGGCCCCGGGGTGGATCGCCGATTGGCTCGACCTCGGCAAGCCGCGACATCTGGTGGCCTACAGCAGGATGAACCGCTTCAAGCACGACCTGCCCGCCGTCATCCGTCCGGACCTGATCGTGACGGAAGAGGGCCGGCTCGCCTGCTGCGAGTTGGATTCCGTCCCCGGTGGCATCGGCTTCGTGGATTCGATGAGCCGCATCTACGGACCGCTCGGCTACGAAATCGTCGGCGGGTCCGACGGCATGGTGACGGGCTTTGCCCGCATGATTCGGGCACAGACCACAACGGCCGACCCCTTCCTCACCATCGTGATTTCGCAAGAAGCCTCCGATTACTGGGAGGAGATGGCCTGCCTGGCGGAGCGCCTGAACGAGATCGGACTCGCCTGCGCCGTCGTGCGACCGGAGGCCCTGGGCTTCACCGAAGAGGGCTTGCACCTCGAAGGCCGCCGAATCGATGTCGTCTACCGTTTCTTCGAGCTCTTCGACCTCGCCAACATCCCCAAGGCCGAGATCATCCAGTACCTGGTGAAGAAGCAGAAGGTGGCAGTGACCCCGCCCTTCAAGCCTCAGTTGGAAGAAAAGGGGCTCTTTGCCCTGCTCCACCATCCGCACTTGCAAGCCTGGTGGAGCAAGGAGCTGGGTGAGGAACGTCTGCAGCAGCTGCGCACGCTGCTGCCGCGGACGTGGCTGCTGGACCCCGCACCGATGCCCCCTCAGGCTGTCGTCCCGGACCTGTTCGTCGGCGGACGGCCGGCTGGCCATTTCCGGGACCTGACGGCGGCCACCAAGCGCGAGCGCACCTTCGTGGTGAAGCCGTCGGGCTTCTCGCCACTCGCCTGGGGCAGCCGTGGTCTGGCTTTCGGTCACGACTTGCCGCAGGCCGAATGGGAGAGTGTGCTCGAGAAGGCCTTGGGACAGTGGCACGAAGGTACCGCCTACCTGTTGCAAGCGTTCCACAAGCCGGGCAGGGTCGAGGTCCGTTATTACGACACGCCGACGGACACGATCCGGTCCATGAGAGGCAGGGCACGGATTTGTCCCTTCTACTTTGTCGCAGGGGACGAGGTCACGCTGGGTGGCGTTCTCGTGACCGTCTGCCCGGCCGACAAGCTGGCCCTCCACGGCATGGTGGATGCTGTCATGGTCCCGGCGAGGATGCCGGGCTGACGCCCGAAGGCGTCAACTGGCGACGGTTCCGGTCCCTCCGGAGGCGGCATCCCCGAGGGGGGGGCGGTACAGGTCCCGCACGACCAAGCCTTGCTGGCCGGCCAAGTCTACCTGGGTACCATCCTCAATGTCGACGACAGGCCTGAGCGGATCGTTCTTGTTGACACGCCGGACCTTGGCAACATCGCCATTTGAAAGCACGACGACGGCGTTGCACGGGTAGGGGACGATGAGGTTCTGGAAAGCCCAGACCATCCGGGCCTCGAACTGGCTGTTCATGCCCGAGAGGATGAGCTGGTAAGCCTGATCGGGCGGCATGGGCTCCTTGTAGACACGCCGTGAGACCAACGCATCGTAGACATCGACAACGCTGACGATGCGGGCCATCTCGGGAATGTCCTTGCCCTTAAGGCCATGGGGATAGCCACGGCCATCCCACCGCTCATGGTGATGGAGGATGACGGCCTGAATATCCGGGGACGCCCAGCGGTGATGCGCAATCATCTTGAGGCCGCGCTCCGGGTGGGTCTTGATGACATCGAATTCGGCAGGCGTCAGGCGGCCTGGCTTGTTCAGGATGAAATCCGGAATCATCGTCTTGCCGATGTCGTGCAACATGGCGCCGACGCCCAGGACACGCAACTTCTCGTAGTTGAAGCCCAGCGTCACCCCCATGAGCAACGCCAGGCTCATCACGTTGGCCGAATGGGCGTAGGTGTACTCGTCGTAGACTCTGAGATCCACCAAGGACTCGAGGATCTCACGATTGAGAACGATCTCGCGGAGCGTCGTCTGGACGCACCCGTCCACCTTCTGGAAGTCGACGCTGGATGACTGGTGGAACTGGCGTTCTATTTCGCGGATCGCGGCAAAATTGCGCGTAACGACCTCGCGGGCCACGACTTCGAGCCGCTCTTCCGGGAAGGACGGCGCGTGCTTGCCCGGCCCCGGGATCGCGGCCGTGGGGGCCGGAGGCGGCGCGTCCACCTGCGACACGAACGCCGCGACGGGCGATGGAGAGGGCGGCAACTCGCTGATGCGGGCAGCAAAGGATTTGGATGGTGCCACCGTCCCCTGCAAACCCTCGAAATCCATCAACGCCACCTGCCGCACCCCGGACCGCACGAGCATCGAGATGGCCTGCGGCGTCAAGGGCGAACCGGCAGGCAGAAGCAGTTGCAAGGTCAGCGGATGGAAAGCAGGCTCGGCAAGGACGGAACCGGCCAGAACACGGTCAAGCGGTGTGCGAATCGTCAACGGCATCTCCATGTCCATACCCGGGAAGGCCCCGGTGACCGCAACTTCTGGCGTGTTAGAATCTGATGTCCGAATCGTCTTTCCGGGATTGACTCATGCAACTTTCACGCAGCGCTTCCTTCAGCCTCGACACGCCGTCGCCCCTGCTCATTCTGGGCGCGTGGGAGGACAAGGTTCTGGACGGCCGGTTAGGCGAAGTCGACGTCAAGCTCGGCGGCGCCATCGCCGATCTTCAGGCGCGCGGCACCTTCAAGGCCAAGAAGAACCAGAGTGTGGACCTGCTGACTCTGGGTCGCCTGGGTGCTCGTCGCGTCGTCCTGCTGGGCCTCGGCAAGGAAGCGGATGCATCACCGGAAGTCCTGCGGCAGCTCGCGGGCAGGGCCGCCAAGGCTGCAGTCGCCCACAAGGAACCGGCTTTCGTCCTCGTGATCCCGGCGAACCCCGTCGCGTCAAAAGATGCAGGCCAAGCCGTCGCCGAAGGCGCTGCCCTCGCCACTTGGCACTTCTCGGCCTATCGCACCGAGCAGGACGAACCGCCTGTTGAGCTTGGCAGCATCGACGTGGTGGCGGAAGAGGCTGATGCTACCTTCGAAGCAGGTATCTCGGAGGGCTTGCTCATTGCCGACGCCGTGCGCTTCAGCCGCAATCTGGTCCAGGCTCCCCCCAACGAGGTGACGCCGACGGTTCTCGCTGACCGTGCCGCCGCGATGGCAAAGCAGGTCGGGCTCACGTGCACCGTGCTGGACGAGAACCAGATCGCCGACCTCAAGATGGGTGCATTCCTCGGCGTGGCGGCCGGTTCCCGTGGCGCCCAGCCGCCGCGTTTCATCATCCTCGAGCACCGACCGGACGGCGCGACCGGCGACCCGCTCGTGCTTGTGGGCAAAGGCGTCACCTTCGATTCGGGCGGCATCTCGATCAAGCCGGCAGACGGCATGGAGAAGATGAAGTACGACATGGCTGGTGGTGCAGCCGTCATTGGCGCGATGCAGGCCATTGCCGCGCTCAAGCTGCCGGTGCCGGTCATCGGCCTCGTACCGGCCACCGAGAACATGCCGAGCGGCTCCGCGACCCATCCCGGGGATGTCCTGACGGCCATGAACGGCAAGACCATCGAGATTGTGAACACCGACGCCGAAGGGCGCCTGATCCTGGCTGATGCCCTGGCTTATGCGACCCGTTACAAGCCTCGGGGCGTCGTCGACCTTGCAACCCTCACGGGCGCGTGTGTCGTCGCCCTCGGCCAGCAGGCCATCGGTCTCCTTGGCAACGACCAGGCGTGGATCGATACGGTGCGCGCAGCCTGCGAGCGTGCCAACGAGCGTGCTTGGCAACTGCCGCTCTGGAAGGAATACAACGACCAGATCAAGTCGGATATCGCCGACATGAAGAACAGCGGTGGCCGGGCGGCCGGCACCATCACGGCAGCCGCGATGCTCGCGAAGTTTGCCGAGGACTACAACTGGGCCCATCTCGACATCGCGGGAACGGCCTGGGAAGACAAGGGTCGTCCCTACACCCCCAAGGGTGCTACGGGCGTTGGTGTCCGGCTTCTGGTGGAACTGGTCCGCGCACATGCGTGATGCCCGGAGGCGCAGGGGGGCAAGCCCTTCACCTGTTCTTCCTATAATCATGGCGTGAGCTTGAGAATCGGCCGCTGGCCTGGCAGCCACCGCATCTTGCGGTCGCTGCCGGCGCTGCTGGCGCTTGTCTCGCTTTCAGCTTGCGGCGCCCCCCTCGTGACCCCGGCCCTGAGCCAGAGTTCTTCGGCCCGGGAAGCCGAGCGGCAGTTGTCGGGGCGCACCATCCTTCGGCGTGCCCCCGGCGTCGACACGGGGGCGTTCCGCCAGTGGCTGGGCAAGCAGGGCCTTCGCGAGGTGCGCAACCTGCCTGAACTTGGTGCCTCGATCGTGGTGGGGCGCTCGATGGCGGCTTGGCCCAAGGCGTGGGTGGCAACAGCAGAGCCCGAGCGGGTACGACGCCTCGTGCGGCCGGCACGAACGAGCCGCACATCAAGGATCCTGCTGCCTGCCCGCGTCCTCGCGTCGCTCGGAGATCCGCTCGTCCCGCAGCAATGGGCCCTCGAGACACTTGGCGCACGCCGGGCGTGGCAAGTGACGCGAGGATCGCGTGACATCATCGTCGCCGTCATCGACACGGGCGTCGACCTTGGTCATCCTGACCTGCGCACCCGCCTGGTTGCGGGCATCAACACCCTGCCGGATGCAACGACGCCCGGGCAGGAGGGGCCAATAGGCCCTGCGGACGACAATGGCCACGGTACGCACGTAGCAGGCATCATCGCCGCCGAAGGAGGCAACGGCCAAGGCATCGTGGGCTTGGCGCCGGGCTGCAGGGTCATGCCCGTCAAGGTGCTGGCCGGCGACACGACGGGTCGGGATGCGGACGTGGCAGCCGGCATCGTCTGGGCGGTTCAGCATGGGGCTCGGGTCTTGAACCTCAGTCTGGGCGGTGCCGGAGGAAGCCGATTGCTGGCCGATGCAATCACGATGGCCCACGCGCAAGGCGCCCTGATCGTGGCCGCCATGGGTAACGACGGCGTGGACCCCATGCTGGGCGATGAACCCAACTATCCGGCAGCACTGCCCGAAACCCTGGCCGTGGGTGCGACGGGCCAGACAGACGAAGTCGCGGCGTTCTCGAACCGGGGTCGGTGGATGTCGGTTGCCGCCCCGGGCGAGGGGATCCTGTCCACGACGCCTACCTACCCCGTCTACGACCCCGTCTCACCCGACTACGACTACCTGGACGGAACGTCGATGGCGACGCCCTATGTCTCGGCCGCGGCCGCCTTGGCTTGGGCCGTTCGTCCCGATATGCGTGCGGACGCACTCAAGGATCGCATCGAGCAGACAGCGGTCGACGTTGCCGCACCAGGCTTCGACCGGGTGGCAGGCCACGGCCGCTTGGACGCGGCCCGCCTGGTCGAGAGTCTGCGCTAAGGGCGCCTCAGGCTACGGGAACACCCACGGAACGCGCGGCGAGCCAGCGCTCCGCATCGAGTGCCGCCATGCAGCCCGTGCCGGCAGCCGTCACGGCCTGGCGATAGACGTGGTCCTGGACGTCACCCGCAGCGAAGACCCCTGGCACGTTGGTACGCGTCGAGCCGGGCTGAGTCTTGAGATAACCGTTCGCGTCCGTCTCGAGCCAAGAGACAAACAACGCCGTGTTGGGCTGATGGCCGATGGCCACGAAGACGCCATCGCAGGCCACATCGCGGACCTCGCCGGACACGATGTCGCGGACGCGGATCGCCTCGACCTTGGCTTCACCGACGATCTCGTCGACGACGGCATTCCAGATGAAGCACAGCTTAGGATGCTGAAGGGCGCGCTCCTGCATGATCCGCGAGGCCCGCAGGGACTCCCGGCGATGGACGACCGTCACGCTCGCGCACATCTTCGCGAGGTAAAGCGCCTCTTCCATGGCCGTATCGCCACCGCCAACCACGACGACGTCCTTGTTGCGGAAGAAGAAGCCATCACAGGTAGCACAAGCGGAGACGCCCCTGCCCATGAGCGTCTGCTCGCTGGGCAGCCCCAGCCAGCGGGCCGTCGCGCCTGTCGAGATGATGACGGAGTCGGCCGTCCAGCTGCCCTGTCCCGAAACGACCTTGAACGGCGTTGAACCAAGGTCGACCTCCGTGACATACTCTGTCCGGATCGTGCAGCCCACACGCTCGGCCTGGGCCCGCATCTCCCCCATCAGCTGGGGCCCGGTCACAGGGTCCCTGAAGCCCGGGAAGTTCTCGACGTCGGACGTCAGCATGAGCTGCCCCCCGGGTTGCTCGCCCTCGAAGAGCAGGGGCGAGAGGTTGGCGCGCGCGGCATAGATCCCTGCCGTGTATCCTGCGGGTCCGCTGCCGATGATGATGACTTCGCGATGCTGGCTCATGCTTTCCTCTTCCGGGATAGCTCCATCATACCGAAGCCGCGCCCATCAGGTGCCCCAATCGCGCAGATGATGGAAGTCCTTGTCGACAGTCCTTGGCGAAATCTTCGCAATGACCGGCGGACGTCGCTTGAATTGCATGGTGCGCACCCTGCGACCCACCCGGTCAAGAAAACCGGGATCGACGCCCAGCGCCAGCAACTCACCGGCCGTCCGGCGCTCATCGATGGAAGCGTGGAGCAACAAGTCGAGGTCCGCGTAAGTATTGCCCAGGTCACCCTCGTCCGTCTGGCCGGGCACGAGATCCGCGGTTGGAGCCTTGTCCACGACCTGTTTCGGCAAATCCAGAGACCTTGCCAACTGCCGAATCTGGGTCTTGTAGAGGTCACCCACGGGATTCAGGGCCGAGGCCATGTCGCCATGCAAGGTCCCGTAGCCCAGCAAGAGCTCCGTCTTGTTGCTGGTCCCCAGGACCAAGGCATGCTCGGCGGCCGAGCGGTCATAGAGCACGATCATGCGGCAGCGGGCCATCAGGTTGCCCCGGCGCAGGTCCGAGGCCGATCCGCCTGCCGCCGCCAAGAAGGTATCGGCCATCGGCGTGATGGGCTGCACGACAAGCTCGAGACCGAGGGCATCCGCGACACCCTGCGCATCCGCCAGGCTGTCGGGCGACGATGTCTTGTAGGGCATGGCTACGACCGTCACCGCCTCTGGCCCCAGTGCCGCCACGGCCAATGACGCCACCACGGCCGAATCGATGCCCCCGGACAAACCGAGCACCACCCGACCGAAGCCTGCCTTGCCCGTCTCCTCACGCAGGAAGGCCACGAGGATTCGCCGCACGAGGTCGGGGTCGAGTTCGAGCGCAGCAGGATCCAGTCGGCCTGTCAGAAGGGATGGCTTGGTCATGGCATGGCATGTTCCCCTTCCCGACACGCCCACGCAAGTCGGTCGGGCACGGGAGGCCTGACGAGACCTGCGCCCCGTGCCGAGGGGCACGGGGCGCAGGGAAGACACCAACCTCTAGCTGAGGTAGCCGCGGAGCTGTTCCTTCTGCAAGGAACCACGAAGCTTCTGCAGGGCCTTGGCCTCGATCTGACGCACACGCTCACGCGTGACACCCATGTCGTGTCCGATTCCTTCGAGCGTGCGCTGGGTCTCGCCATCAAGGCCGAAACGACGCCGCACGACGTAGAGTTCGCGCTCCGTGAGATGAGTCTCGAGCAAGTCATTGACATCCTCGGAGAGCATCCGGTTCAGGACGGTTGCCGGGGGCGAGGCCGTGTACTGATCCTTGATGATGTCGCCCAGGCGAGAATCATCATCCTTGCCGATGGGCGTCTCGAGCGAGATGGGTTCGCGATCCGCCTTCGTGATCTCCCGCAGCTTCTCTATCGTGATCTGCAGTTCCGCCGCGACCTCGGCTTCATTCGGCTGACGGCCGAGCTTTTGGCTCATCAGCCGGATGGTCTTCTTGACGCGGGAAATGGTCTCCACCATGTGGACCGGCACCCGGATCGTCCGGCCTTGGTCCGCGATGGCGCGGGTGATGGCCTGGCGAATCCACCACGTGGCATACGTGCTGAACTTGTAGCCCTTGCGATAGTCGTACTTCTCGGCAGCCCGCATCAGGCCCATGTTGCCCTCCTGGATCAGGTCCAGGAAGGAGAGGCCGCGACCCAGATGCTTGCGGGCAATGGAGACGACCAACCTAAGGTTGGCGCTGACGAGCTGACGCTTGGCGAGGTCGTCGCCCAGCGAAATCCTGCGGGCCAGTTCGAGCTCTTCGGCGTGGGTGAGAAGGCGACGACGGCCAATCTCCTGCAGGTACAGCCGAATCGAGTCATCCGACTGCTCGGTGTGCGAGCTGGCAGCGGCGCTGACCTTCTTGCCAGCAACCGGAGCTTCCTCCGGTGCGTCCTCGAATTGGTCGGCCTCCTCGGCAGGCTCCTCGACTGCCGACGCGGCACGCGCCAGGTCGATGGCGTGGGGGGTAGCCAGCGAGTGCTCCTCGCTGTCGAAGACGACCATCGGGGTGCTCACGTCCTCGAGCATGTCACCGGCGAGACTCGGCAAGGGATTCCTCCAGGGTATCTATGGGTCCGGGGTCGTGCCCGGAACGGTTGTATACGAAACAGGAAGCAGGTTGACAGCGTGTTGTGACTGGCGGACAATCTGCTGCGATGGGCCTTGGCGGCGATGATGCTGGCGGGGATGCTTCAGGACCCGGTAGGCACTCCTACATTAGGTACTTCGGGTTCGGGATGCCATACGTCATTCATATTTCTTTAAATCATTCTGGGCAGGCGACTTGTGGCATCGATCAAGGATGCCCTGCCCACGAATGTGTTATCGGCTCCGGGGCCCCTGGTCTTGCTTGATTCCGGAGAAAGCGTGCGGAAAGACCGAGAACCGTACGACGGCTATGCCGGCATCTATGACCGGACGGGCCAGGGACGCTTTGGCTTGCGTATGCTGCTGTGGGCGCGCGATTACTGGGCCGGAGCGTGGCCCGAGTCCGTGGTGGACGTGGCATGTGGCACGGGCCAAGTGGCCGTTGCTCTGGCCCTGCGCGGCGTCCGGACGGCCGGCGTGGATCGCTCGGAGGCCATGCTGGCCCGAGCATCCGACCGGGCCGAGAGGGCTGGAGTCGACGTACCATGGGTCCGGTCGGATCTGGCCGAATGCCCCGATGTCCCCGGCATGCCGTTCGATGCGGCCACCTGCTTCTATGACGCCCTCAACACTTGCCTTACTGAATCCGGGCTGGAGCGCTGCCTCGCCGGCATCGCCCGCCTCGTGCGCCCGGGCGGGGAGCTGGTGATGGACATGATCACCGACCATGGCATCCGGGAGGTCTGGGGCCACGGTGTCGAGCTGCGGGAGGCAGCCGGCATCCTCGGCGTCTGGCGCTCCGACTGGCATGCCTCACGTCGCGTCGGCACGCTGGATCTGTCCTACTTCGTCCGCAGTCCGGACGACCACTGGAAGCGTTTCGACGAACACCATGAACATCGGGGCTGGGACCCCGTCGAAGTGGGTGCTGCGCTGGCCGCGACGGGCTGGGAGTTGCTCCGCACGACCGAGGGCCTCTCCCTCGATCCGCCGACAGCCGACAGCTATCGCGTCGTGTACGTCGCCCGGAGAAGAGGACCCTGATGCCGGGTCGTGCGCGATGAACCCGGTGCTTGCCGCCCTTGTCGTCCTGCTGCTCGCCTTCCCCGGCCTCGCTGTCGCAGCCGTTTCCGACGGAGATCCCCTGGGCAGGGCGCTGGCCATGGAGGCCGACGGGCGTCCCGGCGAGGGCTTGGCGTTGCTGGAGAGGGAAGGCAGTGTGCGGCGAGGCACGGAGGGGGCCGCGCTGATCCTGTCCGCGGCACGTATGGCCCTTCGGGCGGGAGACGAGGACGAGGCACGCAGGCTCGCGGGCGCTGCCCTGCCCGTCGCAACGGGCAACGGACGGGTCGCGCTCGAGGCGGCGCGCATCCTGCGTTCGGCAGGGGCACATCGGGAGGCATTGGCACTGGCAGCCCGAGCGGCATCGACAGACCCCACCGTCCGTTTCGCAGCCCAGGAACTGCAATTCGACATCATGGCCACGCTGCCCGGACGGCCGGCTACGCCGGGTGCACCGGGCGTGGCCTCGGTCCTTGCCGGCGCACTGGCCCTGCTCGCCATCCGGGCCTATTGGCCCCGCACGCCCGGAACGCCAAGGCATGTCCCCGGCACACCGCTCGAACTCGGCCAGCAGGTCGGTGACTGGGTCGTGGAGCGCGCCGTCAGTCAAAGCCTGCACGCGCGGCTGTTCCGAGGCCGCCATGTCCGCAACGGCACGCGCGTGGCCATCAAGCAGGCGCTCGTCGGCGGTCGGTCGGACGACCCGGCCTGGGCAAGATTTCGCCAGGAGATGAACACCCTCGAGGCCATTGGCCGGGACGAACCGGGAATCCCGAGGCTCGCGGGCACCTTCGGTCACGACATCATCATCAACGCCTGGGTCGAAGGTGAGACATTCGAGGCACTGGCTGGCAGGATCGCGTGGGACGAGGCCCTGGACATGGGGATCGCGACGGCTCGGACCTTGGCGCGCCTGCACGCACGGGGCGTCGTCCACCGGGACATCAAGCCCGCCAACCTGATCCGCGAGCAGGCCACCGGTAGCCCCATGCTGCTCGACTTCGGCCTTGCCCGGCTGGCAGCGGGCGAAGGTCTGACCATCGATGCCGCCCTGCCAATGGGCACCTTCGGGTTCATGGCACCGGAACAGTTCGCCTCGGCAAGCCAGGCCGGCCCCGCAGCCGACCAGTATGGCCTGGCCTTGACCCTGTACTGGCTGCTCACGGGGCGGATGCCGGCAGAACCCTGGCTCGGCCCGCGCACTTTCCAATACGTTCCTGCGGAAGCATTCCTGCCCCCGCAGCCACCGGCGGCCATACCCGGAGGCGAGCAGCCTTCACCGGATCGCGTGGCGGCCATCGGGGTCGTCCTCGCCCGCGCGTGGCAGGAACGGGCCGACGACAGGTTTCCGGACCTCGGCGCCTTCGCCGATGCATTGGAGCGCATTCGTTCCACCGGTCCCCGCCGGGTGTAGGATCACAAGGTCCCCAACCTGACGGAGCCCCCCCTTGGCCGAGATCATCGTCTCAGGCGAACCTGCCAATGCCTTCGAGAAGACGGTGGCCCGCACGCTGGGGCATCTGCCCGACCCCTGCAAGGTCCTCACGAACCTCGTGCTGCCCAGCACGCAGAGCCGCTTCACGAACATCGAGATTGACGCGGTGGTCCTGACGCCCCATGCCGTCTACGTCATCGAGGTCAAGTACTGGCAAGGAGAGGTCGAGGGCCACATCAATCGCAAGCATTGGCTGGTCCATCGCGAAGGCCTCTCTCCCCATCAGGTCGAGAACCCCCTGCAGCGAACCGAAGTCAAGGCCAAGACGGTCAACACGATTCTTTCCCGCTGGCATCCGGGCCTGATGGGTCGGCTGCCCACCCGGGCGATGGTTGTCCTCCCTCCCCATACGCCTACCCGGGTGGACAATCCCACGGACATCGTCTTGCTGGGCATCGAGGACCTGCTTCCCCGTATCCAGGCGGATGCCGACCGCCTTGCCCACGAGGCCCGGCCGGAACAGCTGCCCCAGATGGTGGCGCTTCTGGCGGGTGAAGCCCAGGCAGGACTGCCCGCCCTGCCCTTTTCGAACCTCAAGGTCGACAAGGTTCTGTCGCAGCATGCGCGACGCCAGGCCTTCGCCGTCACGAATACCCTCACGGGACGCAAGCTCTTCGTGCGCCGCGTGCCTGGTGACGTCAACCTGGCCCCCCGGGCCGCGGACCTCGCCCGGGCGCGCGCAATCCGGGAAGCACGCGCGACCATCGACCTGCGGCATCCCGGAGTCATTCCCGTGCTCGACGTGCTCGAGGAGCAAGGGGACATCTATATCCTGGCTCCGTGGATCGAGGGCAGGCCGGTGCTGGATTGCGTGCCCCCCGGGGATGCGACGGCAGCCTGCCGCCATGTCCGCGATGCCGCGCGTGTCCTCGCCGAGGTCCATCGCATGCAGCATGGCCTCGTGCATCGGAGCCTGACACCCGATTGCCTGCTGGTCACCGAACAGGGCATCCGCATCACGGGCTTCGGACTGGCCCGCGTGGCAGGCGACCCGACCATCGTCTTCGCCGACCTGATCGAAGACGAGGCCCTGCCCTATCTCGCCCCCGAACTGCTGCAGCCCGGCGTGGGGGAGCCGGACCCCCGGACCGACATCCACGGCCTCGGAGCCATTCTCTACCACCTGCTCTCCGGCCGAGCCCCCGTACCGTTCGTATCGAGGGAGCCACCCGTGCCAATAGCGAGCCTCGTCGCGATTCCCGAGGGACTCGCCGCGCTCGTGGCCGAGGCCACCCACCCGATACCCGGGCGGCGCCACGCGACGATGGACGCCTTGGCAGAAGCCCTCGGGCCCTACGCCGGGGGCTGACCGGCAGCCTCGGCTTCCTCGGCGAGTTCCAGCCAACGGGCCTCGAGTACGGCCTGCTCCCCCTCGAGGCGCGCCATCTCGCGCGCGGCTTCCCCTGCGTCCGGCCCGGGAACTCCCAGTCGGGCGAGGCAGGCGGCAAGGCCGGTCTCGACAGAGGCAAGCGCCGCCTCGACCTCGGCAACGGCCCGGGCATGCCGGAACGCATTGAAGCGAACCTTGGGCGCCTGCTCCCTGAAGAGCTGCTGCGCGGGGCGGGACACAACCGTTCCCGCGGCGGGGAGCACACCCTGATCCATGTGCTGGAACACCCGATCCCACGCATCGCCGTCCTCCAGATGGCGAAGGACCGGTCCGGGCCAGACGAGGGCGTGGGTCGCCACGGCCCGCAGCAACCAGCGATCGTGGGACGAGAAAACGACGGCACCCTCGAACTGACAAAGCGCCTCAGCCAGCACCTCCCGTGCCCCCAGATCGAGATGGTTCGTGGGCTCGTCCAGCAACAGGGCGTGACGCGGGGAGAGCAACATGGCCGCCAAGGCAAGCCGTGCCCGTTCACCGCCAGAGAGCACGCCCGTCTTGCGATCGGCAGCCTCCCCCCGGAACAGGAACTCGGCGAGCAAGTCCCGCACATCCTGAACCGTCCAACCATCGGGCGCGGTCTCCCAGACATGGTCGAAGACGGTCTGATCGGGACGGCTGGGCAACGGCGCGTGCTGGGCCAGGTAGCCGTGCGCGACACCTGAAGCCCACGCGACTGAACCGGCTCTCGGCTGCTCTTCCCCGGCAAGCAGGCGCAACAAAGTCGACTTCCCGGTGCCGTTGGCGCCTACAAGCGCGAGGCGCATGCCGCGCTCGAGCACGAGGTCGAGCCCCTGGAACACCTCTCGATCTCCGTAGCCGTGCGCAAGGCCCACCACACGGAGCACTTCCCTCGGTGCGCCTGCTGCGTCGCCGAGGTCCAACCGCAGGCGGGGCCCCTCGGCCTTGGCACGCACGACGCGAACCTCCCGCTCGAGCGCGCGTTCTCGGCTGCGGGCCTGGCTGCTCCGGCGGGCGGACGCCCGGAACCGTTCGATGAAACGACGCACCCGCGCATGTTCGCGATCCTGACGATCGGCAGCTGCGTCAAGAGCGGCATCCTCGGCCTCCCGCAGGGCGAGGTGGCGCGTGTAGTTGCCGACCCAGTCCCGGACCTCGCCACGATCGACCGCCGTGACGCGGGTCGCCACGGCATCAAGGAACGTCCGATCGTGGGAAACCACCACGAGCCCCCAAGGGCGTTCGACCAGATACCGCTCGAGCCAGGCAATGGCCGCGACATCCAGATGGTTGGTCGGCTCGTCGAGCAGCAAGACCTCCGGTGCTCCGATGAGCAGCCTGCCAAGCGCGGCCTTGACCCGCCAACCGCCCGAGAAGGCATCCATCGGGCGCGTCAGATCCTCGGGCGCGAACCCCAGGCCGTGGGCGACGCGACCGACGCGTGCGTCGGCAGTGTGGCCCTCGAGGCGCTCGAAGAGCTGCTGCAGGCGCTCCTGCTCGTGGATGCCCTCATCCAGAGCGGCGCCCTTCGCCGTCTGCAGCTTCTCGGCAACGGCTTCGAGCGCCGAGGCCGCTGCCCGGACCTCGGGCAGCCCATCCCAGAGGACTTCCGACAGGGTCCTGCGGCCCAGATCGGGCGGTTCCTGGGGCAGCCAGCCCAGGCGCCACTGGGCCGGAAACTCGACCCGTCCGCAATCCGGTTGATCCGTACCGGCCAGCAAGCGCAGAAACGTGGTCTTGCCCGCACCATTCGGACCGACGAGTGCCACCCGCTCGCCTGGCAACAGCCGCCACGTCACGCCATCAAGAATGACCCGCTCGCCGTAGCCGCGGTGGACGTCCCGTAGGGAAAGCAACCCGGTTCCGGACTCAGACCTGTGCGGATCGGGCCAGGACCACCCGCTCGATGCCCGCGAGGTCGTGTCGCACCTGTACCGAAGGCCAGCCCTCGAGCAGGTCCATCACCCTCGGGGCCTGACCGGCCATGACCTCGAGCGCCAGCCATCCGCCGGGCTTGAGGACCTGCTCGACCTCGGCCACGAGGCGACGGATGAGGGCAAGACCGTCAAAGCCCCCGTCAAGGGCCATGCGCGGCTCGTAGTCCCGGACCTCGGGCTCCAGGCCCTCGATGTCGACTGAGGGTATGTAGGGCAGGTTCGCGACCACGTAATCGAAGACCCGCCCGCCGCCGACGACGGGTTCGAGCAGATCCCCCAGGACAAAGCGGAGACGATCGGCGACTCCCAGGCGCTCCGCGTTACAGCGCGCGCGTTCGAGTGCCTCGGGCGAGCAGTCGACACCCGTCCCCTCAAGGACGCGGATATAGTTGGCGAGGGTCACCAGGATGGCCCCGGAACCGGTCCCGACATCGAGCACCCTCGGCCCCGACTCCTGCGTTCCGGCATCCTCGACCAGATCAAGGACGGCCTCGACCAGAATTTCGGTTTCGGGCCTCGGGATCAGGACCGCCGCATCCACGGCGAAATCCAGCGACATGAACTCCTGGCTTCCGACAAGGTACTGGAAGGGCTCGCGCGCTTCGCGACGCTTCAGCAAGAGGTCGTAGGTCGTCCACTCTTCGGCGGTGATGGCCCGTGCCGTATTCAGGATGAGTTCGAGGCGTGCGAGGCCCGTGGCCCGCCCGAGCAGCAAGGAGGCCTCGAGGTCGGCAGAAGGCATGTCGAGGCGCCTCAGGCGGCGACTGCCGAGGCGCAAGGCGGAGCCCAGGTCGGGCGGAGGTAAGGTGGCCGTCACAAGGCCTGTCATGTACCCCACACGCACCGGACCCTACCCGCCCGCCCGGGTTAGAATCCGGATTCCGCCGCCGTGAGGCGGGCCAGTTGCTCCGCCTGGTCCGCTGCGATCAAGGGTTCGATGACCATGTCCATCTCGCCGTTCAACAGATCGGACAAGGCATGGACCGTGAGCTTGATCCGGTGGTCGGACACCCTGTTCTCGGGAAAGTTGTAGGTCCTGATCCGCTCGGATCGATCGCCCGTGCCGACCTGGCTGCGACGCGCGGCCGCCTGCTCGTTGGCGGCGCGCTGGTCCTCGATGTCCTTGAGCCTCGTCCGCAACAGCAGCATGGCCTTCTCGCGATTCTGATGCTGGCTGCGTTCATCCTGGCAGGCCACCGCGAGGCCAGACGGCACATGGGTGATGCGGACGGCCGTCTCGACCTTGTTGACGTTCTGGCCGCCGGCCCCCCCCGCGCGAAACGTATCGATCACGAGATCCTTGGGGTTGATGGTGACGTCGACCTCCTCGGCTTCCGGCATGATGGCCACTGTCGCCGCCGAGGTATGGATGCGGCCGGAGGCTTCCGTCACGGGAACCCTCTGGACACGGTGAACGCCGGATTCGTACTTCATCCGCGAGTAGACCCGGTCCCCCTTGATCGCGAGGATGGCCTCCTTGAAACCACCAAGGTCCATCTCGCTGACGCTCAGCAACTCGACCTTCCAGCCACGGCCCTCCGCGTACATGCGGTACATGCGGACAAGGTCCCCGGCAAACAGCGCCGCCTCGTCGCCGCCAGTGCCGGCCCGGACCTCGAGGACGATATTCCGCTCGTCCATCGGGTCACGCGGCAGTAGCAGGATGGTGAGATGCTTCTCAAGGGCGTTCAGGCGACCTTCGAGATCGGCAATCTCGGCTTCCACCATCTCGCGCATGTCCGCGTCCTGCTCGGATCGACGAAGCTCGAGCGCCCCGTCCAACTGACGCCGAAGGTCTTGCCACGCCCCGTAGGAGTCGACCGTCTCCTCGAGTGAGGCGCGCGACTTGGCGTAGTCCCGGTAGCGACCGGCATCCGAAAGGACATCAGGATCGGCCATCAGGAGGCCCAGATCATCGTAGGTCTTGACGATCCCGGCCAACTTCTCTTCCTGGAGGCGTTCCAGCATGGTGCCCATGATACCCCGACGGGACATGGCCCGTGTCCCCGATTGACGACTTGGGGGAGGGGGTGGTAGCCTTCCTTATCCCGCGGATGTAGTTCAGTGGTAGAACACAACCTTGCCAAGGTTGGGGTCGAGGGTTCGAATCCCTTCATCCGCTCTAACGGCCAATGCCTCGTCATTCATGGGGGGGCTTTTAACTTCAGGGCCCTGTGGACGCAAAGCGCCAGATGCTGACGCCACGGTCCCCGGCAACCCACAACCGGCTGCCGTCGGGCGTGAAACGCAGGGCGCGGATGGGACCGACGTCAGGTTGAAGCGAACTGCGATCCGTGCCGGTACTCAGATCGATCAGGCGAACTGCCCCGTCCCCTTCGGCCAAGGCGCCAAGGAACGGGTTGCCGAGGCTCATGGCGATCGTGCCCACGGCGGCACCGAGGTCGCGCACCCAGACGAGCTTGCCCGACGGATAGACCCACACGGTCATGCTGCCGTCTGCCTGGGCACCCAGCACCAGACCTTCCCCGGTCTGAAGGTTGACACCCCCGATCGCAAGGCCGATGACGGCCGAGGGCCGTGTGGTCCACGACGCAAGGCGATGCCCGTCGCCGCGGTCGAGAACGGTCACCGTGCCGTTGTCCAGGCCCAGAAGCACCCTGCCATCCCACAGTTCGCCGCAAGTGGTGCGCCCCGGCCCGACGTCCATGATGGCTGACTCGCGCATCCCCGCCACCTCGTGACGGACTTCACCGGCTCCGACCCAGAACCCCGTTCCGAGGACGTCTGGTCCGGCCCAGGCCAAGGGAGCCGACAACGTGGCCTGCACAACCATGTCCGGCTCGGGCTCCGTGCCGTCCGTCCGCACCCGGGTCCGTTCCATCCGGCCATCGGCATAGGCGACGAAAGCGTCCTCGTCCGCCGATCCGGGATGCTGTTGCAAGCCGATGGCACGCGCCATCCCCGGGGATGTCCAGGATGCAAGCAGCGGCTGACCGGAAGGCCCGACCATCACGACGACCTTGCCCCCGTTCCCGAGCATGGCCGCCATGTGGCCTGCTCGGGAGTGGGCCACGGCCACGACGGGTTCACCGATGTCCAGGCGGTTCTCGAGCGTGGCCAGGGCCTGTGATGGCCCTGCGGTCGGCGAGGGCGAGGGCAAGACGACAGAGGGTCCCCCTGCAGTCGGTTGAGGCATCGGCATCTCCGAGGGAGTGGCCACAGGGGACGGCGAAGGAGATGGAGTGACGGCGAGGGGTGGCCCGGACGTCGACACGGATCCTGATGCGGTCACCTTCACAGAGGGCACCGCAACCACGCGCCACGAAGCGCCCGGCTCTGGAACCTCGATCGCAGGAAGCGTGAGCGTCCCCGAGGGCAAAAGAACCAGGCCCTCCGGGGGGTAGCGCACCGCGCCTCGCTCGGGTTGCCAAATCACGAGAGGCAGCCTGCCGGAGGGCAGGTCCGACAGCACGAATGAACCATCTGCCAGCACGGGCGCCACGTAGGGAGAGCCGGGCACAAGGACCTCGCCTCGGGGTGGCGACGGTTCGCCCTTGTCCACCAGGACCGAGATGCGGCCCTTGACAGAGGCCGTCGCCGCCAGCGTCAGGGTCGGTCCAGGAGCCTCGGCAGCCGGCCAAGCGAACCCGGGCAAACACGCCTTGAAGCCCGGTTTGCCCCTCGCCTCGAGGTTGTATCGACCGGCAGGCAGGGAGATGCGGAATATCCCCTCCCCATCCGTCAGGGTCGATCGACTTGCCGCCGCTGGGACGATCGAGCCGTCCACCAAGCTTCGCCCGTCCGACACGCTTCGCTCGCCCGCCACGATACGACTGGCAACGTCGTTGGCCACAAGGCCAACTGCGTGGTTCGCGACAAGGGATGCAGCGTCGCCCGCTACCCGCCTGGCCACCGCGTCCTCAGGCAGGGATTCGGCAGGATAGGCGCGGACTTCGACGGCAATGACCGGCACCCCCTCCGGATCGAGGACCTTGCCGACCAGCACGTCCGTTGCTGCAGGCAGGACGGAAGGCACGACAGCCGGCAACGGCAGCATGCTCTCCGCAAGGCGGGGAAGGCGACAGGAAGCCAGCAGGCACGCCGCGATGCCCACGCGAAGAACGTGCCAGTGTCGGGGGCGGGGAAGACGGGCCGGGGGCAGCGTCTACAGATGTTCATACCCGATGCCCGTTCGAAAGGACCCCTTTGGCCGCCAGCGTGGACGGGGTGCGTCGATTTCGGTATCGTGGACGACCGTCAGCCCCGCTGTCCCCAGCTACCGATCGAGCGCGTACATGAACAAGATTCAAGCCGAATACATCTGGATCGACGGGCAGAAGCCCACGGCCAAACTCCGGTCCAAGACCATGATCCTGCCCGGCCCCGTCGCCAGCGTGGACGACCTCCCCGGATGGGGCTTCGATGGTTCCAGCACCTTCCAGGCCGAAGGCCACTTCTCGGACTGCGCGCTGCAGCCCGTCCGTTTCATCGCGGACCCCATCCGCGGCGGGGACAACATTCTCGTCCTGTGCGAGGTCCTGAACGCCGACGGCACCATCCACCCGTCGAACACGCGCGCAAGGTTGCGCGAACTGGCCTCGCACCACGCCGCTCACGAAGCCTGGTTCGGCATCGAGCAGGAATACACGCTGTTCGAAGGCAACCGACCCTTGGGTTGGCCAGATCGGGGCTTCCCCGCGCCGCAGGGTGGCTACTACTGCGGCGTCGGCGCCGACGAGGCGCTTGGTCGCGAGATGGTCGAGGCGCATACCCGGGCTTGTCTGGACGCGGGTATCGGCATTTGCGGCATCAATGCCGAGGTTATGCCGGCCCAGTGGGAGTTCCAGCTCGAGGCAACCGATGCCCTCGAGCAGGCCGATCAGTTGTGGCTGGCACGCTGGCTGCTCTACCGTGTGGGCGAGGACTACGGCATCCACGCGACCCTGCACCCCAAGCCCGTCAAGGGCGACTGGAACGGTGCCGGCGCACACACCAACTTCAGCACCCGGGCAATGCGCGAAGCAGGTGGCCTGAAGGTGATCGAAGCAGCTTGCGAGAAGCTGCGCGCCCGTCATGAGGCGCACATCGCCGTCTATGGCGCCCATAACGAGGAGCGCCTGACGGGCAAGCACGAAACGTGCGCGATTCACCAGTTCCGCTATGGCGTCAGCGACCGTGGCGCCTCGATTCGCATCCCGATGGGTACCGCCCAGAAGGGCTTCGGCTACCTCGAGGATCGGCGCCCGGCCGCCAACATGGACCCCTATGAGGTCTGTGCCATGCTGATCGAGACCGTCTGCGGAGACTGACGGAGCGTGACGTGCCCTGCATGGCCGAACAAGGCTACGGGCGAATCCCTGCCGGCCGGCAAGGTAGACACTCGGGTTCGACTTGCCTCGCTCGCAGTCCATGCAGCGTATCTGCCGGGCGGCCCCGGTAAGCCTTAGGCTGGCTCGTCCGTCCCCTCCCGGGGTACAGGATCCCGTGTGCGCTTGGAACCTATCCTTCACGGTTTCGTACTGGTCTTCGTCGTTGGGCCACAACTCGCGGGCTGTGCTCTCGATCGCGGGGGCGGGCTACCCGCCGGCCAAACACCGATGCTCCGGCTTGGGACGCCAGGGTTGCAGGTTCGCATGCCGCAGGCGCTTGCAGCAGGCGATGGCAGGCTCAGGCTCTGGACGACCTCGGGCACCTTGTTACTGGACGAGCAGGTCACGCTGCCGGATCTGGGCGCGTCGCTCAGCGTGGATGACCTCGGCACGTCCGGCGGCGTCGTCGTGGCCTGGGACCCCGCATCGACGTCCCGGCAAGCGCAATCGTGGGGCGGATTCGCCGTGTTGGTGCCGGGCGAGGCAACCAAGGTCAGTCTCGATGACCGTACCACGGCTGCCGCAGCCATCTGGAGAGCCCTCTGGACCAAGGGCGGGGTGCCTGCCGGAGTCTCACCCGATGACGCCCGATCAGCGGTCCACGACCTGCTGTTCCGAGTCCCGGACAGCCATCCCCGCCTGCTGGACATATCCGGCATCGCCGACGACCTGCGGACAGGCGTCCAGACTTCGCTCGCCCGCGCACCGCGCACGGGGAGCGTGGTCTTCGGCTTCCGGGGCTGGCCCAGAGGCGCAGAGGCCACGGTTCGGGCCGACGACGAAAGTTCTCGGGCGCTGGCGTACGTCGACGCCGCGACCCAGGACGGCCGCAGCTTGCGATGGTCGGGTCTCGCGCCGGGTCGCCGCATCCTCGAGTTGCAGATGACGCTGGGTATCGCCGGCACGTTGGTCGCGACGACAGCCGTCGACGTCCCTGCCGGCGGGGAGGCCACGGCATCATGGACGCTACCGCAGTGGGCCGACGCCCCCCCGCTTCCCGAGGCGCGCTCCGACATGGCAGCCGTGGCCGTGGACCGGGGCATCTGGGTGCTTGGCGGCAGCAGTATCAGTGAGGCAGGCAGCCTCACCTCCCTCGACACGTGCCGGTGTCTCGAGATCGGGTCGTCGGCCGCGTCCTGGTCCGCGGTCCCATCACTCCCGTTCAGGACGGCACGCGGCTCGGCCGTGACGCATGGGGGACGCATCTGGGTCCTCGGCATCGAGGGCTATGTCGCCTCGATGGTCTTGGCCGACGGTCCCTGCAACCATGCCGGCGACTGGCGCCTGGAAACCGGTCGTGTCGACACGCAGCGCTATGAACCCCTGCTGCTTGCGGTCGACGGAACAGGACCGCGTGCACTGGTTCGGCAAGTGAACCCCGACCTGTCCAAGGGCCTTGCACATTGGCTGCTGGAGCGGGACGCCGCGCCGTGGTTGTGGCTGCGCCCCACGGCACAGGGTACGTGGTTGCCCGCCACGGCATCGATCGTGCCCGAGCCCAGGGAGCGCGATGCCGCCTTGATGGCGAGCGGGGACCAGATCTTCGTCGCGGGGGGCCATTCCGTCACGAAGTACCTGGCTCAGGAAGACCCCCTGAACAGCAGGCGCCTCGCCGATGTCGAGGCGCTCGACCTGGCGCGCGACGTGCGCCGTGTGCTGCCTTCGCTGCCGGAACCGCTGGCGCTGGCGGCGCTGGCCCGGACCTCAGGGGGCCTCGTCGTCTCGGGTGGCGAATATGACGTGTTGCAGACGGGTGCTGCGAACTGGTACCTACCGGAGGGTGACCAAAGCTGGCGCCCCTTGCCCCCGCTCGAGACAGCCAGGGAACGCCACGCCTTGGTGAGCATCGGTAATGCCCTCTATGCCGTGGGCGGAACCCGGAGGTCCGGAACATCCCAGGACTTCATGCAGGAAGCCTTGGCAACATTTCCGCTCGAATCGGTCGAACGCCTCGATCTTGCCGCCTTGGCCGCGTTGGGCAGGAAGGCACCCTGATGCGAAGGCGGAACGCTGGACTATTGCTTATGGTCTCCGCCTGTGCCGGCCAAAACGGCCTGCTCGTGACCGGACAAGGCACGCTCGCGACACCGGGCCCATCGGTGGTAGCCGATGCGCCCGGGACTGCCGTAGCCCCATCGACGACCGAATTTCGCTCCCCTGACCCCGTCACGACGACGCCACCCGGTCAGACCCCGGAGTCGGAGACGCCCGCAACCCAGGCCCCACCACCCGCCCGACTCGAGGCCATCATCGCGGCACGCGAAATCGGAGCGTGGCAGGACATGCCGCCGCTCAAGCATCCCCGCGCGTTCCACGGGATGTTCCGCTACCGCGGCACCGTGATGGCGATGGGTGGGGACACGCGCAACCAGGTGGAACGACTGGATGAAACGACGGGCCAGTGGCTCGCGCGACCTTTCGCCGATCCGGGCACCGGCTGGGACCGCCCCCCGTATGTCCCGGCCGACATGCATCCGCTCAGCCCGCCGGTCCTCTTCGGTCCGTGGGTCATGTTGCTTGCAAACCCTCTCGAAATCGACGGCTTCACGATCGACTTTACGCCTCATCTCTTCAACCCCATCACCGGCCAGATGGGCCGGGGGCCCGCCTCCCTCTCCTCCTTCCACGCCCACCGCACGGCCGTTGGCGCCGTATCGGACGCCCTTGCCGACCATGTCTGGGTCGCGGGTGGGGAGGCCACGCGAGAAGGCCCCATCCCGACGCCTGCAACCAGTGACTTCCCCCCTCATCGCAGGGCAACCTTCCGCAGTTTCGAACGGGTCACCTTCAGCACCTTGAGCTGGCAGCGCCTTGCAGACCTGCCGGAGCCGGTCAGCGACCCGGCCGTGGCATGGCGCGACGGCGAGGTCCTGCTGGCAGGCGGTCTCTCGTGGCTGGATGAGAACGGCCAGCCAGGGGTGACGGAAGCCGGACACTTCGTGGTCGATGCAAACGTGGCGCGGCCTGCTGCGCGTGCGCATTGCTGGTCCTATGACACCAAGGCGGATACCTGGACCCGTTTGCCCGATCTTCCGCTCGCCCGCCACGGCGCCCGAGCAGCCATCCTGGGCCGGAACCTGTGGGTCATCGGGGGGCGAGACGGCAGTGGGCATACCGTCGCGCGCTGCGATGTGCTGGACCTCGACAGCCGCTCATGGTCGACGGGACCGACGTTGCGACGCGCCCGCAGCCACGCGGCCGTGAGGGCCGACGAGGCTGGCCAGCTATGGGTGACGGGGGGGCTGGATGCCGGGCGGCGCCCGATGGACACCGTCGAACTGCTTCGGAGCGACAAGCAACCATGAGGCGAAGTCACCGTTCAACGCCCATTCTGGCCCTGCTCCTCGGTGCTTGCGCCACGACGCCCCCGCAGGCGCCCCCGACGCAAACCGTGGCGCGGGTGTCGGTCCAGCCCGGTGAGAAACCAAGTAAATCAGGCCTGCCCCCGGTCGACGCCGCGCTCTCGGCCGGCGCGCGGCAACAGGCTCCGGTCCGGACCGGACGCCACCTTGTCGGTTGGTCCTCTCCGAGGGAAGCCTCCGCGTGGAAGGAGGCCCATCCGACAGCGCGTGTCCTCGGCACTGTCACCTTCCGGAAGACCTGGGCCCTTGTCGAGGGCCTCGCGCCGGCTGCCGCGTTGCTGGCCACGGCAGAACGCAAACTGAGCCTGCCCGTCACCCCTCGGCGGATCGCGACCGTGGAGCCGCTCGACAGCCTGCAGTGGTCCTTCAAGCCGGGCTACATGGACGTCGAGGGTGCGCACGCCTTGTGGCGTGCACAGTCGGGACGACTTGGACGACCGCCTGTCGTCGCCGTCATCGACACCGGCACCGAAACCAGTCACCCCGACCTGGATGTGCTCTCCAATCTCGATGGCGCGAACAGTCTCGTCGACGAGGACGACATCCTGACGACCGAGGCAGATCCCGCCTCCGATCACGGAACGGCGTGCGCCGGCCTCGTCGGCTCCAAGGTCAACGGCCTCGGGGGGTCGGGAATGGCCCCCGGAGCCCGTATCCTGGGGATCCGGGTCACGGACGGCAATGGCAGCATCTCGGACTTCGCCATCCTGCAGGCGCTCAAGCTCGCCACACGCTATGGCCAAGCCGGAGAGCCCCATCCCCTGCTTGCGGACAATGGTGCAGGACCCGTCCGTGTCGTATCGATGAGCCTGGGCGGCTACGATCCTGCGATCATCCCGGCCTACGTCGAGGCGTTCGACGTGCTCAAGGACAAGGGCATCCCTGTCTTCGTGGCCTCGGGCAACGAAGCCTGGACGGACAAGATTTCGGCACCGGCGAACCAGCCGGGAGCCCTCGCCATCGGCTGCACCATGCGCTACCTCGATACGGAATGGCTGGCTCCCTACAGTTCGGCGGGTCCCGAGATGTTCCTGACTGCCGGGGGCAACATGGTCTATGCCCCCGTCTCCCTGTCGGTGCGGGGCGGCGGCGCCCAGTGGGCACTGTTCAACGGAACAAGTTCGGCCACCCCGATGGCGGCTGGCCTGGCTGCGCTTCTGACGTGGGTGCTCGCCGATACGTACGGTGACCTGCCCCCGCGCACGTGGGTCGATCGATTGGCAGCCCACATGGCGACCACGGCTGATGACCTGGGCAGCCCAAGATGGGATCCGTCCTACGGCTACGGCCGGATCAACGCCAGGAGAGCCCTCGAGACCCCTCTGGCCGAAGCCCTTCCGGAACGCCTCTGATTCCGGTCGCTTGTCCCGCAGCCAGGGTGGGGAACGCGGATCAAAGTCTTGCTGGAGTTTCGTGAAATCCCGGTAAGGATGGGCAGCCAGCGGGCATACGCTTCAATAAGATCAGTGGCAAACCCTTTCACGTTGGAGGACCGCATGAGCCTTGACCGCAACCGCGGGCATCTGGGTCAACGGACCACGGCGTTGCTGGCACTCGTTGCCGTAACGCTGTCGGTCGGAACGTCAGCCCAGGCCCACAACTATCCGGACCCCGGAAGTCACCGCTGGCAACTTTACAATCAGGAAAGCGTCAACTACTCGGTTTGCGAGGACGCGATGACGACCACGTCCACCCGGCTGAAGGTGGGCGAGCGCGAACTCAGCAGCGTGCCCGAGGAGACGACCAAGGTCACGACGGAGGAGCGGCGCAACGATGCGGCCATCGTCGAGGTCTACGAGTACCCCGGCAAGGCCACCGATCCTGTCCGGACCGATCGCGAGGGACCTCGGACGACCTTCAGCACGATCTCGGGCCGCATCCAGAAGTTCTATTCGCGCCAGCGCATGGATCACTATCGCGTCACGCGAACGATCCAGCCCTTCAAGCTGTATGACGTCACCCGATGGGAGCGTCGCTACCACAAGGTTTTTGAAGTCACGTACCGCGTGACGGACAATCTGACGTGGACGGACCCGCGCACCGGGGAGGTGCTCTCGCAGGCCGCACCTTCCTATGACGTGACGGCGTCCGAGCCCCGGACGACGGCTTGGGAAAATAAGTCCAGCGAAGTCCTGACCAAGGTCGACCGGGATCCTCCCGTCGATGTCGACACCTACCTCGGCTCCCGCAACATCGACACCCTGATCTACACCCGGGCCCTGACGGCGTTGACCGCGGGCGGCGCCGGCTCCAAGGCCAAGGTCGGGGCCAACGCCTTCGCCGGAGACCGTTCGCGGTCCGTCGGCCAGGCCAAGGTCGCGAGCGGACGCGAAGCACGCACCATGCTCGGCCAGACGACCGTGGCCGCCAGGGCCCAGGCCACGACGGTCAATGTCTCGGGTCAGTCGGCCCAGGCCATCTCGTGGCCGGGTGCGTTCGTGGGCAAGTTCCTGTCCTTTGGCAACGGTGCCAATGACAAGGTCCAGGTCCTCGACAACGGCCAACTGAAGAAGGGTAATCAGCGGTTCAACGCCCTGGATGTCTCGGTCGTGGGCGGCGTGCTGCAGGTTCGCTTCAGCAACAACGGGCAAATCGTGACCGCCTCGCCCCGCGGCAACGGAAACGACTAGGGGATAACAGACATGAAGAACTTCTCATCTCTCTCCCCGCGGGCTCGGCTCGCCTTGGGTGGCTTGGTCTCGATCACGGTGGGTCTCGGTCTTGCCCCGCAGGCCGGTGCGCACTACTACTCCAATGATGGAACCGCCGAGGCCGACAAGCACCTCAAGGGTCCCATTTCCTTGACGCGCGTCATCCGCAATGGCCAGGTCTGCTATCAAGTGGCCTACACCGATTTCATCTATCGGGATGTCTCGCCGTTGTTCTACCCTGCCGAGCAGGCCCTCCAGGCCCTCGAAGCGGCGTATTGCGCCGCGCCGAACAGCTGGGGCGCCGATCCCGACCAGTCGCTGAACTGCCATCCGTCGGACGGGGGGGCTCAGACAGCGCTCTACTCCGGTGCCGTCTCGCCGCACGGTCAGGCACTCCGCATCCCGCAGGACATGAAGGAATTCCAGTCCTACCTCGCGGGCTCCACCAACGGGGGCGGCAACAACCAGGGCGGTGGTTTCGCCCAGAACGCCACCGTGGCTGGCAGCCGCCTGAGCCAGATCAGCAACGAACCCCTGATGGATGCAGCGGTTGCCCGCATGTATGCCTTCCAGTTCGCGGCCCAGGCCACGGGCACGACGCCGAACTCGGTGGATGGCATGCTCAAGGGTGCCGATGCCTACACGAAGATGGCGCCTGCCGCGCAGGTCTTCATGCAGGTAGCAGCGCTCTACAAGGGGCAAATCGACTTCCAGGCGAACGGCAATGTCGTCAGCAACGGCAACGGTGGCAACTACAACAACGGCACCTTGGCCAACCTGTTGAGGAGCAAGGGCATCCGGACAGGGGGGGGAGTCGGGGCCAACGATGTCGAGACCTTGGGCGCCATCGCCAAGGCGCTTGACGCCGGTCAGATCTCGCTCAGCGAGATCATCAACTCGGGTGCCATTGGCGACCAGGCACGCTACAACCGGATCATCGACTTCGTCGAGTCCGGAACGTATGCGATGACCTTGGCGCAGTACGACCGGACCGCCTACAACCCGAACTCGAGTGCCAAGGGCAACCTCAACGGCAATACGGGCAACGCGACGTTCAACTCGGTCTCGCGGGCTACCCTCGCCAGCGACCAGTCTGCCAAGACCTCAGTCCTGCAGGCCGCCTACGCCATCTCGCCGAACCCCTCCCGGGCCGGCGCTCTGGCCGCGACGGATCCCTTCTACCAGAAGGTCCTCGACCTGCACGACCTGAACGGCGTCGGCCGGATCTACGGCAAGGCCGAAGCCCAGAACTTCGCCTCGTCGATCCGGTGCTTCATGGCGATGGCGATGGACGGTGATCGTGTCTTGGCCAACCTGGACGCGCACGACCGCAACCACCTCGCTGCGTTCGACGCGGACAACAACGGCGTGGTCAGCGATGCCGAACTGGAGGCGGGCCTCAAGAAGCTGGCGACCTTCACGGTAGCCGTGGCCCAGGACGCACGCGAGCAGACCGGAGGCGTGGCCCCCGGCGGCACGAGGGACCAAGCTTGCGGCGTCGCCCCTGCTCCGGTCGTGACGCCCAGGCCGACGCCTGTCCCCACCCCGGTGCCGACCCCGGCGCCGCGGTCGGGCGGCTACTAGGACCGAAACAAGGCCCCCGATCCCCCGGGATCGGGGGCCTTGCCATCCTTGTTCATGCCACGTGTTCTCTTCCTGAGTCCCCCGCGGCGCGCCGACGGGTCGCGCCCCCTGTTCAACCACGCGAGCCTGACGCTCGCTTCCTACCTCGTGCGGCATGGCGTCGAGGCGCGCATGGAGCCCCTGGTCGGACCTGCTTGGTCGCGTCATCTCGAAAACATCCTCGCGGACTTCCGACCGGACCATGCCGCCATCAGTTGCAAGTGGTGGGATACGCTCCATGGCGCGACGGAAGTCGCAAGACGCATCAAGGCTCAAGACAGCCGCGTTGCCACGCTGGCGGGTGGGCAGACGGCCACGGCCTTTGCGGACGAACTCGTGCGTCGGGGCATGCTGGATGCGGTTGTACGCGGCGACGGAGAACGTCCCCTGCTCGCACGGGTCCGGGGAGAGCCAGGCCCCAACCTGACATGGCTGCAAGACGGGATCGTCAGGACTACGGAACAGACCTATGTGCAGCGCCCGGCTGACGGGGAGAATCTGACGCTCCTCGATGACCTCACGCAGATCGCGGACCCCAGCCTGTTGGCGTGGATTGGCCGGGAAGTCCCGTTCGTCTGGACGGGCAAGGGCTGTAGGAGCACTTGCCTCTACTGCGCAGGCAGCGCCCTGGGCCACAAGCGGCTCTTCAACCGCACAGGCTACGTCTACCGGCCCATCGACCAGGTCATCCACGACCTCGAGGTTTTCGGACATTGGTCCGGCGGCAGCTTCCTGTTCGACTTCGACCCGGTCACGGACCCCGACAAGGAACCCTACTACCTCGAATTGTTCAGCCGCCTGCCCAGGGGACGCTACCACGCGCTGTTCTATTGTTGGTCGGTGCCGAGCAGAAGTTTCATCGAAAGAATCTCCGACACCTTTGCCACCGCTGTCGTCGGCCTCGACGCCCAGACCTACTCCGAACCGCTGCGCCAGCGACTTGCCCAACGTGCCTGGATCAAGCCTTTCTCACCGGACGATGCCATCCTCGATCGGCTCACCGCCATCGGCGAGGCCCCCAACTTGACGGCCTCGGTCTACGGCATCCTCGGACTCGCCACCGAGTCCGCCGAGGACGTCCGGCGGGCGGAGGACCTTCTGGAGCAAATCCATGCCGCTCACGGCCCCCATCTGCATGAACTGGCCCTGACACCCCTGTCGATCGAACCAGGTGCGCTCGTCAACGGTAATCCCCAGAAGTACGGCATCGTGCCGTTGCGCCATACGCTGGATGATTACCTCGCACACACGGGCCAGGCATGGTCGGGACAGGCAGGATTTCACGGCCAGCCTTGGACGGCGGATGGCCCGCACCCCTTCGGGCTCATGCTGGCAGGTGACGCGCCCGACCGCGTCTGGCGCGACTACCAGCGTCTTCAGGACAGGCTCGCCGCGATGGATACCGAGCGCCACCAAGCGCGTGCCGTGGGCAGCCTGACTTTCACTGAAAATGCCGTCCGATTGGTGCTGCGCAACCGCACGGTGTTCGAACCCGTCTGGGAGTTGTTGCCCTGGGCCGTGGACAATGCTCTGGCGTGGGACCGGCCGCAGGTCCACATCGATGCGACCGACGCGTGGATCCACGTGCCGGACGAAGAAGCCTTGGCCTACGACGAACGTTTCCAGGTCACCGTAGAAGGACTCGGCCGTGCGCGCAATGCCCTTGCTTCCGGAAAAACACGGCTCCACCTCAAGACGAGACAGGGACAGCAATGGGGTGCGGTAGGCCAGTTGCCAATCGCCGGCACTGCCGATTGAAAGACCGGGAGCAAGCCGCTTCTAGTTGGCGCCCGCGCCCTTGCCCACTTCCGCCTCAAGTGCGCGAACCCGCTTCAGGACCTTGAGGCGCAAGCCACCCAGATTCTCGGAAGTGGGGGCCTTGGCCAGGGCCAGAACGGCACGATTCAGGTTGCGATGGGCACGCACCAGATCGGGATGGGCCTCTCCAAGAGCCTTGCCGGGCACCTTGACGCCCTTCTCGAGTTTGCTTGCAGGCGTACGCGTCGCCCTTTCGAGCTGGCGAATGGCGTCGTCGACTTCCTTGATGATGGCCGGCTTTCGGGCACCAAGGGATCCGTCTGCCGGTGCCGCATCCAGAGCCTTGCGTGCCCTGCCCAGATCACGCAGGGCACGATGAATGTAGGGGAATCGGCGCCCGGGGTGACCATGTGCCGGCTCATTGGGGTCGAGCACCACGTCGCCCGTTGCATACGGAACGGCTTCGGGCGCAGCCGCCTGCTGAGCCCGAACAGGCATCTGGCCCGCAGCAAGAAGGCCGAGAACAAGCGCCAAACGTAGCGAGAAGCACGTAACCACGTCGGACCCCCTACCCATGCTGGGCAACCATGCGCGCGGCGTGTCCCGCTGCCTTTACGGCGCGATAGACACACGTAATGACTCCATCCCCATCAGCCACAAAGGTCGAACGTATCACGCCCTTGACGAGCTTGCCGTACATCTTCTTCTCGCCATGGGCACCCAGTTGCGACAGGACTTCGAGCCCGGTGTCGCTCAGCAGCGGGAAACTAAGGCCATGCTTGTTCATGAACTTGCGATGGCTGGCCACCGAATCGGGACTGATGCCCACGACCTTGACGCCAAAGCCTGCCGCCAACGCATCTCTGAAATCACAGGCCTGGGTCGTGCAGCCAGGGGTGTCGTCTTTGGGATAGACGTAAAGGATCAGGCCACCTGACGCCCGAGCGAGAGACCTGAGGTCCGTCGAAAGGTCTTCACCGGAAGCCCCGATGCCTTCAAGGCGCGTCTCGGGAAGACTGTCCCCAACATCCAGCATGAGCCCCTCCTATTGCCTGCATCCTAGCATACGGGAGCCGACAGGCCAGATCAGGCGAGGGCCCGGTATACCAGTGCGGCGAGACCATACGCCAAGGCATTGAAGCCGAGGAGCTGCCCCCAGGCGACACGCGCACTGCCGGACTCGCGCCAAGCCACCACGAAGGTGCTCGCGCACTGCATCGCGACCACGAAATACACGAGCAGGGCGACGCCCGATGCCAAGGTAAACATCGGGGCGCCATCCTGGAGCGTCGCCTTGGCCATCGACGCGAGCAGGCCCGCCTGCAGGCCGTCCCTAACGGCCGTCACGCCCAACGCAAGCGCAAGCGAGGCCACGAAGACCTCGCGGGCAGCAAAGGCCGCGATCAAGGCCACGCCGGCACGCCAATCCAGTCCGAGGGGCGCGAAAGCGAAGTCGATGGCCTTTCCCCAATGGGCCGCATAGGAGCCTTGCATGCGCAGGACGGGGTCGTCGCCCGCAACCGGAAAATAGGTCGCGGCCCAGAGCAGGGTCGCCACGATCGTGATGGGCAGGGTTGCCCTCTCGAGGTAGGACCGCACCTTGAGAAGGACTCCCTGGATGACCCTCTTCGCCACGGGACGACGGTAGACAGGCAACTCCAGCACGAAGGGCACGGAGGCGCGCACATCGGCCGGAAGGGCACGGGAAACGCACCACGCCAGCAATGCGGCAAGGGCCAAACCACCGAGGTAAAGCGTTGCCAGGGCCACCCCGCCAAGCCAAGGCTTGTCGGCCGGCACGAGAAAACCCAGGATCAGGGCATAGACGGGCAGTCGCGCCGAGCAACTGGCCAGTGGGACGACGAGGATGGTCAGGCGCCGGATACGGGCGTCGGGAATCGTGCGCGTGGCCAGCATGGCCGGGATCGCACACGCGAAACCGGACAGCAAAGGAACGAAGGAACGCCCCTCCAGCCCCAGGACGGAGAGGGGACGATCCGCCATGGTGGCTGCCCGGGCCAGATAACCGGAATCCTCGAGCAGGATCATCGCGAGGAAGAGCAGCGCAATCTGCGGCACGAACATCAAGACCGAACCCAGGCCAGCGACGAGACCGTCCCTCACGAAGTCCGCAAGGGCCCCCGGCGGCAGGCGGTCGTGGAGCCACCCCCCCGCCGAGCCCACCAGGGCATCCACGACTTCCATGGCAGGTTGTGCGACCCAGAAGACCGCACTGAAGACCGCAGCCATGGCCACGAAGAAAACCAGGAAGCCCCAGAAAGGATGCAGCAACCAAGGATCGAGACGCTCGTGGAGCGGCAATCGGACACGCGGGTCAGGGCGCGGCACCGGCACGAGAACACGCAGAGCCAGCGCATCGGCATCCTGCCGAGCGTCTTCGACCCGGGCCCGGTCCCATGGCACGGGAGGCTCGGGAGCTGTCGTCACGACAGGCAACGCCGCAACGGCTTCGGCAAGCACCTCAAGCGACTTCGGATCACCCGTGTCGACACGAACGACGGGCATGCGCAAGGAAGCCTCGAGATCGGCCACGCGGACCTCATGTCCTTGTTCGGCGAGCAGATCGCCCATCGTCAGGGCAACGACCACAGGCAGACCCGCCTCGCGCAGTTGGAAAGCGAGGTAGAGGTGACGTGCCAGTTGGGTCTGATCCAGGACCAGCACGACGCGCGGGTTGCGCGCGACCCCAGCCGGGAACAAAATTTGCCGGGTCACGGCCTCATCCGCACCGCGCGGTTCGAGGCCGACAATCCCCGGAGTATCGAGGACACGCCAGCCCTCCCCCGTTCCCGTGCCGACCCAGCGTCCTTCTTGGAGGTCCACCGTCGCCCCGGGGTAGTTGACAATACGCGCCCTGACGCCAGTCAGCGCTTGAAACAGGGTCGACTTGCCGACGTTGGGCGGCCCGACCAGCACCACCGGCAAGCCGTTCGAGGCCCGGGCACTTTTCCCCGGTGCCAGATTCAGGCCTTCAGGCACGCGGCGTCGGAGAGACGGATGGCCAGCCGCGCGCCACGAACCTCGACGACCACAGGTCCGCCAAAGGGGGCCCGGGCCAGCAGGCGCACACGCGTGCCCCGGGTGAACCCAAGTTCCATGAGGTGCCGGACGCGGCTGTCGCCACCTTCGACATCCGTGAGGATCACCTCGTCACCGAGATTCAGGCTCGACCACACGACGCCACGCTCCTCCGCAACCCTGAAAGCTTGCCAACACCCAATGATGCGCGTAGTTGAGAATCATTGTCAACAAGGCGCCCGGCACGAGGAGCGTTGACCGAAGAAGCTGCCTGCGCGACACTGACTCACCATGGCTTTGTCGCTCGAAGACATCGATCGTCGCTTGCAAGCGCACGTCCCCGACGTGGCGCGCAACTGGCAGATGATCGTGGACGATACCAACGACCTGCTGCCCCGGGAGACACGCAGGGGCTTGGTGCTGGCCTGCGCCCAGTCCTTGCGTTCACGCAGCCTTACGACCGCGCTGCAAGCGGCCGGCGAGAACTGGGCGGCAGCAACTACGCGCATGGATGCCTTGACGACAGCAGCGCTGATGACGATGAACAACGTCTTCTACCGGTTTCGTCACGAGTTGCCGCAGCCAGCCTACACGACGACACCGGCTCGCCTACGCATGACAGGCATGCTTCAGCCCGCAGGCACACGAGCGGATGTGGAGCTCTGGGCTACGGCACTGAGCGCCCTCAATGCCTGCGGCGCCTGTGCCAGGGCCCATGAAGCCAAGGCCCGCCCGCTTGGCTGGGACGAAACGCAGATTCTCGAAGCCGTGCGCATCGCAGCCGTCGTGGCATCTGTCTGCGTAGTCCTGTCGGCTGGCGAAGCCGACTGATCGGCGGCAGCCTCTTCAGCCCTCGGCGGCAGCCTCAGGCCCGGGTTCCTCGTCCTGTGTCGCGGCCTCGAAATCGGGAAAACCGACATCGAAGCCGAGCTTGAGGAACTCCTCGGCCTCGGTCTTGGCAGCAGGCGTCCCCGGCAAAAGGACAAGGTCAATCCTGCTGGCATCGAGCCAGCGATGCAGGGCGATGCCCACCTTCATTCCCCGTGCACGGACAAGCTCACGCAGTTCGACAACCTTGACGGACAACAACTCGAGATCCGCAGGTTCCGACAGATCGACGGTCATGCGAAGGAGTGGCTCAATCTGACGGGACAAGATTCATCAACCTCCGGCAGACTGGACCAAGGGAGCCTGCGCACCGCGCACGCCGAGTGCCGGATGGCGCCGGAACACGGCAGCAGCCGCGACGATCGCACCCGCGAAAAGGATGGCACCCGCGAAGAAGGCAATTCCCGGAAGCGTGACGGACAGACCCGGAGCAGTCGCCGAAGAGAACAAGCCGTTGGCCATGACGGGACCGACCACACCCGTCAGGCTGACGAGACTGGCCAAGGCGCCCTGCAGGCGGCCCTGATCGGCTGGCAAGACCTGCATCGAGATCAAGGCCTGTATGGCAGGCCCTGACAAGCCCCCGAGCGCAGCAATGGAGAGAATCGCGTACATCATCCAGCCCTGGGTCGCGAGCCCGTAGGCCACGAAGACGACCGCCGACCAGGCCATGCCCCAGAGGACGGCGCGCCGCTCACCCAGCATGGGCATGATCCGCCGGATCAGGCCGCCCTGGACCACGGCAGCCGACACCCCGACCAAGGCCAGCGCAAAGCCATTCTCCGTCGGGGACCACGAGAACCGGTAGGTCGTGTACACGACCCAGTTCGTCTGCAGGCACTGCTGGGCCAGACTCGACAGGACCAGGACAGCCACCAGACCACGCCCCGCCTCGAGTCTCCAGAGCATCGGCCAGCTACCCAGCGGATTGAGTCGGTCCAGCGACACGGGCCGCCTCTGGTCCTCCGGCAGGGACTCCTTGACGACAAACAGACCATAGACCGCATTGAGCGCGGCCAGGATGGCCGCCGCCCAGAAGGGGGTCCGCAGGCCATGACCCGAGAGCAGGCCGCCCAGCGCCGGACCGAGGATGAAACCGACGCCGAAGGCCGCTCCGAGGAGGCCGAAATTCTTGGAACGGTCCTCGGGCGAGCTGAGATCGGCAATGGCCGTGCTCACGACGGAGAGGCTGGCGCCCGCGAGGCCTGCGGCCACGCGCGCCGCAAAGAGCATGTCGAGGCTGCTGGCCAAGGCCATGCCGACATAGCTGAGCGAGGTTCCGGCGAGCGCATAGAGCAGGACGGGCTTGCGTCCCCAAGCATCCGAAAGCGCCCCAAGGAAGGGAGCAGCCAGGAACTGCATGAACGTGAAGGAAGCGAAGAGATAGCCAACGGTAGCGGCGTGGGCCGAGGCATCGGCACCCGGCGACAACTCGGCCACGAGACCCGGGGTGATCGGCACGATGAGGCCGATGCCCATGATGTCCAGCAACAGCGTGATGAACAGGAAGAACAGCGGGGATGGGGCCTTGCGCGTTTTCAAGGCTGGACGATTCCGAGGAGCCAGAGCGAGATGGACGGAACGTAGGTCACCAAGGCCAGCACCAGAAGCGTCGCGAGGAGGAAAGGCAGGGTGGCGCGGTAGAGGGCCATGATGGGCTGGTTGAATCGGAATGAGGCCACGAACAGGTTGAGCCCCATAGGCGGCAGGCTGTAGCCGATCTCGAGATTCATCAGGAAAACGATACCAAGGTGGACGGGATCCACCCCGTAGTTTGCCGCGAGCGGCAGGATCAGCGGCAGGACCACGAGAATCGCCGAGAAGACGTCCAGCAGTGCCGCCACGACCAGCAGGAATACGTTAAGGGCCAGCAGGAAGGTGAACTTGTTGGTGATGAAGGGTTCGATGGCTTGGAACAAGTGGTCCGGGACCTCGCGATCGACCAGCAGGTTCGTCAGGCCCAGCGCAGCCCCGATGATGATGAGGATGCCTCCGACCAGGACCATCGACTCACGGATGACCCGGGGCACGTCCCGCCGCCAATGGAGGTCCTTGTAGATGAAAACCTCCACGATGAAGACATAAAGGGCCATGGTGACGGCCGCCTCGGCTGCCGTCAGGAAGCCCCCATAAATCCCGCCGAAGATGATGAAGGGGACCGGAAGTTCCCACGCTGCGGCCTTGATTGCCCGTACGGCCTCGTCCAGGCGAAAGGGGACGCGCTCCGTCGGGCCGCGTCCGCCCAAGAACAGGCACAGCAACAGGGCGGCGGCCAGGTCAAGCACACCGGGTACGACGCCCGCGATGAACAGTTTGCCGATGTCGACCTGCGCGATGACGCCGTAGATGATGATTGGGAGAGACGGGGGGAAGAGCAGGCCGCGGCTGCCCCCCGTCGTCAGCAAGCCGAGCGCGAAGCGTTCGGTGTACCCTTCGCGGAGCAAGGCGGGCAGCAACAAGCCCCCGAGCGCAATGACCGTGACGCCGGAAACTCCCGTGAAGACGGTGAAGAAGGCACACGAGAGCAGCGCCACGATGGCGACACCGCCGGGCAACCAGCCGACCAGAGCCTTGGTGAGGTCGATCAGGCGGACGCTGGTCCTGGCTTCCGCCATCAGGTAACCCGCAAAAGTGAAAAGCGGGATGGCGATGAACATCGGCTGCTCGGCGATCTTCACGAATTCGGTGAAGAGGATGGCAGCATCCTGGCCATCGGCCAGGAAGCCAAGCACCGTAATCAGCGAAAGAATGACAAAGAGCGGCGCCCCCAGCAACGTGGCGAGGGTCAGTCCGATTCCCGCAACCCACGCCATCTCAGTTGCCCTTCTCGCGAAGCAGGGCGGCTTCGGCCCGGGGAAAGCACAACAGCAAGCCGTCGTTAAGGGCCAGCAACGTGAACCTGAAACCCATCACCGCGAGGGCAACAGGGAAAGCGATCTGGAACTGGGCTTGCGTGATGCCGAAGGCGACCTCCTCGCCCCCGTGCGCCAACTCGTCGCGGAGGTAGGGCACGACAATCACCAACAGCCAGAAGCACGTGAAGCCGGAGAGTGCCTCAGCGATGACCTCTGCCCCGCGACGCAGGGAATCCGGCAGGACACGGACGAGGGCATCCATCGCGAGATGGCGCCGGGCGTGCGTGGCCGTCATCGCGCCGAACAATCCCGTGAGCAGGACAAAATGGCGCAACAGGCCATCTGCCCACGACCAACCGGACTGGAAGAACTCGCGCAGGACGACCTGCCCGAGTCCCAGGAAGATCATCCCGGCCAGAAGCAGGCCAAGCAGACCCACCTCTGCGGCCACCAACCATCGGTCGAGGCGGAAGAGCGGTGCCAAGAGCGGAAGCTCGAGGCGGGTCGCACCGGCGTCCGCGCCATCTGGAGCCACCGCGCCCCCGAACGGTCCTGTCACGCGTCTAGCGCCCCGCGGACTGGCGGACCTGACGCAGCAAGTCGGCAGGATAGAGCGAACCGACCAGTTCATCTGCCACGCGGTCCGCCGCCTGGCGAACCCGCTTGCGATCCTCGGCAGGCAACGACGTCAATTGCACGCCCTGGCGCTTGAGTGCCTCGAGGGCCTTGCGATTGTCTTCCCGTCCTTCACGCACCAGTGTCTCGCAGTGACGGCGGGACGCCTCGCGCAGGACCCGTTGCTGCTCCGGCGAAAGGCCATCCCAGGCCTTTCGCGTCACGACCAGGGCGCCGACCGACTGCGTCAGGCGGAAGTCAAGCGCGTAGCGGACCTTGGAGTTCCATTGGAGCGCCACGAGGCCTTGGGGAGAGTTGTAGACGCCATCGACCATGCCGGTCTGCAAAGAGGTCAGGACGCTCGTGATCGCCAGTGGCGTCGGCTGGAGACCGAGCTCCTTGAAGATGGCCTCCGCGAGGCGGTCATTCTCCCACATCCACATGCGGGTTCCCTTGAAGTCCGCGAGGCGCCTGATCGGCTTGTTGGTAAAGACATAGACGGGACCGACCTCGGCCCAGCCGAGCAGCACATGATCCTTTTCCCCGAGGCGCGCACCCAACTGGTCCTCGACCTTGGCCGTCACCCTGTCGACGTCGGCATCCGAGTCATAAAGCATGGGCAACTCAAGGACGCGAACCTGGGGCTCGATGAGGCCGAGCCCCATGCCGGTCAGCGCGGCACCCTGCAACTGGCCGCGTCGCATCTTGCGGACGACATCCGGCTCGTCCCCCATCACCCCGCCCCCGATGAAGCGGATGCGAATCTCGCCGGAGGTCTTTTCGGAGACCTCGTCGCTGATGCGCTTGAAGGTCTGGTCCCACTTGGAACCAGGTGGCGCGAGGAAAGCCACCTTGAGGGTCTTGGCTGCCAGAGCGGCAGGTGCCTGAAACACGAAGAAGCTGCCCAGAACGGCAGCGGCAAGCATATGGGACAGGTTCATGATTTCTACCTCCGAGCCTTCGGACGAGGGGACCCCGGCATGCGGTTCCGCACGGCCGGCGCAGGCGTCTTCCGGACAATGGGCGAGGGCGTCGGGGACGGGGCGGGAGCGGCCTCGGCGTCAGTGGCCTCGGCACCCGTGTCTTCGGCCGCTTCAAGGTCGAAGCAGTCCGCGATCCGATCGAGCAGAATCCGCGCCCGACGTTGCGCCAACAGGTTCGCAAGGCGCTCTTCCGGCAGGACATCCGACGGCGTCGCGATGACCGCCTCGAGCACCCTGCGGAATTCGGCCGCGTCCTGCGTCTGAACGCAACCATATTGCGCATAGAGGACATCCGTCATCAGGAAGCGACCGCCCGAGGCCTCGCGCGCCCGCGACCAGGCGGCCTTGGCCGCGGCAGGGTCGCCCCCCAAGAGCGTCGGCCTCGACGCATAGCGCACCATCAAGAAGGCCTGGGCACCACCGTGATAGTAACCCGGCGCCAGTTCCTCCACGCGCCGCATCATCATCTCGGCTTTCTCGAACTCGGCGCTCAACTCGATGTCGTCGAAGGAGAGGAGGGCAAGTTGGCCCCAGTTGTACGCCATCCAGAACAGGGCAGGCACCTCGGGAAAACCAGCCGAGGCCACGGCGGCCCGGAAGACCTCAAGATCGCCGTCAACACCCGCCACGAAGCCCGGCAACGATGTCAGTCCTCGCATCGCATAGGCTCGCCCTTCCCGAAAAGCCTTCCGCGCCTGCGCAAGCGCGTCCTGCGGCGGCTCGAAACCGGGCGTGAGCACCGGGTCGAGGTAGCCCAGCGCATAGCCTCCGAGCGCCTGGGCTACAGCGACGTTGACAGGAGCATGATCCGGGGCGAGGTCGGCGAGGAAGCGCAGCTGCGCCAGATTGCCCGGGATGTCGACGCGGGAGCGCTCCGCATCCCCGGAGGCGAACATCTCCGCACTGCGCCACCGCACGACAGGCATGGCTGCCCCGGCCAGCAGCGCGCATCCGGGCAGGGTCGTCAGCGTGGCGAGGAACGCGAGGCGAACGACAAGCGCACGAAGGTCAAAGTGGCATTGCACGCCAAAAGGTTAGGACACGGGGGGCTGCTTGTCCAACTTCACATGGGCAGCCCAACGTGCGCAAACCGGGACGCAAGATACACGGCGGAGATGGGGATAACAGGAGAGACGACTGTTTGCCTCAGATTTTCGGGAGTCCCCTATCATGTCCGAAGTCCACAACCGCGGGTCCGTCCATCGCCTCGGGCGCGTCGGGCAGGTCCGATCGTCGCTCGACAAGGCGCTGCGGGCCGCCGAACCGCGGCTCGAGGCGGACCAGACCGCGTTAAGGTCCTCGCCCGTCGCGCGCGGGTCGAGTGTCAAGGACCAGATCCTCGCGCTCGATGGCAGACGCAGGGACACCCGGGACCGTATCGACGTCGTGGCCGGACAACTGGCCAAGGCCCAGCAGATCCAAGAGCGTCTCGAGCAGGAGATCGAGGCGAAGCGTCGCGACCTGGCAGAACTCGAGCAGCGCGGTGCAGGACTCGAGGATGCCAAGGCCCGCCTTGAGGCAGATCTGGATCAGGATTTGCGCAAGCTGGAGGGTCTCGAGCAGCGCGTTCGCGACCTGAAGGCCGAAGCCAAGGCCCTCGCGGCACAGGGCAACGAGCTGGCCGAGGCTCATCGGGAAGCCTTCGTCAAGGCGCGGACGGCCAAGGCCTACTATGACTACCTGAAGGGACTCGACCCGCGAACACTGCCGGAGGGCGCCCTCCAGCGGGCCGAGCGTGAATGGCGGTCCGCCGAGGCAGCCGCGGCGGAAAAGGGCCTCAAGACCGGTGAGTCCGACATTGCACGCAACAGGGATGCACGGGACGGCAACGCTCGGGCAACCGGCAGGGCCGAGCGCGATGTGACGTCACAGCAAGGAATCGTGGCCCGGATCGGCGAGGCCGTCTCCAAGGCACGGGCCGAACTGCTGGGTGTCCGCCAGAAGGCAGGGGAGCTCGAGCAGCGCACCCGGGCCCAGGAACAGGAGGCTTCAGCCAACCTCGACGAGATTCGCGCCGCACGCGGCAGGATTGATGACTTGGGCCGCTCGCTCGAACGCCTGACCCAAGAGAGGAACACGCTTCTCGAACGGGCTCTCGATGCCGACCAGCGCACCCTTGCCAAGATCCGGCGTGAGGAGCAGGCGCTCGCGGCCGAGACTGAACGGGTCAAGGACGCCATCCGCGCGGCACAGGACCTGTTCGATCGGGCCATGGCACGGCGGGACGCCCTGAAGGGTGAGCAGGCCGAACTTGCGCGCCAATTGGCCGAATTGCAGGCCGAACTGCGCCGGCTGGGCGAGGAGCGCGGCCACACGCAGGGTGAGATATCCGGTGCCAAGGAAGGCGTGGCGCGGGCGGCCGACGCCATCAGGCGGCTTGAGGGCAGCGACCAGAATCTGGTTCAGCGCGGCAACGACCTGAGCGACACCCGCTTCGACCTGTTGCGCGAACAGGCCGGTCTCGACCGGCTTGCGCAACTGGACCCCGACCAGCTCTCGGAGCGGGATCGCCAGCGACTTGCGAGACGGCCCGAGCTCGAGCGCCGGATCGCGGATCTGACCGGTCGCATTTCGGACCTCAATGGCAAGCGGCAAGACGTCGCCCGCGAGATCGACAGCCAAGAGCAGCGCATCGCCGAAGCCAAGCAGCGCATCGCCGGGGCACAGCGTCGCCTGTCGCGCATCGAGCAGTCCATCGACAAAGACAGCGCCTCGGCCAACCGGGCGCGTGAAGAGCTGCGTGCGGCCGAGGACGAGTTGCGCAGCGCCACGGAAGGTGCCCGGAAGGCCCTGGCCGCTCAGGACAAGCTGCGCGGGGATCTCGAGGACATCGGTCGGGAGCAGCGTCAACTGCTGGGGGCCCGGGAACAGGTGCTCCGGGAGATCCAGGATCTGCTGTCCCTGCGGGAGTAGGGCCGGTCATGCTCCCGATGCCGGGGTATGCTGCAAGCAGCATGCCCCGGCATCGTGGCTTCAAGGGGACTCCGTGGTCCTTGGTCTTGGCGTGTCTGCCCGGCTGCGCGACCCCGACGCCTGCGCCACCGCCGGTCACGCTGTCCGAGGTCGTCGAGCCGGAGATTCGGCTCATCGGTTGGCGGGCGAATGTCGACGAAGGCGCGATCACGGCACTCGTGACGGCCGTGGGCGGTACGACCCTCAACCGGCCCCTGCCTGACGTCAGCACATTGGTGTTCCCGAGCGAAGATCGGGCGAAGTCGGCGGAGGAACGCCTCGCCGCGAGTGGTCTTGCCCGCTGGGTCAGCCGTAACCATCGCCGGTCGCTTGGCCTGTTGCCCGTGGCATCCGGGGCATCGGCAGAATCGGACAGGACCATCCAGTCCTTCGGGGATCTCAACACCGGCTCGAGCAACCAATGGGGCCTGGCCCAGGCAAACATCCCTGCCGCTTGGCAGGCCTATCCGAGCATACGGGGCCAAGGAGTGCTCGTAGGCGTCCTCGACTCCGGAGTCGACTACCGCCACCCGGATCTGGCCCTGAACATGGCACGCGACGGCGCCGGACAAAGGCTGCACGTCGATGCAATCGAGGCTGCCGGGCGCAACGACAGCTGCCTCGGCCTCACCTACAGCTATGCGACCGCCTACTCGGACGCGTCGCATCCGGGGCCCGACGGGAACGGCCATGGCACCCACGTGGCCGGCATCATCGGCGCCGTGGGCGACAATCAACCCGGCCTGCGCAACAACATCGTCGGCGTGGCCCCCTCGGTCCGCATCGTGGACATCAAAGCCATGGACTGCCAGGGGGGGGGGACGGACGATGTCATCGCACTGGGCATCCGTCGTGCCGTCGATCTTGGCGTCCGGGTCCTGAACATGTCCATCGGGGGCGAGGAGCCTGCGCCCATCCTTGCGGAGGCCATGGCCTACGGCCAGGCTCGAGGCGTCCTGTTCGTGGTGGCAGCAGGCAATGGCAGCGGCGTCCCTGTCTACTACCCCGCCGCCTACGCCGGGGTCCTGGCCGTGGGAGCGCTGGATCCTCGAGGCAGGCGTGCGAGCTATGGCAATATCGGCCCTGAGATGGGGGTCGTGGCGGCAGGTGGCGGGCTCAGCCAAGACTCGGAAGGCATCCTGTCGACGCTGCCGACCTACGCCCACATGCTCTCCTTGGGACGGAGCCAAGGATCCTGGCCCGGACATGGTCGTGTCTCAGGAACGTCCCAGGCCTCGCCCCTCGTGGCAGGCCTCGCTGCCCTCATCCTCTCCCAGGAACCCGGACTCTCGGCCGACCAGGTGCGCCTGAGAATCCTCGCGTCCGCGACGGACGTGGGAACGTCCGGCTTCGACCCGGAAACGGGCTGGGGCCGAGTCGATGCCCTGGCTGCGCTCGGCATGCAACAACCGACCGGGAGCCGACCTTGAATACCCGGGCCCACGTGGCACTTGGGCTGGTCCTGACGGGTTGCCCGGCCACGGCCTCTACCTCGCCCACCTCCACACCTCCCGTCACGCGTACGGTCGTGTCGACACCATTGCCCGGCAACGGCCAGGGCGCTCCTCCGGGTGGCCAAGATCGCTGCGAGACGGACGGGGGATGCATCAGTCCCTCCAACCTGATAGGCGGCAGCCTGAGGGTCCAGGTCCGGGATACGGCCGATGCCCCCCTCGCCGGTGCCACGGTGGTCGCCGCCGGCTCGGGCCTGGGGTTCGGCCGGACGGATGGCGCGGGCGCTCGTGCCTTCGACGACATGAGCGCCGGCATCTACACGGTCACGGTCTCGGCGGTCGGCCACTTGACGCAACAGGCAACGATTTCACTCGCGGCGGTACCCCAGCCTAAAATCGGTTCTTCCCAGGTCACCATCCCCGTCGTGCAACTGTCCTTTCGCCTCGCGCCGACCACCCGCATCCTCGAAGGCAGCCTGCGGGACACATCGGGCCAGCCTGTCAGCGGGGCACGCATCGTGCTGGGCCTCCAGGACACCGAGTCCGGTCCTGACGGAAGCTATCGCCTCGAAGCAGGACCCGGCACGGGTGCCGCAACCATCCACCACGTCGGATTCGAGGAGGAGACGACGACCGGCGGTGCCGGGGTGCTGACGTCGCGACCGGTGACCCTGAGCCTCACGGGATGGCCCTACGGCGAGCCGGACGCCGCCACGCTCGCCCGGCTTCAGGCCGCGATGGGCCAGGCTCCCCTTTCGATTTCCGGTCCCGTCGCGGCATCGCCAAGGCTTGGCACGGTGCTCTGGTGTGCGGCCCCCGCAGCCCTGTCACCCGGCGAGGAGGAAGCCCTGAGCCAGCACCTCGATCTGGGCGGAACGGTCCTCGTTTCGGCAGACTGGGGTGCGGCCAAGGGCCTTGCCGCCGTGCGTCTTCAGGAAGTCCTGCGCCGGCTCGGGGCCTACACGCGCATCGACATCGTGCGTGCATCGAACGGTCTTCCCGATCTGTTGCCTGATTGGGAGGTGCCGTTCGATGACCTGAATCTCACCATGCAGGGAGCCTGCACCGTCGAGGCCGCGCCCCCGTCGACCATCCTCGGAACCGTGCCCCTCGCTGCTTATCGAGTCGCATCAGGCACGGCCCGGGGCTACCGACTGGCCGTCAGCCGCAGGACGGGACGCGGCCGACTGCTCATCGTGGGCGACACCCAGATGCTGTGGCCTGCCGATGACACCGCAGCCAACGCGGCAGCCCGGTGGCTGAGACGGATTGTCGCGCGGATGGGCTGAACACGGCCTCGCTCAACGCCGGGGCTCGGCCACCCAGATCGAGCCTGCGGGACCGACCTCCCCGAGCAGCACCTTGCGGCCGGCTACCTTGACCGTGCGGCCCGAAAGGACCTCGCGAAGCACGGTGCCATCAGCCAGGCTGGTATCGGCCACCGGCACCTCGAGGCGTCCCGCTGCATCACCAGCATTGACGACGACCAGCGCGCGGCTCTCTCCCTGCCAATCGCGAAGATAAGCCCAGAGACGCCGATCGTTGTGGCGAAGCAGGGTCTGGAACCAGCCGTCGCGCAGCGCGCGTACCTCACGGCGCGCCTTGATGAGGGCGCGGTAGTGACGGAGCGTGCCGGCATCCCACTGCGCCGTCTGCCAAGGGAAACACCGCCGATCGTCGGGGTCCTTGCCTCCGGTCATGCCGACTTCGTCACCGTAATAGACGACGGGTGTCCCGGGATAGGTCATCTGCAGGAGCACGGCCGCCCGTTGGCGTTCCGGCCGCTCACCCGTCTCGAATCGGAAGCGTTCGACATCATGACTGCCCAGGATGTTGAACATCGCGTTGGTCGAGGGTCCGCCCCAGCCCCGCTGCGTGGCCAACTCCCTGTCGAGCGTGTCGACATCCATCTGGCGCTTGGCCGCGAAGGCCACCAAGGCCTTCTGGAAAGGATAGTTCATCGTGGCATCGAAGCGCCCGAGCCAAGGACGCGGATCGTCCCAAATCTCGCCGACGAGATAGGCCTCGGGATTGATGGCGAGGACCTTGGCGCGGAAAGCTTCCCAGAAGCCTGGCTCGGAGATCTCGTTGGGCACATCAAGACGCCAGCCATCGATACCCATGCGCGTCCAGTGCGGCACGACCGTATCGAGGATGTAGTCCCGCACGGCGGGATTGCGGAAGTTGAGCTTTGGCAACGTCGCAAAGCCCCACCACGAGTCATAATTGGGCCGGGGCTGCTGCACCACGGGAAAACCGTAGAAGTTGTACCAAGACCAGAAGGGTGATTCAGGACCCTTGCGGGCCGCCTCGCGGAAGCCGGCGAACTGATCACCCGTGTGGTTGAAGACGCCGTCGAGGATGATGCGCATGCCCCGGGCGTGGACATCCGCGACCAAGGCGCGGAAGGCGGCCTCGTCGCCAAATGCGGGGTCAATCCGCAAGTAATCCGTTGTGTCGTACTTGTGGTTCGAGGGAGACTGGAAGATGGGATTCAGGTAGAGCGCCGTGACACCGAGGCTCTGCAGGTGGTCGAGATGCTGCCGGATGCCCTCGAGGTCTCCCCCGAAGAAATTCGTGATGGTCGGCTTGCCCCCCCACGGCTCGGTACCTGGCGGATCATTGGTCGCCGAGCCGTTCGCGAAGCGATCCGGGAATATCTGGTAGAAGACGGCGTCCTTGGCCCACGCCGGGGCGCCCTGCCGAACACTGCGCGCGCCGAGCCCGTTGCGCTCTGATGCGACCAACGTCCCGCGGGGGGCGGACAGGCCACAACCCGCAACCAGACCAGCCAAGGCTAGAATCGACGCACGATGCATTATCTGACGCTCTCCGAGCTACATTGAGGAACCAACGGGCAAACAAGCTGTTAAAGTAGAGGTTACACGACGTTAATGGCAAAGGGAAGCCCCCGGCATGACATTCCACGACATGCGCGCAGCATTGGATCAGGCGCTGGCGTCGGGCCCGAGGGACCAGCAGCATCTGGTCGCGACGGTCGACGCGGCCTGGGCCTGGATAGAGGCAAATCCCGAGGCCGGTGAGGAAGCCATCACGGACCTCAGGGTCCGGATTGCGCACGCCGAGAGCCTTATCGGTCGCTACTTCGGCATGTAAGCCGCAAGGACCTTGCGGACGACGGAGGGATCGGCACGATCCGCAGCATCAGCCCCGATGTGTGCCCACGCGACACGTCCATCAGGTCCGACGACCACCAGGGCAGGCCGGGCGTAGACACGATTGGCCTCCCGGCCGGCACACGCGTCGATCAGGCGATAGCCCGCGTCGGAGACCAGGGGATAGTGGAGCTCCAGTTCACGGGCCAGTACGCGAAGGTCCTCAGGCCGGTCGTGGCTGATGGCCAGAAGACCGACGCCCCTCGGCCAGGTCTTGCGTTCCTCGCGCAACTGCGCGAGTTGGTGGCGACAGTGCCCTCAGGTGAATACCCTGAAGAACACCAGGACCTGCGGTCCCGGCAGGGGCAGACTGACCGTGGCGCCGTGCGCCGTCGGCAGCGTCACCCGCGGGAATGGCTGACCTGCCCACACCCGGGCAGCCCGCCTGAAGGCCTCGCGCACCGGCGCGTCGGCGGGTGGCGCCGTCAGGGTCCAGACGCCCCACAGGACAAGTAACCCGGATGCCACGAAGGCAACCAAGGCGAGCCAGCGGGGCACGGCCACACCAGTATCGATTGTCGGACGCTCCACGCCGATGAGCATAGCAAATCAGCCGCATCCTGCCCCGTTCGTTGCCACGCCTACGGCGAGGGTGCTAGACTGCCGACTGGTTGTCGTGCCGCGGCCATTTGCGCCGTCCAGACTCAGGTAGATCACGCCGCAACCGCGTTCCCACGCCGTGATTCCGGACCACGTCCGTCCAGGAAACGGCCCGCCCCGCACTGTGGCGCATGAAGGCAGAGACGAAACGTCGCGTGGTGCTGCACGGCACCTGGTGTCCCGACGAGGCCCAGGGGCAGTTCGTGTTCTGGGCCGAGGATATTGGCGGCCCGCTCGATTCGACGCGGGTGTGCGAGGCCTTCCAGGGCATCCTGCCGGATGTACCGGCCCGTTCGTTCTTCGTCACGGACGCCCGGCTCCCGGGCACCGGCAACCGGCCGGCCGCCTCTCCCGACGCCAACCCTGCCGTTCTCACCGAGGAACGGACCTTGGTGGAGACGCGCCTCTTCCATCTACCGTCCGGCCCCGCGGAGGCCATCCGCCTGCTCGCCGGCTTGGCGGACACGCCTGCAACCGGACGAGCCCTCGGGCCCGACCTGCGCTTCTGGCGTCTCGTCGCGAACTGGGTGCTCGAACTGGCCGCACGCCGGCACTTCGTGCCGGCGCTGACCCACGAAGGCACGCGGTTGGTGGGTCGCTGGCAGCCCATCCTGAACACCGAGGAAGTGCGCCTTGCCCAGATGGCGAGGATCATGCCCCCCGTCGCCCGGGCACTCGGACGCGCCGGGCACCCTCCTGCGCCCCGGCACCTCATCAGCAGCTTCGCGGGACGGGGCCTCGATGCCCTGATCCGCCAGTGGGCCATCGCCATCCCCAAGCCACTTCGGCCCTCGGGGCCGAGTGTGTGGGACCGCTGGGCCGCCTCGCTCGGGGCGCCCCCCGAGGACCTCGAAAACCTTCAGGTCAAGGGGCCGGTCCGAGAGTTGCAGGCGCTTGAATCGGCGGTCGAACGCTGGCTGGTTCCGGTCCACACGCCGCTCCCTCCGCTCAGAACGGCATTCCGCCTGACGCCCCCGGATGAGCCGGATGGGCCTTGGCTTTTGCAGTTCGGTTTCCAGGCACCCGACGAACCCTCGCTCTTCGTCACAGCGTCGGAAATCTGGCGAGAAGGTGGCCACAAGGGCGTCTTTCACGCCCGCGAGATCGCCCTGCCCCAGATCACCTTCCTGCAATCGCTCGGGGAAGCGCAGGAGGTCTTCAAGAAGAATTCCCACGTGGGACTCGGGGATAATCTGGCGGCCGCCATCCGGGTACCCCGGCCGGACCATGCCGTACTGCGCATCGAGGAAGCCCATGATTTCTTGGCCAACGTGGCCCCGGTCCTGGAAAGCGCGGAAGAAAAGTTCGGATGCATCCTGCCCCCATGGTGGTCGCCCGGCAAGAGCCGCCTCGGAGTCCGATTGACCATCAAGCCGATGGACGACGAACCGCAAAAGGCGGGGACCGGCATGCTTCGCGCTGCAGATGCAGGAGCCGGCATCGAGACCATGGTGCGCTATGACTGGGATCTGGCCCTGCCGGATGGCGCATTGTCCGCCATCGAATTCCAGCTGCTGCAGGAGCAACAGGCTCCGCTGCGCCATGTCCGTGGCCAATGGTTCGAGGTTCGCCCGGAAGACCTGGAGCTGACCATCCAGCACTGGGGCAGGCAAGCCGCGCACGCGCGGACGATGGAGCTTTCCAAAGCCATGCAGTTGGCATTCGCCAATCCTGCCGCGAGCCAGTCCAAGGGCTTGCCGGTCCTCGGCGTGGTCGGCCAGGGCTGGCTCGCGGACATGCTGGGCGGCGACAACCAGCGCATCCCGACGCTGCCCAGCCCCGAGGGCTTCGTCGGCACGCTGCGCCCGTACCAGCTCCGGGGATTCTCCTGGTTGGCATTCCTGACGGGTCAAGGTCTCGGCGTGTGTCTTGCCGACGACATGGGCCTCGGGAAGACCATCCAGTTGCTGGCCCTGCTGATCCACAACCGACGAACCCGGGCACGCAGGCGCGCCACCTTGCTGGTCTGCCCCACTTCGGTCCTGGGCAACTGGTGGCGGGAGATCCAGCGCTTCACGCCGGGCCTGACGGTGCATGTCCATCACGGACCCGACCGCAAGCAGGGCGAAGCGTTGCTCGCCCTAGTCCGGGATGTCGACGTGGTCTTGACGACCTACAGCATCGCAACCCGCGACCGCGAGACGCTGGCGGCGCATACCTGGGACGGCGTGGTGCTGGACGAAGCCCAGAACATCCGCAATCCGGACACCCAGCAGGCCAAGGCCGTATGCATGCTCCGCAGCCGCTATCGGGTCGCGCTGACGGGTACACCTGTCGAGAATCGCCTTGCCGAGCTCTGGAGTCTATTCCAGTTCCTCAACCCGGAGTATCTGGGTGACAAGGCATTCTTCAAGCAGCGCTACTCGACCCCCATCGAGCGCTTCCGCGACCCCGTCGCTTCGATTCGCCTTCGCAAGCTGATAAGCCCCTTCATCCTCCGCAGGATGAAGACGGATCCCTTCGTCATTCAGGACCTGCCCGAGAAGATCGAGATGAAGGTCCATACCAACCTGACCCGCGAGCAGGCCGATCTCTACCGCCAGACCCTGGCCCAGATGATGGACGAGATCGAGCAGGCCAACGGTATCGCGCGTCATGGCGCCGTCCTGCGGACGCTGACCCGTCTCAAGCAGGTTTGCAACCATCCCGCCCAAGCCGTCGACGAAGGCGAGATGCCCGTCCTCGCAGGTCGTTCGGGGAAGCTGTCCCGCTTGTCGGACATGCTGGACGAGATCATGCAAATCGGAGACCGCGCGCTCATCTTCACGCAGTTCGTCGAGATGGGGCACCTATTGGCCAGGCACTTGAAGGATCAATTCGGCTACCAGGCCGTGGCGTTCCTGCATGGCGGCATTCCGCAACGCCAGCGGGACGAGATGGTCCAGCGCTTCCAGGAAAGCCCCGACGGGCCACCCCTGTTCATCCTCTCGCTCAAGGCGGGGGGCCTCGGCCTGAACCTGACACGCGCCAACCATGTCTTCCATTTCGACCGCTGGTGGAACCCCGCCGTCGAGAACCAGGCCACGGACCGTGCTTTCCGCATCGGTCAGAAGCGCAACGTCCAGGTCCACAAGTTCGTCTGCACCGGCACGATGGAGGAGCGCATCGACCAGCTCATCGAGTCCAAGAAGTTCCTGGCCTCGTCCATCGTCGGGACCGGCGAACGCTGGCTTGCCGACATGGGGACCTCGGAACTGCGCGAACTGCTTGCGCTGCGTGACGATGCGGTCGAGGACGAGGGATGACGGACGAGCCCCTGACCACTCCCGAGGCAGCTCCGGTCCGCAAGCGTCGCAGTCGCGCCGTCACGACGGAGGTGACCGGACCGGACACTCCGGTGGCCGTCGCCGTCGATCGGACCGAAGTCCCCGGGGCCCCCGAGCCGCCGCGCACCCGGACCACCCGGCCCCCCCGGACGCAACGCCGGGCAACGGCGCCCGCACCAGAATCAGCCCCGCAAGAGTCGGCTGCGCTCCCGGACGTCGCGCCCGTGGCTCGGCCAGCCGAGCCTGCCGGAGACCGGCCTGCCGCAGAAGAATCGCCCACCGGGCGCAGACCAAGCACGCGCCGGCCTCGTGGCCGGTCCCGTCCTGAAACGGTCGACCAGGCAGTCCTCGAGGAAACTCGGGAGGCCGGAGCCGTCATCGCCGAGCCCGAGTCGCCGGAAGAGGCACCGGCGGACGCCGACAACACCCACGCCGGTCGTGCAAGGCGACGGCGGCGACGGCGCGCACGAGCGCGGGGTGCTGCCGGTGAGACCGCTGCGCCCGGCGTGTCGGCCGAAGCCTCCGAGGCCCTCGCCCGGGAAATTGCGGGAACCCTGCAAGAGCCCGGTGAGCACGGGACAGTCCCCGAGGCAGGAACTCCGGCCGCGGGCAGGCGGCGCAGGGTACGCAAGCGCAGGCGGGGCAAGACAGCCGCGGCCGGCGATGCCGCCGAAGGCCCCATCGTCGAGCGTCCTCCCCAGCCCGCGCGCCCCCCGAAAGCCAACCGCACGGAGCGCAAGGGACACAAGGTAAGCCTTGCGCGCAGGGCAGCTTCCATGGGCCTCGGCACGCGACGCTGGTCCGAGCGCTGGACGGACTTTCTCGAGTATGTCGGACTAGGACCGCGCCTGAAGCGTGGGCTCGAGTACGCGCGCCAGGGTGCCGTGCATGACGCGCGGATGGACCAGGACGGTGTCCTGACGGCCAAGGTCAAGGGGTCGCTGCCCGAGCCCTACAGGGTGACCTTCGCCCTGGTCCACCTCGAGGATGAGGTCTGGAAGGCCACGCTTCGGGAGATGGCCGACAACGCCTGGTGGTCCACCGAGTTGTTGCGCGGAGAATTGCCCGACGACATCGACGCGGCCTTCGCAGCGGCTGGTGCATCGCTGTACCCGACGGATGGGCAGGAAGTGCTCGCCCAATGCACCTGTCCGGACCTCTACAACCCGTGCAAGCACATCGCCGCCGTTTTCTACTGGCTGGCAGGCCAGTTCGACAAGGATCCCTTCATCCTGTTCCGATTCCGCGGCAGGACCCGAGAACAGGTGTTGCAGGCACTGACCATCATCCGGTCCGGTGGCGACCCAGATGCGGAGACGATCGAGGAACCCGTCATCGCGGAGGATGGTCCTCTGGAACAGCGTTTGGACGACTTCTGGACGCTGGGGACCGGTACCGAACGCCTGGTCCTGCAGTCCGGCTTGCCCGCGCAAGGCGTGGGGAACCACCTGATCCGCCTGGACCAGCCAGCGGGCTGGGAAGGCCGCATGGGTTTCATCCTGACCATGGGCTCCTACTTCGCCGCCCTTGAGCAGGCCGAAGATCTCCGCCCATACTTCGGCACGGAAGGCGCCGGAGGCCCGAGTTGAAGGCCATGCCCACCGCAACCGTGCCGGAAGTTCGTCGCCACTTCATCGGTGGCCGCTGGTTCGAGGAGACGGGCAAAACTCGGCCATTGCGCAACCCGGCAACCGGCATGGTTCACGGACGCCTCGCCCTCGGTGGCGAAGCCGAGGTCGAGGCCGCAGTTCGTGCCGCACGTGCCGCACTTGAGGGCCCCTGGGGCCGGATGACGCTCGCTGCGCGCTGTGACCTGCTCGACAAGGTTGCGGATCAGTTGCTCGAGCGTCTCGAGGATCTTGTGGCCGCCGAAGTCGGAGATACCGGCAAGCCTGCCCATGAAGCCCGATCCTGGGAGTTGCCTCGTGCCGCGGCCAATTTCCGGGCCTTCGCGGCACTGGCGCGCAGCCGCGCGGATGAGGTGTTCCGCATGCGGTCCGCCGATGGCCTCGAGGTCATGAACACCGTTTTGCGCGCACCCATCGGCGTCGTCGGCCTGATCGTGCCGTGGAACCTGCCGCTGCTGCTGCTGACCTTCAAGGCGGCGCCGGCCCTTGCGATGGGCAACGTCATCATCGCCAAACCCAGCGAGGAGACGCCCACGACAGCCTGCCTGCTGGCCGAGATCATGGCCGAGGCCGGCCTGCCGGACGGCGTCTTCAACGTCGTTCACGGCCTCGGTGCCGGAGGCGCCGGAGAGGCTTTGGTACGCCACCCCGAGGTCAGAGCCATCGCCTTCACCGGCGAGAGCGCGACCGGCCGGTCCATCATGGCCACCGCGTCCCACGGACTGAAGGCCCTGTCCTTCGAGTTGGGCGGCAAGAACGCGGCCATCGTCCTGGAAGATGCCGACCTCGAGGCGGCCGTGGCGGGCACAGCTCGCTCGGCCTTTCTCAACACCGGGCAGGTCTGCCTGTGCACGGAACGTGTCTATGTGGCGAGGCCCCTCTACGAGACATTCGTCGCGCGACTCGCGGAAGAGGCCAGTCGATGGGTCCCGGGGGATCCTTGGCAGCTCGGGACCCGGCTGGGTCCCGTCATCTCGGAAGGCCAACGGGAACGCATCCGCCGGTATGCCGCGCTTGCGGCCGAATCCGGCACCGTGCGCGCCGGCGGCGTCGTACCTGTCATGTCCGAGGGGCTCGAGGGCGGCTGGTGGTTCGCTCCAACGGTCTGGACCGACCTCGGGGAGGACCACCCGTGCGTCCGCGAGGAGGTCTTCGGCCCAGTCTGCCATGTCGCCCCGTTCGACACCGAGGAGGACGCGCTCAAGATGGCCAACGCCTCGCCCTATGGCCTCGCAGGCGTGGTGTGGACGCGTGACCTGGAACGCGCCATGCGCGTCAGCCGACGCCTCGAGGCAGGCCTGACATGGGTCAACTCGTGGTATCTGCGGGATCTCAGGACGCCGTTCGGCGGCGTCAAGGCCTCAGGCATCGGACGCGAAGGCGGGGTCTGGTCCCTCGACTTCTTCAGTGAGACCCGCACCATCTGCGTGCCGTGGGATGAATCATGACGGCAGTCACGCGTAACGAGGGTCCTAACGGCACGAGTTTCATCCTTGCCGAGGGCACGAGCACGCTGGCCCATTACCCCCACGCCCGCGCCGCCGGCGGCCTTCTCTGGGTCTCGGGCCTGTCCGCGCGACGCCCCGACCAGAGCATACCTGGCGTTGTCCGTGGCCCTGCCGGCGTCACCCGCGACTTCGGGGCGCAGGCCGAAGGGGTGTTCGATAACCTCGAACGCGTGTTGGCTGCAGCCGAAGCCGACCTGTCCCACGTGGTCGATATCTTCGCGATGCTGGTCGATCTCGCGGATTATCCGGCCTTCAACGAAGCCTACAACCGTCGCTTCGACGCCCAAGGCGGCCCGACCCGAACGACTTGTGTCGTCCGGTCACTGCCCCTTCCCGATCTGCTCATCGAACTCAAGGTCGTGGCCGTCGACCCCGGGGCCCGCCCGTGAACGCCGCGACCAACCAGATCGAGGCCATCGCCGAAGCCTTGGCCGAAGCCGAGCGTCACGCCCTTCCCGTGCCGCCCCCGCGCGAGATGCTGCCGGGTCTGTCGGTCGAGACCGCCTACCAGGTGCAGCGTGCGGGCATGGCCCGGCGCATCGGCATGTTGCCCCACCTGAACGCCGTGGTGCCGACGCAACGCGACCACGCCCCGACCGTGGTCGGGCACAAGGTCGGCGTCACGAGCCGTGCCGTCCAGCAATGGCTGGGCTTCGACCAACCCGACTTCGGAGTCCTGCTCGACAGCATGCAGATTCCCCTTGGCGTCCCATGTCCGGGGTCGACCCTAATTCAGGCGCGCATCGAAGCCGAACTGGCCTTCGTGATGCGCGCGGCGTTGCCCCGGCAAGGCTGCACGCCGGCGGATGTCCTGCACGCCACGGCCTATGTCCTGCCTGCCCTCGAAGTCATCGATTCACGGATCGCTGACTGGAACCTGACCATCGTCGACACCGTGGCCGACAATGCAAGCTCGGCCTACTTCACGCTGGGCCACGTGCCCATCGATCCCAGAAACCTCGACATGCGCCTGATGGGCATGAAGCTGACACGCAACGGCGAGGTCGCCGCGTCCGGTGCAGGTGCCGCGTGCCTCGGTCATCCGGCTAAGGCCGTCGCATGGCTGGCTAGGACGCTCGGTGCCGCCGGCGTCGAGATCGAGGCTGGCCACATCGTCCTGTCCGGGGCCCTGGGGCCCGTGGTGCCTTTCCTTCCCGGAGACGTCGTCAGCGCGACCCTGTCCGGTGCGGGCACCGTCTCGTTGACGCGAGAGGCCGGCCGATGACGACCGAACACGAGGGCTGGGCCCGCCATCTGGAAGCGGCGCGACGATCGGGTACCCTGCTCGGTGCCGATGACAGGCCGTGGACCAGTCTTTCCGTCGGGGACGGATATGCCGTCCAGTCTTGCGGTCTGGCTCACCGGCTTGCCGAAGGGGAACGTCTGGCGGGCTGGAAGATGGGCTTCACCAGCTTGGCCAAGATGCGCCAGATGAACCTTGACGCGCCGATCGCCGGCTACTTGCTGGCGAGCATGGACGTGCCGGAGGGAGAGCTGGACGTGACGGCTTACCAGCATCCCAAGGCGGAACCCGAAATCGTCCTGCGCCTGAAGCATGACCCCGGTCCGACCCCCGACTTCCTTGAGGCCAGCCGCGCCATCGAGTCCGTCTGCCTGGGGATCGAGATCTTGGACAGTCGCTTCGCCGGCTACCAGTTTTCGCTGGGTGAGGTGCTTGCCGACGACACGTCCGCCGCGGGCTATGTCTTGGGTTCGCGCTGGCGTGCGCCTGACGCGCTGGACCTGGGCAACCTCGGCATCCTGATGTCGGTGGATGGTGTCCTCGTCGAGGCAGCCAGCAGCGCAGCCATCATGGACCATCCCGTCCGGGCCCTGATGGCCCTCGCACGCCTGCTCGACGCCCGGGGCGATCAGCTTGCTGCCGGACAATTGGTGCTTACGGGGGGCATCACGGCCGCCCATCCTCTGCCGCCTGGTCGCCACGTGGTCGTCGAAGCTCAGGACCTCGGCAGCATCATGCTGTCCACGCGGACCGGAGCCTGATTCGCCATGTTCCCGCCCCTCATCCCCGTCAACCTGCAGGACTGGCTGGCAGCCCACCGTGACCAGCTGAAGCCTCCGGTCGGCAACAAGTGCTTGTACCGAGGCGAGGATCTCATCGTCATGGCGGTAGGTGGCCCCAATGCCCGCAAGGACTACCACATCGACCCCTACGAAGAATACTTTCATCAACTCGAAGGTGACCTGCTGCTCAAGCTGCTGGTCGACGACAAGCCCGTCGAGGTCCGGGTGCGCGAAGGCGAAACATTGCTGTTGCCGCGACGCGTCCCCCATTCGCCGCGTCGCGGCTCTGGCACGCTAGGCATCGTGATCGAGAGGCCCCGGCTGCCCGGCGAGCACGATGGGTTCCTGTGGGTTTGCGAAGCATGCGGCCACAAGCTGAATGAGGTCACCCTGCCCGTTTCCGACTTGGAGACCCAGCTCAAGGAGGCCTTTGCCGCCTACTGGAGCGGCGATCCGGCCCTGCGGACGTGCCGTTCCTGCGGCACGGTGATGGAGCCCCCGCCTACTCCATGATCGTCGACGTCCACACCCATGTCCTGCCTCGCGACTGGCCCGACATGGCGGAGCGCTGGGGCGCTGGCCCTTGGCCGTCCCTGGTCCACGGGGCCATGGGATGCACGAAGCTGATGGTGGGCGATCGACCGCTCAGGGACGTGGATGCAAGGCTCTGGGACATGCCGACGCGACTTGCCGCGATGGATGAGGCCGGCATCGACTGCCATGTGCTCTCTACCGTACCGGCGATGTTCAGCTACTGGGCCCCCGGCAAGGCCGCTGCCGACCTCGGGCGCCTGCTCAACGATCATGTGGCTGGCTGGGTCCGGGAGCGTCCGGACCGCTTTTTCGGTCTCGGAACCTTGCCGATGCAGGCACCCGACATGGCCGTGGCCGAACTGGAGCGTTGCGTGCGAGAACTGGGGCTCCGGGGTGTGCAACTGGGCACGCACGTGCTGGGGCGGAATTGGGACGATCCTGCGCTGGAGTCCGTCCTCGCCGCGGCCGCGGATTTGGGCGCGGCCGTATTCATCCATCCGTGGGACATGATGGCGTCGGACCGCATGCCCGCGTGGTTCGCTCCTTGGCTGGTCGGCATGCCTGCAGAGACGGCCCTTGCCGCCGGCAGCCTGATGTTCGGAGGCGTCCTCGATCGCCATCCCGCCCTTCGGATCGGCCTGGCGCACGGTGGCGGTGCCGTTCCCTACCTGCTCGGGCGTTTCGACCGTGGTTTCACGGCACGACCCGACCTGTGCGCGACACGGACGACGCATGCTCCTTCCACGCAGTGGAGCCGCTTCTGGGTCGACACCTTGGTCCAGGACGCCGAAAGCCTGCGGCTGCTGGCCGAGAAGAGCGGTCGGGACCGGCTGATGCTGGGCACCGACTTCCCGTTTCCGCTCGGCGAGGCCGTGCCCGGGGAGGCCGTCAGGCAGGCGTGGCCGGACCAACCCGACCTTGTCGACAGCCTTTTGACCGACAACGTCCGGGCCTTCCTCGGGGTCACGTCGTGAGCGACCTGCACCTCCGGGCCGAGGTGTCGGGCCAGCCTTACGTCGTCCGCATCAATGAGGCACGCGTGCTGGCCTATGGCCTTGACTTCGAGACCCTGCAGGCGGGGGCATTCGGTCTTCCCCGGGCCTCGGTGCAGATCGTCCGTGCCGGTGCCTTCACGGGTGAGCCTGCAGAGGGCGGGTCGTGCCGTTGTGAAATCCTGACGTTGATTCCCCACGCCCACGGCACCCACACGGAAGGGATCGGGCATCTTTCGGACCGCCCCTTGCCCGTTCACGAGGACCTTGCCGACATTCTGGTACCGGCCACCCTCGTCACGCCCGTGTCCCTCTCCGCCGCCCCGGAAGGCACCTTGACCCTCGAGGTGCTCAGGGCCGCATTGGCCCCGTGGCCACCAGCGTGGCGCACGGCCGTCATCCTGAGGCTCGCCGAACCTCGGGACACCCCCCGGGACTGGTCGGGTATGCCACGCATGCACCTTGCGCCCGAGGCCGCCAGTTGGCTGCGCCTCGAAGGCTGCCGCCACCTCGTGACCGATCTGCCATCGCTGGAGCCTGAATGGGATGGCGGTCTGTTGGCCGCGCATCGGGCCTTCTGGAACGTGGCACCCGGCGAATACCCCGCCATGGGAAGTTCGAGCACCATCACCGAAATGGCCAGGCTGCCCGCGGACCTGCCCGATGGCATCGGCCTGCTCAACCTCCAGATTGCCCCCTTCGCCCGTGATGCCGCACCTGCCCGACCGGTCTGGCTTCCCGTCACCCCCCTTTCTTGAACAGAGCCCAGCCATGACCGCACGTCCAAGCCTGCCCACGGGGCAATTCCACCTTCCCCGCGATCCCGCAGGTCGCCCCAAGGCCTATCTGGCAGGTCATTCACTCGGCCTGCAACCCGTGACCACGGCGGAGAACATGCGCGCCGAACTTGACCGCTGGGCGCGCGAGGGAGTAGCTGGCCACTTCTCCACCCCGGACCCTTGGTATGCCTTTCACGAGACGGTACAGGAGCCCTTGGCGAGGCTGGTGGGCGCGCAGCCCCATGAGGCCATCATGATGAACAGCCTGACGGCCAACCTTCATCTGCTTTTCGCCTCGTTCTACAGGCCGCGGGGCCAGCGACGCCGAATCCTGTTCGAGGCCCACGCCTTCCCCTCGGACCGATTTGCGCTGGAGACGCAAGTGCGATGGCACGGGGGCGACCCGGCGGTGGATCTGGTGCCGGTACGCCCACGGCAAGGAGAGTCACACTTCCGGCACGAAGACCTGATCGCGACCATCGCCCGTGAAGGCGAGCAACTGGCCATGGTCTGGCTTCCCGGAGTCGATTGGTTGACGGGCGAGGCGCTGGACCTCGCGGGCCTGACGAGGGCGGCGCACGAGGCCGGGGCCATCGCCGGATTCGATCTGGCCCATGCAGTTGGCAACATGCCATTAAAGCTACATGACAGCAATATAGATTTTGCGGTTTGGTGTAGCTACAAGTATCTCAACAGTGGCCCAGGTAGTGTAGGGGGCGCCTTTGTCCACGAGCGTCACCATAACCGACCCGACCTGCTGCGCCTCGGCGGCTGGTGGGGCCACGATCCGGCGACGCGATTCGCGGAGGAGCCGCCGTTCCAGCCGCAGCCGGGCGTCGAGGGCTGGCAACTCAGCAACGCGCCTGTCCTATCGATGGTCGCCGTGCGCGCGTCGCTGGGCATCTTCGACCGTGTGGGCATCGACCATCTCCACGACCGCGCCATCGCACTGACAGACCACCTGCGCCGGAGCCTCGCGAATCTCGAGAGGCCTTGGATCCGGGTCCTGACGCCGGAGAGTGCCGCGCGGCGCGGGGCCATGACTTGCATCGCCCTTGGCGAGCGAGCCACACCTGTCCACGCCGCCCTTGAGGCAGCAGGCATCGTCTGCGACTTGCGCGCCCCCGACGTGCTGCGTCTCGCGGCCGCCCCCCTCTACAATGATGAGGCGGATCTCGACCGCTGCCTCGCAGTTTTGGAGCAACAGGCATGACGACACCCGAATTCACCATCGCCGGGGCAGGCCTTGCCGGTGCCCTGCTTGCCCTGACATTGGGGCGTCGCGGTCATCGGGTGCGGGTGCTCGAACGCCGTCCGGACCCACGCAAGGTACCGCAGCCCCCGGGGCGCTCGATCAACATGGCGCTCTCCACCCGAGGCCGGCACGCCCTCGCTTGCGTGGGATTGGAAGAAAGGGTTCTCGAGAAGGCCCTGCCCATGCGGGGCAGGATGATCCACGGCCAGGATGAATCGCTCGAGTTGCAACCCTACGGCATTCATCCGGAGGACGTCATCCTGTCGATCGGGCGCGCCGAGCTCAATTTGCTTCTGGTCGAGGAGGCCGAGCGGTGCCCGACCGTCGAAGTTCTCTTCGACCAGGGTGTTGACGGCTTTGATGCGGCGACACGCACCCTGACGTGGTCCCGAGCCGACGGCACGCGCGGGGAGGAGGCCTTCGTGACCTTGTTCGGTACGGATGGGGCCTTCTCGGCGGTGCGTCGCCAGATGCAGCGCCGGGATCGCTTCGACTACCAGCAGCAGTTCATTGACTGGGGCTACAAGGAGATCTCGTTTCCGGCTCGGCCGGACGGTGCCTTCGCGATGGAACCCGGAGCCCTGCATATCTGGCCGCGTGGCAACCACATGCTCATTGGCCTGCCGAATCCGGACGGCAGTTTCACGGGCACGCTCTTCCTGCCCTTCGAAGGCGCCGAAAGCTTCGCCAATCTCGAGTCCGTGGCGGACGCGCGGGAGTTCTTCAGGAACTGGTTCCCGGATGCCCTGCCCATGCTGCCGGATTTCGACCAGTCGTGGCGCGAGAACCCGGTACGTTCCCTGGTCCTCGTTCAATGCGATCCGTGGGTGATCGACGATGCGGTGGCCTTGGTGGGCGACGCGGCGCATGCCGTGGTGCCCTTCTATGGCCAAGGCATGAATGCCTCATTCGAGGATGTCGTGGTCCTGGCCGAGGAGCTCGCCATGGCACCGGATGATCGTCGACTCGCCTTGTCACGGTATGCCGATCGACGCAAGCCGCACACGGACGCACTCGCCGAGTTGGCGATGCGCAACTTCGTGGAGATGCGCGATTCCGTCGCCAAGCGAAGCTACAAGTGGCGTCACGCCCTTGATCAGCAGTTGCAACGGTGGCTCCCCGATCAATGGATGTCGCTGTACCACATGGTGACCTTCACGCGCCTGCCCTATGGCGAGGCCAAGGCACGCGCGGAACGCCAGGACCGCTTGGTCCGCGCAGCGACAATGGGGCTGGGGGCCGGTCTGCTCTGGATGCTGGCCCGCAGGTCATCGGACGATCAGTAGGTGCGCCGTCCGGCGCATAAGCGTCCGGGCCCCTGACGGCGGAAGCAGTTCCCCCCATAAAAGCTAAGGGTCCCGCACTTCCTCAGGGGAGGCGCAGGACCCGCTGTCCTTGAACCGAAACTACCGCTTTTGGTAGGGAAGGAGAGCAATCTCGCGGGCACGCCCGATGGCGACCGTCAGAATCCGCTGATACTTGGCACTGACGCCCGTGACCCGGCGGGGCAGGATCTTGCCGTCCTCGGAAACGAAGCGACGAAGGGTCATCACATCTTTGTAGTCGATGACCTTGTCGACCTGGCCCGACAGGAAAGGACAGGGCTTGCGACGACGCTTGCGCTGACGCTTCTTGTTATCACCCGCCATTACTTGGTCTCCTTGAACTCGACGTGGCGCTTCACGACCGGATCGTACTTCTTGAGCACGAGGCGGTCGGGATCGTTCCGCTTGCTCTTGAAGGTCGTGTACTGATATGGGCTCTCCGTGCTGCGGAGCTTGATGATCACGCGATGACCGCTGGCTGCCATGAAAGGACTCCTGGACAAGTGGGCTTCATAATGCCCGGAAAAGGACCAGATGGGCCGGGACCCGCGTCGCGGGATTTGACGGAACGGCCCGGTCCCTCTATCCTAGCACAGGTTGTTGGAAGCGTGTGGCTTCCTTGTTCCTTTTCTGAAAGCTGGAGAATTCGGTCGTGGCCCGCAAGTGCATGGTGTCCGGCAAGAAGCCCAATGTGGCGAACGCCGTCAGTCATTCCCACGTGAAGACCAAGCGCCGTCAGGAGCCCAACCTGCAGTGGAAGCGCTTCTTCCTCGAGGACGAGAACCGCTGGGTACGCCTTCGCGTCTCGGCCAAGGTCATCAAGACCATCAGCCGCTATGGCCTGCGCGACGCCCTGAAGCGCTACGGCGCCTCCGAGTCGCTGCTCAAGCCCTGACGTCCTGACAACAGAAGCCCCCCGGCCCTGTGGCCAGGGGGCTTTCTGCGTGAAGCAACCCTGATCTCGCCCAGCCAGGCCTTGACTGCCCCAGGGCGATGATGCCGCGATCCCGTCACTTGTCCCGCGGTGCAAACCGTTACAAAGACAGACCTAATTTTGCGCTTTGTATCGTTTTCGTAGAACTATTGACCAACTCCCGTCGAAGGTCGTACAGTATCAGCAGAACGGTCCGCCGTTCGGGAGTCCGGGAAGCGCTGACCGGGTCGGGACAGGTTGTCAGCACTTTCCGGATTTTCCTATTTGGGAACAGGCCTCATCTCCGCGGCACGCGCCACCCGGGTCCTTGGACCTTCGGCCATCTGCGGGCCGCGCGTTTCCCCCGTGCAGGCCTGCGCACCGGCAGGTCAAGCTATCGGCCCGAACTTATTTGTATATATTTCGTCAACCTATTGACTAAGTAGTGTCCAAGGGATATCTTGAATACAGAGCGTTCGTCGCTCGGGTTTCCGGGAAGTGCTGGCCGGGTCGGGACAGGTTGTCAGCACTTCCCGGATACTTCTTTGGGCCGAACTCGTCGAATCTCTGTCTAAATATTGACCCGGTGTTGCCTCGGGTCCTAGGATAGAAGTGCAGTCGGTTACGGTTTGTCCGGTCAGGACAGCACAGACCGTTTGCCGTCGGGG
>Ga0194129_10000265_pt1 | contig 104670 bp, 94 predicted proteins | sample TA2KigCa35mmetaG_FD_150862 | JGI IMG/M metagenome (GOLD analysis project Ga0194129, IMG submission 150862) | Freshwater microbial communities from Lake Tanganyika, Tanzania - TA2015038 Kigoma Deep Cast 35m | ecosystem: Environmental > Aquatic > Freshwater > Lake | place: Tanzania: Lake... | reverse complement strand
CCGTGCGGTAGTGGCGTGTCCGGACGACCTGGGCCTTGGCTGCGTCAATCAGGGCATCGGGGGCCTCGATGGTAATCGAGGAAGGGGCAGGTGCGGCCATGGGCGTCTCCGGCGGTGGGGGGGGGGCGTGGGCTAGTAGTACTGGCGTTCCGGGCGATCGTGGGTGCCGACCTTGCGGTCGCTGACCCAGGCGACGCCGAAGCGTTGAACGTACAGATGCATGAACTCGCGATAGCGCAGGTAGAACCAGAGGCCGCGTCCGTAGGCTTCCTCGCAGGACGTGGTGCAGCGCGCCATCATCTCGGCGAGCTCGTCATCCTTCATGCCTTCGTCGGTCCGGATGGTGTAGTGCGCGTTGGCCGAGAGTTCCTCGAAGCTCTCGTGGACCTCGAGGATGCCCTGTTTCTCGGCTACGCGGTACAGCGCCGAGTGCCGCCCCAGCGTGAAGACCGAGCGCCCGTACGAATGGATGATGTCGGTATTGGCCCCGATCATGTCGATGGTCGACTGGGCCTCTTCTCGGGTCTCGGTCGGGAAGCCGAAGAAGATGTAGGCGAAGTTCCAGATGCCGGCATCCGCCGACCCCTTGAGGATGGGCAGCCGGCGCTCGAAGGCCACGCCCTTCTTGATCAGTTCGTGGATGCGCGGCGAGCCCGTCTCGACGCCCCACAGCACGAGCCGAAGCCCGGACTGGTAGAGCAGTTGCATCAGTTCGGGCGTGAACCCGTTCTCGAGGCGGCCGTTCGAGAACCACGTGATGTCGAGCTTCTCGTCGATGAAGCGCTGTGCCATCGCGCCCATCATCGCGGGTCGTATGGCCTCGTCAATCAGCTGGAAGTGCCGGATGCCGTAGGTGTCACGCAGGTGGCGGATTTCCTGGATCAGGCGATCGAGGGACTTTTCGTCCTCCGTGACGCCCCAGAAGCTGTCGCAGAACGAGCAGAGGCCCCAGTAGCAGCCCTTTCCTGCCTGAATCGTCAGCACCAGTTCGGGACTCAGGTACTTGTCGAGTGGCAGACCCTCCAGGTCCTGGATGCCGATGGCATCCATCTTCGGGACGGGCCGGACCGGGGAGGCCCCGACGGTGTCGGCGTCGCGGGTCTTGTGCAGCAAGTTGGGCACCTCGTCGAGGTCCCGTCCTTCGTGAACGGCCCGCGCCAGCAGCAACATGGTGTGCTCGCCCTCGCCGATCGCGACGCTGTCCGCGAACTTTTCGAAGAAGCGCGGACGGTTGGCAAGCGTATCCTTGACCCGCTCGAAGAAGTTGCCGCCGATGGTGATGTGCACGTCCGGTCCGGCGGCCTCGCGCAGCATCCGCGCCAGCGTCAGTCCGGGCAGCACCTGCGAGAAGGCGTTGATCGAGATGCCGATGACCTCGGGTTTCTGGGCCAGCATCGACGGGATGACCTCGGCATAGAACGACGCGAACATGTTGTTGGCGGCGTCCTCGGTGTGAACGACCATGTTCTCGATCGTCATCAGGCAATCCGGCTGCTCGAAGTAGTTGAGGGCCAAGCGGGCCGGGTGATAGGGCATCGACACCGCCTGGCAGGCCAGGTCGAGCGTCTCGAGCGCATCAATCAGCAGATCGGGATTGTAGAAGCGCCTCGGGTCCCGCATGGTCTCGACGGCATCGGCGATCTGGCGGGGCAGGGCCTCGAGCAGGTCGCCCTTGGCCGCCATGAACACCTCGATGGCCTTGGCCCGCTGCAGGTCGATGAGCACCTGCCGGTCCGTCTCGCCGAGCAACTCCTTGAGGCGCGCCTCGACGCCCAGGTACTCCTGCATCAGGTGAAGGCGATTTCGCACCTCCGTCAGGTACTCGGGCTGGAAGATCCGATCGAACCACGCGATGTTGAGGTCGCGCAGGACCGTCTCCACCCCGTTGCGGCGCAGGTGACCCGCGATGCCCCTGAGGGCGAAGTGCGGGTTCTGCGCCGACCATTGGGGCGGGAACGCGAGCAGGACCTTGGGCGTCGACACGGCGACGAACCTTCCTATGCGGCCTTGGGCGCATCCTTGCGGAGGTAGGCCGACAGTTCGCCCACGATGGGCACGATGCCTTCGTGGCGAATCTGCCGGATACGGGCCACGGCATCGTCATGCTGCCTGATCTGTTCGGCGACGGCCTCGCAGGTGCCCCCGACCTTGAGGTCCAGCAGGAACTGCTGGAGCTTCTTTTCCTCGGCCAGCAACTCCTGGAACTTCTTGACCTTGTCCATGACGTCTTCAGGGGCCAGATCGCCGCTGTAGGCGGACGTGTCCACGTCGGCAGGCGCGATGGACGGCATCGGCGTGGGCGCCATGGGCAGCCCCTTGGTCGAGAGACCCACGGGATCCACCGCGATGACGGGCGTGACCACCTTCTTGCCCTTGGCGGCGCCAGCCTGCCGCATCGCGGCGGCCTCATCGGCTTCGGCGCGGGCTTTGTCCATGGCCTTGGTGATGACGTCCATCGCCAGCTTCCACGAGTTCATGTCGGGCTTGAAGTCCGGGTCGATACCAGCCTTCAGGAGGGCGTCCTTGAATTGCAGGTCCTCGAGGCCCAGCGCACCGTTGCCTTCCGTATCGACGGCAATGGCGTTGCCTGTTGCCCGGTTGACGAGGGCGATGCGGCCGTCGACCCGGGTGATGTCGGCGTCGATGCCGTATTCGCTCTTGAGCAGCTCCTTGAGCTTCTCGGGCTTCAGGCTGCCGCCGTTGTCGCGAATCAGCGTGTAGACGGCAAGGGCCTCGCTCTCCAGCATCGAATACTTCTTGGCTGCGCCCATGCCGGCGCCGGCCACTTCGATCGTGCGGGGCCGAGGCGAGACCTGCTCGGGCTCGGCATAGCTGACGACCTGAGTGGGGGCTGGTCCCGAGATGACCCGGGGCTCGCCGTCCGCCGGCTTGATCGATGACGGGGGGCTGTTGAGCTGGACCACGTTGTCCGAGTAGGTTCCCGACCGCGCGGGTGCGGGTCCGGGCACGGTGGCGGACGGTGCGTCGACCGCCTTGGGCGCCGACGGTGCGCTGCCCAGATCGATGGTGCTCTGGTCTGCCGGGAACGCAGGCGCCTGCCGCTTCTGGTTCTCGTCCATCTGGACTTCGTCGAACGAGGGTACCGACGCCATGCCCGGCGTCGGCAAGGAATTGGTCTGGGACCGGTTGACCTTCATGTCGGACATGGAAGCGGGTACCTCGGCGAAAGGGATCGGGTGGCCTGACGACGTCATCGCGTCCTCAAGGAGGATGCGCGCTAGGTTTCACATACCCTTCAAGGCAAGTCATGAACCCCCGGGAGGAGCTGCGCCGCGCGGTAGAATGGAGCATGAAGCTCGCCACGCTCGAACGACGTGATCCGGTGACAGGGCGCCCCGATCCGGATGGTCGCCTGGTTGTCGTCTCGCCCGACCATCGCTGGGGTCTCGAGGTGCCCGGCGTGCCCTCGATGCGCGATGCGATGGATCGCTGGGACAAGGTGTTGCCCTTGCTCGAGCATGCTGCCCGGCAATTGTCGGCGGGCGAAACCGCCGGTGCATGCGACCTCGCCACGGCCACGTTCATGGCGCCCCTGCCGCGGACGTGGTCCTGGCTCGACGGCAGCGCCTTCATCCAGCATGTCCTGCTGGTCCGCAAGGCCCGGGGCGCCGAGCCTCCGGAGGATCTCCGGACCGTGCCCCTGATGTACCAGGGGGCCAGCGACAACCTGCTGGGGCCCCGGGCGGACCTGCCCTTGCGTCATCTTGGCGACGGCATGGACTTCGAAGCCGAGGTGGCCGTGGTCCTGGGGCCTGTGGCGATGGGCACGCCGGCGTCGGACGCAGGGGGCGCCGTTCGCCTGATCATGCTCATGAACGATGTCAGCCTGCGCAACTTGATTCCGCGTGAGCTCGCGGCAGGCTTCGGGTTCTTCCACGGCAAGCCGGCCTCGTCCTTCGCGCCCTTTGCCGTCACGCCCGATGAGGCCGGGGAGGCCTGGCGGGAGGGGCGCCTGCACCTGCCGATGCGCTCGTGGCTGAATGGCGTGCCATATGGCCATCCCGACGCCGGGGAGATGTTCTTCTCGTTTCCCGAGCTCATCGCCCATGCGGCGGCGACGCGCGACCTGTCCGCGGGGACCATCCTGGGAAGCGGCACGGTGTCCAACGCCGACGAAAGCGTGGGTTCGAGCTGCCTTGCCGAGCAGCGGATGCTCGAGAAGATCGCCACCGGCACGATGGTCACGCCCTTCATGAAGGACGGGGATCGCATCGAGTTGGACATCCTGCTCGACGATGGCCGGTCGCTCTGCGGGCGCATCGATCAGGTCGTCGTGCCTGCTGCTTGCCGGAACGTGTCCGGGGCCGCGGGGTGAGCGAGCACGCCCCGTTTCCCGGCTTGCGCCTGCTCACGGCCGGCCTCTTCGACTACGCGGGAACCTTTCCCCCTGCGGCTCTCGCATTCGACGAGGCCCTGGCCAAGTCGGCCTCTTTCCCCGAGCTTTTGCTGCGCCCATGGCTCCGGGCCGCGGATCTCGTGGTCACGACGGGTCAGCTGGCCAATCTGTCGTCGGACCGGCTGCGGCGCGCAGGCTTCCTCGACGGACGCGCCCTGCGGTGGGCGGCGCTCGGCCCGGTGCTCAAGCCAGACGGTCCGGCCGCGGTCGACGGGGATCTCCTGACGTGGTTGGAGCGGGCGGCTTCCTTGCGCCTGCCTCAGGAGATCGTCAGCTACGAGGTCAGGGTCGAGGTCTCGCCCTCGGCCGTGGGCTGGCTCACCGGGGCCCTGGTTCTTCTCGTGCAAGGCCTTGCTCCCCGCGGCATCCGGCTCGTCATCGAGCCGGACTGGTCACCCGAGGATTGGCTGGCGGGCGCCGAAGTCCTCGCCGAGGTGCTCGCCGGGATGTCCGAGCCCCGTCCTGTCCTCAAGGTCCGTGGGTCGGGTCCCAAGGCCATCGACGTGCCTGCGATGGCCCACGTGGTCGGCGTCGTGGCCCGGCACGGCCTGGGCCTCAAGGCCACGGCCGGCCTGCATCATCCGGTCCGGGACGCGCGCTGGGGCAACGATCTGGGTTTTTTGTCGCTGGCTGCAGGGCTTCGTCTGCGCCAGACCCTAGGCGAGGACGGCTTTCCCGATGAGGCCCTGCTGTCGTGCCTCGTCCAAGAGGGTCGCGCCGGCCTCGAAACATTCGACTTGCGCCGGGGCCTTGCCTGGCGCGACTGGTCGCTCGAGGCCGCGACGCTCGAGGCCGTTGTCGCGCGTCTGCCGTTCGCGATCGGCAGTTGCAGCCTCGACGAGCCGGATGAAGCTTTGGCCGGGGTTTTCGGGCGTCCGTAGGCCGCTTCAGCGGCCGCCGGCCATCGCATCCGACATCCGGGCAAGGCGGCGTTCGGTATCCTCGAGGCCCAGCATGGCCCGCCGGACCAGATTCAGCGCCCTTGATTCGGCGGGGGAGGGGCGACCGAACGGGCTGCTGTGGAGATCCTCGTGCAGGGCCTTCATCTCGGAGGCGAGCAGGCCGTGCCGTTCCAGGGCGCGTTCCGTCAGCCCCTGGGCCACGCTCATCGCCTTGCGGCCATCGGGCATGGGGACGCCGGCCTCGGCATGCCGGACCGCCTCGAGCACGCCCTGCATGTCTGTCCGGATGTCCGTGAGCAGGCCGAAGCCCGTCAACAGGCGCGTCATCCGCGCGTCCTCGTCGGCTTCCTCTCCCGGTCCGGGATAGGTCGCAGGCAGGATCTCGGACAGCGCCGCCTTGAGCGTGCGGGTGTCGCGCTCAGCGTCCGCGATGACCTGCAGGACCTGGCCGCGGAGGGCGGCAAGGCCCTGCTGCTGCTTGCCCAGCGACAGGCGATCGGGTCGAAGCACGCCGGCAACGTGAGGCTTGGCGATGGGATCCGCGCTGTTGCCGGGGGTGGCGGTTGCGGTGGCTTGGGAACCGATGAAAAGCGAAAACAAGACAAGGTCTCCGAATGGGTGGGGGCTGCGTGGCCCCTGCCGTATTGTCGGCACCCGGAGACGTCGCCTGTGCCGGAGTAGCCCAAGGAGGGGTTAAGCGACAGCCAAGAAACGTTGAATTTGCTCGGCTACGAACTGCAGGAAAGCGTCGCGCAGCCTGGCGTATCCGCGGCCCATGCCGGTGGTCGGGCCACGAGGTCCTCGATGCCCGCGCGGTCCGTCCAGGGATCCCGTAGTGCCGCGACAAGCCGCTGCAGCGGACGGTTGTCCCCTTTTTCCGAGGCGCGGATGGCCTCCAGCAGCAGATGGTTGCGGGGAATCAGCAGCGGGTTGCTTCGGTCCATGCGTGTGCGACGCGCCACGTCGGGCCAACTGTCCGCGCGGACACGTGCCTGCCAGCGCATGACCCAGGCCGCAAGTGCCTGTCTCGCATCGTCGCCGGCTTGCTCGGGCAGGGCGCCGGCCATCATGGCCGGATCGAAAGATACGGCCGGATCCACGCGGCCCAGCAAGCGGTGGAAAAGCGTGCGGTCCGCCTGCGTTGCCTCGAGCATCGTCCACATGGTCGCGATCAGTTCATCGTCCGAGGGTCCGCGGTGTGCGGCGAGCCCCAACTTGGCGGCCATGCCCCCCCTGTCCTCGGTCGCGTAGGTTTCCTGATAGGCCTCGAGGCCCGCTTGCAGGGCGTCGAGGTCCAGGCCCAGCGGCAGCAGGGCCTCGGCGAGGCGCGCCAGGTTCCATCCTGCGATCACGGGTTGTCGGGCGTAGCAGTAGCGCCTGCCCGCGAAATCCGTCGTATTGGGCGTGAAGTCGGGTGCATGGTCGGACAGCCATCCGAACGGCCCGTAGTCGATCGTCAGGCCGAGGATGCTCATGTTGTCCGTGTTCATGACCCCGTGCACGAAGCCGAGATGCATCCAGCGGGCGACCATGCGGGCCGTCCGGCGGCAGACTTCGTGGAAGAGTGCCGTCCATGCCTCGGGACCGGGTGGACCCAGGCCCGGATAATGCCGGGTCAGGACATGATTGATCAGGGCCTCGAGCAGCTGGTTTTCCTGCTGCGCGGCCAGGATCTGGAAATGCCCGAAGCGTACGAAGGAGGGCGCCACGCGTGTCACGACGGCGCCAGGTTCCGGCGCGGGGTGTCCGTCGTAGAACATGTCCCGCAGGACCGGCTCGCCGGTGGCGACAAGTGCCAGGGACCGCGTCGTCGGTACCCCGAGGGCCGCCATGGCCTCGCTGCAGACGTGCTCCCGCAGGGATGATCGCAGCACGGCCCGGCCATCGGCGTGCCTTGAATAGGGCGTAAGGCCCGCGCCCTTGAGCTGCAGGTCCTGCATCGTCCCGTGGCGATCCCGGAGGGCCCCGATGACGGTGGCCCGGCCGTCACCCAGCTGGCCTGCCCAGTTCCCGAATTGATGGCCGCCGTAGCGCGAGGCCCAGGGCATCAAGCCTTCGTGGGTCCAGCGACCAGCGAGCTGGGCGATGACGTCCACGTCGGGCTCGGGCAGGCTGAGGTCCTCGGCCAGTGCGGCGGACCAGTCGAGCAGGGCGGGGGCCGGCGGTGGCTCAGGCGGCGCGGGCGACCAGAGTACGCCGCGCACCTGGCGCGGTTCCGGAAGGATCCGTTCCTCGCCTGGCAGGTCGAGGGCGAAGCTGGAGGGGACGAGGTTCAGGAACGGCACGTTGCCATCCTAGCGCTTCCAGAGATTCTTCCACCATGGTTCCGGCGGCGCTTCGGGGCCCAGGCCGGCTTGGCGGCGCAGCTTGCCGACGGGCCAGCCTGTCAGGTTCGCGGCCGTTCGGATCTCCTCGTCCTGGCGTCGCTTCACGGAATCCTTGTACGCATTGCCTTCCGGGCAGGCGGCCGGTCCAGTCCAGGGGTGCTGGAGCACGAAGCGGACCTGGAAGTTCTCGCGGTCCCGGGTTTCCTGGAAGACGAGGTCTTCGGGGAAGGTGTCCGAGGCGTAGCGGACATGCAGGCGCGTCACGACCGCCTCTACGGGGCCGCCGGCGGACTGGGGCATGCGGCGTCGGCCCGCGGGCACGCCGGGAGGTGCGCCGCCATCCGGACCCTCGTCCAGCCACCAGACGCCCAATTGGCGCAGTTGGTCGGCCGAGAGCGGGTCAGCGGCGCAGGGGTCGCACCAACCCATGTCCCAGAAGTGCTCGGTGAAGACGGCGCGACGGTCCTCGCGCTTCCAGGCGGTCTCGAACATCGCCTTGTAGAAGCTCTTGAAGTCCTTCTTGAGGTGGACGGGGATCGTCTTGCCCGTCGGCAACTTGACGGTAGGGTAGTTGGTGGTCTCGACCCTACCCTTGCGGGTGATGGCGTAGACCAGCAGGTCTTGGGGGCCGTTGGCATTGGCCATGCCGAGGCGGATCGGCAGCATGAACTTCGGGCTCTCGAAGGCGAACTGCAGCGGTCGCAGGTGCTGCAGGCCAGTCTTGGCCTGCTCGCCCAGATTGACCTTGGCCACGAAGAACTTGTGGCCGGTGCGGATGTAGGGCGCGAGCGCCTTGCGGGCCTTCGGCGGGATGCGGTAGCCATTCTGGCGCAGCCACGTCTCGAGGCCCGTGGATTCTCGCGCCGACAGGATCAGGATGTCGTACTCACCCACGGTGTATTGCGCCTCGATGACGACACCCAGGTCACGTTCGGCTCGGGCGGACTTGGCCATCGGTGCACCCGCCGGTGCCGACATCATGCGTTCGTCGAGCATCCCCCGGCGCCGCATGTCGCTGCACGGGTCGTCGTCGAAGTACTCGACGAGGCGCGGTGCCGTGAAGGCGTCCAGATGGTCGAAGACGGCCCGATCGGCGACATTGACCTGCTCGCGGGTCAAGATGGCGGGCACCGGGACGACCATGGCGAATTCCTTGAGCGGGCCCTTGTAGTCGCTGGCCATCCCGATGACGGTGCGATTGCCGTCGCGGACCATCACGACGCGCGACGTCTCGTTGTAAAGCGAGGCATCGGCCTTGGCGACGTAGAAGCCGCAGAAGGCAAGCGCCCGGGGCGTGGCGGCCAGGGTTGCGACCAGTGCGGCGATGGCCAGCAGGCCAAGGCGGCGACGGTCAGGACGGAACACTTGCTGGGGCATCAAGGAGGCCTCGGGGGGGGGGCGGCGTGGGCCACTGGTGCCTTGCAGCACGCAGCAGGCGATCGAGCAGGGGAACGAGCGGGGTGCACAGGGCGAGCGCCACGATGGGGCCGTGGGGTCGGTAAAGTCCGAACTGCCACGTGAAGGCAACCAGGGCCACGGTCGCCGCGTGCACGTATCGGGCAGCCCGGTGGTCCGGAGTCGTCCGCGGGTCAGAGATCATGAAGAACGAAAACAGGACCAAGGAGCCCGTCGTGAACTGATGGCCCAGAACGGCCCAGTTCTGCCCCAGCCAGCCGATGCGTCCGGCGCAAAGCGCCAGCCAGCAGGCGAGGAAGCCCAGGGCGCTGTCCATGCGTCCGGCACGCAGCGTCACGCCCAGGCCCAGCATCAGGATCCAGCCCGCGATGATCCAGGCGTGTCCCCATTGGCCGGGCGAGGTCCACGCACCGGGAAGCAGTGCCATGGCAAGCAAGACGCCCAGGTTGGCCGGGTTGAAGATGGCCTTGTCCTGCCAGCGCAAGGTGAACTTGGCAACCACGGCGACCGTGGCGCAGAGCGGATGGACCCAGAGGTTGTCCGCGCGGACCAGCAGGCTGAGCCCGAGGCCCGTGATGGCGGCGCTGGCGAGGTTGCGTCCCTTGCCCAAGGCCAATTGCCAGCCAAGGGCCGTACCGAGGCAGAGGGCGACCTGGACAGGCTGCAGTGAAAAGTCTCGGACGAGCACACCGAAGAGCAGCAAGCTGCCTAGGAAAGCCAGTTGCAGGATCCGGGGATCCTCGCGGGAGAGCCTCAGCACGCGGTGTGCGTCGTCGTCAGGGCTGGTCACCTTGGCATTCGCCGGCGGGACAATCCTCGATGGCGGGCACGACAGGGTACAGCGTCACGCCGATCTGCGTACGGTCCGTGGAGACGCCTTCGTTGAGGACCAGGTTGAGCGGGACAGGAGAGGATGCCGAGGCCGGGTCCACGATGGCATCGGTGTAACCCAGGACCTTGCGCTTGGTCGGATCAGGGTGGCCGTCCCATGCCACGGCGAAAGCAAGGTAGCGATGGGCACCACTGCCATCGTCCGCGGCGAGGTTGCCGAATCGGATGTAGGCTGCCGCGTTTCCGTTCTGCAACAGGGATTCGCCGTCCCCGAAGTCGCGGACCATGTAACGCCGCGGTTCCTTGCGGAATCGGTTGCTGTTGTAGAGGTCCAGATACTCGAAGCTAGCCAGGCTGTTGACGCTGTGGCGCGTCGACCCGAACTTGGTCGGCGTGCCGACGATGGCCGAGATGGGCGCGGCATGGGGCGCGGCGAACCAGGCAAAGGATGCGGCCTGCAAGGGAGAGTTGCTGCCCGCGCTCGGGTAGCTGCCGCTCGTGAGCCAGCCCAGCCGAGCCACTTCGTTGGCGGCGCTCCCGAAGTCGAAGAGGCCTGCCACCACCTTGCCGATGCCGAGGTCCGCGGCGAGGCCCTGCGTCTTGCGGACGGTCGGCACGCCCAAGGCGAGGTCCACGGAAAAGTTGCCCGCATCGGCGGCCCGCATCTCGTCCCGAGCAGAGGCCGCCTGGCCTTGGACTGACGATGGGGTCGTGTGCTGCCCGGGCAGGGACAGGCAACCGCCCAAGGAGAGGGAAAGGACGCCCAGTGACACGAAGCGCCAGCGTGTGGGGGGTCGATTCATAAGCTGGTCATGCCCGCCGGTCCCGGGTTTCTACCGGAAGCCGGAAAGGTCGTTCGTGGCCCGGGCGGAGAGCACGCGGCCGGGGGGCCACAGGCCCAGGACGTGGCGCGATGCTCCCGATGAAGTCCGGGTGTGGGCGAGAAAGCCGTCTCCGTCTGCCACGTACCGAGCGTCGCCCCTGGCCCCCCCGAGCGCGAGGTCTATCTCGGGCAAGGCGTCGAGCTTGCGCGACTCCGGCTCGTAGGCGTGAAGACCACGTGCGGATTCGAGCAACAGGCGACGTCCCGAGGGCGGAGTGCTGCAGGACCGGACGGGACCCAGGTCCCCGGTCCGCAGCGTGCGGCCGCTGTTGTCGCGGACGTCGGCAAGGGCGACCTCACCCTGTTCGTTGTGGACGAGGATGGCGCGCAGATCCGCATCCGCCCAAGCCTCGGCGACATCACCGCCGTCCCTGGCCCAAGCCGAGGCGGCCGTGAGTCTTACGGTGCGGCCCCGGACGGGCCAAGGCCCCAGCGCCGGCCTCGCCACGCGTTGCCACAGGAAGACGTGCTCCGGCCCGTGGAAGACCAGACCGTCGCCACGCCCCGACACGGAGGGGCCCGACAGGGCGCGGCCGGGTTCACCCTCGATCAGGATGTTGCGATCCGAGCGGCGATCCCAGGCGTTGATGCGGCCGTCCCTGTCGAGAAAGACCAGAGATTCCGGGCCGGGGCCCAGCACGGGGTTGCCGATGCCCGCGCCCGGCACCATGACCACCTCGGCGTTGCGGGGCAAGGCGAGGAACAGGTTGGATGCCTCGCCGGAAATGAAGGGCAGGTTCGTGTCGAGAATGCCCGGTGTCGCGGATGCAACCAGGGCGGTTGCCAGTTGGTCTGCTCTGCCGGGGCCGTTTGCGTCCGGGGGCGGGGTGGGCGTCTGCGGGATACCGGAGCAGCCCACCAGGATCAGGAGCCCTGTGAACGCGGGAGGACGAGCGCGCGGCATCGCGCTTCATGATCGTGTTTCCGGCAGCGCAGGTACCCGATCGGACGGCCGACCTAGTCGGTCCGCTGGGATAGCCCCCATACCTGTCGGGGTACAATCGGGCGGTTTCAAGCTTGCCGGAGGCCCGCCCGATGTCTGCTGTCGCTCCCTCGATTCCCGTGGTGCGCTTGGACGATTACCGCAGCGGCGATGCGGAGCGTCGCGGAAACTTCGTTCGCGCCTTGGGCGAGGGACTCGAGCACTACGGGTTCGTGACGCTGGACGGCCACGGCGTCGACCACGGCTTGATTCGCCAGGCCTACGACCTTTTCGCAGCCTTCTTCGCACTGCCCGAGGAGGTCAAGCTGGCCTACGCCGGCGTCGAGGGCGGCCAGCGCGGTTACATCCCCTACGGTCGGGAGCATGCCAAGAACAATCCCGTGGGTGACCTGAAAGAGTTCTGGCATGTGGGTCGGGACTTGCCCGGTGACCATCTCTACCATGGCCACTACCCGCCCAATGTATGGCCGCGCGAGATTCCGGGTCTCGAGGGCACCATGCGTGCCCTCTATGGCCAACTGGATGCCTGCGTGTCGTCGCTGCTGGAGGCCCTCGCCGACTACTTCGGCCTGTCCCGCCGCACGTTCGCGGACATGGTCGTCGATGGCAATTCAGTCATGCGGGCCATCTACTATCCGCCCGTGACGGGGACGATCCCGCCGGGGGCCGTGCGTGCCGCTGCCCACGAGGACATAAATATCATTACCTTGCTTTGCGAGGCCACCTCGTCCGGCCTCGAGTTGCTGACCCGGGATGCGGCGTGGTTGCCCATCTCGGCCCTCGAAGGACAAATCGTCGTCGACTCGGGGGACATGCTGCAGCGTGTCACGAACGGTCGTATCCCGGCCACGACCCATCGGGTGGTGAATCCGGACGATGGGCATCAAGGGGCACGCTACTCGATGCCGTTCTTCGTGCATCCTTACAGTGCCTGCGATCTCTCGGTGCTCGATGCATTCGTCACACCTGAGCAACCTGCACGATGGGCCCCGATCACGGCCGACGCCTACCTCAAGGAGAGGTTGCGGCAGATCGGCCTGATGCGGGGCCCCGTGATGTAGCCCGAGGTCCTAGTCGACCGGGGTGCCTGCCGCGGCCCAGGCCTTGAGCATGGCGATCTGGTCCGGGCTGATCGAGCCGGGCTTGCGGGGCGGCATACGGCCGCTCTCGATGGCGGTGACGATGCGGTCGATGTTGCCGCTGATTGCTTCGGTGCGCGGCGTGCCGTCCTTCTCGAACATGGGCAGCGGCGCGAACAGCCGGCCGGCGTTGTGGCAAGAGGCGCAGTTGTTCTTGAGCAGGGGCAGCACGTCCTTCTGGAAGGAGGGCGCTGCCTGACGGGCGCGCAGCGTGTTGGATGTCACCTGGCGCATGCCGGGCTGGGCACCGCAGCCGGCAAGGATCGCGGGCAGGACCACCAGGGCGCTCAGGGCGTAAGACTTAAAAGGCATCAGTGTCTCCGGAATAAGGTCGCGAGGTCAGGAGAACGTTACCAAGTCTTGTGGGTGTTAATAAACATTTTGTTTAGGGATTGTTTCGCTTTTGTTCTTCAGGGGCTGGTCCAGGCCGACCTCAGCCACCAGTTGCCCGCCCTCGAGCCTGACGCGGGACAGGGGCCAATTCGGGTCGGAGAGCGCCGCGACGGACATGCGGATGCCCTCTTTCGCGATTTCCGCCGGAATGCCCTTGGCGCGAATCTGGTTCCGGATGGCCTCCCAGAGGGCCCTGGCCGGGACGTCCGGCGTCAGGACCAGGTGACGGCCGGTGGCGCGTGCCGTGAGGCCCAGCGGCACCCGGGCTTCGCGGGTTCCGGGCAGCATGGGCCCGAGAATCGCGCTCAGGCCCGGAAGAAGCGTGCCTTCGAGGCGCCATTTGTCCGGACCCGGCACCACGCGGTCCAGCTGGACGATCCCGTCGAGACGACGCGCCAGCAAGTCGCCGACGAAGGCAGGATCCAGCCGCACCTGTGCCTGGCGGTCGCCTTGTACCGCCGGCGTCGTGCCTGGCGTTGCCACGATCAGCCGCTCGGGTCCATCGGCGCGAATCTCAGGTTCGCCATCGAGGCCGATGCCCGGCAAGACTGCCGAAAGGGGCATCTCGAAGGCCTTGCCGACGAGGTCCCACGCGACGGGATGGCCCTGGGCAGCCGTTTCCCGGGCGGCTTTGGCCATCATCCAGTTGTCGAGCCAGCGTGGTCCGGGGTGCTGGAAGCCGGTCACGACGATGCGCAGGATCTGGCCACGGAAAGCCGGACGGCCATCGAGGCGGAACGGGATGCGGACCAGGCCGCCGAGCAGCCGGTAGTGTCCCGACAGGGCAAAGGACTTGCCGTCCGGTGCGAACTGGGCGTTCGTCTCCTCGAGGCCGCGCTGGGCGCGAAGCATCTGGTTGAGCGCCCGCTCGACCAAGGTGCGCGACAGCTCGACGCCTCCGCCGATGCGCACGCTTCCCGGGCCAGCCGTCCGCACCGTCAGATCGGCATCGCGGACGATGGCCTTCCAGTCCGGACCCGACGGTTTCAGCACGGGCGACTTCAGGGGTTCGCGCCGTGGTTTGCCCTCGGCACGACGTGGCGGAGGGCTTGCAAGGAACTGCGACAGGTCACGCACGAGGGGTCGGGGCATGCTGCAGGCCTTGTCGGCTTCGTCGGCCCGAAACCGACCTTGATCGAGGTTGTCTCCCGGCGCAGCTTTGTTTAAGGCTTGTGAGGGGTCGGCTCCTTGAGCCGACTCATGAACTGCTTGCGGAACTTGGCGACCTTAGGGGCGATGACGGCCACGCAGTAGGGTTGGACGGGGTTCCGGGCCATGTAGTCCTGATGGTAGGCCTCGGCAGGATAGAAGGTGTCCAGGGGCTTGATCTCGGTCACGATCGGGTCGGGCCAGATCCGGGCGGTACGGATCGAGGCCGTGACTTCACGGGCGACGCGCTCCTGGGACGCATCGTGCGTCAGGATGATCGATCGGTACTGGGTGCCGGTATCCGCACCCTGACGGTTCAGGGTGGTCGGGTCATGGACCGTGAAGAAGACCTCGAGCAGATCCCGATAGGCAATCCGGGCCGGGTCGAACTCGATGCGAACGACCTCGGCATGCCCCGTCCTGCCGGAGCAGACGGCCTGGTAGCCCGGATTGGGCACGTGGCCCCCCGCGTAGCCGGAAATCACGGCGCGGACACCCTTGAGGTCCCTGTAGATGGCGTCCAGGCACCAGAAACAGCCGCCACCCAGCGTTGCCGAGGCCAACAGGATGCCCGTCATGAAATCGAAACCTTTCCTGAATATGCCGGAAAGCCAGTCGCTGCGTGCCTTGCCGGGGGGCGGGCAGCCCGGGCTCACGAACGCGTTGGCTCCCACAGGGTATCATGGGTGCCGTCCCGGGGGTGTGGCGGAATGGCAGACGCATCCGACTCAAAATCGGACGCCGAAAGGCGTGTGGGTTCGACTCCCACCACCCCCACTCGAACATTGGTCCGCTGGACGCCACCCGGTCTCCGGTTGGCTCGGCTGGCAAGCCGCCTGCTCGGGCGGAGGTTTCCCGCCCTGGTGGCCCGCGTGGCGCGTCGTGGCTTTCTCGTGCCGCGACGCCTGCCCGCCCGGGACTGGGAGCAGTCGGGCATGGGCACCGGCCAGCCCCATCGTTTCCTGCCGGGACTTGCCGGCTTGCATTGGCCTGGCCAGGGCCCCCGCATCGTGTGCCTCCATGGCTGGGAGGGCCGCGCGAGCCATTTCGTGGCCATTGCCGAACGCCTCGCCGATCGGGGTTTCGAAGTCTTCGCAGTTGATGGTCCCGCTCACGGTCGTTCCGCAGGACGCGTCGCGCATCCCGTCGTCTTCGCCGAGGCCTTGCTGGCGGTCGATGCGGTGCACGGACCGTTCCATGCGGCCATCGGTCACTCGATGGGCGTGTCGGCGATGCTCTACGCCCGCACCCTGGGCCTGCGGATCGACCGCCTCGTCTGCCTCGCCGGGCCTTTGCGCGCCAGCGCGGTACTCGAGCGTTTCATGGACATGATGGGCCTCGAGCAACCGGCGCGGGATCGTTTCGTGACGCTTGTCGAGCGGCTTGTGCGCCAGCCGTCGTCGCTCCTCGAACTGGATCGGCTTGCACCCCACCTGGGCGTGCCCGGACTCATCGTCCATGGCACGGCTGATCCGGACGTACCTTGGACGGATTCGGAGGCGTTGGCCGCCGCCTGGCCCGAGTCGGACCTGATGTTGCTCGAAGGTTTCGGCCATCGGCGCATCCTGCGCGAGCGTGCAGTGCTGGATCGTATCGAGGCCTTCCTCGAGATTGCCTGAGGAGGGGGGACCCGATGGCCCGCGCATCCAAGAAGACCAGTCGCCTGTGGCGCCTGTTCGCCATCGTGCGGTTGCTGCTCCTGAAGCCGCATTTCAAGGCCGAGTTGCAGAAGGCCCTCGAGGATGCCGGCTTCGCCATCTCGCCGAATACCCTCCATGAAGACCTCGCGGAGTTGGCCGACATGGGCTGGCTGGAGGCGCCCGGAAGCGGATCGAGAAAGCCGTACGTCCTCAAGCTGGACGCCGTCCCGCTCTTCCTTCCTGCCGAGGATGCCCTCTTTCTTCGGCAGGCCCTCGAGATTGCCGGCCCTGCCGCGACGGTCCTGAAAAAGCGCCTGACGGAGGTGCTCGGGCGCGTGCCCACGCCGGGTCTCAAGTTCCGCAAGGCCAAGGTGTGGCGACCTCACGATCCGCGTCAGCCCAAGGAGATGGATCCAGCCATCCTGATCCGCCTCATGGAGCCCTTGGCCAAGGGGTACCAGTTCAAGTTCCTCTACGCGTCCAAGGTCCGGGGCGAGCACCTCTGGTACAAGGCGGTGGCCGCGCGCTTCGTCCACGTCGACGGACCGCTGTGTGTCCAGGCCTTCGTCCCTGACGAGCCGACACGGGACGTCGAGGGTCTCAAGCCCGTGAAGCGGCGGGGCAGCGCCGTGGTGCGCGAGTTTCGGGTGGACTACATCCGGGACTTGATGCTGCTGGGGTCGTCTTTCCCTGTCGCCATGGAGATGGACAGGCTGGAGACGTGTCGGTTCCTCTATCTGGTGACCGACGCATTCCTCAAGCGCTGGCAACCTCCCCGCGAACATGTCGCGGTAGACCCGGCCGAGGTCGGCGGTCTCGCCTGCCCGCTGGATTGCAAGGTCTTCCTGGGAGAGACGCTGTCGGCTTTCCGGGCGGTCCGCTGGCTCGTCGAGAAAGGCGGTCACGTCTGGGTCCCGGAGTTGCCGGCGGGCAGCTTTCCCAGAGCGCCCGAGACGAACCGTGTCCGGGAGGACCTGATGAAGCACGTCCAGGACATCACTGCGCGCTACGGTGCCGTGCTGCCTTAAAATCCCCGAAAAGGCGGAGTTCTGACTTCTGTCAGGCGGCCATGCTTGAGGACGGCATGTGCCGATGGAGGTCCGATGTCCGAATCGTCGTCCCAGGGTGCACCCCCCGCGGGGGATGGGCCCTCCGGGTCCTGGTTGGCCATGCTTGCGGCGCGGGTGCGTCTCGAGCTCCAGGCCACCGGCATCAGGAGGGATCTGCGCCGTCAGGCCGAGACGGCATCCCTCGGCGGGCCTTTGCTTCCCGGGTCTGCGGCGGACGTCCTGCGATCCCGTCTCGTGGCACTGGAAGCCGAGCGTGACGGGCTCGAGCGACGCTTGCCCCGGCTGGGCCGATTCGAGCATCTGCTTCTGCGGCTGGGGTCAGGGGCTGATGTCCGTCGCCTGCTGGAGCTGGTCCTTGCGTGGGAGGCCATCGAGGATCGCAGTCTCGCCCTTGCTTGCCTCTCCTTGGCCCGGCAGCACAGTCGCGCGGCCCACCTGATGGCGGAGCACCTCGTGACGTGGCTGGATCGTGGCGAGACTCCGAGCGGTCGCCACGGCGGGTTGCTGCATCCTACCCACCCCCTCTGGGCATCCGGCATGCTCGAGCAGGGGCGCGGGGGCATCAGGATGCCCGTCGGGATCCGGTCTTGGCTGCTGGGCTGTCCTTGTCCCGGCTTGCGGGTCGTTCTCCCGTCCGGACGAGGTGGGGCGGGTCAGGCAAGGGGCATCGCGTCTGCGCTGCGCGAGGCGCTCGGGGAGAACGCCGTCTATGTGCCAGTCGTTCACGTCCGGGGCTTGACGGAGGCCCGCGTGACGATGCTGGTGCGCCAAGCCCTGCCAGGACAGGCTCTCGCCATTTACCGTGTCACGGAAGCGACGCAACAGCTCGTGGCCGGTGTGGCGGAAGTCGTGCGTGAGGCCTGGCTTCATGAAGCGCCCCTGCTCGTGCAACTGATGGTTCCGCGCGAAGGCAGCGGGGAACGTCACATGACGCAGGCTGTTCTGCGCTTCCAGATCGAGGCACGGCGCCTCGGTGTCCCGCTGGTCTTCGCCACCCCGGTCGAGGGGCGCACCTTCCTGCCCTTGCTGCCCCATGCGGCGGTCGTGGCCCCGCCCGGCCGGGTCGAGCGCTCCAGGGCGGGGGCATCCTGGCCCGAGCAGCGTCCGGTAAGGCCCGGGCCCCATCCTTCTCGACCACGCGAGGAGACGGGGCTTGGCACCGTGACGCGCTCCCCCTCCCGCAGAAGACGCCCACCCGAGGCCCTGCCGGAGGGGCCCCCGCTGGAGGCCTTGGTGTTGCCGCAGGATTTGCGCGACAGGGTCGAGGAGCTGTGCTTCGCGGCGCAGAACGGCAGCGACAGGCTTTCCGCCGTCAGGCTCGGCCCCGCGCCTTGGGGCAAGGCCATCGTGGCCTTGTTCGCCGGGCCGCCCGGTACGGGCAAGACCTTGTTGGCCGTCGCGTTGGCGCATCACCTCGGGCGTCCCTTGATCAGCCGGACGCTTGGCCAGCTGCTCGACAAGTACGTCGGCGAAACCGAGAAGCAGGTCGAAGCCTTGTTTCTCGAGGCCCGCGAGCGCAACGCGGTGCTTTTCCTCGACGAAGTCGACGCCATGCTGGCGGCACGTGGCGGTCACGCCCTGCAGCGTCATGATGATCGCCTGGTCAATCACCTCCTCGTCCTGATCGAGGCGCATGAGGGCTTGGTTCTCATGGCGACCAACCGGGCCGATATTCTCGACGAGGCTGTCCGGCGGCGCGTCATGTTCGAGCTGGTCTTCAGGGACCCCGGGCCGGAGGAGGTCGAGGCGCTTTGGCGCCTGCACCTCGCGCATCCGGACCTGCCCTTGGGCGCGGATCTGGATCTGGGCGCCCTCGCGCGGCGCTATCCGTTGCGGGGCGGCTACATCCTGCAAGCGTGCCGCAAGGCGGCCCTCAAGGCCGTGATGCGGGGCCAGACGATCGACCAGCCCATGCTCGAACAGCTGGCTGCCGACGAGATGCGTCGCGTATCAGGCGGGGCCGGACGCGCCATCGGCTTCGCCCGGTAGGTCCGGGCTCAGGGCAGCGCTGCCGCCCGACGTGCCGAGGCGTAGGCACCCTTGATGTGACTGCGGCTGACGTGGGTGTAGAGCTGGGTCGTCGAGATGTCGGCGTGGCCCAGCATCTCCTGGACCGAGCGCAGATCGGCACCATTCTCGAGCAGGTGCGTGGCGAAGCTGTGGCGCAGCGTGTGTGGCGTGACCTCCCGATCGATACCGGCGGTCTTGGCTGCGTCCTTGACGACGACCCAGATGGCTTGGCGGGTCAGGCGGCGCCCGGCGTAGTTGAGAAACAGGGCCTGTTCCATCGGCCTGACGCGAAGACGCATGCGAATCTTGGACAAATAGGTTTCCAGGGCCTGTACGGCCGTCTGGGACAGGGGCACGACGCGCTCGCGCGAGCCCTTGCCGGTGCAGCGCAGCATGCCGGAACCCAGGTTGACATCCGTCAGGTTCAGCGAGATGAGCTCCGTGACCCGCAACCCACCTGCATAGAGCAACTCGAGGATTGCACGGTCCCTCAGGTCACGCTGGTACTCAATCAACCGCACGACTTCCTGACGGTCGAGGACCCGGGGCAGTTCGCGGGGCAGCTTCGGACGCTCGATATCGGCCGTGGGATCCCGATCGATCTCGCCCTCGCGGAGCAGCCACTGGAAGAAGGTCTTGAGCGCCGCAAGCTTGCGCGCGATGCTGCTGGCGGCGAGGTTCTTCTCGCGCAGATGGCGAACAAAGGCGGTTACCGTCAGTCGGTGCACCTGGCGGATGTCCTGCGTGCCGAGGCCGGCCAGGAAGTCCCTGAGCTGCGTCAGATCACCGTGATAGGCCGCAAGGGTGTGTTCGGAGAGGCCTCGCTCGCTGCGCAGGTGGTCGAGGAAAGTGACCAGTTGTTCGTCGAGGTTCATGCCGTTGCTCCGCAGGGCGCGGGCCCACCCGGGCCCCCATGACCTCCGATTCGGCCCGGACGCGGTTTTCTTGAGTCTAAAGGCTGCTACAATCCGGCTCGGGTGACCGCCATCACGCTTGCCGGCACGCTGGAGGGGGGTGGCGGCCATCGGCGAGGAGAAGACCGAGCCCGCGACCGACCACAAGCGCCAGGAGGCGCGCGAGCGAGGTCAGGTCCTGAAGAGCCAGGACGTCATCATCGCCGTCCTGCTCTTTGCCGTCGCCTACAGCCTGGGAGCGCTGGGCGGATTCTGGTACGAGACGCTCTACGGCTTCGTGCTCGAGACGATCGAAGCCATTCCGTCCCACGCCGGACTGGACTTCAACCTCGCGATGCGTCTCGTGGGCAAGTCCCTCGTCGTGGTCTTCATGTGCGCAGCTCCCGTAGCGGCCATTGCCTTCCTCATGACTTGGCTGGCCAACCTGCTGCAGGTCGGTGTCTTGTTCACGACCAAGCCCCTTTCCTTCGAGGAGGGGATCAAGAAGCTCAATCCCATTGCGGGCTTCAAGAAGATCTTCTCGATGAAGCAGGTCATCGAGGTCATCAAGGCCTTCGTCAAGATCATCGTCATCGCCTGGGTCATCTATGGGGTGATCCGTGATGCGCTGGGCGTCATCTTGCGGTCGACGGAGATGCACCCCGCGGGCGCCCTCGGCTTTGCAGGAACGTTGATCGAGGCCATCGGCAAGAAGGTGGCGCTGGCCATGGTGCTGATCGCGGTGCTCGACTACTTCCTGCAGCGCTGGCAGTACGAGAAGTCGCTGCGCATGAGCCACAAGGAAATCAAGGAGGAGTACAAGAAGCTCGAGGGCGATCCTCTGGTCAAGGCACGGCAGCGGCAGAAGCAGATGGAGATGGCCATGAGTGCCATGCGTGGCAACGTCGAGATGGCCGATGTCGTCATCACGAACCCGACGCATCTTGCTGTCGCGTTGGCCTACAAGCCCACGCAGGGCATCCGGACGCCCAAGGTGGTGGCCAAGGGCCAGGATCGTGCCGCGCTCGAGATCCGGCGCATCGCCCAGGAGAACTTCATTCTGGTGGTCGAGGACATCGACGTGGCCCGCACCCTGTATGGCCAGGTCAAGGTCGATCAGGATATCCCGCCCGAGCTCTTCCAGGCTGTCGCCAAGATCATCGCGATGCTCTTCAAGGGGCGCCGCAGGCCGGGGCCGGCGCGTCCCGGGGCGGCCCCCCCGCCTCCCGCGCCGACGGCGATCGATTTCCTGGGTGCCGGACCGAGGCTCGACGAGGCCGAGGTGGCTGCCATGGCGGAGCACGCTCGGCTGGAACTGGAGCGCATGGCGCGCCTGAAAGCGGGTGCCGAGGTCGTCCCCGAACGCGACGATGACGTGTCTCCCGGGCCCCCGTAGCGCGCAGGTCCGCCGGTGTGAGTCGATGGGGCGGGGGGTAGGGAACCCCTAGCCCTTCCGGTTCGTCATCGGGGGGAGCGGGGGAGGGTTCCAACGATGCACCTGATACGCAAGTCGCTGCTGTCGGCCTTGCTGGCGGCGGGGATGGGCCTGTCCGTGACGGCACCCGCCTGGGCCGGGCAGCTGGCCGATGCCCGGCGCCATCTCGAGCGCGAGGATTACCGACGTGCCATCGAGATCCTTTCCGAGTACACGCAGAAGTTTCCCAACGAGCCCCGTGGCTGGGCCTTGCTCGCCGATTGCTACCAAGGCATCTTCCCCCCCAAGGTCTCCGAAGCTGAGGACGCCTTGAATCGCAAGGCGGCCGCCGAAAACAAGCGGAATGCCATCTTCCAGAACTTCCAGAAGCTCGAGCCCTCGGCGCTTTACCAGAAGATGATCAAGGATGATCCCGAGGATCCCGTGGCCAATCTCTTGCTGGCGATTGCCCTCGTCGTCAACGATCGTGATGGCAATCGTGCCCGGACGCAGCTCGACCGATTCCTTGAGCTCGGATCGGCCTCATCGGACCTGGCGGACGCCTCGCTTGGCGCCCAGGGGCTTGCCTACACGGCAACCAAGCAGTGGGATGAGGCAAGGGTGGCTTACGAGCGACTGAAGCAGCGCACGGGCAGTACCTTCGCGATGGTCAAGCTGCGTGAAGTCAGCCGTCTCGAGGCCGAGGACCGCGACGCCCGGGATGCCGCGGCCAACGATCCCGCCCGGGTGGCTGAGCGGCGCTACCTGGAGCTGGTCGAGGGCGCAAAGGGTCTCATCGCTGAAGGCAACAGCTCCGGTGCCGTCGAACTGCTCGAGGAGGCCGTCAAGCTGCGTCCCGAGGCCGGCGATGCCCCGCCGCTCCTGAGCGAGGCGCGCCTGCAGGGCGCCAAGGAGCTCTTCGCCAAGGGCAAGCAGCTGACGGACGACGGCAAGTACGCCCAAGCCTACGGGTTCTTCGAGCGTGCCATCCAGCTGGATCCTACCAATGCGGATGCGGTCCTGGGTCTAAAGCACGTCCAGAAGAGCCTGTCGGAGCTGGAGGGTCCCAGGGTGGTCCGGCGCATCATCAGTGCCTCGGAAAGCATCGACGCCTCTGCCTCGGTGCCGGTGGCGTCGCCTTCCGCGGCCGTCAAGCCGCCTGCGAAGCCCCCCGCCAAGCCCCCGGCAAAGCCGACAGCCAAGTAAGGATCGAGCATCCGGGCCCGGTGACCTTGTCGTCACCGGGCCCGGGGCGCTCCCGGGGGTCAGCGTTGGTCCGCCGCCGTGCTTTCGGCCTCGATGACGGCATGGGCCGCGGCAAGCCGGGCGATGGGCACCCGGTAGGGCGAACAGCTCACGTAATCCAGACCCAGGCCGTGGGCGAAGGCGATTGAGGCAGGGTCGCCGCCGTGCTCGCCGCAGATGCCGGTCTTCAGGTTGGCCCGGGTGGCCTTGCCGCCTTGCATGGCGAACCGCATCAGCTGGCCGACGCCTTCCGTGTCCAGAACCTGGAAGGGATTTGCCGGGAGCAGCTTGTTCTCGAGGTAGTGGAACAGGAAGCTGCGCTCGGCGTCATCCCGGGAGTAACCCCACGTCATCTGCGTCAGGTCATTGGTCCCGAAGCTGAAGAACTCTGCATCCTCGGCCAGCGTGCTCGCGACCAGCGCGGCACGCGGAACCTCGATCATCGTGCCGAAGAGCACGGGCACGGTCATGCCACGACGCTCCTGGACTTCGGCGGCGATCTGTTCCAGTTGGGCCTTGGCGACCTTGAGCTCGGCGGGGTGGCCGACCAGAGGCACCATGATCTCGGGCGCGCAACGCAGGCCTTCCGCCAGGACATCGCAGGCCGCATCCAGGATGGCCCGGACCTGCATGGCGTTGATGTCGGGCCGCGTGATCCCCAGTCGGCACCCGCGCAGGCCCATCATCGGGTTGACTTCGTGCATCGACTCGATCTGGCGAAGCATGCGCTGCTTCTCGGTGATCTCGTGGGCTGGTGCGCCGACGGACCGCAAGGAGGCCACTTCCTCATGCAGCTTCGTGGCATTCGGCAGGAACTCGTGCAGCGGGGGATCCAGCAGGCGGATGGTGACGGGATAGCCCTGCATGGCCCGGAAGATGCCGACGAAGTCCTGCCGCTGGAAGCCCTCGAGGGTCGCCAGTGCCGCTTGCCGCTCCTTCTCGGTGGCGCCCAGGATCATCTGCTGCACGACGGGCAAGCGATCGGGGGCGAAAAACATGTGCTCCGAGCGGCAGAGTCCGATGCCTTCGGCGCCGAAGGCCCGGGCCCGCTCGGCATCGTCCGGCGTGTCGGCATTGGCGCGGACACCCAGCTTCCGGGTCTCGTCGGCCCAACGCATGATTTGCTGGAACTCGGCGCTGGGTTCGGGAGGCAGGGTGGGCACGAGGCCCTTCAGGACCTCACCGGTTTCGCCATTGATGGACAGGGCATCGCCCTTGTGCAGCACGGTGCCGTCAGGGCAGGTCAGGGTGCCGGCTTGCACGTCCACCTGCAGTGCTTCGCAGCCGACCACGCAGGGCTTGCCCATGCCGCGGGCGACGACGGCGGCGTGGCTGGTGTTGCCTCCCCGGCTCGTCAGGACGCCCTTGGCCGAAATCATGCCGTGGATGTCGTCCGGGCATGTCTCCGGCCGGACCAAGATGACTTCCTTGCCCTTTTCGGCCCATGTCACGGCCTCGTCCGGGTCGAAGACGATCACGCCGCCGACGGTGCCGGGCGAGGCGGCAAGCCCCGTGGCCAGGACCTCGGGCGTGTAGGACGGATCGAGGCGGGGCAGCAGCATCTGGATGACATGCCCGGCGTTCAGGCGCCGGATGGCCTCGCGGGGGGTGATCAGGCCTTCCCGGTACATGTCGTGGGCGATGCGTGCGGCCGCGACGCCCGTGCGCTTCCCGTTGCGGGTCTGGAGCATGTAGAGGCGGCCGCGCTCGATGGTGAATTCCAGATCCTGCATGTCGCGGTAGTGCGTCTCGAGCATGCGCGCCACCTCGCGCAGCTGGGCGGCCGCCTCGGGGATGGTGGCATCCAACTCGTCGATAGGTCGGGGGGTACGGATGCCCGCGACCACGTCCTCGCCCTGGGCATTGGTCAGGAATTCGCCATACAACTTGGCCTCGCCGGTGTTGGGGTTGCGGGTGAAGCAGACGCCCGTGGCGGAGTCCTCGCCCATGTTCCCGAAGACCATGGCCTGCACGTTGACGGCCGTCCCCAGGTCGTCGGAAATGCCTTCGTGGCGGCGGTAGGTGATGGCTCTGTCACTGTTCCAGCTGCGGAAGACGGCTTCGATGGCCATCTTGAGCTGCTGCCAGGGATCTTCGGGGAAGGGAATGCCAAGCTCGCGCTCGACCAGGGCGAGGTAGGCCTCGGCCACGTCCTTGAGCGTCGCGGCGTCCAGGTCCGTATCCTGGCGGGCGCCGACCTTGTGCTTGTACTGTTCCAGCAGGAACTCGAAGTTGCCCAGGCGCAGCCCCAGGACGACGTTGCTGAACATGCCGATGAAGCGGCGGTAGGCATCCCAGGCGAAGCGCGGGTTGCCGGTCTGCTCGATGACACCGGCGACGGTCGCCCGGTTGAGGCCCAGGTTCAGGATGGTGTCCATCATCCCGGGCATCGAGAACTTGGCGCCACTGCGGACGCTGACCAGAAGCGGGTTCGCGGGGTTCCCGAAGCTTTTGCCCGTGGTCTGTTCCACGGCAGTCATGGCCGCCCGGATCTCGCTCTCGAGGCCGTCGAGCTTGCGGTCGCCACTGGCGAGGTACTCGAGACAGACGGCGGTGGTGATGGTGAAGCCGGGTGGAACGGGCAGGCCTTGCGCGGCCATTTCGGCGAGGCCGGCGCCCTTGCCTCCGAGCAGGTCCCGGGACAGGCCCCGGCCATCACGGAAAAGCACGACGCGACGCATGTCGGTAGCGGTGGACATCATTGTCTCCTCAGGTTTCCGGCCGTGCTTCGTCGCGCGGTCGGGGTCGGTGGATTATTGGGCCGCACGCGGACGGCCGGTAGGTTCTAGACGTAGGTTTCCTTGCGTTGGGTCAGTTCGAGTATCTCGGCAGCCGTTTCCTCGATGGCCTTGTGGGTGACGTCCACGACGGGGCATCGCAGCTTGCGGAAGATGGTCTCGGCGTAGTCGAGCTCGTCCGAGATGTGCTGGGCGCTGGCGTAGGAGGCCGCGCCCGTGAGGCCGAGGTTCTGCAGGCGCTGGGTCCGGATGTCCTGCAGCGTGGCCGGGTTGAGCGTCAGGCCGATGACCCGGCCGGCAGGCAGCGCGAAGAGCTCCTTGGGGGGCTGGACCCCGAGCACCAGCGGCACGTTGCTGGTCTTGAGGCCCCGGACCTGCGCCAGGTACATGCTCGTCGGCGTCTTCGAGGTGCGGCTGACGCCGACAAGGACCAAGTCCGCAAGCGCCAAACCCTTGGGGTCCTTGCCGTCGTCGTACCGGATGGCGAACTCGATGGCCTCCATCCGGCTGAAGTAAGCCTCGTCCTTCTGGTGAAGCAGGCCGGCCTCGAAGTGGGGTTCCGCACCCAGGATCAGACCCAGTACGTTGATCAGCGCACCCAGGATGTCGACAGTCGGGATGCCCTTGCGCTTCGCCTCGGCCTGCAGGGTCTCGCGAAGCCGGACGTCGACCATCGTGTAGGCGAGGACACAGCGGGTCTGGGTCGCCAGCGTCACCATCCCCGTAATCTGCTCGAGGGTGCGCGCCCGGGGCAGACGGACCAGCTTGATGGGATGACCCTTGAACTGCAAGGCGGCCGCGCGCGCCACGAGCTCGGCCGTCTCTCCCGAGGCGTCCGAGACCGTGTAGACGGTCAACGTTGCCCCATCCACAGCACTTCCTCCGGGCCATCGGCCCAGAACCATGCTAGCGGGCGCGCCCGGGGGCCGTAAAGCATGGCGGGCATTGTGAGATTGCGGACCGCAGGGTATGGGAGTGCAGGATGGTAACTTCCCATGACTGAACGCCACGTCTTGAGCCGCCTCATCATCACGGAGGAGCTCGGTGCCCTGATGTCGCAGCAGGTCAACGACCTGGCTGCGGACGAGGCCATCGTGGGCTGCGCGGTGCTCGATGCGAGTGGCTTGACCCTCGCCTATTCGGGTGAGGGTCGCATGGGCGATCCCGGCGTGGCCGCGCTCGTCGCGGCTTCCTTCCGGACCTTGGCCGAATTGGCCAAGATGACAGGGGAAAATTCTCCTCAGACTTTCGTGTTGCCCGGTGTGGAGACCCGGACGCTGTGTTTCCGCCTGGAGTCCGGCGATTTCCTGATCGTGCAGGCGGCCGCATCCAGTCCCGTCGAGGAGCTCGAGGCGACCTTGCTGCCCGTGGAGCAGGCCTTGGGTGTGGCGCTCAATCATGCGCGCCTAGGACCAGCGCCCGATCCCCTGCCTGGCGCGGCCGCCCTCGACGACATCTTTGGCGACCTCTAGGGGAATCCGTTGGCCGTCCTCCACTACGGCAGGCGCGAGATTCGCTCCCGGGTGGCTTACTTCGGGCCCGTTGGCTCGGGCAAGGCCTCGAATCTGCAGGCCCTGCAGGCCCTCTGGCCGGTGGATCGCCGCGGCGCCGTCGTCGAGTCCGTCCCGGAGAGCGAGCGCACCGTCCGCTGCATGCGCCTGCCGATGCTGGGTGAACCCGTCGGCGAATGGTCGGTCCGTTTCGAGGCCTTGACCATCCCCGGTCAGGCCCTCTTCCCGAGCACCCGGGCCAACCTGCTGGCCGGTGCCGATGGCGTCGTGTTCGTGGCGGATGCCGCACCGGCGCGTCGCGAGGCCAATGTGGCCTCATGGCATGGGCTTCTTGTCCATGTGGTGGCCCAGGGCATCGATCCCGACCGTATGCCCATCGTCATCCAGGTCAACCACGCCGATATCCACGATGCCCTGGACGTGGCGGACGTTGCCGCGCAACTCGCAGCCGAAGCGCGACCCACTTTTCCTGCCGTGGCTCGTGATGGCCGGGGCGTCCTCGAGGCCTGGAGGGCTGTCGAGGGCCTCATCCGAACGGGTTGGCGTGCATGACGAGGGCGTCGTCCGGTGTGGGCGGTACTCGCTTGGGTAATCTCTGGCGCGAAGCCGACGGCCTGCACGACTTCATGAGCCGGGTGCTGCGCCAGCTCGGACAGGATCTGCATGACGGCGAAGTGGCCTTCATGGTGCGTGAGGACCCTTCCTTGCCATGGCGCGTCGCTGCGTCCCGCCCGGAGTGGGAGGCCCAGCTGACGATGGCGTCGATGGGAGGGCTGCTCGCCAACCTGCCGGATCAGGTGCTCGACCGCTGGCAAGCGATCGATCTCGACGTCGCGGCACCCATGGCGGCGCGGCTGCTGACGCAAGGGGCTGCTCCCGGGCCGGCGGCGTGCGATGCGCTCGCCGCCGGAGTCTCGTTGGTCATCGCGCGGGATCGTCTCGCGCGGGCCGACAACGGCATCGGCGAGATAGGGCGTCTCGTGCATGCGCTGCGCCAGCTGGCGTCCAACATTCACCAGGCCGAGGACATCTCGCTCCTGGCCGAGGTCGTCTGCGCCTCCGTGGCCCGCGCGACCGGTGCCGAGGTCGTTGCCCTCTACCAGCTCGAGGGCGACGCCTTCCACTTGACCGAGGAAATCGGCGTCCATCGCCCCGGTGCGCCGGGCATGGCCGAGGCCCTCGCGGCGGACCCGGAACCGCGCCTGCCCATCCCCCGCGATGAGGCCGGCTTCCTTGCCCAGGCCCTCTGGGAGGGACGACCGCTGGCCATTCCCAACATGGCCGCGTCCGAGGGTGCCAAGGTGGGCCTCGGGCATCTAGGCCTTCTCTCGGCCATGGCTGCCCCCCTGCTGACGCCCATCGACGACCTGGGTGTCCTGCTGGTCGGCAGCCGTGCCCCGCGCCTGTTCAGCCCGACAGAGCTGGGTGAGCTTGCCGAACTTGCCCAGGCGGCGTCGGGTGCGCTGCTGACGTGGCGCCTTCATGCCCGGGCGCAGGAGGAGTCCCGCAAGGCAGGCGAGCTCATCGCGCGCCTGCACGACCTGACGCGTGCGACGCGCGAGGTCGGCAAGACGCTCGAGGCGCGCCACGCCTGCGAGGCTTGCGTCCGCTTGCTGCCCCAGTTCCTGCGGCCGGCCGAGTGGGTGGATTGCTACCTCATCGGAGGCGACGACTGGCGGCTGTTGGCCGGCTCCAGCCCGCCGGATGCCCGTCCGCCGGAGTCCTGGTTGTACTATCTCGATCGTTCGGGGTATCCGCCCTCGCTGCGTCTCGAGGCCGATGCCCTCACGGGAACAGGCTTCGAGGACGCGGGCCAGGTCCTGTTGTTCCCGATGCGCATGCAGCAGAGCCTGCTCGGTCTCGTGGTCGTGGCCACGGAGCGCGACCTCGCCATGACCGGTCGCGACATGGCCGAGACCCTGGTCGCGCACGCCGCATCGGCGGTCTTCAATGCCGAGCAATGGCGCCGTGCGCACGAGGGCTCGATCACGGATGCGCTGACGGGCGTCTACAACCGCAGGCATTTCGTCGAGGTGTACGAGCAGGAGCTGGCCAAGGCCGTCCGCTATCACCGGGAGTTCAGCGTCATCCTGCTCGACATCGACCATTTCAAGCACATCAACGACCGGCTCGGCCATCTGGCGGGGGACCAGATCCTGCGGGAAGTGGCGAACCTGCTGCGGGACAGTGTCCGCAAGGTCGATCTCGTGGCCCGCTATGGCGGGGAAGAGTTTGCCCTGCTGCTGCCGGAGACCGGCGACGACGGCGCCTTGGCCCTGGCCGAGAAGCTCCGCCAGCGTTTCGGCACCTATCCGTTCAGCGACAGGGACCTGATGCCGGGCCGACAGGTCACGGCCAGTTTCGGGCATGCTTCCTTCGGCCTCGATGGCACGACGGCTGAACAGTTGTTGCAGACGGCGGACGAGGCGCTCTATTCGGCCAAGCGGGATGGGCGGAACCGGGTGGGGTCGCCACCGAGGAGATCGCAAGCGTGACGGATCAGTGGAAGGGTTCGGGAGCCCTGCCTCCTGGGCAGACGGGCAAGCTACGCAGTCCGGGGACGCAGCGCCTTGGCGTGGGTGACGCTGTCCAGGTTTCCGCGGGCGTGTCGGGTGGCGGTCCCACGTGGGAACCGGCGGCCGTGGAGCGCGCTGGGGAACTGGCGGTGCTCGTCGCCATGGGGCGTCGTCTGCTCTCGGACTATGCCCGGCCGCTCGAGGCCTTGCGTCTGGTTCTGGCGTTGCTGCGTCCCGAAGCCGATGCCGACTTGTTGTTGGCTGCCTATGGGGAGGCCGAGCGGGGGTATCTCGAGGGGTTGGTCCGGCACGTCTCCCCCAAGGCCGACCTGCGTCGCCGGATGGAGATGGCGGGCCTGCAGATGGAGGGGGCGAGGCAAGGCGTCGAGGACTTCTCCCGACGGCTCGACGAGGCCATGATCCACCTTGGTCACGAAGGCTTGACGGCGTTCCGGGACCTGCGCACCGAGAGCCTGCGCGGCATCCTGCACCCGGTAACGGTCCTGCATGCGGCCTTCGAGAAGGATCCGTTCCTGCGTGAGCTCTTCCCTCCCCCCCGCATCAAGCTGCCCGTGGGGATCGGGGCGCTCGTGGCGCCGGTTTCGCCATCCCCCGTTCCCGTTCAGGAAGCGCCGCGACCCGGGACCGGAGGCTTGGGTCAAGCACTGGGCGACGGCCTCGGACGCATCGTCCGCAGCGCGACCCAGAGCCTTCGCCCGCCCGGGGGGGGGCCGTCCGCCTGACCTTCAGGGGCGCAGCAGGCGCATCGTGACGATGCTGCCCTCGTAGAGCACCAGCAGGACGCCGGCCAGCATCACCTGGGACAGGACATCGGGCGAGGGCGAGAGCACCGCGCCCAGGATGAACGCCCCGAGGATGGCGGGGCGTCTGAATCCGGCCAATTGCCGCCACGTCAGGAAACCGGCGAGTCCGAGCGCCACGAGGATCACGGGCAACTCGAAGACCACGCCCGTTGCGAAGAGGAACAGCGCGCAGAAGTCCAGCACGGAGGCGACGGTCAGCATCGGCACGATGCTTGTCGGGGTGAACGTGACGAGGAAGCGGAAGCCAATCGGCAGCAGGGCAAAGTAGGAAAAGGCCAGCCCTGCCGCGAAGAGCAGGACGGCTCCAAGGGCGAGAGGCAGGGCCCAGCGCTGCTCGGCGGGCTTGAGCCCGGGCTTCACGAAGGCCATGGCCTGCCACAGGACGACGGGCAGGGCGAGCGTCAGGCCGCCGAGACCGGCCATGTGCAGCGTGGCAAGGAAGTATTCCGCAGGTCGGGTCGTGATGAGTTTGCCCAAGCCGCCCAGCGGTCCCTCCACAGGCGCCAGTATCAGCGGGATCAGCCGATCATGGAGACCGAAGCAGAGCAGGAAACCCGCCACGATCGCCGCGACCGAAATCAGCAGGCGATGCCGCAACTCCTCGAGATGCTCGACGGGATGCATCTCGCCGGGCTGCCGGCGAGGTTCGCTCGCCGCGGGCGAGGCAACAGCGGGTGATGGTGTCAGGGGCGCCTGAGGTTCCACGACTGCCGAGATCCGTGTTTCTGGGGACGCATGTGGTTCATGATGCGCCTCATGCGTCCGGGACCGGAAGAGGGTTCGGCGAGAAAGCGGACGGCAAAGGTTTGGTGACCGACCTTGCGCAGGATGCGGACCCGCTCCTCGAGTGCCCCGTCCCGAAGCTCGAGGTTGACCGTGACGTCCTTGCCCACAGGCAGGGCAATCGGACTATGGATCAGCATGCCGCCGCTGCTGACATTGAGGGTGTGTCCCCTGGCGACGGCCCGGTCGAGGCGCAGGATGGCGGGCACCATGGCATCAAGGCGCAGCGCCCCCCGCTGTTCACGCGTTGCCTCGGGTACCTGTCCGGGCAGCCGGTCCGCGTGGCCAATGTCCGGCAGCGGGATCCGGACTTCGAGGCGTTGGCGGGCGAGGACCAGAGGCGCCTCGACGATGCCGGTCTGGCCATTGGGCCACGTGATGACGAGGACATCCGGCATGTCCACGGGCACGGGCAGCGCCAGCGTGACCTGGTTGCCCACGAGGGCACGGACTTGGCCCCTGAGGAGAAGTGAGCCCCATTGCACGTGGACAGGCTGGCCGGCCTCGAGCCGACCTCCGGCTTCGGTCACGGCTGCGGGTGCTGGCTGGGCTCGATAAGGCCGTAGTTGCCGTCCCGGCGATGGTAGAGGACGGCGAATTGGCCGGTGAGGCGATTATGGAACGTCAGGAAGTCCTTGCCCGACAAGTCAAGCTGGTAAGCGGCGTCCTCGGGTGTCAGGTCCATCATGACGGCATCACGAATCCGGACGATCTGGGGCGCCTCATCGACCTGCGTCGGTTCGATGGCCGCTTCCTCGGCGACCACGGCCACGGTCTTGGTCCGGGCGTGGCGCCGATCCTCGAGGCGTTGCTTGTGACGCTTGAGTTGGCGGGCGATCTTGTCGGAAACCAGGTCGATCGAGGCATACATGTCCGTCGAGGCTTCCTCGCCACGGATCAGCGTGCCGTTGGCATGGAGCGTCACCTCGACGATCTGGTTCTCGGAAACGGACGGGTTGCGGATGACCGTCAGCTCGACGTGCGCCTGCCGGATGTCTTCCATGAAGTGGGTCACGCGCCCCAGCTTCTCGCGGGCGTAATCCTTCAAGGCCTCCGTGATGACGATGTTCTTGCCCTTGATCACCAGTTCCATCGGCGGGGTCCTCGCGGGGTGGGTGGGAAGTCGGAAAGGGGGCGTAGACCAGGCTAACCGCCGGGACCGGTTGCCACAAGGCCCGGGTCTCCGGCGCCGTACGTCAACGTGGCTCGATCAGGAACTTGATGGCGGTCCGCTCCTCGCCATCGATGGTGATGTCGATGAAGCCCGGAATGCACACCAGATCCATGCCTGCCGGGGCGACATAGCCCCGGGCGATGGCGATGGCCTTGACGGCTTGGTTGATGGCTCCGGCACCAATCGCCTGCATCTCGGCGCGTCCCTTCTCGCGCAGGGCTCCGGCAAGGGCTCCTGCGACCGAGGATGGGTTCGACTTCGCCGAGACCTTGAAGATGTTGGCGTCCACCGTGGGGTCCTGTTCGTGCAGTGCGATCAGCGATGTTGGATGCGTTCGATCCGGAGCGTCCTGCCGGACGACGGAACCATCTGGAGCCAGGCGGCACAGAAGACGGTCGGCCCGTCGGCCACTTCGAACCTGACGGGAAGTTGCTCGCGCATCCGCCGCAGCGAGTGCTCGGGCTTCATGCCCACCACGGAGTCCCAGGGACCGGTCATGCCGACGTCTCCCATGTACCCGGTTCCGGAGGGAAAGATACGCTCATCGGCCGTCTGGACGTGCGTGTGGCTCCCCGTCACGGAGGCGACGCGGCCGTCCATGTGGCGGGCCAACGCCTGCTTCTCCGCCGTGGCTTCGGCATGGACGTCGACGACGATGAGGTCGATCTCCGCTTCCTCGAGGGCCGCGATTTCGGCGTCGGCCGCGCGGAACGGGCAGTCCGAGAGCGCCATGAAGGCCCGGCCCTGCAGCTGGAACAGGCCGATGCTATGGCCCCGCACCATGCGGATGGTCCGGCTGCGACCCGGTGTGCCCGGGGGGTAGTTGGCAGGTCGGACGATGTCCTCGCAATCGTCGATGAACTCGAAGATTTCCTTCTTGTCCCACGCATGGTTGCCGAGGGTGATGAGGTCGACCCCGGCGTCCTTGAGCGCGTGGTAGCTGCGCATCGTGAGCCCGAAGCCCCGGTCCGCGTTCTCGCCATTGGCGATGACGAGGTCCACGGGACGCTCACCCCGAACGCGCCGGATGCCTTCGGCTGCGGCCGCGATGCCGGGGCTGCCCACCACGTCCCCGAGCACGAGGATGCCCAGGGTGTCAGCGGGCATGCTCGGTGCTCCGCGTCTCGCGGATCACGATGACCTTGATCTGTCCGGGGTACTGGAGCTCGTCCTCGATGCGGCGGGCGATGTCGCGGGCGAGGCGGGCGGCCATCAGGTCGTCCACGTGCTCGGGCGCGACCACCACGCGCACCTCGCGCCCGGCTTGAACGGCGAATACCTTCTCGACGCCCTCGAAGGACCGCGCGATGGTCTCCAGGCCCTCCATGCGCTTCAAGTAGATGTCGACGTTCTCGCGGCGGGCGCCCGGGCGGGCCGCCGATACGGCGTCGGCGACCTGGACCAGGACAGCTTCCGCCGACTGCGGTTCGACATCGTGGTGGTGGGCCCGGATGGCGTGCACCACGGCGTCGCTCTCGCCGTGGCGGGCGGCCAGGTCGGCCCCGATGACGGCATGCGCGCCTTCCTGCTCGTGGGACACGGCCTTGCCCAGATCGTGGAAGAGCGCCGCGCGCTTCGCGGTCTCGACGTCGGCACCGACCTCGGCTGCGAGCGCAGCCGCCACGTGGGCGACCTCGCGGGCATGGGCAAGCACGTTCTGGCCGTAGCTGGTGCGGTACCGGAGGCGGCCCAGTGTCCGGACAATCTCGGGGTGGACACCCACGATGCCGAGGTCGATCAGGGCTTTTTCGCCCTCCGTCCTCAGGCCGGCCTCGACCTCTTCACGGGCCTTGGCTACCTGCTCCTCGATGCGACTGGGATGAAATCGGCCGTCGGCGATCATCCGTTCCAGGGCCACCCGGGCGATTTCGCGCCGCACGGGATCGAAAGACGAGAGCACGATCGCCTCGGGCGTGTCGTCGATGATCAGATCGATGCCCGTGGCATGCTCGATGGCACGGATGTTGCGGCCCTCGCGGCCGATGATGCGGCCCTTGATCTCCTCGGATGGCAGTGGCACCACCGAGACCGTCCGCTCGATGCAGTGGTCGACGGCCGTCCTCTGGATGGCTGTCGTGACGATGTCCCGCGCCTTGATCGCGACCTGGTCCCTGAGTTCTTGTTCCGCCCGGGCAAACCTTTCGCTGCGCTCGCGTTGCAGGCTCTCCTCGAGCCGGGACAGCAACTGCTGCCGCGCTGACTCGCGGGACATCCCGGCGACTTCGGCAAGCCGCTCTTCATGCTCGCGACATTGCTGGTCGAGGCGTGCCGCACGGTCCTCATGCTCGCGACGTTGCTGGTCGAGGCGAGCCTTTTCCTCGCGCAAGGCCTGCCAGTCGCGATTCAGGACGTCCCGGTCGGCCTGTGCGGCGCGCTCGGCTTCGTCCCGGGCCTCGAGGCGGGCCTGGGCACGCGCGGCCTCGATGGCCGCTTCCTGGGTCAGGGCGAGGGCTTCCTGGTCCCGCTGGGCCATCGAGAGGCGGCTGGCAGCTTCCTGCTCGGTGAGCGCCAGACGGGTCCGCGCTTCGGAGATCCGCATCTGGCCCCATAGGAGGGCCGCCGCGGCTCCGACCGAGGAAACCACGGACACGACAAGGGGCAGGGACGTGGACACGGACTCGGGACCTTGGGCGCTGGGGCGGAAGGCGGGCTTGCCGAATGGCCATCATAGCACGCGCACCCTGTCCGTTCCGGCCGTGCGGTTCGTCCGGCAGAGCGGGCACGATGACCCCATGATCGAGGCCGAGGTGCACCGGAATGACGAGCTGCTGATGCGCCGGACCTTCGCGGACGGCTCGCTCTCCCTCGAGGCCGTGCTGCGGCGCCTGGAGCTCTACGTGGTCAGCGAGCAGCTCAATGCCTCGGGGGAGTGTCTGCTCAGGGTGCGGTTCGGTGAGGGTGGTCCGGCGCGTCGGCATCCAGATGCGGGTCCGGAAAGTGGTCCCAACCCGGGTTCGTGAGCCGCCTGCGCCTGCCCTCGGCGACAAGCCACGCCTCGGAACCGGCCGTGACCCGGCCGACGATGCGCCATCCCGAGGGGAGGGGGGTATCTCCGGGTACGCAGGCGACCAGGCCATAGTCCTCGCCCCCTTCCAGTTGCCACAGGCGTACGTCGATCGAAGCTGCGGCCGCCAAGGCCTCGAGATCCGTGTCGCCGTCGAGGCGGTCCTCGTCGATCTCGAGGGCCACGCCTGATGCCTTGGCCAGGGTCAGCGCGGCAGTCGCAAGGCCATCCGAATCGTCCATCAGGGCGAGGCGGGACATGTTGGCGAGAGTGTCCGGCAGCAGGGCCGGTTCGGGCCGGCATTGTGCGCGCTCGGCGCGCCGCCGCAAGGCCTCGGGGATGTCGGCTTCAGGGTTGCCGAGGCACCAGAGGCCCGCGGCAGCCCAACCGAACGGTCCCGACGCGATGAGGCTGTCCCCGGGGCGGGCCGTGCTGCGCAGGATTGCGCGGCTGGTGGTCCCGACAACCGTCAGGGACAGGCTGATGGTGCGGCTGCTTCCCGTGGTGTCGCCTCCGACGATCGGAAAGCCGAAGTGGCGACACGCTTCGGCCAGCTCGGCGGCGAAGGCCTCCAGCCAGGCAGTCTCGAGAGCCCCGGGCAGGGACATCCCGAGCACGCCCCACGAGGGGCGCCCGCCCATGGCACGGATGTCCGACACGTTGACGGCAACGGTCTTCCACGCGAGGTCGCCTGGCCGGGTCGCGCGGGTGAAGTGGATGCCCTCGACCAGCATGTCGATGGTCGTCAACAGCTGCGTGTCCGCCGGAACGAGGGTGACGGCGGCATCGTCCCCGATGCCGACCCAGCCGCCGGGCAGGCCGCTGCCATCCAGATGGCGGGCCATGGCGGCGAGGATGCCGCCTTCCTTCAGGGAGGCGAGGGGCCTGTTTTTCATCTCTTCTTGACTCGGTCTTGGGCAAGTCTTATGCCTGTTCTCCGGATAACGGAGGCAGGACCCCAGACGTGACTTTCCGCTCCGAAGCCTACCCCACCCCCGGCCTGTGCCGCACGGGGGGGCTGGACCGCGTGATTCGTGCGTCCCGTGCGTTCGTCGCTGCCCTCGTGGCCACTTTCGTTGCCGCGGGTTGCGGCGTCGCCCCCGTCGGGACCCGTGACGCGGACCGTCCGGCGGCCACGTTGCCGGAAGTCCAGCCGGCCTTCGGCGGCCAAGGCCAGATGCTCGCGGGTGCGCCGGGTGGCGAGGCCTCTTGGCTGCGCCTTCAGGACGGGACCCAGATGGTCGTCGTGGCCTCGGATCGTCCGGGCGATCGCCACCTGTCCTGGGCGTCGAGCGCCGACGGCAGGATCTGGACCTCGTTCGTGCCCTTCACATCCGGTGCCCTGACGGATGTCGAGCCCGTGCTCTTCGCGTCGGCCCGCGGTGTCGAGTGCGTCTTCGCGTCCAACCGCTGGCTCGCGACTTATGCGCTTTACCGGACCAGCTTCCGGGCTGGCCGCTGGTCTGAGCCCGTCCGCCTCGAGTTGGGCGTCGGCCCCCACCGCGCACCGGCCGTCGTTCGTGCGGGTGACCGCTGGCTGCTGGCGTGGCAGGGTCCCGAGGGTGTCAGCCTCTCGACCTCGGTCGATGGCGTGGTGTTCCCCCAAGGCCGCCTCCTGCTGGCCCAGCACGGCGATCCGGCGATTGCCGCCGTCGGCGATCGGGTCGTGGTCGTGGCCCACCAGCGGAAGGCACTCTTCTCCACCGTGCGCGACGCGGGTGTCTGGTCGACGCCTGTCCGCATTCCCTTGCCGGTCCCCGCCTGGTCCCCTGCCCTTTCGGCGGCCGCCAGCGACAGCGTCGCCCTTGCCTATGCCACGGCGCCCTCGGATCAGGTTGCCGCCGGACTCGGGCTGGCACGCTGGTCGGAAGCGGGCTGGTCGGATCTCGGTCGCGCCGTCTCTTCTTCTGCCGATCTCGGGCAGCCGGCCTGGTGTGCCGGAGCCCAGGCACCCTTCTCCCTCCTGCTGGGTATGGAACTACCAAGTCTCCAGCAGGCCCTCGTCCGCGTGGTCTGGTCTTCCCTACCGGAGGGTGCCACGGCTTCGTTGCCTACCGGAGGTTCCGCAAAACCATGACCGCTACCATGACTGCCGACCGCCGCCGTCTGGGCGAGGTGTTGGTCTCGGGCCAATTCATCACGGCTCAGGACCTCGACCGCGCGCTGTCCGAGCAGCAGGCGACCAACGAGCGCCTGGGCGAGGTCCTGGTGCGCCTCGGCATCCTGTCCGAGATGGAATTGCACGCCGTGCTGGCCTATCAGGGCGTGGGTGACATGACCCCGGCCGAACGCGGTGCTGCCGTCCGCTACAAGCTGGGTGAGCTGTTGCTCAAGGCCCGTCGGGTCAGCAAGCCGCAGCTCGAGCAGGCCCTGGCCGAGCAGGAGCGAACGAATGAGCGCCTGGGCGAGGTCCTGGTGCGTCTCAACCTGATCTCGGCCACCGAACTGGATGCGGTGCTGACTTGGCAGGATGACCACTCCCGTCAAGGCGCCAAGGCCGTCCGTTTCGTGCTGGGCGAAGTGCTCGTGGCGTCCCGTGTCATCACCCGCGAACAGCTCGAGCAGGCCTTGGCCGAGCAGCAGCTCTCGCGCCGCCAGATTGGCGAGATCCTGGTCGAGGCCGGCTACGTCAAGCAGAACCAGATCCTCGAGGCCCTGCGCATCCAAGGCAAGCTCGTCGCGGCTTCGCTCATCGGGATCATCGGCGCGGCCGCGCTCACGGGCTGCGGCACCGGCGCCAGCCTGACGGGCATGAGCGTCTCAGGCTTGGCCGTCGACGCCAAGGGTAACCCGGTCGACAACCTCAACGGTTCCCGTATCCCCTACAGCACCATGGTCCGGGACGTGCGGACGGTTGCGGGGGTCCAGGCCACTCAGGACTTTGCCGATGGCACCCGCACCGTCAAGGACGTGCCCTGGTTCCACCAGGCTGCCGTCACCAAGGACGGGTCGCCCGACAACACCTGTGCCCAGGCCGCCATGTCGAGCGTGCTCCACTACTGGCAGGGCGATGCGGCTCCCGGCTACCAGAAGGTGGTCAACGAGTCGAATTACTTCAACCTCGCCACGAACCAGGGCACCATCACCGAATACCTCAAGAAGAAGGGCCTTTCGGTCAAGGCCTACAAGAACGGCAGCGTCAACTATCTCAAGGGTGCCGTCGACGCCGGCAAACCCGTCATCTGCATGCTGCAGTTCGAGGTGCCCCATTACATCGTCGTCGTGGGTTACAACGAGGCGCAGGGCACGATCGTCTACCACGACTCGATCGATGGCCCCAACCAGACGCTCTCCGAGCGCAAGTTCCTCAAGCACTGGCACAACACGTCCATGAAGGACATGCCCCTGTTAGGTGGCGGCAACTACGTCGGTCTGGCGATCGAGGCCTCCCGCTGATCCCCGCCTGAGGGCTTCTCCGACCCCTTGACGGCAAGCCCGTCCAAGGGGGAACATGCCAGTCCCCAAGGGCGATTAGCTCAGTCGGTCAGAGCGCACGGTTCACATCCGTGAGGTCCACGGTTCGAGCCCGTGATCGCCCACCTCGGACGGCCGTCGGACAAGGTCCGGCGGCCACTTTTCTTGGGTCAAACTTCAAGGTCTCTTTGCCTTTAGTTAAGAATGCCCGGCGGCCCGGGCACGACAACCAAGACATGGAAGCCCTTGGTCTTCGTCTCTCCAACCGCCTGGCTCTCGTCTCCGGGGTGCTCGTCGCCCTGTTGGCCCTTGCCGGCTGCGGCCGTCCCGCAAGCACGACCGTCGTGCCCCGGACGCCTGTCACCCCGATGTTGCAGCCGATGCCCCAGCAGCCTGCGAACGGCCAAGATGGCGCCCGTATGGCGGCGGACGTCCGCGAACGTGTCGGGACGGCCTACCAGGGCGCCACGACGATTCAGGCGAGCCTCAAGTCCTACATCCACAACGTGCAGACGGGCAAGACGGCCCGCTACGTGCTGGACAGCTGGTTCCAGAAGCCGGGGCGCTCCGCCTACAAGGTCCGCGAGGCTACCGAGGCGAGCACCATCGGGACCAAGATGATCGTCGATGGCACGGGCCAGGTCCAGGTCCGGACGAAGTTTGCGGGTTTCTGGGTCAACACCACGCTGCCCGAGACGGATGAGCGCACCCGCACGGCTCGTGGCGACGGCATGTCGGATACGGCCCTGCCCCGGATGATGCAGGTCTTGCTGGACTCGCAGGCTCAGGTGCAGTATCTGGGCCAGGCCCAGATGGCCGGGCGTCAGGTCGCGATGCTCGAGTTGCGCAGCGCGATGATGCTGCCCCGCGTCACCCACGAGCGCTATGCCATCGACATGGGGACCGGAATGCCGTACAGCCGCGAGTGCTATGAGGCCGGCAGGCTGACCTACCAGCTGACGATCGAGCAGGTCAGGCTCAACCAGCCGGATCCCGCGGCATTCCTTCTGCAGTGAACCCCGTGACGGCCGACGCTGGCCTGCCCTGGACAGCCGAGGACGAGGCATGGCTCGCAGACCTCGGTATCATCCTCGAGCCTGCAGCCCGCGAGGGTCTTGCGCGGTACCGGATGCTCCTCGAGGAGGCCAATACGCGCCTGAACCTGACGCGGGTGGAGGGGGCCGCGGAGTTCCTGCGCAAGCATGCGCAGGATGCCCTCGCCTTCCTTGCGGCCATGCCGCCGGAGTGGCGAGGCGAATCCTGCTCGGTCCTCGATGTGGGCACGGGTGGCGGCTTGCCCGGCATTCCGCTGTTGCTCGCCTGTCCCGCGTGGCAGGGTGTCCTGCTGGATGCCACCCGCAAAAAGGTCGAGGCGGTCCGGGGGTTTCTGGGAGAGTTGGGCCTTGCGGATCGGGCGCGGGCCGAGTGGGGCCGCGTCGAGGACCCGGCATGTCTTCAGGGTGCGCGTTTCCGGTTGGTCGTGGCCCGGGCGGTCAAGGATCTGGGACCCCTCGTTGGCTGGTGTGCGGAGACCATCGCACCAGGCGGCCGCCTTGTCGTCTCCAAGGGACCCCGCGGCCCCGAGGAACTGGAGCGGGCTGCTGTCGTGCTGGGCAGGGCCGGCCTGAAGTGCGTCGTGAGCCACGAGATTGCGTTGCCCGGCGGGGCGGGAAGTCGCTGGCTGATGGCGTTCGAGCGTTCCGCGACGGTGATGTCCCGGCGTCATCGCGCCGATAGGAAAACGCAAGGCGCGGGTATGTAAACTGACGGTGGGAGCCTTGTGAGAGGCGCCCGGACGAGGTCATCCATGAAGAACTTCGCCGTGGTCCAGGACCACTTCCGGAAGCTCCGCTGCGCACATTGCGGCGAGTCGTTCCAACCGGAAGGCGTCCATCTTCTGCGTGAAGAGCGGGATTACTGGGTGGTCAAGGTTCACTGCAACGCCTGCGACCAGCCGGCGGGCGTCGCCATCGTGGGCGTCGAGTACGATCACCGCGAGCCCGAGATGCCATTGGCGGTCCGTCGGCCTGCCGGGCTGCCGTTGCGCCCCTTGGCCCGTGCCAAGGCCGTCTTCACGGACGCGCGCGAGGAAGAGCGCTTCTCGCGGATGGAGCCCATCACCGAAGATGAGGTGCTCGACGTCCATCGTTTCCTGGGCGGGCTCGGATCGGACTGGTCCAGCCAGTTGCGCCGGGCAGGCCGAGGACGCGCCTGACGGCGGGCATCGGGCAGGGCGTGGGGCGTTCCGGCGAGCCGGGACGTCCTTAGTTCATGCTCCAGGAGCGTGAAGCGGCCACCCGGCCGACGTTCTGTCTGAGGCGCTGGCCGATGGCCGGCTCCGCGGCGATCAGGCGTGCGTAGTCTTCCAGCAGGAAGACCAGGGCCTTACTCGGGGCGACGGCCGTCACGCTTGCGCTGCGCATGGGCTTGGCCTGGATGAGGGCCGTCTCCCCCACGATCTGGTCGGGCCCCAGGCGGGCCAGCGGGAACGGCCGGCCATGCTGGACCACGGAGACCTCGAGCTGGCCTTCCATGATCAGCAGGAAACTTGTCGCCGGGTCACCGGCCTGGAACAGCTCGAGGCCTTCCGCGAGGGGCACGACCCGCGCCACGGACTCGAGCGCGAGGCGCTGCTCGTCGTTCAGTCCCGAGAAGACCGGGTGCCTGCGAATCCGATCGAGGCGCGCGGCACGCTCCTCCGAGATGCCCGTCGGTTTGGGCAGCACGAACTTCCCGGGCTTCGCCGCAGGAGCGGCCTCGGGCGGTCGTTCGGCTTCCTTCTTCGGCTGGGTGGCCCACTCCCGGGTTGCGACCACGCGCCCCAGATTGCCGCGCAGTGTCCGACCCAGCTTGGGGTTCTCGTCGCTCAGCAACCGGTAGCGCGCGTAGGTGAAGCGATAGAGCTTGGCGTCGGATACGGCCACGACATCCGCCCGGCGGACATCGTCGTGCTGGATGAGCGGCATTTCGCCCACCAGTTGGCCCGGCGCGATGGTGGCGACAGCCATGTCCTGGACCCGGACCTCAAGGCGGCCCTCCACCAGCATGTAGAAGGAGTCAGCTTCGTCTCCGGCCCGGATCAGGTTCAGGCCAGCCTTGGCCGTCACACGCTCCGCGATGGCGAAGAGCGCGTCCAATTCGGCAGCAGACAGGCCCATGAATGCGGGCAGCGTCTGCAGGCGGGCGTGGTTGAGCATCAGGCGGCGTCCTCTTTGCATGCACCTACCCGCACCGGAGGCAGGCTAACGGGGTGGCGCCTGCCACAGACAGGCAGGCGTCCCCCGCGGCATAGTCCCAAGGTGCTGCAGCGTCGAGGTGTCGCCCAAAGGTGGCACTTGCCCGTGGTCGTGGCCCTTCTCTGGGCCACGGGCCTGCCCGTGGCGCGCGCGGCCACGCCGCCGTTGCCCGCACGACCGCCTGTCGTGGCGTTGGTGGAGGAGCGCGGAGGCGAACTGCGGTTGTCAGGCCTGACGTCCGTGACCCGGAGTCGTTTTCGCCTTGCTGCGCCTGACCGCGAGGTCGTCGACCTGGTCGGTGTCCAGCCCCCGCCGGCCTTCTGTGCGACGCGTTCGTGGTGCGACGATCAAGGAAGGTTGCTTCTGCGAAGCGGATGGGATCCGGCATTGCGTCGCTGGCGGCTGGTCCGACCCACGCTGGTTGCTGGCGGAGCGACCGTCGAGGATCTGGGCGATGTCCTGGTGTTCCGGGGTTTGGCCGCGAAGGTTGCGCCCCTGCATGTACCCCCTGCGCCGCCGATTCGGGTCGTGACCCGTCCGGACGGGGCGCCTCCGACCTGGGGGCCCTTGTTGCCCCTGTGGCAGCCCTTGCCTCGTCCCTCGATCCCCATGCCCCGTCCTGTGCGGACACCGACGTCTGTCCGTACGCCCGCCATCTCGAGGACACCGGCAACGGAACCCTCGGTGCTTCCTGCCGCGACAGCGGCCGTCGCAGCCGCGATCCCGTCCCTGCACCTGCCGCCCCTCCTGCCGGTGGGCCGTCGCCCTGCCGCTCTGGCCGGCGAAGTCATGCTGGGTCCCTTCCTGCCGGGGATGTTCTTCGGACCGCCATCACCCGGGTCCGCTCCCGCCCTGGCCCGCGGCCAGTCTGCCGGGCCTGCGTCCGCCCCTGCGTCCGCCCCTGCGTCCGTACCGCCGCCGGCAAGGGCGGCGTGGGAGGTCGTCCGCCACGGTACGGACGAAGAGGGAGAGCCCGACGTGATGGCGCAGGCTCCTTGGCCGCGCGAGCCGCAGCGCATCGAGCGCTTTTCGCTGCGCAAGCAGCGGTTGGATACGGTCTTCGAGGTCGTGGCGGCCCGATCTCTGACGGTCTGGATGGAGGCCCAACCCAAGGACGCGCGCTGGATCCTGCGATTCCCCCGTGCCGAGGTTCAGGCTTCACCGCCCCGTCCCCGGGGTGCGACACGCCGCTTGGCCCTGGGACGAGATGCCCGTTCCTGGGCACTGACGCTCGAGCTGGATCCGGGGCAGTACGATGTGGAGGAAACCCGCATCAACGAGGGCCGTGGCCTGCAGCTGCGTTTCCATCGGCGGAAACCTCCGGTGGCAGAGCGACCCCTCATCGTGCTGGACCCGGGCCACGGCGGCGCCGACCCCGGGGCACTAGGCCCCTTGGGCGTGACGGAGAGTCAGGTCACGCTCGACGTCGCGCGACGGTTGCGCCCGTTGCTCGAGCACGCAGGTTTTCATGTGGTGCCCACGCGAACGGTCGATACGGCCGTTCGGCTCGCGGATCGCGCGGCGCTGGCGGAGGCCTTGGGCGCGGTGGCCCTTGTCAGCATCCATTGCAATTCCAGTCCGCTTCGTGAAGCCCGGGGCATCGAGACCTGGTTCCGGCATGAAGCCGGGTCGGGTTTGGCGCGCAAGGTCCACGAGGCCTTGGTCAAGGCGACGGGTCGACCGGACCGGGGCGTCCGGCAAGGACGCCTGATGGTCCTCAAGACCCCCGGGATGCCGGGCGTGTTGGTCGAGATTGGTTTCCTGTCGCACCCCGACGAGGCCAGTCGGTTGCTCGACGAGGAGCATCAGGTCCAGATGGCCGAGGGCCTCGCACGCGGCCTTCGCCTGCTGGTCGAGGCCGGCGGCATGTCCGGCAGTGCCGGACGCCGTCGCCTACAGGACCAGCGAGGTGCTGAGCCAAAGGTAGGAGCCCTTGGCGCCGCCGAAAAGGCCCCCCACCGTCCCCGTGGCTAGGTCGAGGCGCAAGTAGCGCAGGTCGAGGCCCAGGCCCAGACCGCCGAGGGGATAGGCACCCCCCAGACGGACGCCGGTGCGCAGGGCCAGCCAGCGCCCGAAGGGCCGGGCTTCGGCACCCAAGGACGCTTGCGGGTTTCGGGAAACGCCGAAGCCCTCACCAAGGCCCTGAGAAAGGTCCAGCGCAACGCTGTAGGGCGATCGGGCCTCGCCCAGGATGTCCGACAAATTGCCACGCAAGCCGAGGTCACCCTCCCAGGCAAGGCCGCCCCGAAGGAGCATCGGAATCGTCACGGCGCGTTGGGTTTCCCCGTTGCGCGCGCCGACGCCATCCTTGACGGCGCTCTTGAAGTCCAGCGGCTTGGGGGTGTCGCCGCTCAGGTCATATCCCAGCGTGGTCGGGGGCAGGACCAGATCGATCGTCTTGTCGGACCATGGGCCTGCCTGCAGGTTGCCGCCGATGTTGGCAGCCATCAGGCTCCACGTCACGTTGTCGTTCCAGCGGTTCGCGAAGCCGATGTCGAAGACGAGGTTCTGCTGCGTCATGGGTGGATTGATGGCGGCAGGTGCCGACATCACGCCCTCGTAGCGCAGGTGGCCGTCCGCCGAAAGGCGGCCTTCCTCGTCCAGCGTCAGGGCAGATCCCGACGCCTCCGTGATCGTGGCGAAGGCCATGGCCGGGATGTACCGGGCGGTGATGCCCAGGGCCGAGGCCCTGCCCAATCCGAGCGGCAGGGGGACGGCATGCGAGACGGCGATGTTGGCAAGCCCGTAGGCAGCAGCTCCCTCGAGGCCGGACAAGGGAATGGACGAAGCGTTGGCGTTCCCGCGGAGCAACAGGTCCACCAGGCCCCGAGGGATGCCGATGTTGCGGATGCTGGTGTCGAGTGTTGCCGAGATGCCCGTGTGCAGGAAGGGACTGGCCAGGGAGACGCGCACGCCACCGTCGCCGATCAAGCCCAGACCGGACTCCGGCAGGCCGGCCGCCAGTGTCGCCCATTCGGCTTCCGAGAAGGTCCGGCGCTTGCCATCCTGGTCGGGCAGCAGGCTGCGCAGGGTGTCGAACGAAGCAAAGGTGTTGCCGACTCCTGCCCCGCCCTGGATGCTGAAGAGCAGGGCGTTTCCGGGAGCACGTCTGGGGATGGCCAGCAGGGCGGGGTTCCACAGGCCCTGATCGGCCTCGTCTGCAAGCGCGGATTGCGCGCCGCCCATCGCCATGGCCCGGGCATTGCTGCTGCCCGAAGCGTAGGCTGGCCGCGCCACGAGGGCAAGTGTCGCGAGGGCGAGGCCAAGTCTCGCGGGGAGGCCTGTCGGACGCACGGTCTTCATCGGCTGCCTCCGGCACCCTTGAGCAGGTCAGGGGACAGCAGGACCCCCAGATAGGCCTTCAGGCGCAGGCGCAACTCGGCCGCATTGCGGATCGCGAGCACCTGGCCGTTGCTGCCTGTGGATACCGCCCGTACCGTCAGGTTGCGGACATCAGGAAGGGCTGCGACCTCATCGGGGCCGAGGTCCAGCAGAGAGACGGCCGTGGTGCCGTCGGCCGTCCCGAGGCGCAGGGTCCGGGTGAAGGCCACGCTCCCGTTTTCCTTCAGGAAGTCCAACTGGATGTCGATCGGCATGCCCCACCCGTTGTCGATGCGGAACTCGAGCGAGACCCGCCGCAGGTGTTTGCGAAGCTGCTCGAGCATTGCCGCATCGAAGCTCTTGGACAGGTCGAGGGGGCTGGTCGAGGCGGGGGGGCCGGGGCGCTGCCGTCCGGGTCCGAATTCGTTGAACCGCAGGGCCAGCGGCATCGCCACGTCGACGGCACCGCCCATCTGGTCGTTCCGCGTCAGGCGGACCGAGGCGCCCTCGCCGATGAGCAGGCGCGAGTTGATGCGCAGTTCGCTGATCCCGAGGGCGATCAGGTCGAGCAGGTTAGTGTTGCGTTCGTTGAGCTCGAGCACGGTGGACCGGGTGGCGGTGGGCGAGCCGGCCGCGAAAGCCCCGTCGAAGGCCTGCGGCCCCGTCGTGACGAAGCTGATCGAGGCCGTGGCCGGACAGCCCGTGCTGCCGGGGAAAAGACTGGCACAGGTTGCCGCGGAGGCCGATGCCGAGACGCTGGCCTCGAGCTGCGGGTCGAATCGGCCGGCGATGCCGCTGGCGTTGTCCAGCCTGACCTTCATCGTGAAGCGGCCGGGCAGGATGCCGTAATCGAGGAAGTCGGACGGCAGCGCGATGGGGGCCTGTCCGGGCACGCTCTCGGCCCTGTTGATCCGGGCCTGGAGGGCCGTCATGCCGATGGGAGAAAGGGCAACGTTCCCCGTGGCTTCCTGGCTGGTGACGAGGGTCGCCGGGACACGCACGCCGGCACGCAGGTGGCTGCGGTCCGTGCGCGTATCGAGCAGGTTGACCTGGGCGGCGATGGCGATGCCCTTGACCGTCTGGCCTTGGTCGTCGGTGACGGATCGGGGCCGCATGCGGGCCCCGGCAAGGTCCAGCGTCCACGTGACGGTTTGCCTGGCGTTGATGCCCAGGCGCAGGCCGCCGTCCGGCAGCGTCGTCGACGGTGGTACGTCACCCGTATCCACGATGGCCGTGGCCGAGGTCAGGTTCTCGAGGCCTTCGAAACTCAGGTCGAGGTCGAGGTCGGCATCGAGGCCGTTGCTCATCGTCAAGCGCAGGGAGCCCGAGGCGAGCTCCACCTCCTCGATTTCGAGGATGCCTTGGTCCTGAGGCAGCTGGGCACCGATGTCGACAGCCTTGCGGATGGGCTGCTTCAGGGCGTCGGGCGTCGGGAAGCGCGCTGACCCGGCCGCGTTTCGCCCCATGGCAGGCAGGTTGACGTCGACTTCGTCGGGCAGGATCGTCACGGCCGTCGTGCCGACGGCGAACGAGCCATTGTCGAGGTCGATGGCCCCGATGAGGGTGCCGGCAGGCACCGTGCCGCTGACCTGGACGGCCATGGACAGGGGCGGTTTGAGCTCGCCGGAAAGTGGCATTAAGACGGTTTCCGAGGCATTGGCTCCGATGGCCTGGACGACCCGCTGCAATTCCGTGTTGGTGCGATCGGTTAGGACCAGCGTGAGCACGGCCGCCGTGATGGTGTTGTTCGTGACCGGGATTGACAGCTGGGACCCGGCCTTGAGCCGCACGGCCACGATTTCGGTCGGCAGGTCGACCGGGATGCGGGTCGTCGGGCTGGGGCCGAAGGCCAGCTCCGGAACGGGCACGTTGGCCAGCAACGGATTCGCCACGGCCGTGCCGAGCGGCACCGCCGTTGTCCCGCCAAAGCCGTCGGGAACGGGAATCGTGACGCTGCCCAGACCGGTGTCGGCCAGCCGGATCGGGGTCGGGGCGGGCACCGTCGTGCTGAGGTCGGGCAAGGTCAGGGGGGCCGCCGGAATGTCGAATGACAGCGGGATGGGGATGTCCTTCTCGAGGAACGTACCGAAGGCCACGGGCCCGAAGGTCGCGACCTGGCTGCCGTAGGTCGGCACGTTGTCCGAGTCCGTCGACCACGCAGAGGCCCCCGGACCGTTCGCCAGGGACTTGTTGTAGACCAGGTCCGCGAAGCTGGCTCGCGTATCCCCCAGCTGGACCGCGAAGGCAACCGGGAATTCGGGCAGAGCCGAGAGGAAGTCGGGGACCGCCTTCCCTGCCTCATCCGTGGTCTTGGGGATGCGGTCGTAAAGGTAGAGCGCGTCCTGGATGCCGCAGCCGGCGAGCAGCAAAAGCAGGGCCGCGAGGGCCGTCAGGAGGGAAAGGCGTTGGCGCAAGTGCGGACCCTCCATCGTGCTACCATCGGTGCACCATGATAGACCACGCGGATAGGCCGGTCCTTTCCGCCTCCTGGGAGGCAGGTTGGCAGGTGTGGCTGCGTGCCGCGCTCTGGCAGCGAACCGTGGCCGATGTCCTGGTCGGGGACAGCGTCCGTCGGGGTGTCCTGATGCGTCGGTTTCCGGATGTCTCCGCCCTGGCCGAAGCCGATTGGCAGGGGGCCTTTGCGGGTCGGGATCTGCCGGTTCCGTGGCCGGCCGCGTGGCCCGCGGAGCTGGCCTGCGCTCTGGACGAGCTCGAGGCGGCGCTGCTTCGGGTCGGGATGTCGGCCGTGCCGTCCGCCTTCGGGGCCTGGCTGGACGGACGCTGGGGCTCCTGGCCTCCGGCTGCGCTGGCCCCGACGCCGTGCGATCGGGACCCCGCGGGCTTCGTGCCGCTGCCGGTGGGCGAGGTGGAGCTGGTCCTGGCCTGGCCGGCGGCCATCGCCGCTGCGGAGGGCGAGACGGATCACGGCTTCCCCGGTCCGGGTTGGCAGGCCCTGCTTGGTCTGGCCCGCAGGCTTCGGCTCGCGCGTGCGGGCCAGGCGATTGCCCTCGACCTTCCCCCCGGTCTTCCCGGCGGTCCCGTGGTGGCGGGCGTTGCCGCGAGGCTGGCTGATGGCCTGCTGGCATCCGCCCTGCCGGTCAAGAGCCTCGAGGCCGTGCGTGCAAGCATGCCGCTATCTTCCGCTTTCGATGGCCTGACGGGATCGTCGCTCTACCAGGTCCTTGATGGCTTGCGCGAGGAGCCCGTCCTGCCGTGGGACCTTCAGGCGGGTGCGTGGCTGGCCTTCCTCGATCTGCGTGCTGCCTGGACGCTCGAGGCGGGTTCGGCAGGGGGAACGGAACGCCTGGGGCAGCTTGCCGGCGGGTTCATGGACCTCGTGCGCAAGTCGCTCGAGACGGCCGCGTTGCACCGACTTCTGCGGGATGTACCGGCCGGGGTAACGCCATGATCCTGAACGAGCGCGATCTCCTCGAGCGCCTGACGACGGCGGATGAGCGGCGTCGGGTCGTCGTGACGCCCATCATCGAGCCGCGTCAGCAGTTCGGGCCCACCTCCCTCGACATCCGGCTCGGGACCGACTTCAAGGTGGTCGATGTCGCCAATCTGACGCATCTCGACCCTGCGCACACGATGGCCGACGCGCCCGTGTCGATGCGCGCCTACGAGATCCAGCCCGGCAAGGCCTTCATCCTGCATCCGGGCGAGTTCGCATTGGGCGCCAGCCTCGAGTTCGTCAGGATTCCCGAGGACATTTCCGTCCGTGTCGAGGGACGCTCGAGCTGGGGGCGCCTCGGGCTCCTGATCCACGCAACGGCCGGATTCGTCGACCCGGGCTTCGCGGGCAGCATCACCTTCGAGCTCAACAACATCAGCCGGGTCCCGATCGCCCTCTACCCGGGCGTGCGCATCGCCCAGCTTTGCTTCTTCGAGGGGCGCCCCACAGGCTTGCCCTACGACCGCAAGACCTACACCAAGTATTCAGGCAAGACCGGTGCCTTCGGTTCGAACGTGCATCGCGACCCCGAGTATGCGCGGTTCCGGGATGCGGGGTCATCCTTGTCGTGAGGCGCATCCTCCCTTGGCTGCTGGTCTCGGGATGGCTTTCCTCGCTGGTCCTCGGCGGGCCTGTCGCCGCGGCGACAAGGCCCGCCGTCACGGAGGTTGCGGCCATGTCCGGTCGGGATGATGCGGCCGAGGGTCTCTCGGTCGTGCGGTTGCCGAGCGGTCTGACCCTGCTCCACAAGGAGATGCCCGGCCAGGATCTGGTGGCGATCAGCGCCTGGGTGCACGTCGGCAGTCGCCACGAGGATCCGATTCAGGCCGGTATCAGCCACGACCTCGAGCACCTGCTTTCCCGCGGGACGAAGCGGCGAGGCGAACTCGAGGACAGGCTGGAAATCTTCTCGATGGGTGGCGTGCACGGTGCGGATACCTTCTATGACCGCACCACCTACCACGCGGTCGTGCCCGAGTCGGGATTCGCCGCGGCGCTCGATGCGCTGGCCGACAGCCTGCAGAATCCGGTCTTTCCGGAGGCGGGCATCTTGAAGGAACGCAAGGTCGTGGGCGAGGAGATCGCCCGGATGGTCGACCGGCCGGAAACCTCGTCCTGGCGGGCATCGTGGGGCCTCGCATTCGGCCGTCATCCCTACGGACGCCCTGTCATCGGCGATCACGCGAACCTTGCGGGCCTTGGGCGTGAGGACTTCGTCAACCACCACCGGCGCTGGTATCGTCCGGACAACATGGTCGTGGTCGTGGCGGGTCCTTTGTCCCGTGACGCGGTCCTGGCCGCCATGAAGCGCCAGTTCCCGGCCTCGCCTGAAGCGCAGTCGCCCGCTTCGGATGTGCCGCTCTCAGATGTCCCGGCGTCGTGGACCTTCCGGGGTTTCCAGCGCCTGCGTCAGGTGCAGGAAGTACCCGAGCCCTCGCTGGATCTGGTGCTCGTGGTGCCGGGCGTTCGCCATCCGGATCGCTGGGCGCTCGAGTTGTTGGCGAGTCTCCTTGGTGGCGATGGCGGGGCGGCGCTCTGGCAGGACCTGGTCGTTGGTGGCGACCAGCATGCGACCTCGGTCTGGGCCGGCCTGCAGTTGCTCGAGCAGCACGGCGTCCTGTGGTGCTCGGTTCGTCCTCGGTCGTCCACGGTTGCTTCCAGAGCCGAGGCGGCCGTCTGGCGCACCTTGGCCAGATTCCGGGAAGTGCCGCCGGCTCCGGAGGCTCTGGCGACGTGGAAGGCAGCCTTGCGGCGCGCCCGACAGATGGAGCGTGAGACGCCGCTCGGCCTGGCGCGCTGGCTTGGCGAGGCGGCCGTGCTGGGCAATCTCGACGGTGCCTTGGAGGACGAACGTCGTCTCGAGGCGGTAACGCCCGAGGATGTGCTTCGGGTCGCGCGTCGTTATCTGCGGCGGGACAACGCCACGTTGGTCCTCACGGTGCCCAAGGCGGCGGCAGCCGAGCCCGCGGAAGACCCCGAAGGCGTCACGGAGGCCAGCCGCGAACTGGCACGGCTCGAGCCCGCGTCGGGTCACGACGGGGGCGCCGTCATTTGGGCGGAGTCCGGAATCTGGAAGGCGCCCGGTGCACGCTTGGCAAAGGTGCGCGGCAAGGCTGCGGACCAGGTTGCCGAGGTCGGGCGGCACGTGCTGGCCAACGGTTTGACCGTGCTGCACGAACGTCGCCCCGGTGGAACCTTGGCGGGCCTTTCCCTCCAGTTCCGCGGGGGGGCCGCGGATGATCCGCCGTCGGTGGCCGGTTCTTCCGCCCTGCTCGCCGAATGTCTGCAGGAGGGTACGGCCCGACGCGACCAAGCCGCTTTGGCTGCCGCCTGGCGACGCATGGGCAATGGCTGGTCGATCGCGGCGGAGCGTGAGGCCCTGATCCTCGGGGCCTCGGTTCCGGCGGGGGATCTGCCAGAGGCGCTGGAGCTTGTCCACGAGATCGTGACGCGCCCGCTCCTCGACGTGCAGGGTCTTTCGCGTGCCCGGGACAGGCTGCGGGATCGCCAAGAGCGTGAGCGCGAGGACCCCGCCTTCAGAACAAGTCGTGCGCTTGCCGAAGGCCTGTGGGGTGAGGGGTCTTATGGCCGGCCCCTGTCCGGCTCGCCAGAAGGCCTTTCGGCCATCACGCCCGCCAGCCTGCGGGACCTGATGAGCCGGCGATTCGTGCCGTCGGGTGCGGTGTTGGCGATCGTCGATGCACGCTCTTGGCAGCAGCTCGAACCCTTGCTCGAGGCCTACGCGGCCTGGTCTGCCCCCCCCGGGCCGGATGCGGTGTCGCAGCCCGGACCGCCGGACGTGCCGTCTGCGCCCTTGGCTCCATCCCTGGTCAAGCGACGCACCCTGCACGTGCCCATGCAGCGGGAGCAGGTCCACGTCGCCGTCGGGTTTCCGATGCCACCGGCCGGTCATCCTGACGCCCTGGCCTTGCGGGTACTTGCCGGAGGCTTGGCGTTCGATGGCTTTGTCGACCTCGTGTATCGAAAGCCGTTGGCCTACAGCACGGGCGGCGGGGCCAACCTGCTCGAGCGTTCAGGGATGGTGCAGCTGACGCTTGCGACCCAGGCAGAGGGCGTGGACGATGCCGTGCGCGAATTGGTGTCGCGCTGGCAGCGCGCAGCTGGCGAGGGCCTGCCCCTCGAGTCGTTCGGGCGCGCCAAGGTCCGCTTGGCAGGAGGCCTTGCCCTGCGGGATCAGCACGCGGCCCAGGCCGCCGCAGCCCGGGCCGCGTGGTATCGCCTGCGGCTCGGGGAGGACGAGCGTGGCGCGACGCGCGAGGCCCTGGCTCGCCTTGACCACGCGACCCTGCGCCGTGTCGCACGGACCTGGCTGGTGCCCGGTCGGATGGTGGTCTCGGTTGCCGGTCCCAAGGCGCCTTCGGCAACCCGCAAGGATGTTGCGCCGGCTCCTTAGTCGAGGGCGACCGCGGCGACGGGGGGGCCAGGCAGCGTGTCGACCCACCGTGCAGCCAACAGCGTCGAGCCGCTCCACGTCAGGGCGAAGACCTGGTTGGGCCCTTCGTGGGCCACGTGGAAGCCGCGTGCATCCGCCACGATGGCGCGTGCGCCTGGCGCGCCGCTGGCATAGGACTGGCTGCGTCCGTCGGCCTCGAGAATCACGACCCGGCCTGCATCCGGGAAGGTCACGGCTGCCTTGCCATCGGGTGCCACGGCCATGTCGGCAGGCTGGCCGCCCCCCGTCACGGTCCCGATGCTGACGAGCGTGGCACTGTCGCCGCGTGCCGAGGGCAGGCGGACAAGCGCGGCGCGTCCGGTGTCCAGCAGGACGATGCCACCGGCAGCATCAGCTACGGCCCGGAAAGGTTTGACGCTGCCGGACAGCGGGGTCCCGGCCGGCTGCAGCGCGCCGTCCCGCACGATCTCGATCCGGCCGTCCTCGGCCACGATCCAAGATTCATCCTGGGCTTGGCGCGGGCAAGCGAGCACGGCGGGTTTGGCGCCCGACGGCGACAGCGCCACGCGTTGTACCTTGCCGCTGCGAAGATCGACGAGGGCGACGGCGCGTTCCTCTGCCAGAAGGACATGGGCCGTCATGCCGGAGGTGCTGATGGCGACGTCCACGGGGGTGCCGCCGACGCCTACGTTCCGGGAAACCCGCAGCAGACCCGCATCGACCAGGGCCACGGAGCGTGATTCGGGCTGGATGGCCACGACTTGTCGCGTCACGGGACTCCAGGCGAGGCGTGTGGCGCTGGCCTCGAGCCAGACCTGGCCATGCGTGCTGCGCAGACCCTCGCGGTCAAGTTCGTAGATGCGTCGCTCCGAGGGGACGGAGACCCACATCCTGGCGGCCTGAGCCACGAGGTAGAGCGGGTTGCGGCAACCCGTCAGGGCGAGGGCCAGCGTGATGAGCAGCAGGGGTGTGACACGGCGCACGGCCCGGTGGGTGTGGCTTGGTCGGGAGACAAGGTGGGGCAAGGGTTTTCCTGCTTGACGGCCGGTGGGGAAATTTGTTAAATCCATGTTTAGGGTCTTTCGTGACCCTTTCACATACAGTCGAGGTAACCCATGATTCGCTCCATCTCCGTGGCCATCGCCACGTTGTCGTTCGTTCTTGCCGGTTGCGGCAACACCGTGCCGGTCCAGGCCCCCGCTTCCACCAACAGCAAGGTCTCGGCCAGCGCCATGTTCCAGCCCCAGATCGGTACCGGCGAGATCCTGGTCAAGTTCGCCCCCCGGGTGTCCGTGGCCGCGGTCCAGCAGTTTCAGGTGACGCATCGTCTGCGTAGTAGGCGTGTCATCGAGGGCATCGGCGTGCACGTCTTCGAAATCGTGGACGGCGTCGGCGTGTTGGCCAAGCTCGAAGAAATCCGGCGCTCGTCGCTGGTCAGCTACGCCGAGCCCAACCAGCAGGTCCGTGTCCAGCCGATTCTCGGTCAGTAGACACCGTCTCCCAGAACCAAGGGGCCTCGACCACAAGGTCGGGGCCCCTTGGCCATAGGGATCAGGCCTTCATATCGATGCCGCTCATGCGACTGCGGCGCGTCAGGTCGGCGACCATCCCCTGGACACGGGCGTGCGCCAGGGCGGCAACCAGCGGCCCTTCGGCCTCCGCTGACCGATCCATCGTGGCCAGGGCGAGGGAGCGCAAACGCTCGAGGGCTTCGGGATCGCGCCCGATACGCTGCAGGATGGTCTGGAAGATGCGCTCGGCACGATCCTGTACCTTGTTCGGCGTCTCGATGGCCCCGGGGCGATGCGGTGCCCGGAAAGGCGCCTCGCGCGCGCCGGCTTGCCGCTGGGCTTCGCCGGCCTTCGGTCGCAGGCCTGCGGGAAGCCGACCCTCGGCGGACGGGGTGACGGGAGTGATGCTCACGGAGGTGACGCTCACGGCCTGAAGCTCCTTGCTGGCGGGATCCGCGCCATCCTGGCCTGAAACGGTCTTGCCGCTCCGAATCCCTGGAGAACTATCGGCCGCGATCAGAAGTTCTTGAGGGTCAGGACACGCACCGGGTTGTTGCCCCGCTTGCCTGTGCCGCCAAGCATGTACTGGCCTTCCGTCGTCGTCGTGCTGAAGCCGATGGCTCCGAAACTGGCCGTGGAAACCGGATTGAGTCGGTTGCCCAATTCGGCGGCGTAGACGTGGTTGTCAGGGGTGTCGTCGCAGGCAAGCGCCGTGCCGGCCGCCTGCTGGGTCCCCCACGGGGTCGGAGGATAGGTGTCGTTCGGCAGGTAGTCTTCGCCACCGCCTACGAAGGCGTGCCCCTCGACGGCCGTCTTGAGCGCCGTCGGGTACCGATGGTTGATGTCCGCGCCCCACACTTCGATGGCCTGCTGGGTCACGCGCATGTTGCTCTGGACCGAAGCATTGCGCGACTTGTCCTGCGCACCGGCGTAGTTCGGGATGGCGACTGCCGCGAGTATGCCGATGATGACGATGACGACCAGGAGTTCGATCATCGTGAAGCCGCGGGAACGGCCCTGAAATAATCTGCGAGGCACGGGGCCTATGTTCCCCGTGCCTCGCGACGCTAATCCATCCGGACGTGCCCTAGGAGCCTGCCGCGACTCCGCCGTACGGGACCTCGACAGGCTGGACCACGGAACCCTCCACGCCCTTGAAGCCATCATCGGCGACTACGGGTGCAGGAGGCCGAACCGGAGCCGGCGCGGGCTCGTTTTCCTCATCCTCTTCCTTCCGGGTGGTCACGATGATGGGCGCCGGTGTGGGCACGACAGGCGCAGGCGTGTTGGGGACAGGCGCGGGTTCGGCCGACCGCGGCTTGTTGCGGACGCCCTTCCAGATATCGCCAAAGCCTTTGACAAGCTCGGTCAAGGCCGTGATGCCATTGGCCACGTCCTGGACGCTCGTGCCGCCGCCTCGGGGACCATTGCTGCCCTGGACGCCACCACTGGGCTGACCGTTGCCACTGCCTTGGGCCTGACCGCTTCCCTGCGCGTTGCCGCCTGCGGCAGGAGCCTGCTGGGCAGGATCGGGCTGAGCGGGGGCAGGCTGCGCCGGTGCCGGTTGCGCGGGCTTTGCACTGGCCTGCGGTTGATTCTGCTGGGCGGCTGGCGGATTGCCGCCAGCGACGACCTTGGGCATGGAGATTTCGACCTTGGCCGACCGGTCCGACTGATCGTTGTTCTCAAGGGCCTTTCCGGGGTTGCTCGGTGTTCCGCCGCCCTTGCTCTTGATGGCGTTCGAAGGAACGTCAATCCCCTGCTTGGCCAGATAGCTCTTGACGTGGGCTGCCGTCTCCGTGGCACGACGGGCCGAGAGGCCCTGATTGTCGTATTGGGTTTTCGTGCCGGCGTTCGAGGCATAGCCCGTGACATCGATGCGGAAGCCGGGGTTGCCGAGCAGGGCCTTTTGCTGGTCGGGCGACATCTTCTTGAAGTCGGCCGCGAACTGGTTCAGCATCTTGTCGAGGTCCTGGGTGCCGCCACGCGGATCGGATTTGCCGGTCTGGAACAGGGCCTGGCCGCTGTACGCCGGGCGGTTGCCACTCGTCGCCGACGCGGAGATGACGGACACGTCCGGGGCAGCCGAGGTGCGGGGCGCCGCGGGTGCAGGGCTGGACGCCGCAGTCGCGTTCGCGGTCGCGCTGCGGGCCGTCTTGGTCGAGAAAGGCTGGGTGCCCGAGCCCGTCACTTTGTTCGGCATGTTCCTGTGCTCCTCACGTTCCTGACCGGTTATGCCTGCAAAACCGGAGAGGACTGCGCCCGCTACAGGGATTTCACGAAGATTTGACGGAGGCCCTGCGCGGCATACCGGCCAGGAGCAACCACCCCAGCAACAGCATGATTCCCTGGCTGCCCAGTGCCACACGGAACCTGTCGTCTCCGAGGGGTTGGCCGAGCGTGACGGCGACGCCCCATACGAGGGGGCCCACGACCGCCGCTGCCCTGCCGACCAGGGCCCAGATCCCGAAGACCGTGCCTTGGGCCTCGGGCGGGGCCAATTGGCTCAGGTAGGGGCGGACGATGGTGCCCGTGCCGCCCATGCACCAGCCGATGGCCGGACCCACGATCCAGCGGAACATGTCCGCATCGCGGATGGAGACGGCAAGGATCAGCGCGATGGTCCAGGAGCCGAGACAGAGGTTCAGGGCCCTGCCCGGGCCCCAGGCATCCGTCATGCGTCCCCACGCGAACGCGCCGGCGATGGCGACCACCGTGCTGCTCGCCAGGAGCAGTTCGACGTCGCTGCCGGCCTTGAGGCCGATGGCCCGCGTGGCATACGTCGCCATGAACAGGATGACGGTGTTGACGGCGTCCATGAAAAGCAGGTTGGCCAGCATGAATCGGCCAAGACCGGGATGCTTGGCGGGTGACAGGGTTTCACGGATCATCCGGAAGGTTGCGGCGACCCCGACATCCCCGGCCTCTGCCGCCGGCGGTCGGTCGGGCAGTTGCGCGAAGGCCGGGATGGCGAAGAACAGGTAGAGCAGCGCCGAGGGAATGAAGGCTGCCTCGGCGCCGTTTCCTCCCCAATGCACGGGCCAGGGGCCGAGCCGTCCGCTCACGAACGAGCCGACGATGGCAAGGCCCAGCAGGGTGCCCATGAACCCGACGCCGATACCGGCGGCGGACCACCGGCCACGGTCCGACGGCGCCGCGAGGTCAGGCAGGATGCCGTGATAGACGGCCTGGGAGAGTTGGAAGCCGACAATCGAGATGCCGAGGAGCGCAGCAGCGACGAGGGCTCCTGCTTGATGCCCGGCCCAAGGCACGAACAGGGTCGCGCCGATGCAGAGCAGGGCCCAGCCGCGCAGCAGGATCATGCGTCTTCCGGTCCTGTCGGACCAGGCTCCCTGCAGCGGAGCGATGATCGCGACCACCACCATGGCGAGCGTGACGGTCCAGGCCCACAGGCTGTCGGATGCCTTCAGGACATCCTGAAGAAACAGCTGCCCGTGGATCGACAGGATGTCGATGCTCCAGATGATGTAGGCGAAGTCGTACAGGACCCAAGCGCGCAGCGCTTTGACGTTGCTGGCCTGGGGGCCCGGGGCGGCGGCAAGTTGGTTGCCGGGCGGTTGGTTCAGCCCGGCTTCTTCCACGTGCCCCCCGATTCGATGCGACGGCGGACGTTGTGGGCGATTTCGCGGGTGCCTTGCTGCTGCAGGCTCGAGATGACCCAGCCGGGAATCAGGTTGCCGGAAGTATCCACGCCCAAGGCATATTCCAGACACGTGCCGGCACCCAAGGCATTCATCTGCCAGCGGCCTTCCAGTCGGCGGAAGGGCGTTCGGACCTGGACCCAGCGTATGGTCCGGGTGGCCGGCACGCCCCATCGGCGGATCGTGAGGTCCGGCGCAAAAGGCACTTGGCTGACCATCCGCAGGACGGTGCCATCCGGTTGCTCCCCGAGAATCCGGATGCTATGCACGCTGGGCATGAACTCGGCCAGCTTCGCGGGGTCGGCCAGGATGGCAAAGCACTGGTCCGGGCTGGCCTTGGCCCAGAAGCGCAGGACCGAGCCGCGGAGGCCATCGGCGTGCTCGAAGGCCTGCGTCATGACCTGGCCCGCTTGCAGACGCGCGGCATCTGCCTCGCTCGGGGTCGCCACGGATGCAGGGAGGCCCGCGGCATCCGTCTCTGCCCACGCCATCGGACACACCAAGGCGATCAAGAGGGCCAAGGCCCCTGCAAGCGGTCCGTACCGCCTAGAAGTTGCTGCCGAAAGGATTGCTGATTCCACCGTTGTTGAAGGGGTTCTGGAAGTTGCCGGGCGTCGGGTAGCTGTAGCCCGGGGCGACCAGCTGATCGGAGGGGGTGGGGCTGGGTGTCAGGGCCGCCTTGGGTGCGTCGGCCGACACCACGAGGTCCACGCGGCGGTTCAGGGCCCGGTGCTGCGCGGTGTCGTTCGGAAACAGGGGCCGGAACTCGGCGTAGCTTGTCGCAGAGAGTCGCTTGGGGGCGATGCGGCCTTCCTTGACCAGGAATTCCACGACCTTGATGGCACGATCTCCTGCGAGGCGCCAGTTGGTTCCTGCGGCTCCGCCTGGCGCGACATTGTCCGTGTGGCCCTCGACGCTGATGGCATTGGGCATCTTTTCCAGGGCCTGGGCCGCCTTGCGCAGGGCCTGCTTGAGCGCCGGCTTCATGTCCGTCGAGTTGGCATCGAAGAAGGCCGTGTCGAACAGGCTGATGACCAGGCCGCGGTCCTGGATGTCGACCCGGACTTGCGAGCGTCCATCGAACTTGGCGATGGCCTGCTTGACCCGCGCCTGCGCCTCCTGGATCTGGTCGCTCTTCACGGTGGTCGGCGTATTGGCGAAGATGTCCTGGCCATCCTTCTTCTTGATGCTCAGGGACTGCTTGATGGACTGGGTGATCTTGGCGAAGTTCTCAGCGGAGATGCGGCTCGACATCGCGTACATGACGACGAAGAAGACCATCAGCAGCGTGATGAAGTCGGCGTAGGTGATCAGCCAGCGCTCGCGATCGTTGTGCTGCTCTTCCTCGCCTTCACGCTGAAGGCGCCAGTCCTTGGCCCGCATGCCCTATCCCTCGTCGTACTGGGGCACGGCCATCTCCGGTTCGGCCCCGCCGAGACCTGCCGTGGAACCCGAACTGCGACGGGTCTTGGCTGAGGCGCGGATGGTCTTGCGGGTCGACGGCGGCAGGCTGACCTGGAGCCGCTCGTTGATGAGCCGGGGGTTGGCTCCGGCCTGCATGGCCAGGATGATTTCGACCATCACCCAGCGGATGCGCAACTCTTCTTCAGAGTTCTTCCGGAGCTTGTTCGACAGGGGGAGAAATAACAGGTTGGCTGCGCCGACACCGTAGAGCGTGGCGACCATGGCCGTTGCGATCTCGGGCCCCAGCTGCTCCGGCTTGTCGAGGTTGCCCAGCACGGACACCATGCTGAGGACGGTGCCGAGGATGCCCAGCGTGGGGCAGAAGCCTCCCAGTGACTCGAAGACGGCGATGTTGGTCCGGTGGCGGCCTCGGATCGCCAGCATCTCGGCTTCCAGCAGGTCCTGGATTTCCTGCGAGTCGAAACCCTCGGTAATGTATTGCATGCCGCGCTTGAGGAACGGATCCTCGATGTTGGCGATGTCCTTCATCGTGCCCTGGATGCCGGCCGTCCGCAGGCGGGTCGACAACTTCATGAGCTTGGCCACGACCTCGACCATCTCGATGCTCGCAGGCTTGAGGGCCTCCCACGTCAGTCGGGGTACGGCCAGGACCCGGTCGGCAGGAAACGACATGAAAGCCGCCGTCGCCGAACCCCCGAGCACGATGACGAAGGCGTGCCACGACCAGAGCGTGGCCGCGCTGCCACCCTGCAGGGCCAGGGCGCTGAGCAGGAAGAAGATGAGGGCCACGAGGCCGAACATGTTCCGCATCGCCGTTTCCTCGGTCGGTCAGGGCATCCTAGGATACCCGACCACCGCCCCTAGCGCACACCGGCCACACGGGGACGCGGCATGGTCCATCCCGAGCGGGGATCGCGGGGCGCCGTCAGTGCAGGCTCGGGCGTGAGGCTTTGCCGCAGATCTGCCGCCGGTTGCAATTTCTTGACCAGATCGAACTGGAAGCGTGCGCGCAAGGCATCGCCCTCGGCCATCGCGGTCCGGCCCAAGTAGTAGCGGGCCACGCTGTTGCCCGGGTCGAAACCGACGGCGCGCTCGAGGAAGCGGTTGGCCTCGGCCATGCGGCCGGCATCATGTGCCATGATGCCCAGCCAGGCGTTGGTGTCCGATGCCTCGGGGGCAAGGCGCCATGCCTTGCCGAACGCCTCGAAGGCTCGGCTGCCTTGCCCTCTCAGGTACGCGAGGCGGCCGACGGCCAGCCAGGCTTCGGCCCGATTGGGACGTTGGTCGGCCACCGCCTCGAGGTGGGGTTCCGCTTCCAGGTAATGGCCCATGTCCGTGAGCAAGCCGCCCAGCATCGCCCGGGTCTCGAGATCGCCGGAGTGCGCTCGGGCCTGCTGGCGCAGAAGAGCCAGGGCGCGATCCTGCTGGCCTGATGCCACCATGGACCGGATTTGCTGGAGTCGATCTTGCCGTTGCCGAGCCTGATCGCCCGGCGCCAGGAAAAGGCGAGAGAGCCAGAGCGTAAGGCGATCCACGCCCTCGGCGAGCTGGCCCAGCAGGTTGTCCGCTTCTTGGCCGGGAAGGTCTCGGACTTGGTCGCCTGTGGCCTGCTGCCACGCTTCGAGCACGCGCACGCGGGGGTGGTCCCCCAACCCGCGCCGACGCAGGCCTTCAAGAAGCTCCTGCGACGCCTCGGCTTCCTCGAGGCGACGAGTCGCCTTGGCAGACCGGTGGAATTCGTCATGAGGGAGAAGGGGTGCCGTCCGGGCGGCAGGAGAACCTTCCCAGTTCATCCGGGTGCGCGCGCCACGAACGGGCGTCCGCACGTCGCGAGGCAAGCGGATCACCTCGGCCTGCTGCGCGGTTGTCGGAGCGCCCATAGACGCGGGATTGGCCGGGAGGGCCAGCGCGCGGAAGTCCGCTTCGATGCGACGCATGCTCATTGTGCTGTACCCGCGAGGCAGCAGAATCGAAACTTTTAGACTTGGCTTGAGCGCGGTTGAAATGCGTGTTGCGGCAGGGGTGTGCACCCTCGCTCGGGTATGAAGGGCTCGGCAAGCCGCGGGTTCCCGCGAACCGGAGTGTTGCCGCTCGATTAAGCTTAGCGCCGCCCGGAGAAGCCGTGGCGACAAGCCCGATGTGAAGCCGAGGGTCCCGGGGGGGGGCCTGGCGCAAGAGGAGAGCAAAGATGTCCAGCATTCAGGGCGGATCGACTTGGACCCCGAGTTTCGACACAGTGAAGATGAAAGAGAACACCGCCGTGCCCCAGATCAAGGACGATGGTGTCGTCCCGACGGGGTCGACGCAGGACCGGCCTGTCACCGAGGAGGTAGTCACGGCCCTGCCGACCGGCAACGTGGACATCGACCGTCCTGCCGTCGATCGTGATGTCGTCGGGGGCAACCTGGTGCCGGATCGCGGTGGTGTCGTCGACAATCGACCGGAAGACGGCGGGCGGGTGCCCGATTACGCCACGGCCGTCCAGACGCCGAACCGCCCCACCAACCTGGGGGTGGATCAGCTGGGTTCCGACCCGCGCAGCACGGCTCCCGAACTGCCGCGCACCCCGGTCAACACCGTTGTGGGTGGCATCGGCCAAGTCCTTGACCGGGTCAACAACGGCGAGCGGGGCGACAAGATCGCCGGCGACCTTTCCTCGCTCATCGACAAGTTCAAGGATGATCCCGCCCTTCAGAAGCTGCTGATGAAGCTCTACGAAATCGCGATGGGCCAAGGCAATCCCTACGATGTCGCCGGTCTCATCAAGCAGATCGACGAGTACATGAACAGCAAGGCGAAGATCCTGTTCCCGCAGCACGAGCCCTGGGAAGCCATCGTCCAGCGCCCCGACGGTTCGAGCGAGCGGGTCTCCGTCCCGCCCGGCACGACCGAGGCCTCGTACAAGGCAAATCCGTTCCCGCTCAACACCTCCAAGGGCCCTGCCACGGCTGGTGGCGGCACCGGCACGCACGATCCGCTGAAGATCACGCTGGATGGTACCGACGCCAAGGTCAACACCACGGACAACAGCCAGATTCGCCTGGATGACGGCCGTGAGGTGACCATGTCCGGCGGTCTCAACGACAACGAGGCGTGGCTGGTCAAGGACCGCAACGGCGACGGCACATCGAAGAACGGCGGGGTCATCGACGGCAACGAAATCTTCGGTGACCACCTGGGCAAGTTCAAGAACGCCTATGACGAACTGGCCCATGAGTACGCCGCCGAGCTCAAGACGGACGATCAGGGCCGCAAGTACATCGACCTTGCCGATCCCAACTCGGTCGCGTCCAAGGAGCTCAAGCTGATGGACAAGGCCGGGAACTACATCCACGCCGCAGACAAGCTCCAGAAGCTGTATGTGACGTGGGACGAGGTGAACATCCAGGCGGGTGATGGTCAGACGTCGCTGCGTCAGCAGGCGCTTGTCCAGTACAACGACGGCAAGGTGGCCAAGTCGGCCGACCAGTGGTTCGGCGAGAAGCAGGCTGCCTGAGGCGGGGCGTGTCAGGGGCTTGCCATCCATCGATGGCAGGCCCCTCTGCGTTGGGGAGGTTTTGCCCCCCCTGACGGCAGGGTAGGATAACAGAACCCATGGTTGCCCGTTCCGTCTTCCTTGTCCTCATTGCCTTCCTGAGTGCCGGCCTCGGTTTGGCTGCGCCGTCCCGGGCCGCAGGCCTCGATGAGGACGCCTCGGATCTTCATCGCACGTTGCTTGCGCGTCTGGTGGAACAGTTGGTGGACCAGGGCTACTTGGCCGAGGGCGAGCGTGTCTGGTGGGAGCCTGCGAAACATCCCGAGGAGCCGGATGACCGCATCTTGAGGGCCATGGCGACCCACGCCCTGCTGGGGCGTGGGGTGCTCCTGGTCCGCAGGGAGGCAGACGCCGCGATTCGCCTGGAGGCCAGCCTGCTGCGTGCACCAGGTGAGATTCTCTATCGTCCGGAACTGCTGCAGGGGCGCCCGGGGCCTGCCTTCACGCTGACCCATCGTCTGGTGGCGCGCTCTGTTGTCCTTGCCACGGGCAAGGTCCGCAAGGCTGACGTTCTGGTGGTTCAGGACCAGCCGTTCGCGCCTGTCGAGAGGCGACAGGCCGCAGGACCCGACGCCGGTTCGGTGGAGACGGGCCGTCTGGTGCAGGAGATCCAGGGGTTCGGCGTGACCTTGTCCAACCTCGCGGGCTCCGGCTTTTCCTATCGCCGCTGGCTGGCTTCGGGGCGAGGGTTCCAGATCTCAGGCTTTCCGTACCTCAACGGCACGGATACGTTCGTCAACTTCGGCGGACAGGTCATGCAGTCCTTCTTCGAGGCACCCGGCGGTCGTGGCTATGGCTTGCTGGCGGCCGGGGGCGGCCTCGGCAGCCTCGCCACTTCCTGGTTCGGGGGGCCGGCGTGGAACCTGAGTGTCGGTGGTGGGGCGGACCTCCGCCTCGCGGCGAACCTGGTCTTCTCCGCCCAGCTCGGCTACAGCCTGTCCGCCGGGAACCGCATCGGGCCGGGCGGCGGGGCGGGCCTCTTCATCGAGTTCTGATGCCTACGGACAAGGATTGGTCCTGACATGCGCACGCGATGTGTCCTGAATGCCTTGCTGCTGGCAGCCGTTCCGCCATTCCTGCCCGCCGGGGTCGGCCTTGCGGCGCCGCCCCCGGATGCCACGGCCTACCATCGGGTCAACCTCGATGCCGTCGCCAACCACCTGCTGGAAGGAGACAATCCCTACGTGCGCAAGGGAGAGCGGGTCTGCTGGGTGCCGGATGCCGCGTTCCGGAGCCCGCCGGTGCTCGAAGCACGTGCCTTGGACCACCTGTTGCTGGCGGCGCTTGTCCGGCGTGGCGTGGAGTTCGTCGACCACGAGGACAAGGCGGATGTCCTGCTTGCCGTGTCGTTCGCCGAAGTCAGGGATGAGCCCTATTTCCGCCCCGAGTTGCTGGGTATGCGTCCCGGTCCGGCCTATCGGCTGCGGGACAGGGTCGCGGTGCGCGCGGTCGAGCGGGCCTCCGGTCGCATACGTGGCGAGAACTACCTGGTGGTCGAGTTCAAGCCTTTCGATGGCGCGCTGGCGCCGGGTTCCTCGGAGGCCACGGGCTCTGCGGCCCAGCCCATGCCAGACCTGGGTTCGGTCCAGTCGGACCTGACGGGATATGGCCTGGCCGTGTCTTGGCTGTCGGGTTCGGGCTTTGCCTGGCGCCGATGGTTTGCCAGCGGCTGGGGCTGGCAGGTGGCGGGCATCCCCTACAGCGACGGTTCCGCCTACTTCCACAACGTCGGGGCGCAGGTCATGCGCCAGATGGTCGACGGCCGTCTTGGACGGATGTATCTGCTGGGCGCCACGGGGGTGGCGTATGGCACGGCAGGACCTACGGGCTGGTACCGGCGCGGCAGCGATGGGATCTCGTGGACGCGCCAGCCTTCGTTGCTCTGGAACTTGAGTGCCGGGCTAGGTGCGGATTTCCGCCTGACGCCCAATCTGGTGCTGGCCTTTGGGGCGGGCTACAGCCTCGGACCGCAGGCGACCTACGATGATTTGAGCAATGATCGGATCGAGACGCTTGGTGTCACGCCCGCATTTTCGTTCGGTTCCTTCCTCGAGTTCTGACGTCCGTCACAGGTCCTAGATCGACAGGTTGCGCCGTGCGAAGACCTGCCATGCCCCCAGCATCGTCACCAGCGGCAAGCCGGCGAGACATGCCCAGGCGGTCCAGGCGGTCTCCTTGCCGGCCAGCGGCTCGTAGGGGCGGAACCACGAGAAGGGTGAGAGCGGCTTAAGGGGTTCGAGCGCCCGGAAGACATCGCCGAAGAGGCTGACGAACAGGGCCATCATCATCAGGGCGATGGCGGGCCGGAAGGCATTGGCGGATTCGCTCGCTGCGGCGGAGAGCAGCAGCGTGACGCCGCCGATGCCAAGCATCAGTAGCAGGGCCTGCAAGGAAGCAAGCAGCCAACCGGCGAGTCCCCCGGGCAGGACGACGGCATGCCAGGCGAACATGGCGGCCACCGCACCGACGCAGGCGGCGACGGTCACGGCTTGGCCGAGCACCAGCAGGCCGACCTGCGCCAAGATGAAGCGGGCCCGCGTGATGGGGCCAGACAGCGTGAAGGCGAGGGTGCCGCGCTCGATGGCCCCGGCGATGGCCGCCGAGGGAACGCCGATGGCCCACGTCGCCAGCATCGCGAGGCAGAGCGGGTGGATCAGGATCCAGGACACATAGCCTTCCGGCCGCGCCATCGAGACGCGGGCGCCCATCATCTTCTTGATGAACGAAGGCAGGAGCTTCATCGAGATCTCCGCCTGGGCGCGATACTCCGGGTACCACCAGGCCATCATGCCGAGGAACAGCGCGAGGCCGACGGCCAGGGCCAGCATGGTCGGCCATCTGTCCTTGAGGGCACGCAGGAAGACGGCGGCGGTCATGCGTAGTACTCCAGGAACGAGTCTTCGAGGCTGGCTGGCTCGATGGCGACATCCCGCACGGGCAGCCGGGCCAGCAGGCCGAGGAGCGGACGGATGTCGCCCGTGATCTCGAGGATGCTGCTGGTACCCTCCCAGGCCACGATGCGCACGTCGGGCAGGGCGGAAGAGACCGTTTCCCGGTCGACTCCGGCGTCGAGGACGAGGCTGACGCGACGCGCCTTGTTCGCCTTGAGGGACTCGGTTCGCGCGACCTCGACGATGCGTCCGTCACGGATGATGGCGACATGGTCGCAGAGGCGCTCCACTTCCGACAGGACATGGCTCGACATGAAGATGGTGCCGCCTTCGTCGCGATACTGGGCCAGCAGGCGGTGGAAGGCCTGTTGCACGAGGGGGTCGAGGCCCTCCGTCGGCTCATCCAAGATGACCAGCTCGCGCGTGAGAAGCAGGGCGTGGATGATCGCGATTTTCTGCTTGTTGCCCTTGGAGAGGGTCTTGAGCCTGGGAACCGGGTTGGCGTCGAGCGCCTCGACCATGGCGCGCAGGCGCTCTTCGGGCAGCGCGACGCCACGCAGGCGGGCGGCGTAGCGCAGGAACTCCATGCCCGTCAGGTTCTCCGGCAAGTGGACTTCCCCGGGCAGGTAGCCGATGCGTTGGCGCACGGCCGGCCCGTCGCGCCAGGGGTCAAGGCCCAAGACGGATGCCGCGCCCGACTGGGGTCGGAGGAAGTCGAGCAGCAGGCGGATGGTGGTCGACTTGCCTGCCCCATTGGGCCCGAGGAAGCCGAAGATGCTTCCCATGGGCACTTCGAGAGACAATTCCCGGACACCCTTGCCACCAGGATGGAGATGCGTCAGCCGCGCGAGGGTGATGGCAGGTCCTGACATGCCCGTCACAGTAGCACAGGCATTCGGGAGCGTCCGGCGTGTTACCATGATCACCATGCGTAGGTTCATGAGCATCCTGTTGGCGTGCGCTGCGGTCGTCGCGGTGCAGGCCGCACCGGCCTTGGCCGATGCTCAGGACAGCCTTCAGGCGACCATTGCCCGTTCCGCGGGCGCCGACAAGGCCCGGCGCTATGCTCCGCTGTTACGCGCAGCCGCACGGAAGCATGGAGTGCCCGAACTGCTCGTGGCAGGCATCATCCGCCAGGAGTCCGACTGGGACCCGACGTGTCGCACGGGGCCGTCACGAGGCCTGATGCAGGTCAACCGGGGCCACGCCCGGCGGGGTGACAACCTCTTCGATCCGAAGACGAACCTCGACTATGGCTGCCGCATCCTCCGTGAGTATCGTGACTGGGCCGCCAGGCGCATGCCCAAGGGCTCGCCGGAACGGGCCATTTGGCACAAGGCCCTCACGGCCTATAATTTCGGCCCGATCGCCGTCGCCCATCGCGGCTTGTACCGCAGCCGCTACAGCGCCAAGGTCATGCGCTCCTACGAGCAGGCGAGCGACGCGCCCCGGCGCTGACGGCGGCAGGCGGTTCGGGGCCGGCCCTAGAATCGGAAGAAGAGGCCCACGGTCGGGGCGAGTCCCCCGTCTTGGACCGTCGTTATGTTGACGGCGTCGGCAGCCACGGGCGTGTTGGCGTTGCCGCTACCCAGGCTCCAGTCCCTGTAGATTGCTTCAGGGCGCCAGTAGGCACCCGCGCGCAGGTTGAGCGGACCCCAGAGGCGCAGGTCGACGGCCGCACCCGCCACGCCCGTGACCGACGAGGATTGGGCGCTCGACACCGTCTCCTCGCCCACCCGGACGGGGGCCTTCAGGGGTTGGTTGACGGCATTGATGCCGACGCCGCCTTGTAGGATCAGGCGAAGCGATTCGCCGAGCGGGAGTTGCCACTGCGCGAGCAGGTCGAGCTTGAGGGGCGAGACGTTCTGGCCGTAGGTTCCGCTGGCGGCGCCCAGAGCAACGCCGAAACTCTGCCCGGAATAGGGCTCGAGGATATCCACCTCGAATTGCACCCGCCCAAGGGTCGAAAGCGCGTCCGTGGCCGTGGCCCCGACCAACTTGGCGTTCTGCGACTGGCCGCCGACGAAGAGTCCGAGGCGCATCAGCGAGGCGCCCGGGTCCTCGACCAGCAGATCGTCGTCGCGGATCCGGTCCGCTCCTTCGATGATGACGCCCATGGATCCTCCCGGCATCGTGCGTGTGACGGCAATGCGCCCGACCTCGAGGGTGGGCGCCTCGGCCAGGGCGCCTTGCATGACGGGAGGCAATGCCCGCAGGGCCGAGAAGACGTACCCATCCTGCATGCCGTTGTTCGAGCCCATCTCGAGCTGGACCAGCTTGCCTTGGCGGCCCACGATGCGGGTCTGCAGCCTGAACACGTCCCGGAATCCCGCCAGTGCACTGGCGACGAACTGGTCGGCGGCGCGGCCACGGGCCTGCGCCATAGAATCCCCGGAGGCCCGGGTGTCGATGGGGAAGGAACGGGCCACGATGCCTCGACGGACCTCGATGAGGCGGCACGAGCCGATCCACTGGTCGTTGTAGATGATGGCTCGGTCCTTGCCCGTCTGCGTCATGACCTCGTTGGACACGTTGATCTCGACGAGGTAATCCACGCTGGTCAACTCCGTAAGGCGACCCTGGCCCTGCAGCAATCCGTCGATCCCGAGTTGGTTCTCGCGGAGGATGGCGTCGATGCGCCCGCGTTCGACCAGCGTGAAACGCCCGAGGTTTGCCAAGGCATTGCCCAGGCGTTCATAGGCCATGTCCTCGTCGTCGGCGAAGTTGCTGTAGCGGTCCGGCCGGAGCAGGGCGATACGCGGCAAGGCCGCCACCGCAGCGGGAGCGGCCGGGGTGTTGATGGCGCTCGTCGCGCGACCGGGCGAGGGTGCCGCGTCTCCGTTCGAGCGACGGATCTGGGCGGAGGCTTGCGGCGTCGCGAGGATGGCGATGGAAAGGGCTGTGCTCAGGGCGGCCAGGCGATGCACGTTGGTTCCTCGATGCGGATGGTACGGCATGGTCCTACCCCCCGGACGATGAACTGAAGCCACGGGTTCCGTCGGTGTCGGCGCCGGATCCGCGGACGCGTCAGCGAGGCTCCGGGCGGGCCGCCTCGAGCCGTGCCAAGGCTTCGGCGAGGCGCTGCTCCTCGACGTGGGCCGCTTGGGCCATGTCCTTGAGGCGTTCGTCGTTCCGACGCCGCCGACGCTCCTGTCGTGCTTCGGATACGGCAGCCTCCTGGCGTTCCGCCTGCAAGGCAATGGGCCGCGAAAGGAGCAGACCCTTCAAGGCTCCCGTGACCTTGGCCCGGGCGGCCTCGGCCGTCTCGGCGACCTTGCGTGCCAGCAGGGCGGCTGCCGCCACGATGCCAACGGCCACGGCCGTGCGTTGCGTCTGCTCCTTGGGCGCCGAATCGAGGTCGAGCCTGTCCTCGTGCACCCTTGGCCCGAGCTCGCCGGATGCGGGAGTCATCCTTTCGGCCGGACGCCGTGCGTCGGCCCCGGGTTGGGTGCCGGTGCGGGGTGTCGTGCGCATGGCGGTCGTCTCCCTGATTCCCGATTGTCGGCCACGCGACGCGCGACTTGCGCCGAACGCAACGGGATGCCCGAGGCGAGATTCGAACTCGCACGCCTTGCGGCGCCAGATCCTAAGTCTGGTGCGTCTGCCATTTCGCCACTCGGGCCCGAGAGGATAGGTTACCTGTTCTCCGAGCCTTGCGGGGGCTTTATTAAACGCCGATTAACTGTTACGATGGTGTCGGCGGTTCAATGGCGAGCAGCCCCATAAGCTTTCGATGAGGACGGTCATGGTGACGATTTCAGACAAGGAATTGCTGGCGTTGGGCCTCGGCGGGCTCGGACAGGTGCACGTCAACCTGTCGCGTGCCGCCTTGATCGAGGAGGCGCTCAATCGCGGCGAGGGCCGCCTTTCCGCAGGTGGTGCCCTGGTCTGCGAAACCGGCCATCACACCGGTCGCTCTCCCAACGACAAGTTCATCGTCGAGGAGCCTTCCTCGAAGGAGCGCATCTGGTGGGGCAAGGTCAACCGGCCGGTCTCCGAGGCCACGTTCGACCGCCTGCTCGGTCGCGTGCAGGCCTACATGCAGGGTCGCGAGGTCTTCGTCCAGGACTTGTTCGCCGGCGCGGATCCGCAGTTCCGCTTGCCTATCCGGGTCGTGACCCAGCACGCTTGGCACGCCGCTTTCGCGAACAACATGTTCGTGCGCCCGGTCGGCAACGAGCGCCAGGGCCTCGCGGCCGAGGCGACGGTCCTCCACGTGCCTGATTTCGAGGCCGTGCCAGAGATCGACGGCACGAACAGCGGCACCTTCATCATGGTCCACTTCGGCCGCAGGCTCGTGCTGATCGGCGGTACGCAGTACGCCGGCGAAATCAAGAAGTCCATCTTCACGCTGATGAACTACCTGCTGCCGCAGCGGGGCGTCATGAGCATGCACGCCTCGGCCAACATCGGGACGCAGGGCGACGTGGCCGTGTTCTTCGGTCTTTCGGGGACCGGCAAGACCACGCTCTCGGCCGACCCGGACCGCAAGCTCATCGGCGATGACGAGCACGGCTGGGCCGATGGCGGCGTCTTCAACGTCGAGGGTGGCTGCTACGCCAAGGTCATCAAGCTTTCCCGGACGGCCGAACCCGAAATCTACGCGACGACGGCCATGCACGGCACGATCCTCGAGAACGTGGTGATGGACCCCCAGACCCGCGCCCTCGACCTGGACAGCGATGCGCGTACCGAGAACACCCGGGCCGCCTACCAGCTCGATGCGATCCCCAACTACGAGGCGACGGGCAAGGGTGGTCATCCCCGGACAATCCTGATGCTGACCTGCGATGCCTTCGGCGTCATGCCGCCCCTCGCACGACTCACGCCCGAGCAGGCGATGTATCACTTCCTGGCGGGTTACACGGCCAAGGTCGCCGGCACCGAGCGGGGCGTCAAGGAGCCTTCGGCGACCTTCAGCACCTGCTTCGGCGCGCCTTTCATGTCGTTGCACCCTACGGTGTATGCCAAGCTCCTCGGTGAGAAGATCGCCCGCCACGGTACGACCTGCTACCTCGTCAATACGGGCTGGAGCGGCGGTGCGTACGGTGTCGGCAGCCGAATGAAGATTGCCCACACCCGGGCCTTGGTCCGCGCGGCGTTGTCTGGTGAACTGGACAAGACCGAGTTCGAGCAGGAAGCCGCCTTCGGTTTCCAGGTCCCCAAGGCTGTCGAGGGCGTGCCCGCCGAAGTCCTGCTACCGCGCAACACGTGGACGGACAAGGCTGCCTACGACGCCACGGCTGCCAAGCTCTCGGGCATGTTCCGCGACGCCATCGCCCAGTTCGAGGGCATGGTCGATGCGCACATTCTGGACGCTGGTCCCAAGGCCATCGCGGCGACGCACTAGTCCGGACGACGAAGCGCGGGTTGGGCCTGGTCTACAGGCGCAGCTCGCGCTTCAGTCCTGTCAGGCCGGCCTGCACATCCTCCGCAGACATTGCCGCGTAACGCGGGGGCAGGTACCGGCGGCTCGAGCTTTCATAAACTGCGAGCAGCTCCATGAATCGGATCATGGCGGTGTTCCTGTTGGGGACGAACTCTCCCAATGCTTCCGCCATGCTGGCCATGGCCAGAGGCTGGCCTCCTGACCCGGCATCGTCGGCCAGTCGGGCTGCAAGCAGCAGCAGGGCCTCGATCTCGGCTGCCGAGAAGCCTTCGGTTCCCCGCGCGAGCGCAGCAGCGTCCCAGTCGTCTGCCGCCTGCAGGTGGTGTTTGCCCAGTTGCGCCTGCAGGATGCGCATCCGCTCTTCCTCCTGCCAGGGCAGGAAGAAAGGGATTTTCTCGTCAAAGCGCCCCGGGCGCTTCAGGTCGATGTCCAGTTTGTCGGGCCGATTGCTCATGACCATCCACAGCACCTTGCCGCGTTGGCTGGTGTCGCTCATGAAGGTCTTGAGCCTGGCGAAGACCCGGGAGGAAACGCCTGAATCACCGTCCTCCCCTCCCAGCGCCCGGTCGACCTCGTCCACCAGGACCAGTACCGATCCCAGGCCTCGGATCATGCCGAGGATCTTCTCGAGATTGGCTTCCGTCGAACCGACCCAGCGATCGCGGAAATTCTTGAGTGCGAGGCAAGTGAGGCCGGAATCCCGGGCAAAGCCCTCGGCCAGCCAGGTCTTGCCGGTGCCCATCGGGCCCACGAGGAAGATGCCCATAGGCACTTCGCGGTGACGACCTTCGTGAATGGCCCTGGCAATCCGGCCCAGACGCTCCTTGACGGCTTCCTGGCCGCCGACGGCGTCAAGGCCGTGGCTGGGCTCGATGAGTTCGACCAAACCCTGGCATTCGTGTTCGATGATTTCCTTGCGCTTGCGGGCGAGCATCGCGAGATCAAGCTGGGTCTTTCGGCCCTTTGCCCAGCGAACGATGCCCTCGAGCTGGATGCGACGCAATCCGCTTGAAAGGCGGGCGAGCTGTGCCATCGGGGCGCCAGCTGCCACTCCGTGGCGGTGCAGGGCTCTTTCCAGGAAGGCAAGGCGATCGGCCCCATCAGGCAAGGGGATCTCGATGGGGATGACCTGGGCATTTCGGACGACCCTGGGGTTGACGCTGCCCAAATGCTCGGCCACGAGCAGGATGATGTTGTGCGAGTGCAGCATCCGCGGTTCGTGGGCCCAGCGCTCGAGCGTCACCAGCGCGGCGCGATCCTCGGCCGACATGTGGGAGGGTTCTGCCGCAGGCACGATCGTTTCCACATAGTCGATGACAAGGCCGCATCGTTGGCCGGGCAGGGTCAGGAATGCCTCGAGCTGGGGGAGGACCCGGCGTGCTTCCCGCGTGCCCTCGACCAAGGGAGGCTCGCCCGTCAGGGCTTGGCGAACCTCGCCCGCGGTCCGGGCCTTGTCCCGCATGGCCGGCGTGGCGAAGGCCAGGCCCTCGGAGATGTCGTAGCGCAGCACGATGTCCTTGGCGGGCTTGAGAAGCGCCTCCTCCAGGAACGTGGCCAAGGGTACGTCCTGCCCCTCCCACGGCACCAGATCCCGGACATTGCCGTGCAGCAGGAACTGGACTGCCTCGCCCGCGAGGTAGCGGGCCCTCAGATCCTCGGCCCATGCCGGCAGCGCAGGTGTGCTCACGCGCGTTCGTCCTCCTGATGCCGGGAGACGGCGGGACCGTCCACGGTGCCTTCGTCCAAGGCTGTCTCGAGCGCACGCATCTCGGCCAAGGTCCGCTCGGCCACCGTAAGCCCCGAGAAGAGGGCGTCGAGATCCGTCGATCGCGACGGGTCGGCTTGCATGGCCAGGATTTGTTCGTAGGCAAGGTCCAGGGCGTCTTCCAGGACCTGGATACGTGCCCCGATGACCTGGACCTCGTCCTCGAGGCGATACAGGCGTTCCTTGCGCTTCTCGAGGATGGTGAGGTTCTCTTCGAGGGCTTCACGATGTGCGCTCGAGGCCGCCGACGCCAGATCGCGGCAGACCTGGTCGATCTCGCGACGTATCCGCTGCGGATCGTTCTGTCCCAGGTGCAGGCGTTGCCGATGCATCAAGCTGAGCAATTCGAGGTGTGCATCCTCGAGGGACTCGAGGCGTTCGAGCTCGTCCATCATCAGCGTACGGGCCCTGTTGCCCTGCAGCACCAGCAGCTCCCGAAGGGCACCGATGCGCTTGCCGAAGGCTGCTGCCTGCCGGGATATGGCGGGCGGCATGCCGTTTCGCAGGCTCGTCCGCCTGGCCTCGCGTTCCTGGTGCTCACGGGCCACGGCCTCGCGTGCCAACGTGTCCGAGACGTGCTTGCGCCAGTGGGGCAGCAGGGGAGCCAGCAGCAGCCAGACTGTCGAACCCAATGCGGCCAGGACGAGCAACCGGAGGCCCATCCGGCCGACACCTGCGACCTGGCTCGTCAACCCGAAGAGCCCCAGCAGGCACCACCAAAGCACGTGAGGACCCGCCAGCAGCGTCATCCGCCATCCGCCCGCCCCGAAGGCGGCGGGATCAGGACTGCTCAAGGTTCTCGGAAGCTTGCCCCAGTTGCCGTTCGCTTTCGGAGGCCGGCGCCGCCATGCCCATCTGGCGCTTGTATTCCTCGAGCTTGGACTTGGCATTGGCACTGCGCATCTTGTCGTCTAGGCTGGCCATCTTGCCCGAGAGCGAGTTTTGGTTCATGTCGCGGGCAAGTTCGGCCTGGGCTTCGGTCTTGGCCACGGATTCGCGGATGCCGTCGAGCGCCTTGAGGTCCGCGTCCACGGACATCCCGGACAGTTGTTCCTGGACCTTGAGACGCGCCTTGGCACTCTCGTGACGGGCCAGGGTCTGGTTGCGCTCGGCTTTGAGCTTCTCGATTTCGGTCTTGAAGGTCTCGAGGTCCTGCTTGTGGCGCTCCGCATCGGCGACGATGCGATCGAGGTCCGCCCGCAGCCGCGTGATGCCGGCCTCGACGACTTCCTTGCGCTCGACTGCCTGCAGGGCCGTCTCCTCGTCGCCCGCCTGGATGAACTGGGGAATTCGGGCTTCGAGGGCTGCCCGTTCCGTCAGGTGGTCCTCGAGTTCCTTCTGGGTCTTGTTCTTGAGGTGCACGACGCCGCTGACGGCCTGCATCAGGTTCTGGTACTGCTTCTCGCGCGCCTGGATGGCCGCGTCGTAGACAGCGGCGGGATTGCGCGCCTCGAGTCCGCCGATGAAGAGGCCCAGGAATCCCCGGACCAGGTTGATCACCCGTTCCACCAAAGCCATCGGACGCCTGTCCTTCCTTGCGCGGGCCGCTCCGTGCGCGCCTTGTATCATGCCATGAACAAGCGCTCCACGCCGAGACCCACATGACCCAGAGAATCACAGCGCCTCGCGGCACCCACGACACCCTTCCCCCTGACGAGCGGCTGGTCGCACTCGTCGAGGAAACGGCCGCGCGGCTGTTTGCCCGTCACGGCCTGCGCGAGATCCGGACGCCGATCTTCGAGGCGACGGAGCTGTTCGCACGCGGGGTCGGCACCGAGACCGACATGGTTGCCAAGGAGATGTATACCTTCACGGACCGGGGCGATCGTTCCCTGACCCTGCGACCCGAGGGGACAGCCGGGGTGGTGCGTGCCTATGTCGAGGGGCGTCTGGACCAGGCCCTGCCCCAGCCGGCCCGGCTCTGGTACGGCGGGCCGATGTTCCGGTACGAGCGCCCCCAGAAGGGTCGTCAGCGCCAGTTCCACCAGATAGGTGTCGAGGTCCTCGGGTCGTCCTCGCCTGCCATTGATGCCGAGATGATCGTGCTGGCCCATGATTTGCAGCAGGAACTGCTGGATGCGGTCTGCGCCTGGCTCCGCGATTGCGGCGTTGAGGTTCCGGCAGGCTTGGAGCCGACGCCACTCGAGGTCCGGATCAACAGCCTCGGGGATGCGGCTTGTCGTCCTGTCTACCGTGAGGCCTTGCAGGAGTGGCTGCGCCAAGGTGCCGGGACGTATTGCGCGGACTGCCTGCGCCGGACCGAATCCAACCCGCTGCGCGTGCTGGATTGCAAGGTGCCGGCTTGCCGGACGCGCAATGCCGGGGCACCTCGCTTGCAGCCGTGTGCTTCCTGCCAGGATCATGCGGCGCAGGTCCGCGCGCTGCTCGAGGCGGCGGATGTGCGCGTGGTCGAGGACCCTGCGCTGGTCCGCGGCCTCGATTACTACAGCAGGACGGTCTTCGAGATGGTGCCTGCAGGCGGTGGCGAGGCGGCACAGGCCACGGTCTGCGCCGGCGGTCGCTACGACGGTCTGGTCGCGGAGCTGGGTGGGGCGGATACGCCGGCCTTCGGCTGGGCGTTGGGCCTCGAGCGGACGGTCCAGCGCCTGGAGACCTTGCTGGCGGACCTGTCGCCCCAGGATCGTTCCCGCCTGAGGGCGGATCGGCCCGTGCTTTTCATGGGGGCCCTCGAAGCCAGGGCCTTGCCCGAGGTGTTCCGTCTGGGTGTTGCGTTGAGACGCCTTGGCTTTTCTGTTCAATGGCTGCCGGCGGCTGCCAAGCCGGACAGGATCCTCAAGGCCGCCGTGCGTGCGGACGCCCGGCAGGTTCTGCTCGTCGGCAGTGACGAACTGAGCTCGGGTAGGGCGCGACTCAAGGATCTGGCGACGCGTGAGCAACGTGACGTGAACTTGGTCGCAGCGGAACTCGGGACTTGCCTGAAGCCGGCGGGTACAGGGTTGGCGTCGTGAGCCGATTGCCTGAGGGCTGGGCCTCGCTTGCGCCCGGTTGGTGGGAGCGTGACTGGACGGGCGTCCGGTCGCTGGTGGTCGCCGTGGATCCGGAACGCCCCGAATGGTTGCGGGCGGCGGAAGAGACCACGGCGGCGTGGGCCTCGGAGCACCCCGGCATCGAGGTCAGCATCCGCGCCGACAATCCGGCGGATGCCGATCCCGACTGGCAGGCGGCCGACGAGGTGCTCGACCTGCGGGACCCTGGGCCGTTGGCGAACGGATTGGGCGCTGCCGATGCCGTGGCCAACATGCTTGGCTGGCGCGTCCCGTCACCCATCGTGGGGGAGCCCGGTCCCGTGCACGCTGTGGCACGGCCCGGCGTGGCTTGGGAGGACGTCTTGTCCGCGGCGGTCGCCGGATCGGGTGAGGGGGCTCCGGTTCGGGTGTTGGACAGGGGAGGTTGGCTGCCTGAATGGGTGGCTTCCTGCCGCGGCGTCACGGTCCTGCGGGATGCGCCATTGCGTTTGCGCTGGGAAGGCACTTTCTTTCGCTGGCATTCCCTGTCCATCATCAACCGCGCCATTTGTGCCCGCCTGCTGCGTCGGGGGCATGAAGTCAGCTTGGTGCCCTACGAGCCCGACCAATTCGACCCTGCGGCGGATCCTTCGCTTGCCGACCTGGCGCTTCGCGTTTCGGTTCCGCTGTCCGGCCCTGCGGAGGTTCACGTCCGGCACCAGTGGCCACCCGAGTGGCTCCCGCCGCCGGAAGGATCCTGGGTGATGATCCAGCCGTGGGAGCGCTGGGGGGCGCCGAGGACCTGGGTCGAGGAGGTCAAGGCCGGGGTGGACGCGATGCTCGTTCCGACCTCGTACGTGCGTGAAGGCTATGTGGCAAGCGGCATGCCCGCAGATCGGGTATGCGTGGTGCCCAATGGCGTGGACCTGGAGCGATTCCATCCGGGTGCGGCACCGTGGCCGAGCGCGGGGACCCGGGGGACACGCTTCCTTTTCGTGGGCGGAAGCGTTCCACGCAAGGGGGTGGACGTCCTGCTCGAGGCGTGGGCCCTTGCCTTCACGGATGAAGACGATGTCTCCCTGGTCATCAAGGACATCGGGGCCTCGACCGTCTACCTCGGCCTGACGGCCGGATGCTCCATCGCGGCAGAGGCTGTGCGCGCGGGGGGGGCGCCCATCATCCACTTGACGGAAGAGGTGCCGGACGAGCACCTGCCGGGCCTCTACACGGCCGCCCACGTTCTCGTGCATCCGTACCGCGGCGAGGGCTTCGGCATGCCGATTGCCGAGGCGATGGCATGTGGTTTGCCCGTCGTGGTCACCGGGCACGGCGCGGCCCTGGATTTCGTGGACGAGGAGGTCGGATGGCTGATCCCGGCACGGGTCTTGCCGATCCAGCTACCGGACGACTTTCCGCCTTCGGATGCACCGTTCGTGCTGGCCGAACCGGATCCAGTCGCACTGGCCGAGCTGTTGAGGGCCGTTGCCGACAATGCTCCCGAGCGCATCAAGCGCGGGGCTGCGGGCCGTCGGCGCGTCGAGGCCGGATTGACCTGGGATGCCATTGTCGATGGCCTGGAGGACCTGCTCAAGTCCGTTGCGGCGACGACACCCGTTCGGGGGGCGGAGGCTACGGTCGAAGCGCGTCCCGGCGTCCGGATCGAGGGTCTGGATGGTCGCGCCGAGGTCTGGCTGCCGCGCTACGGCGACCGCTCATGGGAGCGTGCCCTGAGTAGACGCCTGGCTTCTGGTTCGCAACTACCGTTGGTCGTCTGGTTCGATACCGGCGAGGGTTGGTGTGAGGAAGATGCCCTGGCCAGGCTGGGCAGACTCCTCGACATGCATGGTCCGGATGTTCCCGACGTCCACTTGGTTGTGGAAGATGCCCGGGCCATGGACTGGCGCGCCATCCAGGACCCGGGCGTGCCGGTGGGGCCTCCGGGAAGGATGGATTAGACACCTGATCAAATTACTTGCCCTCCAGTTGAGGGATCGACCCGAGAGGATCGTCATGATCTAACTTTCCCAGCCCGATCTGCTGCGAGGGGGGCAAGTCTCATCTCGTGGTCTAACTTCCGCAGTCCTTCCCTTGGGATGACGGGTTGGGTCAGGCTTCGAGCATCATGGGTTCCTCCTTGGGATTTCTTTCCAGCAACTCGAGGCTGACCAGGCTCAGGTACCGCTTGCCCACCAACCACTCGTCCGACTGCTCGGCAAGGACCATCCCGACGAGGCGCGTCAGCGCCTGACGGTTCGGGAAGATGCCCACCACCGCACAGCGACGGCCGAGCTCACGGTTCAGGCGCTCAAGGGGATTCGTCGAGCGGATCTTCCGCCAGTGGGCCTGCGGGAAGGCCATGTAAGCGAGGATGTCCTCCTCGCCCTCGCCCAGCACCTTGCCGACAACATCGCCCAACGTCCTGATCTTCTCCGCCACCGCCTTGAACCTCCTTCTTGTGTTCGCAACTCAGAAAGGATCACGGCGGTGGTTTCGTATTCAAGCCGCCGGCGGATTTACACCAACTCTAGGGACGTGACCTGCGCCACACCCCCGATTATCCGGGAATTCAGGCCTGCGGAATCTCCCTGAGCAATCCATGCTCCACCAACTGCGCAATCAGGGGCAGGCACGACGTCACGGGGACGTTGATGCGCTCGGCGAGGGCAATCAGGTCAAGCTCGCCGTCGGCAAATGCCAGCAGGTTGACCAGGCTCCGAATGGCATCCGCACTGCCCTTCTGGCTCAGTGTCGGATAGAGCCCCCGCTTTCCCAACTGGGGCTCGCACATGACCGTTGTCTGCCAGACACGGTTCGCCTCGATGACCTCGACACAGCGACGGAGCGCCTCTAGGCCGTCAGCGAGGCCTGTGGGGGTAATCAGATCGAGGTCGTCCAGAGAGGTGTGGTACTCCGGATAGGTTCCATATTTCGACCGCATGACGGACGCTACGGGCAGGTCGACCCCCGGACTGCAGTATTGTCGTTCGTCGCTGCCTCCGGTCAGGAAGTCATAATCGGTAAAGCCCGGTGCCAGGTAACGGAGGACATGCCGGGCTGCTCGATCCGAGATGCTGTTGCCGCGCCTGGACGGCAGGAAGGACCATGCACGGTCGTCCCCGATGCAGGTCAGGACATATCCGGCCACGGTCTTTTTCTTCATCTCATCCAGGTGACGACTGAGATATACGATGGAACCAAGGGTCTCCGGTACCCAGACGAAGCGGTAGGTATACCGCCGGCGGGGCAGGGTGCGCACCCACCGGGCGAGGGCCGTGGCAACGACCGGACCGGACAACTCGTTGTTGGCCATCGAGGGATGACATATGTACGTCGAGATCAGCACTTCATCGCCTGTCTGGCCGGGAAGGAGCCAGTCGGCAAAGTCCATCCGTCCCGGGGCAAGCGTACTGTCGACCACGACGTGATACCGTCCCTCCGGTAGGTCTTCCCGTTGCCGATTGGTCAGGCAGAATCCCCAGCGAGGGCTGTAGTAGCTGGTGACGTAGGGGATTGCATCGGGTTGGTCCGGAAGCGAGTGCAGGTGGCCGTCCAACTCCGCCCTGTCCATCCAGGCATCCACGGGCGTGGAATAGCCGACAAGGTGAAGGTTGTTCCTCCGGAAGTCCACGACGCGTTCGCCGGCCTCGTTGGCAATGAACGCATCCCGAATGGTCCATTCGTCCGGAACTGTCCAGTCGAAGGCTTGGGTGCCACTGGGTACGGAGTGGAGGTCTAGGTCGGGCAGCAGGCCTTGCAGGTAGGCCAGCGTTTCTCGGACTCCGGGGCCCGTCAGGCTTCGGCACAGGGGCCACAGGTCGCGTGCCCATCCGTGCATTGTCTCGCCTGTATCCATAGGTTCTCCCGGCAGCCTAGCTCTGCCTCGCCTGCTGGTTCACGGCCCCGTTGCGGGCCAGAGGGCCATCGACAGGCCGATCATCCCTTCAAAAACCGCTCCACCGGCGGGGCGTGCGACAGGAAGTCTCTCGGGCTTGCCGTGAACCCATAGGCACCCGCCTGAAAGAGGACGAGGATGTCCCCGATCTCGACCGGTGCCAGCGTGACATCCCGGGCAAAAACGTCAATAGGCGTGCAGAGGCGTCCGACAACGGAGACGGTTTCGGGTTCGCCATCACGTGGGTTTGCGGGCCAGACTGGGTGGTTGCGCCGGAAGACCTGACCGAAGTTTCCCGTAGCGGCGAGAAAATGGTGCAGGCCACCGTCCGTGACAATGTAACGCCTGTCTCCGGCCATTTTCTTGTCCACCACCCGTGTGAGATAGACACCAGCAGGCCCCACGAGGTAGCGTCCAAGCTCCACGCAAATACGGACCGCCGGAAAACGGCTACGGATGGTCCGGCAGGCTTCGGTCCAGGCCGTCGTGAGATCCCGGGGGTTCAGCGGAACGTCCTTGGGGCCATACGGAAGTCCGAGGCCACCCCCGAGGTTAATCAGGACAGGGTTTGCGGGGACAGGTACCGTCCGCAGGAGTTCGGCGGAGGTCCGCAGCCCTTCGGCCAGAGCCGTGGCCTGGAGGATCTGGGTCCCGTGGAAGAGGTGGAAGCCCTCGAAGGCCACATGGGAAAGGGATGAGAACAGGTCCGGCCCGGTCTGAACGTAGTCCTCGAGATCCCATCCGAATACGGACCCCCCGCTCATGGTCAGGCCACCATTACGAACCTCACGATGGTCATTCAGGCGGACCATGACCGGCGCCATGCGGCCAAGCTCGCGAGCGACGGAATTAGTCAACAGCAGCTGATGGGGGGACTCGACAACGATGCGCACGCCAAGGGAAACCGCCCGGGACAACTCATCCCGGGATTTTCCCGGACCGGCGAAGGAGACTTCGGACAAGGTCCAGCCCGCCTTGGCAAGGCGTTCCACCTCCCCGCCCGAGGCAACGTCGAATCCATCGACCAGGCCGGCGATATGCGCCAGGACCTCCTTATTCGGATTGGCCTTCACGGCATAGTGGAGCGACAGCCCGGCCGGCATCGCCCGGCGCAGTTCCGCAATTCTCCTAGAGATCACCGATCCCGAGTAGACATAGGCCGGGGTCCCGAGGGTGGACGCCAGGCTTTCAGCTGAAGTGCCGTCCACGAGGACAGCCCCGCCAAAGCCGAGGTACGGTGCCAGGACCTCGGAATGGTGCTCGGGAAGTAAATCCATCGACTTCAAACCGTCCCCAGCAGCGAGGCGCCATCGATCTTGCCGTTGCCACTCAGCGGAAATCGCGGGACTCTGCGAAACTCGTCCGGCAGCATGAATGATGCAAGATGGGGCCGCAGGGCGGTAATCAAGGCTGCGTCATCGGGCAGGGTTCTGCCATCGGTCTCGAGGAATGCCACGATTCTCTGCCCATGGACAGGATCCTCCACCCCCGCAACAAATACGGCCCCCGTTCCGGCGTGCTCGTGAAGCGCCTTCTCTATTTCATCGGGAGCGATGCGGAAACCCTTGGACTTGATCATCCGGTCCTTCCTTCCCCCGAAGTGGAAGAATCCTTCCTCGTCCCGCCAGCCGAGGTCACCGGATCGAACCGCTTTGTCATAGGGGAGGTCGCCGAAGGCGGACGGAAGGACGAAAAAGCGCTCGGCCGTCAGTTCGGGTGAGTTCCAATAGCCCATGCCCATCAGCGGGCCGGTCTGGGCAATCTCCCCCACCTCGAGAGGGGCAGCCTCCGATCCGTCCTCTCGAAGGATACGAACGTGGGCATAGGGAATCGGTTTGCCAATGGAGGTCCTTCGTTCGGCAAAGTCGTCCGGATGCAGTGCGGTGGCTCGGAATGCTTCGGTCAGGCCGTACATCACCCAGAACCTCATGCCGGGCATCTGCGAGGTCAATGCATCGATGACCCCGGGGTCCATGCGGCCACCGGTGGAGGCACAGAACCGCATCTCGGGAAAGGTCGCATCGCCAGTTTCCGCAAGGGCGCGAAAAATTTGCGGAACGGCCAGCATGCCCGTGATCCCTCGGGCAGCGACGGCGTCCGCCAGTGATTTGGGAAAGATGTACTTCAGCAGGTCGATGCGGGCGCCGACCTGAAGGCCGGCCAGCACGAAATTCAGGCCGGCGTCGAAGGTCAGGGGCAGGACAGCGCCCAGGCGGTCCTGTTCGGCCATGGGCAGGTAGGTGCAGACGCTATCGATGCCGTGCATCAGGCTCTCATGGCTGATCATCACCCCCTTGGGACGTCCGGTCGATCCTGATGTGTAGAAGAGGATGCCAAGGTCCGCGGGGCGGCGTGCTGTCGGTTGAGGGCGGACGGTCTGGGATGTGGGCAAGCAGCTGACATCAAGGACGGGTTCGAAGGCAATCCGCTGTGCAAGGTCCCGCCGCGAGACCAGCAGGCGAACCTGGGCGTCCGCGAGGATATGCTGAATGTTGGCGGGTTGGTATCGCGGGTGAATGGGGACGAGGACCGCGCCGGACCGGAGAATGGCGAGTGCCGCGATGACCATCTCCGGACTGTTCTCGAGCAACGTTCCGACGTGGTCGCCTTGGCCCACACCATGGTGTTCCAGCGCGGCCACCATGGCATCCACCTCGGCGTTCAGCGTGCCATAGTCGAGGACCTTGTCGCCTGCGAGCAGGACGGCGCTTTCCGGACGGACGGCCGCCCAGTGGGACAATGCGTCATCCGCGAACTGTCCTTTCATACGGGCGAGGCGCACGATCTGGCCTTGTCTGCGCAGAATTCCCGAACCTCTTCCGGATTTGGCAGGAGCCAATAGGGGTCCGCCGCCAGTTCCGCGTCGATGATCGAGCAGAAGGCCCGGGACGACCCAACGTGCACCGGAATGCCCTGCAATTCCGCCGTGCGCCAGGATCCCGTGGCCACAAGGCGCTCGACGACTTCGTCCTCACGCGCAGGAAAGATATCGATCTCCAGGTAACGGGCATAGAAAGACCACTTTCCGGGCCTCGGAGCCTCCCCGGGTGCCAGCCTGGCGACACCTTCGACCGTCTTGGAATACCTGTAGGGAACCTTGGCCCGCTCCTCCGAGAGATGGGAGGCCGAGATGTGTCCGGGGGCTGCGCCCAGCAGCAGAATCCTGAAGTCCTGCGCTACAAGCCGATCGAATGCTGACCCTGGGCCATAGGCCGAGGGTGTCTCCAGGGAGGAGAGATCACGGGCCATCGCCCCGATGGCGGCGATGGACTGGATGGGATGGCGGCTGCGGCGCGAGGAGGGATGGCGCCTGATAGCCTCGGCGAGGGTTCCCATACCGACAGAGGGAGTATCGGCAACATCATAGAGGCCCGTCCTGATGAACCCGAAGGTGAAGGTCGGAGCGACCACCGTTCCCCGGGGGCCGACGGCAGCCAGCAAAGGGTCAAGGAATGTGGCGACCCCGGCTTCTGGCGGACCGAAGGGCAGGAGTGAGGCGTGCACCATGACATGATCGCCCGCCACAAGGCCTAGGTTGTCTAGGACCTCCGCAACCTGCGCACGGGAAATTCGCCTCATGGGCCGACCGCGGGATTCCTCTTGCGCTCGACGAAGGCCGCCGTGGCCTCGATGGACGCAAAGTTCTCGATTCGCATGTCGTCTTGGCTTACCTCGACGCCGAAGGCATCGGCCACGAACAGGGCAAGCTCCATGGCCTGAAGGCTGTCCAGATATCCGTGGTCGAACAGTGCGACGTCATCGGCGATGTCGACAAGGCCGGAAATCTGGGCCAGATACGAGCGGATGGTTTCCTGAACCACGGGGTACCTTTGTCAGAGTCGGGCCAAGGCCCGTTGACGAATGTATCGGGCGGCGGCAACCCGACCGAAAATATGGGGCTCATTGTAGATCAAGGCCGGAAACTCGACATCCAGCCGGCGCATCACCTGATCGGCCGCAGCAGAGAAGCCGGGCAGGTACCTGACGAGGCAGCGCGGGGCGTGTACGTAGTGTGGCCTGCCATCGTGCCGCCCCTCGGCCAGGCCAAGTTGCCGCACCTCGGACCAGACGGTCTCCGCCCGGTCCGCGTCGGTGCCGAGTGCCCCGTGGTCGGGGATCTCGGTGCAACAGAAGGAGAGGCCCTCTGCTGTGCTCTGTCCGGTGTAGCGTCCCATGGCGCTCCAGCGAAACAGGGACACGTCGGGGTCGTAGTTCTGGAAGTATTCCAGCTCGCCAAGATTGCTCTCCTTGGTGAAGTGATAGATGAGGTGCATGCCCATGGGGGCAAGATGCCGGGACAGGGTGTCCTCGCCCAGCAGCAGGGGCTCGAGTGAGGGGAAGCGCAGGGTCCACGCCACGGCGTCAAAGGTGTCCTTCCGGATCTGTCCTGTTCTGCTCGTGCGCAGGGTCACACGGGCGGGCACTCCCGGTTCCATTCCTACCAACTCGGTCTGCATGGTCACGCGGACCCCGACTTCCTCCAAGGCAAGCCGGGCCTCGTCACAGAAGCCGACGAAGCTCTCGGGCACCGGCAGGAGGTTGGTGGCAGGCAGATGGGCCCATGCCTCAGGGTAGAATCCCGGCCCATCCTTGCGCGGGATCGCGAGGCGTTCATCCAGTTCGGTGTTCAGGCTCCTGAGCAGCATCGAACGTTCGCTGTCGGCCAGCCTGATTCGGCCAAGGCCGACGTAGATGCGGCTGAGGGCATCCAGTTGGGTGGACGGCATCCCGAAAACCTTCAGGCAGGCAGGCTCAAGAAGCCTGGCTGCGGTAGGTCCCCATCGAGTCTCGCAGTGGGCCTTCAGGCTCAGGCCCGCAGGTGCGGGCACGGCTCGGGCCAGGACCTCCTCCAGCATGCGTTCCACCACTTCCGGAGGTGCGGAAGATAGGTCGGGGATGGCCATCTCCTTCGAGGTCCTGCCGTGGATGCGGCTACCATAGGCAAGGGTCAAGCCCTTCCACTTGCCCCGGCACAAGGCCTGGAGTGTCTGCGTGATTCCCGCATCGAAGTTGTCGAAGACCTGACATCCAAGGTCGAGGGCGACTCCGCGATGGCGCACCCCTGCCATGATCCCGCCAAACTTGGTGCACGGGTCGATCAACTCGACATCTGCACCTCGTTCGGTGGCCAGAAGATATGCGGTGTAGATGCCCTCGAAGCCGCTGCCGACTACCAGCGTTCTCATGATCGCTTCGTCACACCCCGATCCGGCCGCCGTCAGGCGGTCTTGCGTGCGACGACATACCACTCACAGTAGCTGTAGCTTTCCCCCCCTTTCGGGTCGAACTCGGTGTTGTCTTGGTGAACCAACTCGAGGATCTGCCAGCCGGGACCGTACATGGCCTCGATGTCCTCGCGGCTGTGGAATGCGGTCTGGCCCACCCCGACGAGCTTGCCGGCGTCAAGGTCAGTCCATAGGCCGTCACCAAGGTATGTTCCGCCCCGCAAGCTCCTATCCGAGAACATGTTCGACCAGAATACCCCCCCGGGCACCAGGCACCGATGGATTTCCCCAACAGCCACTTTGGCGCGGCTATGGCTCACCTGGGTCAGGGCTTGGCGGTTGATCGCCATGTCCACGGTGGCATCATCGAAGGGCAACTTGGTGAAGTCCCCGACACGAAGTTCGCCAGACAGATCCTCCGACAGAAATCGTTGCTGCGCAAACCTTACGCCACTTGGCGCTGCGTCAACGCCGCACACCCGAGCACCTTCGCGAGCGGCCATCCACAGGTTGTTACCTGCGCCGAAGCCAACCTCCAGCACCTTGACCTCGGAGATGGGCTTGGTTCTCGGCAGGAACCGGAAGAAGAAGTTGGGCACATTGTTGAACGGATATCTATTCAGGTGCTGGCCCTCAGCGTAGAGGCGCTCCCAAACGGGATCGAATTCAAGTCCGACGTCAGCCACGGTTTCCCCTCTCGGTTTTCAAAATAATCGACAGGATGGGCTCGTCCTTTAACGGGTGGCGAACTCGGGGTCAGTATGCTTCCGTCTTGGGCGGTCTCGTCTGGCCAAGGGACGCAGACCTCCAACTGGCGGATCCTGGCCCGCCGAGATTCGAGGACGTTCCGCAAATTCCAGCTGGTCTCGGAATGGTCCCATAGGGCCGAGTAGGTGGGCTGGGGAAATCTGCAGGTCTCGATCCTCTCTGGCATTTACCTGCGGAATCTTTCCGCTGCAAGCCTGGGCCGTCTGGGGAGCTCGTTCCAGGACAGGGCTTCCGGGCATCCACCCAGACGGACGAATGGATCCCGCAGATCCAAGTGTCAAGGACCGGCCAACCGGATCCACTTCAGTTCGGCCAAACGGATCCACGATTTGAGCGCATGAGCATGGCCTCGATCGTGCGATCGCTGATCGCGTCTTAGCTCGGCCAAGCGGATCCACTACTTTCCCTTGGGTTGCCTGGGCTTGGGATTGCGGTAGGAGTCGCCTTCCTTGATCTCGATGGTGTGGCTGTGGTGCAGGAGGCGGTCCATGGCGGCATTGCCGAGCAGTGGGTCCTGGAACAGGGCGGCCAGTTCCTCGGTGTCCCTGTTGGACGTGATGATGGTCGAGGCACGCTCGTACCGTTGGCGGATGATCTCGTAAAGATCGAGAGGCTCGTCATGGACAAGCCTGCGGAGTCCGAGGTCGTCGAGGATGAGAACGTCCGGGGTGGTATACCGGGCGATTTTCCGGTCGAGGGTGTTGTCGGCGCGGGCGGCCCGCAGTTGGGTGAACATCTCGTGTGCGCCGGTGAAGAGGACGTTGTAGCCGGTCTGGCAGGCCCGCAGGCCGAGGGCTTGTGCGATGTGTGACTTGCCGACGCCCGTCGGACCGACCAAGAGCACGTTCTCGTGCCGTGCGACGAAGTGGCAGGTTGCGAGGTCGATGACCCGTGCTTTGGGGACGGCGGGGTTGAAGTGGAAGTCGAAGTCCTCGAGGGTTCGTCCGTGCTCGAAGCTGGCTTTCCGCAGGCGCATGTCGAGCTGCTTGCCGTCGCGTCGCTCGACTTCGTCGGCGAGCAGTCGGAAGAGGAATTCGGGGTGGGAGAGGTTGTCGTCGACGGCCTGACGCGTACGGAGGTCGAGAGTTTGCAGGATTCCGGACAGGCGGAGTTTTTTCAGGAAGGGTACGAGTTCGTCCACGGGGCTCATGGTTGACCTCCTTTGAGGTGGATGAAGTCGGCGAGCGGGCGAGCGAATCTGGGCCTTGCGCCGGTGGGTGCGGGAAAGGGCACGACGTCGTGGAGCGGTTCCTGGTCGAGGCCGCGATCGAGAATGCGTTTGAGCGCCTGGAAGCTGAATGCGGCGAAGTGGCTTGCGCGGGTGCAGGCGGCCCTGGCCCGTTCCGGCGGTACGGTTTCGAGCAGGCGGACGATGGCCTGGACGACCTTGAGTTGGCTGAGTTCGTTGTCGGTCTGGAGGACTTCGCGTGCGAGCGTGCCGACCTCGGGGCCGATGGCGTCAGCGCGTTCCAGCCAGTGGAGCGGACTGCGATGTCGCAGGTCTGCCCGGTGCGTGGGCAGGTGTGCCTCGTTGGTGGTGCGAACACCGGGTCCGGTTCTCTCGTGTGTCGCGACGCGTTCGTCGTCGTGGTAGATGGCGACGGTTCCTCGGGTGGCGCGGACCCAGACCTTTTGTCCGAGGAGGCTCCATGGGACGGAGTAGAGTCGTCTCTCGAAGAGGACGTGGGTGTCCTGATGGACGGTGAGTTGTCGCCAGACCACGGGTTCATAGGGGATCTTGGGCAGTGGTTTCAGGAGCGGTTGTTCGTTGTGGCGGAAGAGTTCGAGGGGTCGTTTTCCGGTGGTGCCGTGTCGGCGCATGCCTGCGATCTCGCGCACCCATCGGTCGAGTTCTTGACGAGCCTGCTGAACGTCCGGGAAGGTGCGGGGTTTCCAGAAGTTGGTCTGGATGTACTTCACGGCGGACTCGACCTTGCCCTTCTTTTCCGGGGCCCGGACTGGCGTGGGGTCGATTTTGCATCCGTAGTATCGTGCGAGTTCGCGGTAGCTGCGGTTGAGTTGGCTTTGTTCGTCGATGGCGAACGAGGCTCGGATGACCGCGGCCTTGAGGTTGTCCGGGACGATGGTGTCGATGACGCCGCCCAGTTCGTGGAAGGCGTCGACGTGGAGTTGCTGCCAGGTTTCGGCCGATTGCTCGAAGACGAGCCGTGCGACCATGTGTCGACTGTAGGCAAGCACGAGTACGAAGACCCAGACCTTGCGGATGTTGCCTGTTTCCGAATCGAGCAGTTTGCCGAGGTAGCCGAAGTCGACCTGGGCGATTTCGCCGGGGTTCGAGAGGACGGGGATGGCGACGTCCTTGGGCTGGACGCCTTTCTCCTTGAGGATTCGGGCGTGTAGGCGCTTGACGGCGGAGACGTTGGCCTTGAAGTCCGGGTCGTCGAATCGAAGCTTGTCGTAGATGGCCGTTGGCCCGGCACCCCGTTCGATCATCTCCGCGATGCTCGAGCGCCAGTTCTCGATGGTCGAGACCTGTTGCTGCGGCAGGGTCGGCGGCAGGTCCTCGCGGACGGCGCCCTTGAGGGCTGCGAGATCGGGGACTTGATCAGGGTCGCCGTCGAGCAAGCCTGCGTCATTCAGGCAACGCCGATACTGGCGTTGGGTATTGCGGCCCATCTTGAGGAGCCTTGCGATGTCACGGCTGCTCGAACCCAGTCGGTGCAGACGGACGAACTCTTGTAGGCGATGCATGTCCACCCTGTGTGCGCTCACGCTCTTCTCCCAGACGCGGTCGGTACTGGAAGGTTTGTCGTGGCGCCTGTCGCTGCCCGGCTTCCTTGGCCGGGGCTCGTTAGGACGTCAGGTGGATCTCCTTGGCCGAACCACCCCGGATCCGCTTGGCCGAACCCGGGTGGATCCGAATGGGCGACCCACAGGTGGATCTATTACGCCGGTCTGTCACACTGGGACTTGACCTAAACAAGAATCCCGGTTTTGAGTTGGACGATGAACGGGGGCAGGTCAGCAGGTCAGTGCGAGGACGTACAAAGTTACACCACGAGCTGGGCCTTGACCTATTCACATGGACCTGCGGGTATTGTAAGCCCTCATCTCTGTTGCCTTCTTCAAGAATTGATGGAGGACGGCGGTCCGGTCCATGAAGGTCTCGGCGTACCTTCGAGCTGACTGTCCCATCTCGCGAATCCCTATCGGGTCTGCACTAAGGCGCTGAATAGCCTGTGATAGTGCCGAAGCATCACCAGGTGGGGTGATTATACCGCCAGCCTCTTCAACCACTTTCGCCAGTTCAGTCCCACTAGCGGCCGTAGCGATGACCGCCCCACCGCAGGAGAGAATGCCGGTTAGCTTTGATGGCATCATCAAGTCTGCCGCATCGGCGCGCTGGGGAATCAAGTGGATATCAGCCATGTTGAGTAGTTCATTGAGCTTTTCCAGGGGCTGAAGTGGCATGAACATGACGTTTGCCAGGCCTTCCGTCTGAGCAACAATGCGAGACCTAGCGGCGCCTTCCCCGCAGATAACAAACAACACGTCCTCTCCGACCAGGCGAATGGCCTCAACCAGGACCTCAATTCCCTGCTTCTCACCAAGATTTCCCGAGTACAGAGCGATTGTGTGCTCAGAAGGAATCCTGAGTTCGGTCCGCATGCGCTCTCCGGCAGTCCGATCGGGCCGGATGACGTCCGTGTCCACCCAGTTCGGGAAATATACGATCTTCTCGGAAGGAACGCCCTTATCGCGTATCCGCTGCATCATTGCTCCTGAGATGGTCGATATGTGGTCAAAGGTACCCATCAAGGATCGTTCCAGCCCTAGCACTAGGCCCCGAAGAGGGCCATTGGGAAGCAAATTCATTTCAAAGGCCGCATCAACCTCGAAATCCTGAATGTGCAAGACCGCCACCGCCTTGGACAGGCGGGCTATCAGGATCGCCTGAGGAGCGCATGTGAGCGGAGGTTCGATTGATATGACCACATCCGGGCGCCACGCAAGTTGTCTCAACATGATGGGTAGACTACTCAAAGCAAAGCTGAGGAGGTGCAAGAGTCGCTTCATCCCGCTTGGCCGATCTGGTACCCAGAGTGGGCAGCGCCAGATGTCGACTCTATTTCGCGTCTCCCGGCGAAACCGCCAGGCTGAAAATCCCTCAGATACACGCCAAGCAGGATAGTAGGGGGGGGCCGTCACCACCCGGATCTCATGGCTATTTCGGGCAAAAAACTCCGCCATCTCTCCGGTAAATTTTCCAATACCCGTCAGTTCGGGGTGGTAATTGATTCCATGGATCAGTATTCGCATTATGTGCCACTTTTTTTCTGGACGCTGTCTTCGTTCAGCCCATAAAGCAATAAAACATTTGATATAAGAAACGGAAACATGCTTTCCGTGTTGAAAAGAATAAGTATGGCGGTAGCGAATATGATTCTAGCAAATATATTGAATCCAGATAGAAATCGAGGGAATAGCAGCGGAATAAGCATTAATAGCCCAAAGATTCCAACTTGAGTAACATAAATTGCCAAGGAGTCCGCCCCGGTTGGCAAAAACTGATAGTAGCTATCCCCCAAGAACTTCGGTCCGTAGATCGCTCGGACACTGAGGTTGCCATAACCGACCCCCAATAGCCAATGCTTTAGGAAGATATGCCAGTCGAGAAGAAAATCCTGATTACGAGAGATGAATGAAGCAAACGATGAGCTGTCCGGCGCAAACTTGCTTAGAACCACCCGGTCGATCAATATAGAGGTAATGGGAAGGGCAAAAATTGAAAGTCCAAGCCCCAGTGTCTTCAACTTCGGGCTCAGGGCCGAGGTGGACCCGTAGCCTATTAGGATTAGGGCAAAAACGATGTAGCCAGTGGTGGATTGGGTGGTCAGGAGGGCCAACATCAGTACGAATGCGTGTCCCCATCGAAGTTGCTTGTATGCGATAGCCAACAGGAACGCCAGATTGATGAAGAACTGAAAACCTCCGGGCTCCCAAAACAGGCCGCAGTTGCGGAAATTGTGCATGTGAAAGGGATTGAGGCTAAAGAGAATGAAGTTCTGAATGGGGATGAAGTCAAGGCTCACGAACATAGGTAATGGGGACTGCAAGCCCAGAGCTGTGGCCGGAAGGTAGAACAGGGAAAATGCGGCAAGGGCCGTTACGATTTGGAGGAATATGTGACTAAAGGTGCGTATGGGTATGGCTGAAACGATCAGCATGGCACATGTCACACGGGATACCATGACCGCGTAGGAACTGATGGCTAGTGAAGGATTGAGTCCGGCCGTCAAGATGAATGTCAAGCTAAAAAAGACGGCCCTCCGGGACAGGAGACCGGGACGGTATAAGTGCCGGGCGCATGCGATCGCAAGGACAATCAGTAACCACGTATTTTGGAGGTAGGTCGAGTAATAAAGCGAGCCTGAAACCAGCACGACCAACGCCACCAGGACGCCGTCCAGAGAAGCCGGGCCACGCGGGGCGAGGGACGAACTAACCGCCACGCGTCGCATATCCATTGAGCTGATCCTCACGTATGCGGCCTAGGCACTCATCGCCTTCGATGGCACGCACCAATGAGTCGTAATGCTCGGCCGATGTAAGTTCGATGAACGCTTGGACACAGGTTGCTTCGTGCAAGGGAACTACCCGGCCGTGAATGCCATCACGTACCAAAGTGTCCACGGCCCCGACCCGGTCGGATACGAGGACGGGCATGCCGCACTTGAGTGCTTCTTCGAGGACCAAGCCATAGGTCTCCATTACGCTGAGTAAGACCAATGCATCGAATCGGGATAGGAGATCCGGTAACTCCGCATGGCTGATATAGGGGGAGAACACGATTCCCGGCTGCCCTGCGAAAGTACGGATCAGCTCCTCCTTCATCGGGCCCTCTCCCACGAGGGTGAGGGAGCAGCCGCATTCGACTAGGCCTGAAGCGAGAAACGCGCGGATGGTGAAAGCCAGATTCTTTTCGGGAACAAATCGCCCCAGAAACAGGAATCGCCTCGCCCCTCTTCCTCGCTCCAAGCGGCAATACTGCTTCTCGAAACTCAACCCTACCCCGCGAAGGTTTCTGAACTCACCCCGGAAGCCATGTTGCTCCAGATAGCGCTGATGGCGAACTCCTGCTACGAGTGCCACGTCGACGTTGCGCAGGAAAAGGCGCTTAAGCCCTGATGTGAACGGTCGTTTGAAAGCTCTGATCCCCACGTCGCGCCTCTGGGATTCCAAGTCGGTCGATTCCATCACGATGCGGCGATGCCACCCGCGCGGCAACAGCAACGCTAGCCAGTACTCGAGCTGTTCCCATCCTCCCGTCGTCACAGTTGAGAAAGGGCGCGAATATGCGATATTTATTAGCTTTGCGATGCCTCGTAGGAATCCGATTAGACCGCCTCCGGGGCGTCGTAGCACTATGAAGGGAAAGCGGCAGTACTCACCCAGGAAGTCGTGGTTCCGGGTCGCCTCGCCTTCGAAGACGAAAACCACAACGATGTCTTCCCGTTCGGTTAACTCGTTGTATAGGCGAACCTTGTAGAACGAAGGAATAAGGGTTATTATTAGTTGAGGCGTTTTCATTCTAGTGCGTCAAAGCCCGCCGTAAAAATGCAGAATATTCATATTTAACAGATAGATGCATATAGTTCGCGCCATTTGTGTCGAATAGCCAGCCAGGAGTATTCTCGTTCAACGAGGGCTCGCGCAGCTTTCCCTCGCTCCCTTCGCTCAAGTTCGTCCCAAGTTGTTGCTTGTCGCAGGGCCTGCGCCAGTTCCCCCACTTCCGGCTGAATCAGGAGCCCGCCGCCGTCGGTCCAGTCTTCCAAGCCGGTCGCGAACGTTGTGATGGTTGGAGTTTCGCACGCTGCAGATTCCAGATTTACCATACCGATGACTTCGGAATAGGAAGGCATCACCACGGTCCACGCCTTTCGATATAGAGCCCATTTTTGTGCGTCGAAGATCGGGCCTTGGAAGATGACGCGCTCAGAGAGCCCCAAGAAGGAGACACGCCTGAGCAACTCGGCCTTGAACTCGGGAATCTCTTCTGGTCCGACTATGAGCAACCGCCATTCTTGAGGGAGCCCCGCCTGCGCAAAGGCCTCGATCAGGGTCCGTACCCCCTTGGTGGGATGGATGCGACCGATGAAGAGTAATGTTCGATCGAGGTCCTCAGATCCATGGCGATGGGCATCAATCTCCGTAAGATCGATTGCATTAGGTATTACCTCGACTTGCACCCGCGGCAGGTACTTGTGAATGTTGTCGCGTTCCTGGCGCGTGACCGCATGGACCACGGCGGCATGGCGAAAGGCTGGATGTGCCAGTGCCCTCCAGTAGATCTGCTTTTTCCAGCGTCGCGCCCATCCCTGCGAGTGAGTCATCCAAGGGTTGAGCATGCCATGTGGAGTGATGAGGAACGGCACCCCTTCAGCTTGAGCAATTCGCGCGGCTATCCATTGTTCGGACATCCACAAGCCATGAAGGTGCGTGACCGTACGGGGGTGATCTGCAAGCAATCGGCGCAGGGTTGGAGCAAAACCGGGACTCCAACGCCAAGTTAGCCCTCGCGATGCAATGGGAACGTTGACGGCTTCAACGCCAAGAGGTGGGGGGATGGGGCTATCCCCTGCACTGATGATCGTCTGTTTCAGTCCGACAGCAGCCATGTTGCGCGCCAACAGGTCGACCACTCGTGTGATGCCTGTATTGTTCCAGGAGTGATCTTCCGTGACGTGGATTGGATGAATCTCTTGTTCACGCGCGGAGTTACCCTCTATCCAATCAGGATGGGGGAGGCTACGTTTCACGTGCATTCCCTAACAACAACTCGCCGAGGGCCCTGCCTATTTCTTGATTGTATTCCTGCATCATGATTCGGACTGTTTGATGGTCGACTTCCCGATCGATATACTGCTGGATCACAATGGCTGCATCCGCTGGACGATCGATTGCAATGGCATTCGGTATGCTCAGAAAGGGCTCGAAGAGGGAACAACGGTTGACGAACACTGGCTTCAGGCGGCCGAGATAGTAGAAGAACTTGGACGGATAATTGGTGCTGTAGTAGGGCGAGTCCTCATTCTGGAGGACTAAGTATCCACTCGCCCTCTCTTCAAGATCCAATAAATCTTTAAAGGGGATGAAGCCATGATAGTGCACGTGCGGTAGATGGTGCTCTTCGAGGTAGATGCGTAGGCGTTCGGCGCCCTTACCCCCACCGGTCACGTGAATTTCCAGGCTGGCCATCTCGAGAGTGCTGAGTACCTCCATGAGTATTCCCAGTCCGAAGTCCATGTCGATGTTCCCGCTGTATAGCAGTACGGGCTTGGGTTGTTTGCCTTTGGGTAAAGTAAAGTCTGGAAATATTCCGCTAACGACAAGGTTAGGCATGTTTTCCGGTAGTCTAGCCCTTAGTTCGCCATTAGAAAGGATGGCGGCATCCGATATGCGCAGTGCGGCCGACTCCATCATTGAGTGGTAGCGCTTATGTTTTTCATCTATAAATATTCCATCCTCATAATCTAGTATTACTCTCATTTTCAGGATATATCGAGATATGAAGGCTAATGTGACGGTTTCCCATGAGTAGTTGTAAATGACGAGCGTCTGGCATGAGTGACGTTCGAGGAACAGGCTGCTCAAGTGTGCGAATAGCCTATAAATGGCGTGCATCAACCTCAAAGGATTGAATATTGGATTAACAATTGGTTGAAGAGGGAACGGGACGCGTCGTCGAAAGAACTGCTCGCTGACGGCTGCCAATGGAAGGATCCTGACCTCTATGCCTACGTTGGCCAACAGGCTCACGTAGCCCGCGATCTTTTTTCGTGCAGCTTCCGAGAACTTGTATAAGCAATCCTCGCCTGGTACGACGTACCCGCAGGCGAAGAGAATGGTTGAGGACTTTGGTGGAACAGTCATAGTGAGGCTCCTAATGAAGGACTATGAAACCGAGCTCCTTGACGCCGAATCGTCTTAAGAGGACAATCCCCCCGCTCACTACGGCAAGGGAGCCAATGAAGATAAAGATCGGTTGCAGCCAAATGATACTAAAAAGGTTGTTTGTGTAAACATGAAGCACAAAAATGGGCAGGGAGTTGCGGCCAAGAAAGGTTACCCAGGAAGGGGCGCTACTCAGGTGACCAAGTAGACGATAGAGGGCGAGCACTCCAAGCATGCTCACGGGAAGCGCGGCTAGCATCACGGGCGAGAAATAGGCGACATTCAGGGCCGTTGATCCGGGCACGAAAGTATAGAGAACAAGACCAGTGAGCCCGAGGATGACGACGGGCCAGCGTGGGAGGTGGGCTAATTGTCTTGCGCCGTGCCCCGCCATTACAAAGGGAGTAGAGACGGACAGCGTGTTGAGCGAGTAGGGGATGCTCTCGGTGGGCAAGGAGGCGGACAGGGTCCCCGCAACTGCCAAGGCTGTTAGGATGATCCCTGCTGCCGCCTTGCGCGAGCGCTGGAGCCGAGCAAACTCCAGTAGCGCCAGGGCGGCGAAGAGCGAGGGAATGAACCAAAGCACGAAGCCGTAGTGATGCTCCATATGCTGGATGTTGCCCCAGCGGAGGCTATCGACGAGCATCGTGGACCAGGCGTGCTCCGGGCGATGAAGCCAGTGGTCCTTGAGTCGCGTGGCGCTAACTCCGACGATCACGAAGGTCACGAAGGTCCCGGCGAGACGCCGTGCCTGCTTCAGGGTGAGCAGGCCTCGGCCAAGATAACTTGCGACGAGGCCGGAGGCAAAGAAGAAGAGGGGGACGTGGAACAGGTATATTATTTTGCCGAGTGGTTCGGGCAAAGGAGTATGACCCAAGATGACCAACAAGATGGCGAGCGCCTTGATGGCGTCGATACCGCTCGAGGTTGCAGGAGCCGTCGGCCTCTGGAGGGTGGGCTCCTGAACAGATTGAGTTATCACGATCGGCTTCGCAGTTGCTCGTATAGTCGATGATGCCGTCTGGCAATCAGTTCGAGGTCGAATTCGCGCTCGATTTTCTGGCGCACCGTTTGGCTCATCGAGCCTGCGTTGGCGTGGAGCACATGCTCAATGCCCGATGCGAGGTCTGCGGGCGAGAAGGGTGTTGCCAGATATCCTCCGGTGCCAGACTCGATGAGGTCCGAAATGCCTCCGATGTCAAATGCCACGCACGGTGTGCCGCATGCCATGGCCTCCAATACAGTGTTCGGCAGGTTGTCCTGCTCGGAAGGGGCTACGAAGGCATCGGCGGCGGAGTAGGTGAGTACGAGGCTGATATCGTCCGCCATGCGTCCCAGGTAGTGGGTGGGAAGGCTCAGATTGGGCGGTACTGAGGGCCGAGAGGCTCCAAGAACGAGCAATTCGAGTTTGTTACTCCAGCCGCGGCGGGTGAGTTCGGCGAGGGCTGGCTGGAGGTGTTGAAAGCCTTTGCGAGGATCGCTCGTGCTGGCTAGTGCTCCGAACAAGAGCAATTGTTTGTCCTCAGGAAGGCCGAGTAACCGACGCGCGAGGCTTTTGTTGATTGGCCGGTAGCGCCGTAGGTCGAGTCCATTAGGGATCGTTTCAATTCGTTTGCCGGAGAGCAGGCTGCTTTCCGCAGCACACTTGGAGAGCCAGCGACTGGGGGTCACGATCGTGACATCAAGATGGGGCCAGATACGTGCCTTGCGATTCCATATCCACCTGGCTAAATCTTGAGACGAACGTGAGCCGAGCACGGGGCAGAGGCCGCAGCGCTCGCGGTAGCGACCGCAGCCCTGATCGTAATGGCAACCTCCAGTAAAGGCCCACATGTCGTGCAGCGTCCACACGAGAGGCTGTTTGAGCCGTGCGAGCGACTCGAGCCGCATGAAGCCGTTGCCAACCCAGTGGACGTGCACGATATCGGGATTCAATCGGTTCACTTGTTGCGCCAGGCAGTCCGGGATAATCGCAGGAGTCACTAGGCCTGTACGTGCAGGGTACATGCGCACGGGCAGCGAATCGAGGAAGGGGCGCAGCTTGGAGATGACCTTCTTTGGTTTGCTGGCAGGCCCCATGATCGCGGGTCCGTCCGATTCCTTGGCCCGGACGAGCATTTGCGAGTCTAGGTCGATTTGCCGTAAGCCCAGATGAAGGCGGTGAGCGGCGCGAGCCGCTCCGCCATCGATATCGGAATCGTTGAGTAAGAGTACTTTCATCTGGAAGTTGGATGTGGCGTCGGACCAGTCGCGTCCAAATCAGAGTAGAACTGCGACATCCAGCGTTTGATCTTATCGAGCGGCAATGCGATTTGCATGGGGACTTCATTCTCTAAAAAGTACTGCACTTGGCAAACGTCCGCACGTTCAATCACATTAATTCCAATATCTCGCGAAATTTCGGTAGCCCGATTGTCTACCGAGACTATGAGAGTTCTCCGTCGGTGTTGAAGTGCCCGAATTCCAGCATGTAGTCGTGTTCCGACGTAATCGACATCGCAATTCTCCAAAACGTAATCAAAGGCCTCAAGGCTGGGGTTGATAAGTCGGATACGAGGATCTTGGCTGATTTCTCTGACGTAGCGAACATCACCCGTGCCCTGGACCCACATGTGGACGGAGTCGTAGTGGGCGAGCAGAGTGTTGATGATTTGGCGGTCTCGTTGGGCATCGGGCTTGTAGTCCGTCAAGGTCATGACGACTTCTTTCGCTCGACGGCTTGGTATAGTGGCACAATGTTCGGGAGTCAAGCTCCAAGTTGTGGGGCAACAAGTATTTAAGACGTTATCAAAGCCCATTTCGCGAAGCTTGCGTTCGGTGTAGCTGTCTCGAACAGAATGGAGCAATTTAGAATGGAGTACCCGGCGTAGAAGAAAACGTGTGTAAGCATTTGCCGGGGGCTGGTACTGCCACCAACCAACGCCCATTAGGATTATATTTCGCATGGTAAGAGTGTCCATGAAGTCAATTTTCCATTGTCTGTAGGTATTCATCTCCGATGAGAGAATGTTTGTTCCGCCCACGATCGCGAAGGCTGAGCTCTGCAAGATTTTGCGACCTTTGGGGCCAATGGGGTCCTGTGTCGGCAATTCGCACAAAAAGTCTCTGGGTAGTGTCTTTTGAAGATAGTGTCTTACACTGCTTTCAATTATGCGATCGCCCATGTTGGTGCTAGCAATAGAAGGGTTTAGTAAGGCGATATTTCTCATGGCATTCCCGTTTGAGTCGTGTTTTTGAGGTTTTCTTGGTTAATGTTGCCGGATTTCCCGAAAAGAATGGATGGCTGCCTGTATGGATTGATAGAATAGTCTTGCCGGGGCAATAATCGCCTTTGTTTGAATCATGAAAACCTCTCTTGTCCGAGGATCAAAGGCGTTTGCCAGGTAAGACCCTATGAAGTGGGATAATGCCATGGAAATTGCTGCTCCGCTTACGCTGTAGCGGGGTATTAGCAGGAAATTTAGAATTATGTTTGTCATCACGCCATATAGTGACCTAATAGGGGTCAGGTTTTGTAGTCCGTTCGCCAGGTACCACTTTCCGGCAATTACTCCCATGAAGACAAAGATTGAGCCAAAGATATGGATCATGAGTACGTCAGATGATTCACTGAATTCAGCGCCATATAAGATACTGATTATTTGACGGGATAAGGCGCAAACAGGTATGGATATTGCAAGGCTGAGCACGACCATGTAATCCATTAGTTTTTGGGTTAAAATATCGAAGGATTTTTTGCTGCTCTTCTGCTTTTCAATAAGAACTGGGTAGAAAGACTGCCCTATGATCACTGGTATGAGGTACCAAACCTCGGATATACGTGAGGCGGCACTATAAATGCCAACTTGGTGATCACCGGACATTTTACCAAGCATTATTTGGTCGATTTTCATATAGGCAATTATTGCGACTCCAGATAGGGCAAGTGGCCAGCAGTCACGAAGGATGGCGTTCGCAGAGGCGTATGATACTCGCCAGGACTTGATCGAGCCCACGTCACGGCGATAGAGCATCGTATTTATCATCACCGAAATCAAAGATTCAAACAGCATTATTCCGGCAAAGGCGACGAGAGGAGCATTCACTTGAACAAGTGTCAGCTTGAGGAAGGAGGACATGATGAACGCTGCTGACTCTGAGATCGCAGTGAACTTTGAGTTTATGTTTGCCTCGAACCAAAATCTTGCAACATCTAATCCTTTTACTGCCGTAGATAGGCCAACAAGGGCTGAAATTTCAGCGTTTTGGCTGACATCTGGACGTAATTGGCCCATGAGCAGGAATGCTAGTGAGAAGGCAGCGGCACCTCCTATGGCTCTCAGAAACAAGGCCGTTCCCAGCTCAAGACTGGCATTTTGTGGTTCTCGGACGATGTTCCGAACCACAATGCTGTCAAGACCCAATGACCCCATCCCGCCCATAAGGGCGGTGAAGGCAATTGCATAGCTCAGAAAGCCAAAATTTTCAGGTCCTAGATGTCTGGCGACCATCGTGCCAACTATAAGACCAATTGATAATCTCAGGAACTTGTCGAGCAACAGCCATGCCGTATTTTTAAATACACGACTGCTCTTGGCGCGAAATATTAAATCGGTCAAGGTTGATTGACTTACGCTCATGGTCAACCGCCTACGGGCGAATGTTCGCTGGTCGAGAAGTGAAAAATACTCCATATATGTCCAGAGTAGATCTTGCCTGATCGCCAGGGTGCCTAATGGAGGCCAGTTTGGCGCGCAGCTGAAAGGCTATGCTCATTGAGAGGGTGTTCTCAGCTTAAAACGATCACGCACTAAAGCGAACATCAGGGAGAGCATCAATCCCCCCATCATGCCCAGTAGAACGATGACAAGCTTTCGAGGCTTACTCGGCTTTTCGGGGGGCTCAGCCTTGTCTAGGGGGATGAATGCATCCGAATCTTTGTTCTCGCTAATGAGCGCCGTCTCGTACTGCTGACGAAGGGCGAGGTAGATGGCGTTCTGAACTTCCACGTCGCGCTGGAGACGTGCAAGCTCCATGCCCTTGGGTGGCAAGGTTGAGAGTTTTTCAAGGAAGCCTCTTTTTGCTTTGTCCAGCGCACTCCCTTGGACGGCGAGAGCCTTCTTCTTGACTTGGAGGTCGACCAGCAGTTTGGGGTCGACTTGGAGGGTCTCGATCCTGGCTTGAAGCTCGCCGAGAGACTCTTCGGTGGACCTAAGCTGTACCTCCGTGTTGACCTGCTGGGCCTCGAGCTCGCTGATTGACTTCATGGACGCAATGATTGCCTCTGGCAGGGACGCGATCTTGTTGATCGACTGAAATCGGGTTAGCCTTTCTTCCGAAAGCGTGAGACTTTCCTTTGCCTTGCGAAGCTGATCTCGAACAAAGCGCAAGTTCTTCGCTGCTTTGTTATAGCCGATTTCGTCCAGCATTCCCTTGAGTTCGTTGACATAAGCATTTGCTATGTTGGCCGCAAGATCAGGTCGAGAGGCGTTAACCGAGATGCTCACAAGCCGATTCTTGATGGTCGGTGCGGTTACCTCAACCATTTCTTGGAGAACTTCAATTAGCTGGGCTCGAGTGGTATTCTCTTTGAACTCCTTCTCTTGGTCCAATTTCAGTTCAGTTGCGACGCGACTCGCCATGGTTCGGCTACTGAGAATTTCAACCAGATCGGTCGTGGCGCTTCCACCCATCATGCCGAGCATGCCTGCGGCAGGTCCGAGTTGGCTTGCCAGAACTGCCGCCATGGAACCGGCCGTATTAGTGTTGGTGGTTGGTAGTACTGTCGCGTTGGCGTTGTAGGTCTTTGGGAGGACGAAACTGATTCCAATCGCTGCGCAGGTAGCCAGCAAAGTGACGCATGTAATCAGTGCCCTTTGGTGCCAAATGATCCGCCCCAGAGTTGCGAAATCCAGATCCCCAGACTCAGCGGTGCGGATTATGCTGTCCGTGGAATTAGGCGCTTTACTGAAAGCCGACATACTCTCTTCTGCCACTAGAGTCTCGGTAGCTCCCGCGCGGCTAGCGCACCATGGCGGTCACCAAGGGAATCTTGGAACCAGTGGTACGTGCTCTGTAGTCCTTGATTCAAATCAATGTCGGACTTCCATCCGAGGTCATTCAAGCGACTGACGTCCAATAGCTTACGGGGAGTGCCGTCGGGTTTTGACCTATCCCAGGCTATGTTTCCCTTGAACCCGACGACTCTGGCAATCGTCTGAGCAAGCTCTCGGATGGTCATATCCTCACCGGTGCCAACGTTTACGGGGTCAAGGCCCTCGTAGTGGAGCATCAAGTGCAGGCAGGCGTCGGCCAAGTCGTCAACGTGCAGGAACTCCCGGCGGGGACTTCCTGAGCCCCAAAGTGTGACCGTAGCCGGTTGGCCCGTAGTCTCCTGCAAGGCCTTGGCCTCATGGAACTTGCGGATCATCGCGGGTAGCACATGCGAGGTCTCTAGGTCGAAGTTGTCGTTGGGTCCATAGAGGTTGGTGGGCATCGCCGATATGAAGCGGGTACCGTGCTGCTTATTGTAGGCTTGGCAGAGCTTGATGCCCGCGATCTTGGCGATCGCGTACCATTCATTTGTCCGCTCGAGCGGCCCCGTGAGCAGATACTCTTCTCTGATCGGCTGACGGCAGTCCCTCGGGTATATGCAAGACGATCCCAGGAACAGCAGCTTGGCCACGCCAGAGCTGTGAGCGGCCGTAATCACGTTCTGCTGGATGACAAGGTTCTCGGCCAGGAAGTCGGCCGGGTAGTTGTCGTTGGCCAGGATGCCGCCGACCTTCGCGGCGGCAAGGAATACATATTCGGGGCGCTCGGCCTCGAAGAAGCGCGTGGTGGCATGGGCGTCCAGTAGGTCGAGCTCTTGCCGGGGCCGAGTCAAGATGGTGGTATAGCCATCGGCCTCGAGCTTTCGGACGATAGCGGAGCCCACCAAACCGCGGTGGCCTGCAACGAAGATGCGTGACTGCTTATTCATGGGCTTGGTAGACCTCGAAGCCCTCACGCTTGACGAGGTCCAGCTGTCGGGCTTCCGTCAGGTCCTCGCGGACCATTTCGTATACCAACTCCTGAAAACTGTGGCGCAGTTTCCAGTTGAGCTGTGCCTTGGCCTTCGTGGGGTCTCCCAGCAAGGTCTCCACCTCTGTAGGCCGGAAGTAGCGCGGGTCGATGCTGACGAGCACCTGTCCGGTCTCGGCATGCAGGCCCACTTCGTCAATGCCCGAGCCCTCCCAGCGGATCGGGATGTCGACCTCGCGGAATGCGGTTTCCACGAATTGCCGCACCGAGTACTGCTCGCCGGTGGCAATCACGTAGTCGTCGGGTTGGTCTTGTTGCAGCATCAGCCACATGGCCTCGACGTAGTCGCGTGCGTGGCCCCAGTCGCGCTTAGCGTCGAGGTTGCCAAGGAAGAGCCGGTCTTGCAGTCCGAGGCTGATGTGGGCTACCGCGCGGGTGATCTTACGAGTGACGAAGGTCTCGCCGCGATTGGGGGACTCGTGGTTGAAGAGAATGCCATTGGAGGCGTGCATGCCGTAAGCCTCGCGGTAGTTGACCACGATCCAGTAAGCATAGAGCTTGGCGACGGCATAAGGAGAGCGGGGATAAAAAGGGGTGGTCTCGCGCTGAGGTATTTCCTGCACCAATCCATAGAGCTCGGAGGTAGATGCCTGATAAAATCGGCACTTCGACTCAAGCCCCAGAATGCGGATGGCTTCGAGAATGCGCAGGGTACCCATGGCGTCCGTATTGGCGGTGTACTCGGGTGTCTCAAAGGAGACTTGGACGTGGCTTTGGGCACCCAAGTTGTAGATTTCGTCGGGTTGGACCTGCTGGATGATGCGAATCAGGTTGGTGGCATCGGTGAGGTCTCCATAGTGGAGGTGTAGCCGGCGGTCAGGGTCGTGGGGGTCCTGATAGAGGTGGTCAATTCGGTCGGTGTTGAAGAGTGACGCGCGACGTTTGATGCCGTGGACCTCATAGCCCTTTTCGAGCAGGAGTTCGGCCAGGTACGAGCCGTCTTGTCCGGTGATCCCGGTGATCAGTGCGGTCCTTCTCAGTTTGAGATTCCTCATCATCGATGTCTCGGTCCAAGGCCTGTTGCACGGCCATCGTCGTCATTATAGCGGAGGTGACATTGGGGCGCGCGGAGGGCTTAGTTGCTCGAAATGCCAGAGCGACGAAAGGCCGGGAGATAGGCCGGCACCGGGTTGTCGTCTCGGTGGCGTTCCTGAGGGCATCCGTAAGTTGGCCTTAAATTCTGCTGCTGGCGTTGTCCCAAGAGTCTCGAGAATTCATGCGAGTTTGTCGCGTCGCGCCCCAGTTCTCGATGCCGCCGGGCCGTCTGCTCGGCAGACGGGGCATGGACTCGGACGTGGGCCCATCTTCGCGGGAGAGTCTGGATGAATCGCTCAGTCTTGCCGTAGTCCTTGGCGGGTGGGGGTGTGACCCGCTCTTGAGTCTCTTCCTTGCGGCCCGCTCATCAAGAAGCGTTTCACGGTATGACGGGCGGTGGTGAGCATCTGCGACGTGCGCTCGTTCCCCCAAGCCGCCCCGTTAAGATCTCGGCTCGCCCGAATGACTGCGGTTCCGATCGTTGGCACTTCCTCGATAGAAGGTGCTGTCAGATTCTCGGGTGTGCCCACTGCTCTTCCTTCCTCATAGCGGGAGGGCGTTAAGTTTTGGCGTTGACTGGGGGTAAAAGTGATTGGCGCGCTTCAAACCAATCTCGTTTGATTGGGGAATGTCTGAGTATTGAGGCCCGGGCCAATCAGCCTGCCTGCCCGCATTGCAAGGTTGAGACGACTGTCAAGACTGGGCCGGGCGACAATATGCACCGTGGTCACCAAGAGCGACTGAGTGGCTAAAGCCCAACCACCCTCTCTCTCCCTTCCCCCACCCCCGCCGTCGCATTCCGCGTATCCACCACGACCCTGGCCGCCGTCACAACCCGGCCATAGTCGACCCCCGCGTGGTCGGTCACGATGACGACACAGTCGGCCCAGGCCAGGCCGGCCTCCAGCTCGACGGACGTCCGTTCCGTGCCTTGCTCGACGAAGGCAGGGACGAAGGGGTCGTGGTAGCGGATTTCGGCCTCATCACGCTCCAGCAGGTCGATCAGTTTCAGCGCCGGGCTCTCGCGCCAGTCGGCGATGTCCTTCTTGTAGGCCACCCCAAGCAGCAGGATACGAGAGCCCGCCACACTCTTCCTGAGCCGCCCCAGCGCCTGGATGATCTTTTCCCGGACGTGATGGACCATCAGCACGTTGATCTCGCCGGCCAGCTCGATGAAGCGGGTGTGAAAGTCGTACTGCCGCGCCTTCCACGTCAGGTAGAACGGATCGATGGGAATGCAGTGCCCGCCGACCCCGGGGCCCGGGTTGAAGCGCATCATCCCGAAGGGCTTGGTATTGGCGGCGTCGACCACTTCCCAGACATCCATGCCCATGCGATCGCACAGCAGCGCCAGCTCGTTGACCAGCGCGATGTTGACGGCCCGGAAGGTGTTCTCGAAGACCTTGGTCATCTCGGCGACCCTCGGACTCGACACCGGAACCACCTCGAGAATGGTCTGGCGGTAAAAGGTGGTCGCTATGTCGAGGCAGGCATCCGTCACGCCGCCCACCACCTTGTTGGTGTTTCGTGTCGTGTAACGGGCATTGCCCGGGTCCACCCGCTCCGGGCTGAAGCTGACAAAGAGGTCCTGTCCGACGACGAGGCCGCTGCGGGTCAGGATGGGCAGCAGCACCTCTTCCGTCGTGCCCGGGTAGGTCGTGCTCTCGAGCGACACCAGCATCCCCGGTCGCAGGAACGGCACCATCTGTTCGGCGACATGGACGATGTACTGGATATCCGGGTCGCGATTGGCATTCAGGGGGGTCGGCACGCAGATCACGACGGCATCGGCGCCGCCGATGGCGGAAAAGTCGGTCGAGGCCGTGAGGCGCCCAGCCCCCACCATCTCGGCCAGTTCGGCGTCCTCTACATCCGCGATGTAGTTCTTGCCGTCGTTGACCTGAGCGACCCTGTCGGCACTCCTGTCGAGCCCCACGACGCGGAAGCCGACCTTGGCCTTCTCGACCGCGAGCGGCAGTCCGACGTAACCGATGCCGACGACGGCGACCGTCGCATCGCGCGACTCGAGAGCTTGCTTGAGGCGGGCGGCCACTGCGTTCGACGTTGATTCTGGCACGGGTTCGTCAGGATCCAAAAATAAGCCGGGTAGGGCGGTCGCCAAGGACCAACAGGATGCGGACCCGGATGCTTCTCATTCCACCACATGCGGCAGCGGCCGGACGTGGCTGGGCTTCTGGATGGCCTTAAGTGCCCCGGGGTGAAGCCCGGAGGATGTCATCGGGGCCTTGCGCCGAGCAGAGACCCCGGAGCGCGCGGGCGCGCTACCCCTCTTCGGCAGCAACCTCAGGCCTGAAAGACCTGACGCGACGCAGTCGAGGCCCCGCCAGTCCGCCTCACCCCCTGCGGCTGGCCCCGCTCTTGCCGTTGGCCTCCAGCTGGATGGTGGCGCCCTCGCCCCCCTTCGTGATGTTCAGGAAGTCCTTGAGCACTTGGTCCGAGCCCTTGTCCGGAGCCTCGCTGGTCAGGCTGCTGACGGCTTCCGTGGCCGCGCCGGAAAGCGGGGCCAGCTTCTGGGTCGAGCTGACTTGGGACGAAACATTGTTCA